>ENA-UOUE01000681-UOUE01000681.1-compost-metagenome-genome-assembly--contig:-NODE-681-length-26591-cov-9.617825_pt1 | contig 26591 bp, 22 predicted proteins | sample MGYA00238146_ERZ747223 | MGnify/ENA primary metagenome ERZ747223 (study PRJEB28781, sample SAMN06268865) | compost metagenome | isolation source: single cell | place: USA: California, Emeryville, Joint...
AGATGGTGATCAGAGAAAATAATGATACTGTCAGGGTGACCCTGAAGAGGGCGGTATATATCGATTTGTTTTGTTTTTTTTTTGCTGTCTGTTCAACGTAATAAAGCGTATTGCATATTCATTCACTTTCCAATTAAATTAGCTGCCTTTAATATTATGCTAACTTGAGCCTATTGAACAACACGAAGAATAACAAAATGTTTTTGTGTTTTTCATTCAGCTTATTGAGGTAGAGGATTTTAATTCTTAACTATCCAATTCATCACTATCCTTTTAGAGCTTATTATGATCGGCAGTTTTCGTGCTTGAAGAAACGATCAAAATATGATTTTTTCTGGATTGCTGAACGAGATATGAATCACGGTTTACCGTTTATTTCAACTCATATCTTATTAAGATTTGGAAAGAAATGCAAACACAAAATGTGACTTCAAACAAACAATGATCCATTCACAATATGAAAGGTTATTAGAATGAACCTATAAAGATACTTTAAGAATAATCGCTACTCCTATTAGATAATAATGAAAAAACTGGATTTGGTGTCACAGCGCATTCTTCACATTGTTTCAAGAAATTTATTCTCTCACTGCAGAGAACACTCACAAAGCATGATTTACTGAAGGTATCTCGAAGTCTTTTTCTTCTGAACGGACTTCTTCAACACTGGAAATCACACTTTGAGATTTGTCTACACTTTTTTTTGGGAAGAACCTAGGAAACCAAGCATGGGCTTTCGACATAACCTTCTCATACGTATTGCTGATGATAAATGTCAGAATGTATCCAAGTCCAATCGCATTCATAAGCACAGCCACAAGGACGCAAATCACCTTCATCAAGTCAGTGTTATCGGTGTAAAAATACGAGAAAAAGATCGTAGTGAGATATGCGTACAGCGACAACCGCACTCCTAACACCACTTTAGGATCAGCATAAGGGTTCAGATAACCTTCGAGCCACTTGTACAAATACAGCATAATTATCATTGAAAGTGATCTGAATTTATTGTCTCCTTCAGAAAAGTCGCTCGCAATGATCAATCCAAGCTTCAGAAGTATCACTCCTAGAAACCAGTAATATTTATCATCTTTATATGGGTTGATCAATTGTCCAAAGACCTGTCTAATCGATTTCGGGTGGTTTCTAAAGCATCTCATTGAGATCATAAAAACGGCAGGCATTCCGATACTCCAAAGTACCAAGGCCGGGATGGCGACGAAATTTTTGAAGGTGATGTACCCTGGAGACGAGCAAGACACATTTGGATCCGAAGCGACAAAACTCTCGCCACCTTCAATCCCGAAGTCAGTGCAGTGAAGCAGTTTGATCAGCTTATTGCTGACAGAGGGGTAATTTAGCAGGTAAAACGTGACTCCGAGCAGCAAGAAACGGCGGCATCTTTTCCAAGTAAGTTTGAAGCGGTAAACGTAAACAAAATAAAAAGTAGAAATGAGGAACCAATGTATGATGGGAGTGAGAAGCGTGATGCTCGCCGAAACGCAGCCAGTGCATTCGAAAGACCCCATGTAAAGGCATACTTCTGGATAGAATAGGTATGAGCCGCTCGTTCCCATGCCGCCTCCTAAGAGTGATAGAATTTCTTTAAAACCGCCTTGGAAGGTGAGAACGATTGTCATAATTTGACTGTACGTGATCAGCAAATCGATATATACCGCCCTCTTCAGGGTCACCCTGACAGTATCATTATTTTCTCTGATCACCATCTGGTTCAGGGCTTTTTGCGTGAAAAACACGTATATTGCATATCCGAAAGGCAGGATCCAAATTAGGAATCTGACGGTTATCAGGAGGAACATACTCTTTGGACATTGGTGACATCCGTTGCTGTTGTCGCTTGCGCCGTAAGAATTCTCATAGTCGCATTGTAAGCATAAAGGGCCTTTGTACCCTTCAGCGCATTTAGAATCAAATCCTCCAAGACATCTTCCTTGCGCATCGTTGCACTTATAAATCGTATCTGTGGCAGTGGTGGTGCGCCAGTAGCCTTGGATCGGTGCGATGTATGACCCTCCTTTGCACTGCGCATTCGATGGGCAAGGCTTACAAGGGGAATAAGGGTTCAATGAGTAATTTCCACTAGGGCACTCTTCGCATACACCATCTGATGAATCATTGAATTCACCAACCAGACACTCACGGATGACGATAGGAATAAAGTTTGTAAGGGAAGCAAATTCTGAAAAGTAAGTGAGGTTCAGGTTGAGTTGCTGGTAAGCCTTGCCGACGAGTACCAGGTCAATTTTTTCGAGAGGACACGAGCCGTTATAGCATTTATAAGCAGGGGATGAATAATTTATTTGCGGACATGATAGGGTTAAGGTGGCGCTTTGCGAAGGATCTGGGAATTTCAGGAAAGCGTTGTCTAGGATAGTCACTTCTAATTGAATGCTCTCGAACGCGTAGGACGAAGCGTTTTGCAGGCAGAGGACGCTGCTGTTGGCAACACAGCGCTGGACTATAGTTCCGGAATTTGGGTCTCTATCAGTGATTGTATAATTCAAAGTCTGAGGATGACCCAACACAAGGTTATTATGTGGCTGGGCAGTTAGATTCCATTGTGAAGAGCTTCCCGTAGTATCATAAATGAAATTCTCTGCAGAAACCATGCGTGTGTTTGAGCTTGTTACATTAGATATCGTAATATTGCTGGACATATTGTTAAAAATCGCGCCTCCGAGCGAAACTGCAGTAGTCAAAACGATTCTGCTGTTGGCGATCGATAAAGCGCTCGCAGGTCGAGTGGCGTTTTTACTGTACGGGAGCAGCAGTGTTGTAACTGGACCGTATTTTGCGCTCAAGTTCTTGAATGAAGAGTTAGAAATGGACAGAGATAATGGAATAACCGGATTTTGATTAAGGATCGAGAAAACGCCTGTACTGTCTGATCTGAAATCTGCAAACGAGCTGCTATCAGCTTCTATGTCGATTATGCAACCTTCTGTATTTGATGCAATTTGGCTGATCAAAACATTCACCACGCCTCCTAAATATTTTCCAGAGTGATCATAGTAGTCAGAGTAGATCTCCCTTGAGTTTGCTGTATCAGGAACCACAACTAGATTTTTGAACGTTGTGTTTTGAATGTTCAACGATAAATTCGTCGTTATCGCGAGAATCGGCGGTGGAGTTACCATCCCCTCGAAATCTATCATTGTATTGTTAAAAAGTAGCTCACAATCGCCTTGAATTGACAATAATTTCATCAATGACCTCTGATTGCCTTCCTCGTCTTCCAATAACCTCCTTGACGTGCTTTGATTACTGCTTTGGTTGTTATTTAGGGCTATTTTATTATAGGCTTGAACGCTCAAGATTGAGGATTTCGTAAAGTTAATCTTTCCTCCAGAGCTCCCTGTATATCTAAGAAAAGTCCCTGTCCTCGGCATCCCAAGGATAATCGTTGTATTTTGGAAAAGGAGCGTATTGTTCATTTGTCCTATGAGAATGGCCGTCGGCTCGGAGTATTGATCTGTGATCCCTGAGTAATTGAAGACGCTATCAATGAATGACATGTTTAATGGACTGGCCTCTACATCAAACAACTTTTGCTGCCAGTCGACATTCGTGAATACTACGCGGCCGAACGCGAGAGTGAAGGTTCCAACCCACCCATTGCTTAGAAAAGTGGTTTTGTTGAGGCTGATATTCGTGAAATTAGTGTCAATAAAGTATGTTGATGTGTACAACGCCCTCTCGCTGTAATAAGAAATCGACATAAAGTTCATGTGGACGGTATCAGGGTAGGTAAAATTAAGCTTATCAAAGACACAGTCCTGAAATTGGGCTGTCGCTGCTTTGATTTGAATAAAGTTCCCAAAGTTCGAAAGTCCTCCACTAAAGCCCAAGACCTTGGATTTGGACATAAAGAACAACGGCGTAACCACTTCGATGATACCAAGATTCTGTATCGGCTCGGACCCTTCATTCGAGAAAATCCCATCGAGGAAGGCTAAGTTAGAATAATGAGCTTTTATTCTGATCAAGCTGCTTCTTCCGGTGAAAACTGTGCCATATCGTACGACTCTTGTGTCGTTGAAATGATTGAAATTGAAAGCAGCGGTTGGAAAAACCTGTTCAATATCCTCAAATTCGTCGTCTAGAAGATACATGTAGACCAAAACGCTGGTTTCTCCCACTGAAAGGGTGCAACTGAGAAAGTTATTGCGTTGCATGAGCACATCTCTTGGTAACATCATAGAGATTAGTTCAGTGGCACGGCCGGTCAGTCTCGTGAAATTATTATTCACGACATAAAGGTGCCGATCGTTTGTCTCAGTTTTAACTCTCAGCACTTTAAATCCCGCGGTCTCCGTTTGAGCTCGAGCAAGAGTGATGTTCTCAAACAGATTTTTGTTAATAGTCGTAGCATTGAAACTGTGTATGGATAAGACAGTACCCGACAAGTTGATATTCGTGAATTTATTCTCTAATACAATTATCTCGGCTCTCCCAACGAAAGAGAGCATGAAGCCAGAGTGGCCAGAAGTAGAGGTCTTTCCTGATATTTCAGTGAGGATATTGTATTGAAGGAGCACATGGTAATTGATATCCTGTCCTTTTGCCACCGATAGCAAGTTGCTTTCTTCAGAAAAAACAATAGATGAGAAAGCGTTCTCGCTTACGAGTATGTTGTAACCAACATCGGTTGTAAAACTTACTAAAAGAACTGCAAATCTTAGAATTTCAGGGCCTAGAAGCCGACCAACAAAGGTGTCAGATTTCGCGTAGAATGTGAGGAAATTAAACTGCGGGAATTTGAAGAGAGCCTTGTCCTCGATAGAAATAATACCATTGGACTTGGAGATCGTCATATTTGTAAACGTGTTATTCGCGAGTAGGAAGAACGGCATATTTGAAAGCATTAGAGTGTGGTTATTCGTGAGGTTGAGGCCTTGCAAGTTTGAATTCTGGACGGAAAAGACCCGGTAAAGCGGGAGAGAGGTGGAATAATATATTTCGTAGTTGGATGTTCGATACAATTGCGCGCTGTACATGGCAAAATTAGCGTTTTGATAAATGGTAAATGCGCCTGATAGACTAACGTTCGACATATTCAACGCATCTACGACTAAACTTGCTTCCAATGATACGAGGAAGTTTTGGAAGGTCAGTGCTGAATCCAATAAGCTAACCTGGTTCACCGTGCCCTTCACCCCATTAAAGAAGATTAATCCAGATTGGCTCCCAGAACTTTGGATCGCTGTAACCTTCGAGAAGGTGACATTTTGAAGGACGGCGCTGACTGCCTCTCCATAGGTCAGATATTCAAAGTTGCTATTTCTGATGCTATGTCTGAAGTTTATAAAGGAACTGGAAGTCCGATTAAACGTGATGTTATCAAATAGGATATCTTCCATGTAGCTGTAACAGATTATTCCCGTAGAGAACCAAGTATAGTAATACTCTTTAGTTTTGTGATAAATATCAATGTCGAATAGCGTTCCAGCCTTCATGCCTAGGTTTCTAGCAGTGAAATTACTTATATTGAAGACCGCGAAAGCGCCACTAAGACTCAAGAAAGTGACTTGAGGCATGTTCTCTATGAGAACGTCCTTCATCATGATTCCGCTGTAGAAAGTCGCTGGCAGTCTCACAGTAAAGAAACTAGCGGTAACGGCAGAAGGTGCTGAGAGGAAATTTTGAGAAATCTCGATCTCGTTAAGATAAGCTACTTTCACGTCCACAATGTCGAAGATGCGAGGATTGGCAAGGTTATTCAGCTCGTTTCCAGCAAATTTGATGTTCTCGACGAGCAGATATGAGGTATTCTGGAGGTTAAACAAGTATCGGTAATCATTATAATTTGAAGTAAAGTTAATGACATTAAGTCCCGAAATCGTGGTATCATTTGAGTCTACGATATATATAACCTTGCTGAGAAAACTGGTTGTGATAGGAAGGCCGGTAGCGTTATCCTTTGGAGATACCACAGAAATATTGGTCATTTTTAACTCTAACGAGGAGTTTATTAGTAGAGCACAGGGGTCGTTGATTTGGCTAAAAAGATTCTGATTTGCTTGAGTAATCGCATACTCGATGACCAAATTGGTAATATTGACGAAAGCCGCTGGTAGCTTATTCCCGGTTATCGCGAAAAAGTTGGGAGAGAGCAAGGAATTGATATTCACTGAATAGATGGTTAGTTTAGTGGGTTGGACAATCTTTATTTGAGGATCCGTTCCAGAGTTTGGTTGACTCTCAGTGAGATTCATATTCAAGATGCTCACCTCAAGGACATTCATGATTGTCAGACTATTCGTTGATTGATTTCCGAAAACAAGAGTAATATCTCGAAATTGAACCGCGATGAAGTTTTCGAGCAGTAAATTGGATTGATTTTGGAAGGTAAATGATGTGAGAGGACCGCCAGCTGGTGTATCTGCTGATGATGCATTGAAGATGATTGAGTATGACTGCAAATTTCCGTTAATGGAAAGCTGCTCTTCGATCATATAGTCACCAGGATAAACGATAACACCTAATATACTGCAGGAGGAGTTGTCTGGATTAGCGGTGATTTGGGATAGATGATTAGCTATTTCGCTCATTGTTTGATAAGTGGAATAATTTGAAGGCACGGAGAGGTTGTGAGCGTCAAGGATGAATAAGCTGCATGGCTCGAGCGCTGAATCCAGTCCAAGCAGAACAAAGAAGAGAGAGATCTGAGTTAGGAGCTTTGCAAAAGACTTGAGATCCATAGAAGTAGGTTTTAATATCGTACCAATAATTAAATAGCTGTTTAAAAGTGTAAATCATGAAGAAAACGCAGGCGATACAGGAGAATATTTCTAGAAGAGGAATAGTCTTCTGGCACTAAACCCATGACGGCCGATAAATGATGTCGTTCAACCTCATCTGCATTTGCGCTTACAGGAATCAAGGAAAACTGCTTGTTCGGAAACAATCTTTAGAAATAATTGTGGAGTAAAGTTTGCAGAAAATAAGTTGCTTTCCTGAGCATTTATCTTGGCCAAGTGATATGTTATAGCATAAGTTATTATTCTCATGTATTCCTTCCGTCATCATTTTTTTTTTGTTTTGTTTTGGTTGACAATCCTTACTAATATGTTAATTAAATACATGAAATTTTGATTCATTTGTTATTAGTTACATAGAAAACATCTTCATGCTTTGTCATTGTAATTCTCTCAATAACCTTGCCTTTGGTGATTCTCTTAATAAAATTACTTTTAGTACAACAATTTGCTTACAGCAGCTGGTTCATAATCATTAGCTACTGTTAACATGTCTTAGTCTTTCAAAGATTCCTTTCAAAGAGTGTAATCGCTAATTTTTCATATGAAAATAATGGTTTAGCAGAAGAGTTATCATTGAAAAAATTATATAGTGAACGGCAGTATTGCTTGGAAGATTATCTTACAAGAAAATAACTTCGCCTATATAAAAGTACTAAGTGTCTAATCTTTACTCGAGTGTTAGAGGCTATAAGCCACTCTTTCAAGATTGAACACTTAGTTCATTGAAATCATTTCAAGAAACCATCAAAATAACTATCATATATACCCAAACTAATAATCCAACGTTATCTTGAAGCTTCTGAAACCTCCCTTGGAAAACCGCACAAGGGTTTATCAAATCAATTGATTCGAGTAGATTTATTTATTCCATCCTCCCTAATTCGGACAGATAGATCACCACCAGCGAGATATTATCAAGCCCGTAATTCTTTTTATTAATAGCCTGCTCAACAAGCACTTTGGACAGCCCTGGAGCTTTCTTTTGGTTTATTTTAACTACATCCATGACTTCTTCATTAGTCATCACCTATTATCATCAAATTAATTCAATTACAACTTAGAGCATAATTACATCCCAAAAGCCATCAGAGGCCATGATAAGCAGCTGATCCTCGTTCGTGATATCATGTTCGAACAAATCCGGCTCGCAGCTAATATATTTTTTGTATTTGCTATCTCCAATTGACCGCGTGATCTGCAAACTTCCTTGAACAAGACTCCGGCTCTTGTGCACAATAATCACTCCTCCGAGACTCTCAACGCGAACCTTTTCTTCTTCATTTGATGCACGATGCTCTATCGTGATGTTTTTCATATCGTTCTTGGTAATCAGCACTGCTTTCGAATCCCCAGCGTTGGCCAAATAGAGTTTATTTTCCCGAATTAACGCACAGAGCACAGTGCTTCCTCCCACAAGGTTTTCCGACTCAAGGATTTTCTTATCCACCTGCTCAAAGGCTAAACACACTTAATCCTGCAGTTTTCACGGCAAATTTACCTTCTTTCAATGCGGTTTTTGGATCTTCAGCAAAAAGTGGATGCTCCGCGACTGTTTTATGGAAATTTTGTTGGAGATAATCACTGACGTATGTCGAGCTGTGACCATCATATATCGCAAAAAATTTATCCTTCTGTAGAAGAGGCTCAGTGACGGTCTAAAAAATGCGTTACTTCGATTTGAGATCAATGATATTACCCTGTCTTCCATGGTTTTCCGGTGGCATTTTCTCATTGTAACGTCATAATAAGAACCTTCAAGGTAAAAATCATCGTAATCGTGGTTCGATGATGTTTTTTGTATGCCATTGTTGTTCTCTGTTCCAAACTTTCCTGAATAATGATCCTCAATGATATTGGAAAGGGAAAAGCGAGAGCTTCTGGAGTTTCTGGGACTTCTTAGAGGCAGCAGTGGGAGTTTTTCATGAAACGAGAACCGATTGGGGGTCACGGTCGCTGACTCTGCGAACGAATCTAAAATTTCGATCGATAGACCTTTCTTAACTTTTTTCTCAGGAGTCAGGAACAAATCGTTTGTCATGGGAATGTCGTTTTGTTCAAGCATCAGCTTGAATGGTCGTTTCGCAGAGATGTTCTGCATGGATGTTTGTTAAAAAAAAAAGAAAACTACTCCTTGATGTTATAAAATCAAATTTTTCTCAGCAGGCTTTAAATCAAATCCTAAGACGTTCCATTTTTGAGACTCAATTCGCGAAAAAAATTAATTAATTCAGGTTCTAAGTCCCGTATGAAACAGTTTCAAACTTTAATAAACTCGAGATTGAATTTAGTTTGGGTTCTTCAAGTTTCGTTAGGACGAAGGGCTGAAATCACCCAGGGCGAAGTGAATTGATGATTTATTTGGAGGAATCTGATAGACGAGGAGGTTTGCAGAAGAGGACGAGCTTACAATGAGGGATAGTCAATTAGACAGATTGGCTAGTGTATGTAGTTAGTTAGAAAATTAGTTAGAAATGAAGAGAATATTTTTATTCTCGGACTGCTTAGGTGTGTATCAAACGGCTAATTGCTTCTTCTATTTAGCTCAACATACTAAAATTAGTAAGCGAAGTCAATTTTTTAAGGGACATTTCCCTTCAGATCAAGTACCTTTCACTCCAAATGTTTAGAACACAAACAAATCACTCATGAAAGTCTATTTTTCGGAATGCTTTCTATTAGCTTTCATCTCTAATCAAGCACCTGCAATGCTCTTAGTTTTATTTGTTGATGGAAGGACAGGGCTATAATTCCCAAAAACAAATTTCGGAAACTGTTGAATCATAAATATTGCTATGGAATGTTTGTGAAGTCATCCAAACTTTAATGACAAGTCTCTCTCATGGACCCCTCGCTCCATTTCACAAAATTTATCGTTTGTGTGCTTGTTAAAATACCTTAATGCGTTAATTTTTAGAAATGAACGCTCATCACGTCATGCCTTTAATTTCCTAACTCTTTAACTACCAGTTAACTACCAAGAGGCTCTTTTCTTTGATCATTTGATGGACTTTTGCCAATGTAAGACCACAAAATATCGAGATATACAAATTAAATATTGTCGAAGAGGCCATATATCCCAAATCCGCTGCAAAAAGTCAATTTAATTGAGCTTAGACACATACCAATACACTTGCGCAGAAAAAAATGATGCAATGGTAACGATGGAAAAAATATAGAAGTCAGCTAAATCAGCCAAGCAGCATGATTCTACATAATATTGCAACATTTCTTCCCTTCAATGGGAGTTTCGTCTGCATTGTATTCCTTATAGCTCTCAACCTCAAATACATCCGTCAGTTTCGGTTTGAACCCGATTTTATGCTTTTTGCTTCCAGGTTTGATCTGATTGCCATATGAATCGCTCCTGGGACGCTCCTTGCTAGGTCTTGCTTTCATAATCCCGGCATTGGCTTTCTTGGTCGGTGAATCCGAATTCGCTGCTTGCATATTGCTCAATTCTTGTGGACTTCGGTTCCTTGTGAGTAGTTCAGGGTGGTTGTAAAATTGATTAAGAAATGATTTGAGTGTTAAATTTTATTAGAGAAGAGCCTCCTTGCATTTCATTTGAAGCGATGGTCACTATCACACCAATAACTCCAGACCCCAATAATGATGAGGGTAAAACATTTTACAGCTTTCTCCATATTTCGGATGGATTTACTCGTTTTTGAAAGAAGAGGATGAGATTATAATTCCGTATTTCAGTTGAAACTCTAAAGATTCGTTGAATTCAATAAATGAATGACAATTCAAAAAATAATCTCAATCCCACAAATCCGCACCATCTGCCACAAATAGACGGAAAAGGCATCCCCTCTGATGATGACCTCATGCGTTTGAATATCGAAAAACTGAAAGCGCAGCTGGAAAACCTGAAACAGGAGAATCAAAGGAAAGATGTTGAAATCAAAGATCTTTCAGAAGTGGTGAAGAAACTTATTCAAGTTCATAGTGGAAACTTTCCAGAGGCGATGTCAAAAATAAGAACAGTAAATTTAGTTTTGTTTTGGGTTGCTGAGCGGCTTGCAGGGTCTCGAAAATTTTTTTGCTGTGCAAAATGATGTTTGTGTGCTGAAAACGGAGCTGCTATTCGAAAGGAAGAAGTAATTAGTTTTATATGGGAAGCTGGTTCTAACAAAAGGATAGATATGCAGAGTTATATGAGGAATATAATAAACTGAAAGATGACATTAATATGAAACAAAAGGAGCTGATGAACTCTCAGGAAGGGATGTTGCTGATTGAAAAATCTAATCTCGAGAATACCTTAATGCAGCTCTCAGAGGAAGTAATTGCAATTTAAAGTTGTTTCTGTGCTCATGCGAGAATAAAGGTTCAGAGTCTGTCAGAAAAGAATGAGCAGCTTTTAAGCGATATGGAAATAAAAGACTTTTTTCCGATGTATCAGCAAATGGCGCAAGAGGTTGGATTATTTGTTATTTCTGATGAAAAATGATCTTGTTCTATATGCAGTTAGAGAAAAAGAGAAGTGAGTTTAATAAACTACTTGGGAATTCTAAGATGGGAAGGAGCAAATCGCCTAAGTAACGATGAATCGAACTGACATTGTATGTTAATATCCTAACCATTAATAGGAAAGAATCAGCGGGCTTTTCTAATGCATTTACGTGGAATTGCCGAAGCAATGGCCCATGAAATTTGCTGCTTGTTTTTTATAAACAATTTCTCCTATATTAAATACCTATACATATCGGTATGCCAGCATTATTTATCTTTTTCAGCTATATTCTTTGAAAAAATAAGTTCTTGATGTATATGTACGTTAAAATTCAATACTTATCAAAGAGCTGCCTAAATTTAAGTTTTGAAAAGACAGATATATTGTCAATTGTCAAATTAGACTTTAATTCATTGCACTACCATTGAACGGCCCATATATATATACCGGTATATACACATTAATTCTCACATACAAGGGCTTCGATATTATTGAAACTATGAATTTGAAAATACACCCAATCAAACATCACGCTTATTCGAAACATCCGTTGTCAGCGTTTAGAAAGAAAGATGGGCTAAACTTATGTTAGCATTTAAACCAAATTTAATAACAACAAACACTCACCATCACGAATAATTTCGAATAAGCTTTTAAATCATTAATAATTCCTTGCATATTATTAATGTCTTTAGAAAAAACAAAAAACTAACAATATATTAGTATTCGAGTAGAAGCCCAAAAAAACGAGCCAAAATAGTTATTGTTCAATGGTATAAGTATAATATCCAATTAATCACAGGGCGAGCCCCATGATCTTATTCAGCAGTATTTCCTCTGCGCTTTCGCTTTCAAGATCAATGTCCGCTTTGTCCTTGTAGTCCTTTTTCAAGAAGGAATACATTTGAGGATCCTTTGAAATTTCATAGCGATTGCTTTGAAATTTCTTTAACAGTAATGAATACTCAGCTAGTTGCGCTAATTGTGCGCTTTTAAGGTATTTCTTGTTATCTCGTTTTATCAAGAAATTTACATTGTCCTGTAACCGGAAGAACCTGTTTGTAAAGAAAGGAATACTAGGAACTGCAGGGGCGTCGATCTTTTTCAGAGTATTTTCCATATCTTGAAAAATTGTCGCGCTCTCGAAAATTGCTTCCAAAGTTTTCCAATTTTCTTTGTTTTCCTCAGAGATTTTCCACACTCTCGTATTCTGAAGCCTCAGCAAGGCCGAGAATATTGAATGAGAGCTTGAAAAGTTGTAAAATTTGAGGCATTCGGCCGCAACCGCAATGAATTTATTGAGGAGGCTATAGCGCTGGTAAGGGGTTGGGCCGTGGATGATTACGTACTGGACCCAGAAAGACAACGAGTTGAATCGCCGGATAACATTATGGACTTCTGCGCATTCAGCCGCATAAGCACTCACAGTCCATCGCTTCAGCATCATTTGGTTAAGTTGAATTTTCTCGAAAAGCCTGCTGTCAATCAGCGTTAATTGCTTTGCAATAGATTCAACCTCCCAGTCGAGAATGAGATTTACATCGTTATCATCATTCTTTGTAAATCGACTACTCTTCGCTGAAAATGGACTTCTGGTCCTTAAGGATCTTCCAGTTCGCCGTCGTCTCCCTGATCCCGCACTGGGAAGGCCACCGCTATGGATGGTCCCTTCCGGGCAGCTCATCTTCTCGCTCGGCCTCAAACTGCCTCTCACATCGTTTAGAAGAGAATCTGTAGTAGGTTTTGGATTTCTCTGGCCAGAGAAAATCGATTTAGAGCTGACCATAGTTTGTACCCTACTGGTTTTTCTCGTTGATGGACGCATCAGGTCCTTTTTGCCTTTCTGATTCGATCTTTCGATCAAATCTTCCGCCTTTGCATAGAGATCAAGGATGTCTTTATTATTGCTCGTTTGTTCCTTAGCAAGCTTGAAAATGCTCTCGAGGAAAATAACCAATAAGGCGAGCAAGTCACTGTTGTTAATGAAATCATTTGGACGGTTATCCACCCAAAAAGTCAGCAGTTCAATGATTCTTTTTCGTCTGGTATTTGAATGATGCACTTTGAATAGGTCATATTCCGTATCGGTCATCATGAAGGGTCGTGGGGTGTAATATCTTTTCGTTAGCAACAGCAACAAGCTCAATGGCTTGATAAAATGGTCGTATGTGAGAATAGTGATGTACTTTAGCTTCTCAGCAATAAGCGTGTCGACGACCTCAGTTGCTTTCTCAATGAGCTTCCTCACCGTGATGAATTTGATTTCTATCTCGGCGTCGATGGGAGCTCGGTCATTAGAATTCAAGAAATTAGGAGGGAACCGATCGAGCAGCCTCTTGAAATAAAACAGATTTTTCCTGACGATATCCTTCGAAGGGCTTTTAAACTTCAAATAACTGGAAATTTTCACTATCCGCTCATGCAATGCGCTTATCTCAGACTCATCCACAGATAACGTGTCCTTCATGCTTTTGATGAGCTCAGCAGTAATTCCCTTACTCCTCAGAAACCGTTGAAATTGCGTTTCCAGAAACCGCTTTTCGTTGATAATATTCATCTGGATGCTTACTTCCTCCTTGCTCAAACTCGTAATCAAAGCATTGAGATTCTTTAATAAATCCTTTGCGCTGATGTCTCGCGAATAAACAACCTCTTTCCGAGGGTAGTTTTTATGAGCGTCTTCTTGTAGGTTTTTGCTGCTGAAAACGTACTCCATGATCTGCTGGAATATCTCCCTGCGACTTGTGTGAGTCTTCTCGATCATTTGGATGTTCAGCAGAAAGTCTTCTTCCAATAAATGCTCGTCAAGGTCTAAAACGAGTCAGTCAAGAGAAAGCTGAAAAAGCGATTACCTAGCTTGGCGTTTGGCTTTTGAGACCTAACTAATCTGAGAGGAGACTTCATTTTCTTTTCCCCATCATCAGAGAGTGGGAGGGCGATCACCGGGCTATCAAGATCAGAGAGCTGCTCGATGACTCTATTGTCGCTTTTGGTGGAATGGGTGAAGAGAGGCTTCAGTATCGGACTATGCTCCTTTGTACCCTCTTTTGAGTCTAATTCAACGATACTCACATTGCTCTCTATTGGTAATGGGTGACGCGATATAATAGAATTTATGCTTCTACCTCTTATCTTCAGCGTTTTGATGTTCAGAGCAAAGAAAGGCATTCTCATTGGTGAAGCCTTCACGCTTCGAACTGTATCGTATTCTTTCTTAAATTCTCTAGTGTTGCCAGAATCGGATGTTGCAGATGAGCTTCTTTCTCTTTGCATTGGTGTTGGAGCGTTTGATTCGCTTTCGGAGATGACAGCCAACGATCTAGTAGGAACAGGCAGGGTATTTTTTGTCTCGAGAGCGTTATCTATAGAGGCTTTGAGCAAAGCCATGCAAAAATGATTTGCCAAATTGCAACAAATTGTTTTACCTATTGAATGCGAAGCGGAATATGGTTCTAAGCAATTGCTGCTCTCAGCTGTTGTTTTTGATCCGCACGCAAATCTATCGATGCTGGATCCCGATTGCGTCTTCGCGTAATTATCACAAGAGTTTTTTTCATCAATTCCTACTTCAATGCTGGACTTGCGGTTCCTCTTACACTTCGATTCGATTTCTTCGACAGTTTGTTTAATAATGAGGAATGCCGCTTGATTTTCTTGCTCAAATTGGGAAATGAATTCTGATAGACTAATACTCATTTGGAAAAGAATGGTTTGGTTTATTTGTGATTTTAATCAAATCATTAACTAGACGCAATTTGAGAATAGATTACTGACCCTCGAGAAGGGTTCTAAATCAGCGAACCCTTTCGATAAATTACAATTGATTTTGACAATTTCTATAAATCCAACAATTCACAGGGTTTTTCTCTATAATTATCGGCAAAATTTCGAGATATCGCTGAAAACGCTTGAAATGAAAAGGGTTAATGGCCATATTCTTTTACAGAGTAGAGAATTACTGACCTATAATTTTATTCTATTTTGTTTGTTGGTAGAAGAGCTGATTTTGAGTATGGGGAGGAGAAGGCTGCTACCGAACGCTTGCAAAAATAAGCCAGAACTTTGTGTTGGTTTTTTTCTTGATGTTAATTAGTTAAGGGGTATCGCAAACTCATGAATTTGTAGGTTCGTCTATAATTAGCAGCACGAAATGAGAGAAAAAAAGAAAATACTACAATGCAGATGCTCTCTGGTTGGAAGAACCCAACTATCGCTCATTGTTAAGCAGAGAAAGGTGTGTAATTTAATTATTTGAGTAGTATTCATTTTAATGAATTCAAATCAAAAGTATAAAAGTAAGTGTCTGAACTCTGCTCTGCGACTAACCAATTGTTTTCATCAGGATTTGTGGGAACCAACTCTGCTGAGGGAAAATTGCTTTCAGAGGAGGTTTGGCCTAAGGATGAGGCATGAGTTTTAAAATTTTAAACAGCTTCAATAATTTTACCTCGTACTGTCTTTTGATTCATGATTAGCTGCAATTGACTCTTTTTTTTATCTTAAATAAACCCTATTAAAAGGGAAATTTTCAAAAGAAGCTGCTAAGTAAACCTCACCTAAAAGCATATTAGGCTCTCAAGTTTTATTCCGCAAATATCGTGATTGTAGGACAATCATATTTTCGAATAAATTTCGATAGTTGTTAGTGAAATCTATGTTTAGTCCTCAAAAACTTAAAATACAATGGAAGCTACAAGTAGCGCATTCTCATATTGACAAACTCTGTGATAATACCGCTATTCAAAGGCTAGTTTATTCGAATATATAGTTAATTTTCATTTACAGAGTTATGAAACGAATCAATATGTACTGCAGACTTTAATTTTCAGATAAAAATGACTGCGTGCATTGTCCCTAGCAACTGAATTCAATTTTAGAGTAACTCTTGAAGTTTATCGAAATGTGATAGCAATTTAATCCCGAGACTCTAAACTCATTTTCAAATTTTTTACTCTATATATACTGCTTCTGTAACGCGCAACTAAATAATCCAGGAAAAGAAATCTAAACTAATCCTTTCAAGCCATTATATCCAACTGCACATCTGATGCAGTCAAGAACACAAATTAAACTTATATTTATTCGCAAGCAAGCTTGTAGTCAAAACTGGTGAGGCAAATCGAAAACGCTTGGAATGGTGAGAGTGGATATTGGAAGTCCATAATGAAATGGGTGTCATCGGTTCTTCCGAATTGCAACAATACCTTATCATCTAAAACGAGGTGATGAGAAGCTGAAACTTTTGACTTTATTTACCATGTTCGTCAGCGATTTGGAAGTTTTTCACAGAAGCCTTCTGTACTCTGCCGTGGAAGTTCAAAACGAATGCTTGCACCTCTAATTATAAACATTTCAAAACCATATCTCCTGTTTTTTATTACTCTCATTCCATTTTGGAGCTTTATTGGTGTACACTTTGAATCCTTCAGTTTTTCCGCTTTGGTAATCATGCACAATTCCTTCCTTTTCCTAGAGAGTCACCATTGAAATAAGTGAAATAAGAGCGCTATGCTTTACACTGTTTGGCTTGAAACGGACAATGTCTCCATCAGGCTTCACTTCTGGAATCAAGATTTTCATCTTTCTAGGTCCAGACCCGAGCAAGCTGGCCTCCTAAGGATCGTACAATAGAGTATTATTAAAATATTCAGATAACAAAAAAATGAAGCTTACATAAAGAACGGCACCCAATTGCTCTCTGACTTCAGCTGGAGATTTCGCCTTGCTAGGATTTTCGCCAGGGCTCCAAATATTGAACTCAGTTCCAAGGAAATTAGCTCTATTTTAGTTATTTTCACGCATCAATAATTCTGTCCGAAGCAGAGCAATGTTACCTGACTTTTCCAAGATAGCCAGCTGCTTTTTTGCTGAAATCTTTTTCGCTCATGGTGACTGCGTAATTAGATGTTTTGTTTCCTCCTTGCTTCTTGGCTCCCATCAAATAGACAGGTTTATGCTACATAAATAATCATATTTATTCCCTCCTATACAAAAAATTTATTACCGAAAGGCTCAAGAAGTATTTTGGATATGACAACAAGCCTCCTTTTTCTCTCTTAATTGAGCATTGGACAATGTATCCTTTTGGTGCTGGGCTATACGAATGATAATTCGATGTATAATAAGACACCTTTTGAACAACTACCTCATGAGGAATGTCTTCATATCCATGCCTTTAAGATCATCTCCAGTGAACAAAGGCGTCTCTAATTTTGCTCCAGTATCAATAATCTCGACCTTGACCTCTTCAGCCTTGCCTGTAGGCACAGGCTCCTTGGTTTCTTCAGGCTTTTTCTCTTCTGGTTGAGGTTCTTCAGGTTTCTTTTCCTCAACCTGTGGTTCTTCTGGTTTTGTCTCTTCTTGCTTTGGCTCTTCTTGTTTTGGTTCTTCTTGCGCTGGTTCTTCAGGTTTAGTTTCTTCAGGCTTTGGCTTTAGTACAAATAAGATGAAAAATTTGAGGCTTTATAGCTCATACTTCTTCAGTTTTGGTAGTATCATCAGTCAGATTTGTCGTTTCGTATTGAGCAGGTTGTTCCTTATGCTCATGATCAATATGCTCCTCTTCTTTTGGTTTCGGCTGGGCTTCCCTAGTGCGGATTTATTTTATGTTGTTGTAGTGTGTTACTCTTTGTGTTCGACTGCAGGTTTGTTGAAATGATCTTTAGCGTCCTTTGGAAGATGAGTGTAGACAACTCCTCCTTCTGCCTGGGGTTCTTTTGAGTGAGCTTCTTCCCTAAACCGAATTTATTTTCTTTTTGGAATCCAGACCTTATTACCCATGGATGTGCATTGCGGTGTTCTTGAAAGTCTCTTTTGCATCCTTAGGCAGATTAGTGTAGATGACTCCTCCATCGGCATCAAATTCCTTTTTAACAGCTGTAGATTTCACATATGCAACTTTTTTATCTCCACTTGAAGGGTTCATGACTATTATTCCGAATGTGGATACATCATTAGCGTGATAGGCATGAGTAAGTGCTTACCTTTGCGCTTAAATGTATAGTATTCTCTTTGTTGTACTCGGAGTTTCCTTTTTTATCAGGATTTTGAGCTTAATTTACGATTTATTATTTTATTGAAGCGTAGAATTTGTAGTAGGATCCAGTATCGCATCTCTTTTCGATAGAGAACAAAAAAAATTTTTCATAAGGACTAAGCCATTGAATGGACGAACTCCTGTATAAAAATCTCTTGCTCTCGGTGTAAGCAGAAAAATACTTATTTCAAGAGAAAGTGAAGAGTCTAGCTCAATAATATGCAGGCGGTTTTGCCATATTTTCTTGCGCAGCACTCGAAATAGGCTTTTTTTTGTCGATTGTTGGAACTCAAATTTCAAGATTTTTTCTCTGTGTTGACTTAAGCAATGCAGCTGTGATACTATATACTATATAATGTCATCCAACATAAATAAGTCTTATTTCAACCATAATATGCTTTGGCGCTTGCAATAATACTCGAAATTATAAGGGAGAGTGAGAAGATTTTTCTGCGAGGGACTCACTTTGAGAACAAAATAAAATTAAAATCCTGAGGAAAAAACGAATCAGGCACGCGAAAATCAAGAATGCAGAGCTCAAGCAGACCCGAATTATCAATTGATCCGAAAGCGCAATTTGACTTTGGTCAGTCAAGAGACGGACGACTTCGTAGCAGAGCTATGTCCCTGTCTACCTCAGTCAAAATGGCAAAATCTAACGAATTCTTCAAGCATACTCGCGTAGAATCATGCTCATATGTAATCGTAAAGAACGGCATCGCCCAAGCTATTCCATACAGACCTAAACCTAAGATTATTGACACCATTCCATTTTCTAGTCAGAGCGAACATCAGTAAATAATATCCCTGCTCTCGCGGCTAACATTACTACTCGCAACTATTAGGATCGCATTTAGAATTACTCCTAATATGCATGTAGGAATGAAAAGCAAGCCTCTTATCCCCTACCATCCTCATTCATATAGAAACCGCTTACCGGTTCTTGATGCAAAAAAGCCTCCGACAAACACCAGTTCGATCGAGTTGGGGGACAGAACGTAATATCGACACTACAATCCATTGTAATAAATTTTTTGGCCTCTAGTCTCGTTGACAGGAAACATTTTGTTTCGACCTCAAAAAACATATACGGCAATTTTGGCAGAAACGATCCGATTACTAACACCGGCATTATCGCTGAGAGGACAAAGTGGCATCACTTCCTCCAGAGCAAGTGATGAGTTTTGAAGCTCTTATACCACTATAATCTGCAATAAAATGTTACAAATTCAATAATTGTAGCATTATCGCAGAGTTTTTCTAAATCGTGTTTAACAAAATTCAAATAGCTCATCAGATGGATAAGCATCTTTGTTTGCTTTAGTTTTGCTAAGAGAAAGGCGAGAACCATTGCTTTTGATAGTATGAAGAGTAATTTCAAAGGCAATTTCTCTGGTTTGGTCCTTTCTTTTGATATCCCGTTTTGAAATATCATATTTTGCTCAAAAAAATTTTAAAAAATCAAATGGCTTTTCGTTGTCATAAGCAATTTCATACTAATAAAGGGTCTATAGCATTGACCTCTTGATTAATTATAGCCGGAGCCATGGAATTAAGTGGCCTGGATTATAATAGCCTTCGCGACCTGCTCCAAATTCTATTGGGTTGTGAGTATAAACAGGTTTTGCAGAGGTTTCTATTAAAATCTTAAATAAAGATAAAGAGAGCAAAGTAAGATTTAGAGATTCATCATGCCACCAAAGGGTAAAGGAGAAAAGAAAAAGGTCGATCCTGCGAAGAGAAACAGAATCTCCAAGTGGTATCCTGCTGATGACGAAAAGAGACACTTCGTCAGAAAATACAAGACCCCAAAGCAAACTCATCTTAGAAAAAATATCGCTCCTGGCCAAGTCCTCATCTTACTCGGAGGCAGATTCAAGGGCAAGAGAGTCGTCTTCCTCAAGCAACTCAAGTCCGGTTTGTTGTTGGTCACTGGTCCTCACAAGATCAACGGTGTCCCACTCAAAAGAGTCAATCAAGCTTATGTCATCCCAACCGTCACCAAGGTTGACCTCACCGGCGTTAATGTAGCAGGCGTTGAAGACGACTACTTCGCCAGAGCCAAGGTGCAAAAAGCCAAGAAGTCTGAAGAAGCATTTTTCGCCACAACCCAAGAAGTAAGAAAATAGGTCCACAATTAGAATTGCGTAACTCCGAATTTTCAACTATTTAGAAGCCAGAGGAAGAAAAGAAGAGAATTGCTGAAAAGAAGGCCAAGCAAGTCCAATTCGACCAGAAATTGATTGAAAACATTAAGAAAGTTGAGCACCTCAAGCAATACCTCAGCGCCAGATTCACCTTGACCAACAGAATGAGACCACACGAGCTCGTCTTCTAAATGGTAAATGGTTACATCTATCTCGCATTACTAACAGCCTATTTCCCTCACAGCGGTAGTGGATGAGGAAGCAGTACACAACATCTGAACCTGAATTCCGACAAGCGGGCATTTTACGTTTGATAAGTGTTTTCATAAACTTGATCAAAGAGAGAAAATTCTTGCATTTCGATTATTGCCCTCACAGTTCATATAATTCAGACGTGTTTGAATCTTATGAAAAAAAATCCAGCAAATTCTGAGTTTCACTTAAGAAAGGAAAAAATGAAGTGTTATATACAGAGAAAGTATAGAATAACAGTGCCTTTGAATAGGAGCTTGCTTTACCGCAAATATTCTAGCTAAATTCAAACAATAAATGAGCTTTTACGTGAATTTCAAGTACCAATAGGCACATTTTATTTGAATTATGTAACAATTATGCCTTCTAAATTAACTCTTGCTCAGCATCATTTCAAGAGGGCTCGAGTTGCTCTCGTTACCCTTGTTGAATGTGTTAATTTGAGTGATTTACTAGTAGGGTGGTGGAGGGTTCATTGTATGCTAATATAGCATCTGAGCAATAAATTTTATTCGTTTGAATGCTGGCTTAAAATTAAAAGAAACATAATCGAATGAATACTAATCCTTTCCACACCTCTGACAGCGTTTCTTTGCTGAGGAAAACCGCAAATGGCTCCCATGACAATTCCTCTGACTCCTACGCGATTACGTTTGCAACCGACAGCGACGACAAGTACAAACGACCTAAAAACTGGGAAGAATTCAAAAAAGATTACTACCAATTAGAAAAGAAGATCCGCAAATCGCTGGAAAGCTTGCATCATCAGCTCATTGAATTCTCGAAACAGCTTTCTCTATCCGAGTATGATTAAACCTTCGAAAAACGTTATAAATAACTGATATTCTATTTGCACAGTTCATTGAAAAACAAGAAAACCGATAAGAAAGATCTATATGATTCGTTCAAGACGTTGGCCGCAGAAACACAAAAAGATTTTCGCAATGTATGTGTAACCGCATGAATAACGTATATAATTTGAGGTTTCCTAGATGCATTCATTGTTCAAATCGTTGAATATGTCAGGCCCTGAGAGTGAGCATATCATCAAGCAAAATATGTTGAAGCGCTTCAAAGATATCTATCAAGAGAACGAGCGGGAATATCAGCGGCTTACTGTAATGATAAATGGCCTTTTTCACTGTATAACCTAGCGCGTTGGATTAGTCTACGATGGACCTTAACAAGAAAAAAATGGAGTTATTTTCTGATGCAAGGAACTCTATGAATGGTGGAGAGCTAAGCGCAGAAACGAGAGAAATTATGGAGCAGAATAAAAACATCGGCAACTCTTTGAGTGTGGCTGATTCTATTATAAAGTAAGAATAAGTCTCTGGAAGCTGGTATCTGAGCGCTTGTGTTTATAGTTCAGCGAGAAACGTGAATTTGTCGTTGGATAGGCAGAGGACAGCGCTGAAAAACGTTTCAACCAGGGTGAAGAATATGATGGGTAAGAGCTTTCATTATATTCGGACGCTAATGATTCATATACAGAGGAGTTTGTTCAGATAGATCGAATTCAGAGGCTGATAATAGGACATCGAAATAAACATCTGTTTTATCTCGGTGCCATTTTTGTTCTTTCAATTTTCCTGCTAATTTACAAGTTGTTCATAAAGGGAAAATAGCTCCAGATTTTCAATCAAGGCGAGTGCCAATCTTTACTTACTTACCTCGACAATTCTTGTGTCTTACTATGTAAATGTTGTTTCATGTTTAAAAAAATCTTGCAATCTTACTCTCTCTCCCCCACAAATTACGGAAACCTGAGTCAATATTGGATCAAAGTTAAGATAACTTTGATACCGATGAAATGCCAGAAATTTTGAATGAATTGCGAATGATTGGACGATAAATTTTGAATTGCGTTAGCAAGCGATACTCACTGTAGGAGATTAAATTTAATTTTTTGCTTGAAGAAAAGTTGGTTCTCATTTGTTTCTTTGAAACTAATTGCTCACGACATTATCATCAGCATTCTTGGCTATCATGGCCAGCGTCAAATCCAGGATTTGCTGTTTGAACAGTGCTACTTACTGTGACTAATAACCAGACATATTTTTAAAATATATTTGATTAAGCTAAAAAAGATATAAAAGGAGGACAGAGCAAAACTAGTTAAATGGATAAATTTGATCTCAAAATTGGATTTTGTATCACCTCCGGTATATCCGCTGCTCTCACGTTGTACCTTGCGTTTGAGGAATGGAGGAAATATAAGAAGCAGAAGCTAAAAGCTGCGAAGAAGAAACTAAAACTTGAATTATTAACTAAAATGAATCGAACCAAAGAAGAAGGCAAAGAACTTGGAGATGTTGACAAGTCAGGAGGAGGTGAATAAGTCTGATTAGATCATTCCTGACACTATTTTGTCTTTCAAAAGAATCACATCGTTCTCCAAAACGCAAAGGCAGTTTTTACAAACTTGATTTACGCAAAATTGTGCTGACAGGAGGTCCTTGCGCAGGAAAGACAACTGGTACACACCTCCTTAATTATCAGCTTAATTACCTTCATTTACTAAAGCCATGACTGATATATCAAGCAAGTTGCGAGATAGAGGAACAAATGTATTGATTGTTCCTGAGTTTGCTACTATTATTGCGAATGGAGGTGGGTTGATCAACATTGCCAAAATGACCACGCAACAAATTATTAAACTTCAAGTAAGCGGACACAGTATTCCTGCTTTTAAACGCTTATAGTCGGTGATTATGAAAGGAATTATGACTTTGGAAGACAATTTCTGCGAGCTCGCTGAAATCAAAGGAGGAAACACAGTTATCTTATGTGACAGAGGAGTAATGGACGGAAAGGCATACATGAAACCTCAAGCATGGCAAGTTCTTCTTGATGAAAACGGATTCAATCTCGTGTCGTTGAGAGATAAGCGCTACGATTCAGTTATTCACCTCGTTACTGCAGCTGACGGTGCGGAGGAATTCTATAAGCTGGATAATAACACCGCTCGTTATGAGGTATATCAAGCAATAATTGACATTCTGCAATACAATTTTTTCATCCAAAGACTGACAAGAGAATCGCAATTGATATCGATAGAAAAATCCGAGACGCTTGGGTTGGACATCCTTCATTCAAGTAATAAAACTCTCAAAATCGCGTATTTAAATGAGGACGGACTAGTATCATTGATAATGAAGGCAAAAATTTTGAAATGAAGATTGAGAAGGTCTTCGAAAGCGTCCTCAATATTGTGGGATTGCCAAAAGCAACGAAATTCTATAGAAAATATTTACTTAGCAAGGGTAATTTCCACTGTGGTTCATTGAATTTATCCATTGTGATAGAAAAAACCACGAAGGAAGGACTTCCTATTATCCCAGAGAGATACAATCCAGAGATTGTGAGAATGGATGACACTTTCCTGAAGTCTCCTGACCCTAAAATCGAAAGAAGACTAAGAAAAAGAGTATATTATTGCGTTTTCAAAATTGGTGATAATGAATTCGTTTTTATTCAAGGGACTCAAAGACTCTTATATTTACGTCTATTCAACCACCGTGTATGAGAAACCGATCTCTGAGATGACCGATGAGGAGTTCAAATATGACGGTATTCAAAGGAAGAGACAGATCTCTGCACGAGAATATCTTTCTCTGTATGAAGAAAGAGATCCTAATAGAAAGACTCTGTCGAAAATGAGACAATGCTTCATCTATAACGAGCAGTAAGCAATAGACCTCAATACGGGTTGTTTCAATTGATTTAGGTACTTCTTGATTGACACTTTCATAAACATCAAGGAGAAATACTCTCTGTTGATGATTGAAGCTTCCAAAGAGTTGAAGAGCGTCAAAATGCCTAATTTTATCAAGATTGACAGAGACGTTACAAGTAAAATTATTATTTTTGGTGTGGTTGCTAATGCGTTGTGTAGATATGCTCGCTTTTACTTCCAATTTCTTAGCAGCTAATGTGGTCGACGAGGAAGATGAGTTGTAGATAAATGCTCAATAAGAGGAGAGTTAATGTGATATTCAAAATGTTCTTGATTGTGATAGTATATTCTCTGGGCTCTTAGAAGCAAAAGATAGACGTAGTCGTAATTGTTTAAGTTTCATGTTTTGAATTCATATTGAACGTGTGTCGTATCTAAGAGATCCAAATTTGGTACGGTTTAAACACCCGACTTGTAATATCTGAATTTTATAGAAATATGTGTAGTACACCGAACCAAACCTCTCTTCGGCCCCCAAATCAGAGAAAATTAACTCGTATAATTTCTTTGATGAGTTTTTCATCTTCAGCCTATGTTCCATCAGTATATTAAGACTGATTTCTGATTTGATTTAATGATATTAATAAGCTTTAGCATAACTGTGAATGATAATAATAATTAATAAATTTGATTTGAAGAATCAAATCAAAAATTTAGATTATGTGCATTCAGGAACAATAATTTTTTGTGTTTGAGGTTGCTCTGAAATTTTTTTGTGTGCGAGAATTGATGAGTATTGCAATGAGCAGAGCCATGAGAAGTTTCTGGATTAAACCAAATTATCTGAACTGTAAAGTTGTAATTTAATTGTTGATAGAAAGGTCTCTCCAATTTGGTATGATGTCTTAAATATGAGAAATGAAGAACAACGATTTATTAGAATTCATCTTGTAAGATTGGATTTACAATAAGAATTGAAAACAAAAGAAAATTACAATAAATTGATAATTAAAAGTTAAAATCTATCGTCTATTTTGCATCGAGTGAATTGACAATACCAGAATATTAACAAAGTAATAAAGTATGAAACCTTATTTTGCTAATTATCTCCTATAAGATAGTTTTATTCAACTTAGTAGTGATCCTTTAATTTAAAATTCAAATGGTATTGCTAGCATATAATGAACAATACTTTGTCTTCTTTTACTAGCACTAATCTAAAATGAAAATACCACGGGTACTCAGACTTCTCAAAACAAACTACAGATCCAGTTCGTGATTTAGTTAGTACTATACGTACTTACCTCCATAGCCCTTGACAGACTTAATACAACATTTGGAGGTATTTCCAGTCGCTATAGTAAAATCATAGTAACTTTAGTCGTACACTTTTGGATGTGATAGTATGTATTATGGTTACTAGAGATAGTATTCGCAATCTTTTACTCTACTGCCATAATAATCACTAGCATGCAACTATGCTACAAACTTAATTGTTGAACTAATAAGAACAATTAATCACTAAGCAAAATTTTTCATTGTTTTTTGAAATGAGTTGTGTCCTGATCTAAAGATTTGGAGTAATCAATGGAAATACTATCAAGACAAATAACAGGAATGCATACATCTCGCGTTGAGTTTGTCTTTGAAATCTCAAATTAAGTTGAATTGTAGCTCTTATTATAGCATCCTAATACAGGAATGTACAGTATTTCATTAGTTTTTGAATTTATTAAGCATAATTGCAATCTGATGGGATCGTTCGTTAATCAAAGAAAATGAGTTTTGAAATAATTTTACTCGACTACTTAGATTATCGTGTTATTTTTCTTTTAATTTAATATTTAGAGATAAATCAAACTTCATTACGACTGGAAGTCCTAAAATATTTTGTGAGATAACCAACATTCAGATACACTCAAAAACGTACCTTTAACTCAAAAACCATCATAACCAGTTCGATTTACATTGCAGTTGATTGTAAATTTATGAAATATGCGAAATTAGGTCAGGTTTCGAATGTAAACAATTCAGATCTCATTTTCCAAAAACAATCACGCGTAACGACTCCTCAAGTTTTATTCCGTGCCAACTCAAAAAATATCGATATTGCATCTCTGCGTGTCATTCGAAACCTCTTCAATTTATTCATATCATTTTTATAGTTTTCAAAAATCAGAGTTTAAATTCGATTATTATTATTTCTACTATTTCATACATATTGATAAATTATCTA
>ENA-UOUE01000683-UOUE01000683.1-compost-metagenome-genome-assembly--contig:-NODE-683-length-26404-cov-9.945987_pt1 | contig 26404 bp, 17 predicted proteins | sample MGYA00238146_ERZ747223 | MGnify/ENA primary metagenome ERZ747223 (study PRJEB28781, sample SAMN06268865) | compost metagenome | isolation source: single cell | place: USA: California, Emeryville, Joint...
ATTTTGCACCAAGTCAAAATCTGATTGACAAAAACATCCTAAACATTTATTGAGTTGCTAATGCTTCAAATCCTACTTTGATTCCACTACTACCCCAAAGTAAAAATAGTTTGAGAAACAAAATCTAATTTCTCCTCAGAGGTGAAATAGATTAAATTACTCTTGACAGGAGAAGCAATAATACCAAGTAATTTTTGCGTCTAGTTTAACTTTATAAAACAACTCTGAGTTGTAAACATGCACTTTGTGTACATCAATTTTCATAAATGTTGAGATGGAACTTGATATCACTATTTTGTGTTGATATTCAATGTGCTTCGTTTCATATTTCTTCTGCATTTATGAAAAATTTCAGAGTTCGTAAATTTCACCAATACTAATCTAAAGATAATAAAGATTAGTATGATATTTTCTCAAAAGGAACCTCACAACGACGGTGAAAGATTTCATATTTATATTATATACTCTTCTCCACTTCGAAATTAATCAGATTGTTCCATATAAATTGAAAGTTAGCCCTAGATGACTCATACCTTTACTCATTTCATGTTCGACTGCCCTATTTATGCAATATCTGGTTTCGATTACATTACCAAATACACTTTAAACTATGTAATATTTCTTTTTTCCTTCACAGATGATTTAAAATTCTGAAAATTTAATTATTACAAATATTCTGAGAAGTACGATTTAAATTCCATTATTACGATAAGTTGAAAATTCTAATCGAACAAAAAACCAGACATTTTCCATTCATATTGTTAGTACTTACAATATTCCGCCAACCTCAGTGACATCTAACCTCGAATCTTCAGCTGAAGCTGAAAAGAATCAATTTTTAGGAACTATTCTGTTCATGGTCCGAACTTAACCTAAGTGACCCGAGCCCCTTTTATTTCTATAGAATTTGCATCTCATGGAAGAGATTCCTTTTGCCTGGTTAATTTGGGTCTGGAATGATTTGTTTTAATTCTGTCGGAGATTGGTAATCTTTTGAACATTGAGATTTTTTAGAGGATTTACTATGCGTTTCCCTATATCATTCATCTTACTTTTTCTGTTACAAAGAGATTTAACCCAAACATACGGTGATTTATTATCTTATTGTGAATGAAAGTAGAGCCCATGAAATTCTCTACAACAACAAGATCAAAAGTAAATGAATACTCACATTTGCTGATCCTTATTTTATAGGAGAACTATTCCAACTTCAGTAGTTTCCAATTCCTTTGCCAAACCCCAGTTGTAAAGATAATAATGAAGATTTCCATCGCCTTGACTGAATTTGAGATCCTGTCGAAAAAATTCATGAATTCTTAATATCACATCTAATTGATTACGCTGAAGGTTTCCGCATTATCTAGAATATCCAAAGCATTGAAAACATCGTAGCCCTCTTTTGCTGCCAGAATAAGCGCATCTTGCATCAAATCCTTATTTGAGACAGTAGTAGCAACATTGTAGAAGGAGTATGCGGCCTATAGTAGTCTAATTGTAAAATGAAACATTTTTGGCTTGCTTACGTTTAGTGTGTCGTATTTTGTGCTTTGGAGGATTGATGAAGGAAGAGAATAATAAGAGAGCATATCGGTGATTTTTTTATCATTTTCGACGACGTAGGTTGTGATGACTTTGTCTCTAGGCATGAACCAATGCTTTATATCCTCCTCCGTGAATCTTAAATAGAGGGAGAACTTCTTTCTAAGAAATAATCAGTCAGCATTCAATCTTGTTATTTTATTCTACAGATATTCTGTGAGTAGCTTGTGCACTCCTGCAATATCTTTTTTCTTCATAAGTCGGATACCCGGAATAAGAGGTTCTTCTGGAAGCCTGTATAATTTTATAGTGCGAGACATCGTTGAATTTCTTGGAAGGACTGAGAATTTAACCTAATTTCAGTGTGTAGTCAGTCATGATACGAGATTTTCGAGTAAATATACCTCAATCAATTTCTTTGGATTAAGACTTCTGTGGTAATATCTTGCTTGGACAATAGGGCTAGGCAGCAACCTGCCAGCAGTATATACCTGAAAAACGTCAGTTGTTGTAATAATCAGGACCTTAGTTTCATTTAATTTACAGCTTGCCACATGTTTTTCAAATGGACTCTTCTTGTAACCTCTTTGATGAGAACAGGAGAAAGTCTGTTTGCACGAAGCTTCTTGTGAACACAAAGGAAGTTGATCTCTGCCATTTTGATTTTGTTCTCACGTACCTTGTTAGAGGTTGTTATGTGCTGATTCAAAATTAATAATAATTCTACATGGAGATGGACAGGAATTCCGGAAATAAATCCAACAAGTTTTTGGTTCTTTTTCACTCTAACACCTATCATCCATTCAGGATAGTAGCCAGGTGGAGTTAGTGCCCAGACTAAGAACTCTTTTGAATAGTCAAATCGGAACATTCCATCTTCATCTTCGACATAATTCTCATATAAGAATTTATAGAGCTAGAAGAAAGGAAGCTCAGATTAACCCCGTGAACAAAAGTATTAAATACTTCATCAATTTGTGTAGCGTTGTGAAGATCGATCACACACCACTCGAACTGATCAAGTAGTGGATATGGCTCCTTCGGTACAGCTGCTAGATCATGCACAGTATCCAACTCTCCATCCTAAATATATTTCTTGTTAACTGGGGCATTAATTAGGGGCTGAGCTACTGTTTCAATAGGTTTTTCGTTCATTAGCTTTGGGACAGGTTGAGTATCCCAAAATGCATGAGGTTTAGTTAATTCTTTGTACTTATTCTCATATTCTATCAGATTACTGGGAACATTTCCTGATGAAATGCTTATTTCGGATAAATAGAAAGATTAAAAGGTAAGAGTTGTATTGTTGCTACTCTTTTGTCATTTGTTGGATTTGCTTTAAGTCGAAATCCGTGAGCTTTCCACCCTTTTTCTGAAGCAGATCTTCTGCAGTAGATTCTACTTTTGTTTCATCTTCCTCCTCTTTTTTGACAGTCTTCTTTTCTTCAACAGGTTCCATCTACTTTCAGATATTTGAACTTTCTCTTTATAGAAGATTAATTTGATTATAAGTGTTTCCAGAGATAGCTTTTTCGAAATCGCAATGAGCACCAAAATCTACAGCTTAGGAACATCCTGACCACTTAATTTTACAAGAGTCTGCCAATTCTACCCAAAATATCAGTCGACCTTTTCATACACACGATGCAGCTTTCAAACTACCTATGGCCAATTAATAATGTTGTTCATCCAGAATTTCTATAAGAAACGCGATCTCATTAGACACATGTCTGTCTGACCTTTGATACAATTAAAGCAATACAAATCACAATGATTTACAAGAGCCCGCATTTCCGAATTCGTCTTCCAAAAAATGGAATAAAAGAGCTCTTGGATTCTAATACGTATTTGCGAGCTACGATCTCATCTGAGAAGCTGTCTATGATCCTAAAAGGAAAGCTATGCTGAAAAAGTGCATATGTAAACAAGAAACACAATAATAGCTAGGGATATTCCTAGATGATAATGGTCATATTCTAGAATGTCGCAGATCTGATTTTGCATTTTCAACAACGTATTTAGAATTTGAAGTTTGAGAAAGTAAATATGAATGGGAAAATTTTTTGTGATTTATGTGGGTGAATCAGTCAAGTTTACTATCCCAATCCAAATTTCCTGTTTCATGTGATTTGCAGAGTTCGTTTTTGGATTTAGGTGAAAATTACCCTATCTACAGCTCAAATCCCACTTTTATGTTGAGGAAGGTTTTGGAGTTAAAAAAGAGATCATTATGCTTTTTTCTTTTTTCATACTGGCAAATTAATTACCTCCTGTGTGAGTGAGAAAAAGAGCTGTTGTCTAAAAGAAAGATTTACTATTTCTCTCAAGCTACAGTCTGAGAAGTGAATTTTTTGCGTAAAGCTTTGTTTACATCATTACTTTAATAGAAGTGAGTCGATTTGAAAGCTTAAGAAAAATTGTCCAAAAAAAAAACAAAAGAAAATTCTCAATTTATTTTTGATAAAAGTAAAAACCAGAAAGCTTAAGGTCAGTACTGATTCCTAATTGAATTGAATACTAGGCCAATAAAATAAAGCTGCACCACAAGACTTCTGGGCTTTGAGTGTTGTCGTGACGAATTAGTAGAGAGAGGATTACATGAATTTGAAAAAGTCGATTTTTTGTTTTCCTTAATGTTCAAATCGAAAAGATCAAAATGGGAATGCACCAAAAAAATGATCGAGGATTCTTCCTTGCTCCCTCGAGGAAATGTTGTGTTGACAAGATAGCAAAGCCCCACAAAAATTCACTTTCTAGTCTAATATTGATTTATAATCTCAAGTCTCAAATTAAGCTCTGAACACATTCCAAAAAAAAAAAATCAAAATTTTTGAAAGTTTTTATGGTAGCTCTGAAGGAGGAGAATTGATTATGCTCAAGCCTTTTTTCATATGAAATCGACTTAATAACTGAAATATGTGGTTGAATCACATTTTTTCGGGATTTCCAAAATGCATCAAATCGGGAAAGTATAAATTGAAGACTTGAGATTATAATTTATTTTATTTTTTTATTGCTTTGAAAATCGTATTTTGGTTTCGGCTTTCTTGTGCGATTTTCGCTTGCACTTGGAGTAAGAAAGTTTAAAGAAAAGTATTGGGATTGATTGTGGCAATTTTTGGTAAAGGGAAATGAGTAATATGAGTTGTTAGAATGGGAATTATTATCACAGCATTCAACTGTAGATAGATTAGGAGGGAAAATATTTAATTATACTGAAATGTAGCTCACTCAACAAATGAATTTTCTCCAATTCTATTATGACTTTGTCAGTGTTGAAATAATGATAAGTTGACTCTTTTCTCCGAATGATTTGAATTTAAGTTCTCCTAATAATGGAGGCTCAAACTGCTGCTTAGGCTACCATGAAGTAGTAATATCTCACCAAATGATTTACTATCTTGGAGTGCATTACTATCTTTGTTCACTCCTACTCACTAAAAAAAAAACAAACTAACTACAAACAAAAATTTATTACTGTGCCTATTTTATGTCAAATTTGTTTAGCTTCATACTTTTTTTACTAAGAAAAAGAGAAGGTTCGATAGTCTAATGTCTATAAACAATGTCGGAATGCAGACATAACCGAGCTAATAGAAATTATTATGATTCAGTTCGTAGAGTAAGTTCATGGTGAGAGGAGCAAGGCTACTCAAATACTTTTCAAGTCACGATATTGTTGCTTCGTTTGATAATTTATCTCACTTCGGAAGTTGTGGAAAAATCGAAATAATTCACTATGTTAGAATCAAGGCACAATAAGCAATGGGCAATCTATTAAATAGACTTGAGTTCTGGTTCGATATCTGATGATGATCGACCACTAAAGCCGAAGCAAATACGTTTTCAAAGAGACTCATATCGCTAACTTAAGAATTTAAACTTTGACGATCATTTTGTTCCCGTTGTGAGTGATTTTGTGTCGGATATTCTCTGACAGTACTCTCAACAACTTTCATATTCAATTCAGCAGCCTTTTTTCCATTTTCATTTTCGACAGCAAAAATTTCTTTGTTGATTTTTTTGTTTTGTAGTAACTCTTGAGCTTCTTGTGCAATTGTTTTACGATGGCTGTCTGCATGAGAGCTCCAAGAATCTCGAGGATTGTAGATATGTACCTCTTGCTCTGCTATAAGGCAGATGTCTTCGGGATTTCCAATTTCATCCTGAGAGACATTTATATCTCTGAGAGGGACAGCTTTGATCGGAGATAGAGAATGAAACTCTTTTGAAGCGGTGCTTTTCTGGTCTCGCTTTCCAGTTTTTTCATTCACTGATTCACGAAAAGCGCTGATTTTCCTCCCAATGTTTGCTTCCAAATGAGTGTTATCGTCCTCTTTCAGCAAATTCAGACCGTCTATACTTCGAATTTCCATCCTGTCTCCGGAAGGGAGCTTGTCACTTGTGGAAAATAAATCATTTAGGTCTGATCTGATATGAGCCATAATAGGAACCGCTCGATTTTTTTCTAGTCTACAACTTGGGGGCAGTTGTTCACTAAAATGTTTCAATTCTGTGAGCATTATTGGATCTATGGCCTGGTTGTCTACTGTTCTGCCTCTAGAACTCCGCACAGACCTTCTTGCAAAGCTCGAGTCTCTGTCAATATCAATAGATTGCCAAAAAGCTGACTTTTTCGAACTTCTCACATTTTGTAAGATGCTCCCGCCCATTGATCCCATCCCAGAAATCGCCGGTGCATTATTTATGCTTAAATTGAAACCTTGACTTGGAAATCCTTTTAGAGGAGAATACTTTTGGTGAATGACCTCAATGTTGTCCAATTCAATCTTTTTAAGTGTAACTTTTTCATCCCAAGGAAAAATCTTGGGATTTGCACTATGGGATCGTCTATGGGAAAATGAGTTATTCATTGATCTTATTGATTGACTCTGATTAGCAGACATCCTAGCGCTATAAATCTGACCTGTTTGCAAATAAGACATGATGATTATCACTATAATTATTTATTTTTTTAATTTCTCCTTTGTGATTTGTAATCCTGATAGAAAATCAAAGAAATTTAATTTCGAAGGACAAATGCAAGAAGTCTCCCCATCACCTCTCACAGCTTTCTTTGGTAAGAAGCTGGATTGCTGGAGTTCAGGGAGGAATTAGAGAAAAGTAAAAAGCGATATGTGTCACTAGAGGTCAGAGAGAAGGATGATTCTTTTCAGAAAAGAGCTATCTATCGTTGCATCATCCAAATCGAAATCAACAGGTGAGCCGCTGATTTTACGACAAAAAGGAAAAATGGGGACTGAAAAATTTTTGAATGAAAAGCCCTTGAATGAAAGATGAGCTGCTTAATGAACATTGTTAGTCTTCCTTTCCGCCAGAAAAAAAAATTGATGAGTAAATAGGCTTGTCTTTTTTTAAATTTTATATGACAAAGGGACATGGAAAATTCGATCCACAAATAAATTAATGACACGCCAAGTCATTAACATAATCGAAACTGAAAGCCGATTCTTTGACACAAGACCTCTTGCTGGCGAAAATAATTGAAATTATTTTAGTCTTTTCATACTTGCGTTAGGAGGACCTATTAATGAATAATTAGAATGCTTTAAATTATTTTTTTTCTCTCTCTCATTTAGAACCACTCTCAAACATAAACGCAAGAGAATCCATCAACTAACTAACTTGTAATCCATTTTTGTCTCGACTTACGATAGCATCCCTTGTGAATAAAGTCTCTCCTGGTTAAGCCGTTGTCAACATCAGTATAATAAGTTCTGACGGAGAGCCTTAATTTAGGAGAATGAGACCCTCAGACATTCAACAGAGTCACATGATCGCTATGCCTGGAACTGAAGGAAATAAATGTACCAGCTCGAATTAAAAAGATGATTCAGTAAAATTTTATCAGCAGCTGATTTTTATCGTTCTTACTGAGAATTAGAATCTTAGTTATTAGATATTTAGCTCTCATAAACGTCTCAAAATCCAAATTATTGATATTCATAAACAAAAAAGCGCAACACACAAAATGGAAGCTATAACAAATCCAGAAGAATCAAGCTTGTACAGTGCAGAGAAGTTGTCTCTAGATCATCAACAAGCAACTACAAATCAGAAAGAAGCCGTTATGTCAGGTGCCCATCAACAAGACACCGAGATCACAACAACAAAAGGTAATTTTTTGTGACTCATTTTTCTAATCGAAAGCCTACCCATCTTGCTTAGCTTCTAAAACAATTAATTACCCTAAATACTTAAACTATGCGAAAGAAAGAGGGATAAAACCTAAGTCTGGTCCCATGTAAACTACTGAATACTGAGTCTACTGTCCTGACCTTCTTCTAAGTCCTAATGGGAAGATATCTCTAGCGAGAGTCATAGATCCATATAAAGGAGAGATTCTGGCCTGTAGATTTGATCAAGACTCTCAAATGCTAGCACTAGCTCTTGCAAATGGTTATACGAGTGTCTACTCTGTCTCAACAGGTTGAAGCTGAACATAAATTATTTTCGTCTAATTGATATAAAAAGGAAATTTGATCAGTTACCTTGATTGCTCGATGTCGAATGGAATTCCGATCACCGCACTTCGGTAACAAATCATCTTAAATTTACTGAGGAATATTTTATTCCTTCAGATGGCGGCCTGTCCTGCCAGGAATCACTACGAGAAGTATTTTGGTAACTGGATGTGCAGATGGGACGATCTCTCACTGGCACATTAATTCAGGTGTTCAAATTGGATGAAGTTTCCTTTTCTTACCTTTTCTTTCTATTACAGGAAAATTATTGCATATGATTCAGGAAAAAGACAACCAAATTCTTGCATTGGATTATAAGCGAGATGGCTCGGCCTTCGCCAGTGCTGGCAAAGATTACAAAGTAAAGAAAATAAATGAAATTTTTTTGGGGGCTGACACTTCTAATATTTAGATTAGAATCTATGATGAGACAACAAAAGCTGTTAGTTTAACACTGGATAGAGCTCAGTGGCAATATCCAGGTCACTGTAACAGAATATTCTCTCTCAAATTTCTTTATGATGAGCCAGAGTTACTTATAAGTGGTGGCTGGGATAATAATGTGCATATCTGGGACCTTCGAGAAGGGCGGAGCATTGGTTGCATTTTCGGCCCTTCAATATCTGGAGACTCTATTGATTGTAAAGATAATATAATTCTGACTGGTAGCTGTAGATCGAATGATCAAATCGAACTTTGGGATTTCGGAACAAGAAAACTCATCAGAACAGTTGACTGGGAATATGGAAAGTCGAATGACAAATTAAACGTATTCTCCGCTCAATTCGGAAAGAAGACTAGCGAGTATATCTTAGCTTGTGGAGGTCTTGTCAACGAAGCAAGAATCTTTGACAAAAAATCAGATTACATGGATTTTGCCAAAGTGACTGGATTTTCTAAAGGGCTCTATTCAGTTGACTTCGCGCCAAACATGGAAATGTTTGCTGTAGCTGGAGGAGAAGGAGAAGCCCATATTATAAAATTAACGAAGTAAGCAGAAGGAAGAAATAGAAAAGATCGCACCATACTCTAATCAATAGATGAAGGCTTAAAATAATAATATTGAGCCATTAATGCAAGTTAATACCAACTCTTTGGAATTTTTCTATTTGAATTGATCTAATAGACAATGTATATATTATACTATATATCTGTTCATCACTTTATAAGCCTTCATTATATAGGACATAATTAATTGACAAACAGTTACTCATCATTAATTTGATTGACGATTACATGGTGATTCCAAATCTGTTAAAAAAAAACGTATACTTTTCACGCACTTTCAGAGGTTTATGGAAATTGAAGTCTCCCACGATTCATATTCATAGTAATGTTGAGACGATATTATATTAATTCTCAGCTGAACTTACATAAAGAACTCTTGGTTTTTTAGAGAGGGAAAGATTTAGGACCTGGGTATACAAAAACAATGTTCTCGATTTTTTACTATAAGGAAGAACTTCAAACCAGTTTATTTTTCTTAAACATGGAAAAGAATAATTTCCTATGATAAAGTAGTTGTTGTTTTTGTAAGTTTTGATGAGATCACTTTTTCCTCGAAAAACTTGCGCGAGATTATCATTTTCTAATAGCTACTATATAAAACGTCTTCATTATTCCCATGTCTGTGGTTTTTTCTCTTAGAATAAAAAAAATAATTAAAGTCAACCTTCTTGTTAGATTCCAGCTAATGCAGAATATAGCGACCACTGAAAACACTCTCAAAGCAACCTATTTTGGCCTAAAACAAGACGGCAAAAGATGCTTCGAGGCGAGGGATGAATACTTTGCCTGCCTTGACACAATGCCATATGAAAAAGGTGAGTACTTTTTAAGATTTCATTGGAATGAGTTATTTTCAATTCAGAAAATCCATACAAGTGTGGATCTTTACTTACGGACTGGAGACGATTCTGTGAAGCCGGCATAAGAAAATATCAAGTGGAAGAAAGAGCTCTCAACAAGAGAAATGAATCTCTTTACACTCAGAAACAGCTGGATGAATACAATAAGTTTAAGAACGAAACCGCAACCATATATACCAACATCTAGCTTGCTCCAACCGCATGCAATTACTCTCAATCATTAGTTGATCTCTTGATCCCTGCTTGCATGCTTACCAATGTTGAGTGCATGATTCGTATTTTGAATGGTAGACCCTTAATATTCAAACAGAGTCATCATTAATAACTTGACTGCGCTACATTCGGAATCCAAAAGGAGTGAGAATTAAGTATTCTGATTATCTTTGAGAAGAGAAAGCAAATTTTTTTGACATTATGGCACATGACCATGGCCTATAATTATCCATAGCTCTCTGTGAGTACAATTTCTTGCAAAACTAAACCAAATTAGCATCACTCTCCAAAAATTCTCTTTCACTAGTTACTTTCGATAGATTGCATGAATATCAAATTTTCAGCAAATAAGCTCTCAAAATGAACACTCTTGGTAGGTCGGCCAGTGACACATTAAATTTCTGCGTCGTAGTTTTGCCATTTTGTGGTAAGTAAGAGGAGAGCGGAAAAAATAACCACTCAAGCAACAACCTAACCAACAAAAAGTTATCCCCATTCATCGTGTCTTGCTCTTTTGAATTCTCGTCGAAGATATTCACTGAAATTCGGGATGCTTTCCGTAGTTTGCATGAATTTTATCTTTTTCTGATCTTCGAATCTTAGGACCTTGAACATCTGTTAAAATGTTGAAATAATAGGCAATTCAAATGACTCTTTCACAAACCCTGAAATTTCCTGTTTCTTATCGTAATTAATCAAGGCGATAATACTCTTTGTTTCTCAAAGTTTTAAATTCTATTTCTCTGAGAAAATGGAATTACTGAATGATTTGCTGTTCACAATTATTTGAAGAACGAACTGTCTTAAATGGTCATTCTTTTTATTCTCTCTTCCCCCTAAGACAATGAAAAGCAGGTGGAGACCGGCAACTAAATTATTCAGAGTCCATAAAGTATTTTGGAATTCGTACTCCATTCGGCGGGAGATAATTATCTCATGCTTGAATTATATTATAGTAGACATAATCTCAATTAACAAAAAAAAAAACAAAACAAAAAGGATAATAAATGGACGCAGACAATACTGCAAATATAGGAGCTGATGAAAAGGCAGGAGGAAAGAGGAAAAAGAAGAGTTTACTTCAAGTCGAAAGTAATTTGGATTAAATCCTTTTTCGTAATTCTTTCTAAAAAAGTGAAGAAACTTTTATTTGCTTTTGGTGATGTTGAAAACCCCAAGGATTCGACAGCAGAATTATTGGAGGAAATTGTGATTGAATACATAGAGAATCTTCTTGTGAAGGCATACAAACGTTCCATGAGGAAGGATTCAACCTCTTCGAAAGTAAGCAAACACGACATTCTATATTTCCTGAAAGACGACCCGAAAAATTACATGAAAAGTGTTCGTATGCTCGCTCTTTCAAAAAAATTCGAAGGGTTTCAAGGAAAATCCAAGAAGAAGGATGCTTTTTTCGACGATGGAAAAGACTTATTTAAAACTATGAAATAGTGAGAACTTCAATAGAATACTTTGTCTCGCTAGCTTTCACATTGAGTGCTGACAGAATCGGAAATACTATTCCTTGAGAGTGACTTTACGCATTTTTTCATTGTAAGCTGTGCATAAAAAGTTCCAGATATTCGTGTCATGTCTTATTCTGTACAAGATATTGAATCAAATCATCGATTGAATCTGACAGAAAGTTGCCACAAATAAATACACAACGAAGTAGTTCAGAGATTATCTCTCAGTTTCAAGCAGGGTGGTAAATGGCAGGGAGACTGGTGGGTGACCTTGAATTCACAACAGGTCTGAGATATATAGACGAAATAACATTTATAAACATGACCGCGGAAACAAGTAAATTTGCTTCAAGTGTTTACAATCGAAGAAAAGAAAGTAGAATTGTAGAAATCATCATTTTTATTGGGATAAAAGCTTCGTTTTTTGATAGACGTAAACCTTCCAATTCCAGCAAAATAAGTCCGAGACGATGAAGGATTAGTAATTTCCGTCGATTTATCTATTCCTGAGTCAAAAAAGTTCGTTAAAGTAGAATTTTTTGCTGGCTGCGAATTCACTCTCGTCAAACTTTTAGACAAGTCTATGTCTCCTCTATCCGTTACAATTCTTTTACGTACTGAAGGAGGTGGATCTCTTTGTGGCAGTTGATGTATCTGCAACGGACTATGCTTCATAAGAGAAGGGATTTTTACTGATTGAACATCCAATTTTTGACTTGATTTATTCTTTATTGTTTTCGATAACCTTTCAGCTAACTTTCTTGTATAGATTGTTGATTGCTCTTGTTTGTGCGGAGGATGGGTTGAGATTGGCTCTACTTGCCTAGTAGAGGATGGTGATTGATAAACTTTTATATCATGAAATTTGTAGGACTGCTTGCTCGAACTCAAATCGGCAATATTTTTAAGAGCTGGTATTTGGTGTTTCCGTGGTTCAGATTTGTCGATGATATTAATTTCACAAGTCTTCTCTTGGGTTTGGCTTCTGGATTCATGGCATCTCTTAGTTGTGATAAAGTTAAAGCTTGAATAAAAGCTTTCAGCTTCTTTAGTTTCGGCTTTTTGAAGAGCTGACTCTTGCGTTGAAGTCTGAATGGTCTTAGTTTCAAGAGAATGAATGTTTCCAATCGTTCTATTTTTAGACCCCTTTTGCAGTGTTTTATGGCTATTAGGTTTGGTGGGAAATAATGGTCTAAGGTCAGGTTCCGAAGGCTTAAATGGAATGAATTTCATTTTGGGCTCCTCAACAGATTGCTCGATATTTCTCGATCTGATTGTCAAAGCTCTCTTATCCTTGCTGCTTGCGTCACTGTCAGTCCCCATCGAAAAATCTTTTATTGTTGTTAATTGAGCCTGATCCAAATTTAGCTTCATTGTAATTCTGTCTTCATTTTTTTGCCACTTATCCTGTGCTTGAGCAAGCATTTGAGTCTCCAACTGGTTTCTCCATTCTTTTTTTGGACTTTCATAGATTAGATGGTCAATAACTTCTTCAGGTGATCTCGCATTTAGTAAAAAAACCTATCATATATTAATTCCCTTAACTTTTGCAAAAAGTTGCTACTTTCCAATCAATCACATACAATTCCGTGTGGTCACTTATGCATGTCGCAGTGTATTCACGTGTTTTTGATAGTCTCGTTAAATCAAGGTCTCCAAGTACATCTCCTTTGGTAACTATAGCCATCTACATAGAAATTATAAAAATATATTAAGCTTCTAAGAAGCTTTTGAATATGGGTACTCTCAGCTTTTCTCTCTTTTCCACGATTTTATTCCATTTTCTATTGATTTTCTTGAAAGCTTGGATATCTTGAAAACTAATTTTTTGAAAAGTCGGTGACTCTAGAATGGCTTTATCTGTGAAGTTAACTGCCACTTGAACTTCTTTTGTCAGCTATAATAATGATTCTTAGTTGAAAAACCAATCCATAATATGTAGTAGTACTTCAATATCCCCTTGTTTGACAAAATACACTTCGTTTACTTCATCTCCTTGTTTAAAAATTGTCTGTCCATGGCTGAACTTAATGAGCTTTGAGTCTCGTAATATTGCTGATAGAGCATGTTGAGGCCAGTCCATGAGTAAAGGTATTGATCTAAAGAAAGCTACTTTCTCTTTGCCTCTGCTATCGTAGTGATCAGCTGTAAACGTAGTATATTGTAAATTATTTTTTCTTTTTATCATAAAACTAATTACATAACGTTTTGAAATAAGATGTGCGTCCGAGTATCGCTAGGTAGCATTTCTCCCTACACACGATAGTTGCCGTTCTGGGTTTGCGAATTAACTGTTGATTGAGGAAAAAAAAGGAAAAATACCGCTGCGAAGAGTCATTTAACGCTATCTCGCCAAAATAAGTTGGAGCGAATAAAACATTCACAACCACATGACTCGGGAAGGCTTGATGAAGATCTTCCTCAGGTAACGCTTGACTGTCAATTCTTTTAATTTTATTTTGAGGTGAAGCCGTGGCACTTGCTTGGTTAGAGGACTCATTCGCTTCTTGGTCTAACAACTGCAAAATTGATATTCGTTGAATTGAATTTCCTTCTTGGTTTGAAAGAGGTTTATTGAGTTGATCAGTTGAATTCAGCATGTTAGCTAACACAGTTTTTCTGTTAATAGCTTGAATTTTGTTCTGGGTTCTTCGTCGCTGCTTCTTTTTAATGACATACACGCTACCTTTCAAAAGCATAAAAAAATTCCTGGCAGTCTCTCCTACACAAGCTGATATCCAATTGATAGGAAAATCAATATTACCAGCATGAAATATAACATCTTGCCTCTCCATTTCTTTAAATTTGATTTCTTTCATTAAATCAAGCTGTGCTTCATCTTCAAGAGAGGCCATCAGCTGTTTAAAATAATCGATTCTGCACAAAGCCTCCCGAGTATATTTTAAATCATCTAATGATTTCTCAGCTTTGTGTTTCTTGAGGATTGAAAATAGCTATTCAGAAAAATTTGAACGTTGCTGGTCAACTAAGTTTGTTATTTACTTCTTCATCATAAGTTTGTTGTAATTCAAAGGGAATATGATTTGGATCCTCCTTGCTTGAAGATTCCATATTTTGGTTTGCTATCTTGAATTGTGGCTCTTCCTTTTTATTTTATTTCACTACTCACTCTAATAGCAGGTTTATTTTTGTTCAAGTCTGGTTTATAAAGGGTTTATTCTGTTAAATTTTTGAGAGTTATAAAGATGTGATTGATAGTTTTAGATCCTCAGAATTTTAAGATTTAGTCACTAACCTCACAAAAATCGGCTCTATATATCCTTAATATTGCTCATTGATTCATTTTGGAGTGGAAAGATATTCTGAGATTCTTACTGCTCTTTTCAGATCGTCGGAGGTTACTCTTAAATTGGAGGGCGTTTTCAAATGTTTCCCTTTTGAGCTTCGCTCTTGATCGGGTTGAATTCGAGTAGTCTCTGGAGATCCATTGTTCTTGTGTTCATTAGTCGGGCTCGAATTCCTACCAGAAAAGATTGGTCGTAGTTTGCCACCCTCAGAATTTAGTCCAAGTTTATCGGTGCTAGCATTCGATTTTTTGAAATGAGAAGGACCCCCAAATTTCTGACTTGAATTGTTTGGTGAAAGCATAGTCCCTGCCGAAATTCGCCGAGAAGGTTCAGGACTGCTTTCTTTATTTTTTTGAGGGCTTGGCTTGGTTCTTATTCTTTCATTAGTCAGGAAAATATACAATTCATTCAAAATGTGCAGTTCAGGAATCCCATCACTCAATTGTTTCAGCCGACTTTTTCGATCTTGCATTGTGTAAAAATCTCCCGAATTGGAACCCTCTCCTTGGCTCTCTCGAATAACAAAATATAGTATCTTGTTATACTCTTCTACTTTTGCGAGAACCTTCTTTCCCGCCTTAATTGCAGCATTCTGAGCCTCAAAAACTTGTGCCTGAATAAAGTGCTTTTGCTTGATGGCTTCATTTTCAGTTTTGAGTGTGTTGTTTTGTTTTTCGAGGTGTTTGTTTTCTTTGATAAGAGTTTCATTTTCCGCCTTAAGTTCTTTCATTACAGCTCCTGATTCATTTCGGGTCTTTTGTTTATGATCTTCCAAAAGAGCCAGTAATTTCAGTAACTCCTCAACTTTGACATGACCTTCCACTAAAGTCCTCAGCGCATCCTCTCTCCTTTTAACTTCTGCCAAATTTAGCTTGCTAGAGAAAGTTACCTCTCTAAACAGCAAAGAAAATTGCAAGCAAAACTCTTCAATATTAGAAATATCCTGTCTAAGTCTATGTAGTAGTTGTTCTCGCTCTTTTGACATCGCCACAAGGTCTTGCTCTTTCTTTGAATCTCTGCTTGCAGTCTTCTCTTTCTCAAATGCTGGGTTGTTTTCATCAGCCGTTTTATTTGGCAGACTCTTCTTCTGAGTTTTCTGTTTCTCTGTTTCTTCTGATTTTGCTCTCCCAAGGTCTTTCTGAGTTAAATTTTGTATGCGTTGAGCTTCTTCTGAGGATGAGGCGATCCGCTTTGCAACAAGTTCGTAAATGTTCTTTCCATACTCTCGAGATCTCTGAGTGCTGATCGCATCATCGAGCCTGCTAAGCAGACTGAGATGCTCTTCGGAGGATTTTCCTGACTCAATTAAGCTCTTTATAAGCTGTTGAAGCAGCAATCCAAATTCCTTCTCAGGCATGGTTGAAAGGTTTTCGGAGGCATCGTTGGTGAACACCTTGTTTTCAGTAGCAAAATTTTTAGAGTTATCGGATTCAGCTTGCAACTCATTAATCTTCTCTTGAAGGGTTTCAATTTCTTGAGATTTTTGCTGGAGCAAAACTTTTGTTTGATCCAAGTCTTTCTTGACGGTTTCGCGAAGGAAGCCGTAGAGCTCTTGTATATTTTTCATTTGAGGATACTCTCTGCTGAACATTTCCAGCTGAGTGGCAAAACTTAAGGAAGTTCTTCTCTGCTTGTTATACAAGAACATGCTCTTGATCAGCATATTGAATTGTAGACTGAATTCATTAACTTTGTCTAAGAACATTTGTGTTTTTTGAGTACTTTCTCTTTGGGCATTGAATAATTGGGTGTTGAGGCTCTGTGTCAATTCCTTCTCATCTGCAAGTTCTTTCTCCAGCTTGCTGACTTGATTCTCATCTACGATTGGAACAGATGTTAACTTTTCTTCGAGATTTTTCACTTTCTCTTCTAATTGCTGGACTTTTTCTCGCATTGAATAATAGATGTCGAAGATGAAATATAGGTCTGGTACTCCTTTCAATGCGGTTTTTAGGGTAGTTGTGAGTTCTTCCTCATCTTTTGGAGTTTGAGACAGATAGAGATCTGCTGTAGAAGGAGTAACTGAGGCTCGAACGAGTGCTTCAATAGCATCCTTAACAGAGGTTAAAGAGTTGGCAAATTCTAATTTTTCTTGCTCTCTATCTTTTCGAATTTTTTCAACCTCTTCAAGTGCATCCATTGTTTTTAACTGGGTCTCCTTCAAGGTTATTTCCGCATCTTTGATTTTGAGCTCAAGATCAGAGATTTGATTGCTTTTTTCTAATGAATTCTTTTTTTCTTCAGCAAGTTTTTCTTGAGCGTCTTTCACTGCTTCTATTTGCTTCCTTAGTTGTTCATTTTCTTCAGTTTCTTTGTTTAGATCAGGCAGTATTGTATTAATATATTTTTCTTTTTCTTGCACCTCTTGTTCTAGAGAAGCGACCTGATTTCTTAACTTCTCGATTTCCGAAAATTGTTGATTTAACAACATAGCTTGCTGGAGCTTGTCGGCCTTCATAGACTCCATTTCACGAGAATAACCCAAATTTTCTCCTTGGAGTCTCTCAACATTTTTCTCGAGCATTTCGATTTTTCTTTCAGCTTGGTCTTTCTGTTGCTCCAGTTCTTTTACTGAATTTGAGAGAGCAGCATTTTCATTTTCCAAATTTTCGGCTTTTACTTTAAGTTTTTCATTCAATGCTACATGGCTTTCTTTCTCAAATCTGTTCCTTTCAGCCATAATTTTGCTGGAATATTCTTTTTCGGCCCTCAGCTCATCCATGAGTTCGTATTTATTTTGGATCAAAGCTTTCTTTTCATCGACCAGCAAAGCAATGGTTTCATCTTTAGTGGAATTTTGTTCTTCCAGTTGCTCTAATCTCTTTATATATTGCTTCAGTTGAAGCTCCAAATCTTGAATTATAGTTTTTCTGGGAGAGTTTTGGCCTGCTTTTTTGGAAGAGTTTTGCTCTCCTGTTTTCAGCTTCATCTCCTCTTGTTTGTTGATTTCATCTATCGCTTGATTCAAAAATTCTCCTGCTGGTACCTTCTTATTCGAGTCTGAATTGCCTCCACCTGTAATTTTTTTAAGCCATGAGAAAGTGCCGCCTGATTGTTGCTTAGAAGCCGCCTCTTCTTTTTTTTGCTTTATCCATGTGTTCAGCACTTGAAGACCCTTAGTCCATTTGTCTTTTTCGCTTGCTTGAATAACCATCAGATTAAGAGTCGCTTTCTCGAACTTCACCTCAAACCTAAGTCGTCCTTGTAAAACCCGAAAAGAGTTTGTTATTACTCGTTATCATCAATACTATTGATAGCTAAAATCTTTTCAATAGAAAATTTTTCTTCAAGCTTCTTCGATGAAGGATCCTGAAAACAAATTTTAAAAAATGCCGATAGGTATGAGTAACATTTGGTTTCTTGAATAGGTAGCAGCAGAGCAGAGTGCCTTCATCTTCAACCGCGAGAAATCTATGCTCATCAGTCAACATACAGAGAATCGAGTGTAGGAAACCTTTGAGAGTACTGGGGTTTGGGACCAGGGATCAATCTCATCATATTGCCCTGGAGTTTCATGGCCTAGATTTTTCATCAAAGTAAACAAACCATTTATTCAAGCGACTGGTACATTCTTTGCTTCCTGGGAGAGATCCATACTAACAGAATCTTTAATGACTCAATGAATGAGCTTATTTATTTATCGATAATGATTTAAATTTTGGTTATTTCTGAGAATCTTAGAGACCTACTCGAAATGACACATAAAGCTTACATTTTTATAATTTGTGGAGTTTGTCTGAGAGTAACCTTACATAAGAGCCAACCGAAAATGGATTGAGTATTTCCAACAAGCAAACGATATATGTTCATTAATTTCAGACTTATTTTAGCAAATAAACAATATCGTATTTCAACTCCCTTCGAAAGCTACACTCTCATTAAAAAAGGAAACCGAGAATATTGTGAGATTAAGCTTGTGAGCACTTTTTTTTTGTTTTAAATTTATAACGTTTCAAATGATATGAAACATTTCTTAAACAGTGCAAAACGAAAAAATTTTGAACAGTTGTGAATAGCGAACAAAGTAGTGCCTCATCCAAATTTTCCATTAAAGCTATATCAAGGAAAAATCGCTTTACAAAAATATAACTTCTGTATTAAGCAAAACATTGCTTTGTTTTTTCCCGAGATTTCACCTAAATTCATTGGCAAATCTTACATGTGGAAAAATTCACTTCCATTATTATTTTTCAACATTTTTCCTCTTTCATCCGAATTCTGATGAAACAACTTCAACAATATTCGAAAATCTAATATAAAAGAGACTCCAATTGTTTAAACAAGAAAAAAGGGAACATCATTATCGAAAATCGGGTTTATTTAAACAGTTTATTCTTTTGTAGTCATTTCACAATAATAAGCAGAAATGATTGGAAGCAAACCTCATAGTTGTGAATTAGTATATAGCAACATCAATTCACCTTCATCAACTTTCCTAAACTGAGAAATCATAAAACATAAGAACGCAATGAGAGAGTAATCTCATTGTTTTGTTCTCTCTCTCTGCAATATGAAATCCCAATTTATGACTAAATATTATGCTTTGAGTACTTTAGGATTCTCGTTTACTTTGTGTTGGCCTGGAGTCCTTGTAGCTCCTTGAGCATCTCTCTTATTTGTTGAGACCTCGTCATAAGCATATAGTAAATCACGCACCAGCAAACATTTGCTGTAACAATGCCAATAATCAAGAAAATAACATAAAACACATAAGCGCAATTCATTCGGCTTGAACTGAAGTTTTTATAAGCAGAGATCCCAACTAAGTGTCCACCAATGCTAAAGACTTCTAATACAATTACTGTTATTCCGATACCAATGAGTGCACCTTTGGCTGCATTGGATGTGTCACTGCAAAGTGTATTATCAGTTGTTGTTGAAGAAATTATATTGCATCCTGTATTCTGGAATAAAGAAGTAGCTGTTGCTGCAAGGATCACGAATATCAAACCGGTAATAATTGCAACGACACCCACGCATATTCCACAGTAATTTAAAGAACTAAAATTGTCCACTGTTCTTATCTTTTCCTTTATTTCTTCGATTCTCTTAGACGATCTGGCGCTAGATTTCCCCCTAAGATTTCCTGCTTGTAGTGGCTGGTTGGTGGTGCTTTGAAATGAATCGTTGATTGAGTTGTCAAAACTTTGATCTTGCTTCAGCAATCTATGTCCATTCTGGTGATGATGAGAATTATCAGCTTGGTGGTGGGAGTGTCCTCCTCCTAGATGATGGGAATGCCCACTCTGATGAGAACGATGCTCAATTAGAATAGGGTGCTGTCGTTGATGAGGATGTTGTTCCCCGTGATGATGGTACTCGCTTTGAAGGGGGCGGTCTTTATGCGGGAGATGATGCCCAGTTTGCTGAAGCGTTTGATGTGTAAAATGGCTTCTTGAGGGCTGGCTTATGTGCAGATCATGGCTGTATTGAGACATTTTTTTTTGGGGGTTGACTGTACAGCTGATTATAAAACAAACAAATTTGATCAATATTGTGTACTGTATTTACATTTATTCAAGATCACTCAAAATTTTAAACCCAAGTAGATTGAATTGAAAATTAGGACAGATAAACTCAACCTCTGCACTTCTGGTCTACAGCTCTAGTGTCATTATGGTATTGGGAAGTTCTGATATGCTCATTTTTCATAATTATCCTCCCAATATAAAGAATTTCAAATTTTGAGTCTGATTCGAATATTTAATGCTTTGCGCTCAAGAGTCCTTAAATTGAATTTTTCAACTCATCTGAAATCAAATGAATGTCTTTAGATTCTATATAGTCATCTCATTTGAATAAAATTTTTGCGAACATTGATACGTTAAGGCTGAAAGACTGGTATACATGGCAAATTATGCCTCTAGTTCGAATTTTGAGAGAGAGAAAAAAAAAATCTACCCTGTTCAGAAAAATAATGTTTAATATGAAGCTGATTGTTGCTGGTGATCTCATAAAAAAGTTCAAACAACTCGAGTGAGACTCACTTGCTCATTGTTCAAGGTCAAAAAATAAATTGCCAACAAAGTACATCCAAACTAAATAGCGCTCGGAATAATGAGAAGAAAGGGAAGCATATTTTATATAATAATTTAATAGCTGTGAGCAGCTAAAAACAGATCTTGTCGCTATTGCATTATTTGCTTTTCTTTTTATGAACTAAATTCTCTGAATGAATTCCATGGTAAGGAAAGTTTATTTCTGGAAGAATTTTTCCTTGTATAGCATATTAAATCTCAAATAAATTTATAAAACACTACAAAGAAGTCACTGCCAGAATCACTTTTATAGCAAGGAACGTTTCGGATGTATCGTACGAATTGTAATTTGACTTCGCATTTGGGATCATTAACAAGTATTGTAGCATCTTATTTATTGAACAGCAGCAATTACATGACAAATCAGCCTTCAAACAGCCAGTTCAATTCACAATTGGAAATAACGGAGAGGTAAACTCTAATTTCCTTGAGATTATTGGAGCTCTAAACTGAAAATCATAGTCCATTTCTGAGTTCAGGCAGATTCTTGCTAAATGATGCAAACCGAAAATATTTTCCTCAAGAGATTGCTGAGAAAAAAGCCAACTCTAGCATGGCACGATCAGAAAGACTCCAAAACTTTTCAGTACTCCTCCCATTGCTATAGGTCATAACTTATTGACCATCTCAATAGCAACTTCTGAGCAGTAATACCGGGCTGGAGACAACCAATTTCATGAAAAATAGTAGAAAATTGACATTTTGAATTCTGCTGAGCGTGCATTATCGTTTTATTAGATGTATCAAATTGGGAGATCAGGGATAACCATATTCCAGATAAATCTTTTATTCCATTGCGAGAACGCATCCGTTTGAGAAAGACATATGGTAAAAACATTTCTTAAGAACAACTAGTGAATGCACTGGTAGAGCCCGAGCTCGAGCACTCTGACGATACTAGATTGCGTATGTCTCTAAAAAAACATAACGAAGTCTTGCAAAAAATTGACTTGCTTCTCAATAATATTCTCGGGTACAATGAGGAGTAATATTTGAAAACTTTTTACACAGAAGTTTTATTAATTACTTCTCAGTCCATACAAAGGAGCAATTCCTGAATACTTTCCAAATTCAGAAGATGTAGCTGAAAATGTTGTTGATTCTAATTCTCAAAATCAACGTCTCCATGATAATGAAAATAGTAAACGAGTCCGCATGACTCCTGAAGAAAAAGCGATTATGCAGAGAATAAGAGAAATAAGAAATAATCCCTCAGTAGCTGACAGTCAGAAAGTCAGCGAGCTTGCAGCATTGTTCCCAGAAAACTTTTTTGACTTTAAACTGAAACCTGGAGTTTTGTTGCCTCAACAAATTGGCTTTTCAGACATTCTTAGGCAACCTGAAATATCCAGCAAACTTTTTGAAAGACAGTCAGATGATGCTTCAAAAAAGGATATTATCATAAATCCCCCGAAATATCAAAATGACTTACTCGAACAAATGGGTTTTTCATCAGGTCAGAAAAATTCAAATCTTGAAGAAATAAATCTTCAGAATTACATGCATCATCCATCGGGTGGATATGCTCTCAATAACCCAAGCTCTAGGTAACTATCAGAAAATTTACCTTATCAATAACCCCATCAAGCAAGATACAGAATCAAGCAACGATTATCCAACAGCAGCATTATTCTCAATCGATGAGGCAAGAGCAGGCTTCTCAACAACACATGGTACAAAAAACGGAGCAAGATTTGAGGCAAGTTCAACAAATCTTACAGCTCTCCCAACAAACACAACAATTATCTCAACAAAATCCACAGCCCACTCAACAAATGTCGCAATCAATCCAGCAAGCGTCGCAGTCTAATCACTTACATGGAAAGGGATATAATCAACAGGAAACACAGCTGCAACAAAATAATCAACAACCTCATCAAAATACACCTCGACAGCAAACCTATGGACAGCAGAGAGCTCCAAAAACTTTTAATCATTATTTGCGGAAGAAACTCAGGCACTATCTCTGGGTTTATGTCATATTAAAATTCCTGACTGAGCTTTCGCTTATTTTTGCCAATCACCGAAGAGAAATTCTGGCTCAGGCATATGAGAATGTACTCAATATTTATGAGAAGGTATGCTAAACTAATAATTATCAAAGCATTAATATAAAACCCATCAGAAAGCAAGAGAATATTTCGGATCATATATGGAAGTCATTATCAGTGATGTACGTTATTTTGTTTTGGCTCGTTTGAAATTGGATGTATCTTACAACTAGCTGGCACTTTTCCCAAAACCTCTGGATTTCCGACTGATACCATCAACTAATAAACCTCCTGATGATGTTAAAAAAAGGGTTGAAACTATGATGGTATCATTAGTATTTGAAAAAATGTATTATTAACCAGCCACACTCGATAGATTAAAGTTCAAGCAACTATGAACGCTCTGGATGACTGCTCGAAAAATTTAAAGCAAGACGAAGTAATTATCGCTTTTTTAGGTAACAGCAATCGTTTATTCGCATTAACGGCGTTCGAACGACAGGACTATTAAGCAAAAGTTGCACTTTCCTTCCTGATCACTATGTTACTTCATTTGAGCTTTCCAGATTGCGATTTAATTTATTCGGTCGAGCAATGTAACTCCTTTCTTTACTCTTCAATTAGCCACTAATGATTTTTTCGAAGAATGAACCATCCAAAAGCCTCAGAGATGATGATTGTGTCTACATTATTCGTTCGGGGACTTCTCTTACACACAATTCTCACTAAAAAGACCAAAGATGGCCAAGAGAGAGAACTAACTGATGTTGCTAAATCAAATTTTCTGACATTTTCCTCAATTCTGTACTACATATTTATGGATGACTACTTTCAAATGCCGAAGGATCGAGACTCGCAGGAACACCTCATGGAGGAAGAAAAAACAATACCAGCTTGTTTAATATTTGGAAGTAATATTAAATTAGATTACGAAAACAGCATACATAATATTTGTAGGAATTGACCCCAATATGATCCCACTTTCCACTTTTTCAGAGGAGCTAGTTTTTGGCTTCTCCCCAAGGATAGAATTATCTCCAATTTTCGAGCAGAATAATAAATGGTATTGTATGCGTCCATTGAGTTTTTTCCTGAACCTCAATAGGGTCATTAAAATGAAAAAACAATTTGAAAGAATTATTGAAAGATACATGCAGTACATGACAGCCGCTTGGAAAAACAGAAAGATGTATTATCCTGATGTCGACTAATTCTTTGAGATTATTTTACAATTTTTTTTGGAGTTAACTATAACGCTTTAGGCTAGATTAAGATTGAGGTTTTCTGCGAGGTCTTATGTATTTTTTATGCTTCTTTTTTGATATTTACGTATTACTGCCAGCAATTGACTGCTTGCTTTTCTCTACTATACTCGATTATTTAACAAATTGATGGTTGTAGAATCAAATCTTTCTTTTCTTTTATAGTCTATTATATCCATGTGTTTTCGGACACCGGATTTACTGTAGATGTAAGCAATCACTCCTGCCCATGCTCGCTTATTCTGGTTCTAACAACGAATAGCGACTCTCAAAAGTCATTTGAGAGCAATTTAGTTCATATTGAAATCTCTAGTTTTAGAGAAAAAGCTGTTTTCATATTTACTCATAAACACTACTCATCAAGCAATTTCATTTCAAGAATCAAATCACACTCATTCTTCTACAATTTGATTTCCAATAAGCTTTTGAGGAGAAGAAGAATTTCTCAAATCATTAAATACTACGAAACTTTAATATTTGTTAAATCCTAGCCTAATTTTAGTCAGAAGAGTGCGGTCCGAGATATAGTCTGCTTGTTCGTCGCTTGCAATGCCTGGTAACTCTTTCTTGACTTCGTCGAACGTTGAATCAAGACCTATCAGTCCAAGACTCTTCATAGCTTCCACATCTTTCTTCATGACCCCCGAGCCGCCTTTTCCATTGGTGATTACAAGATCTTCTCCCACTTTCACATATCTACATGTATTCATTCCGTTAACGGCTCTTGGACATCCGTATGTTGACAGGATTCCAACGAAAGCGTCGCCAAAAATCTTTCTACTCAACCATATAGAATGCAAAAAGTATTCAGGAGAGTAGTGCTCATCACTCAGACGAGCACCTTCAGTGATTCTCAAGAGCATATACTCATTATTCTCAGCGATCAGAGTCCAATTGGCTCCTCCAAGAGCCAAATTGGGGAAATTGCCATTTGGTTGCCGGATTTTTTCTACCTCTTTAGTTTTCTTCACTATAATATTGGAAGAGACACCTGTTGCTAATGTTTGATAGGGCACGAGAGGCTGAATGCCAAGGGCTTCAAGTGCATGATTGATTAAATTTGCCACAGGACCTGCTTTGTTGGAATGCTCGAATCCGTATTCTACTTTATATCCTAGAGTGATGAACGCCTTCCCGCATGGAACAAACTTCTTTGTCTTCGCCCCATTGTAGTCCTGAATGATTTCCAAACCTGCCAACCTCAAATTCACTCCTTCTTTGAAGAAGAAAATTCTATTCAGTTGAGTATTGTTATGGAAATGTCCTCCTCGCTTTTGGATATAGTTGACGGTATCACTTATTGCGGTGGCTCTGAAATTTCCGTGGCCCATAGAAGTCCACCCATAATCAATGTTTTTGCCCGGAAACATTTCGTCCAGTTCTTGCCTGGTTAGTTCTCTATCTTCAACACCAGTTTTTCTAATCTCCCGATGCTGTCTTTTTATAGTCTCGTTTCCGCCTTTGGTGATCGCAAGCTTTATAGCATCTCCATATGTATGTCCCCATTCTTTGTAAAGACCAAGGAGTGGTGTGGTTGCTGTGACTCCAGAACGTTTTTGCCACCAATGCCATAGTCTTTGAGAATCACGAGTGAGTCTACGGTTGGCAGTATGATCTCCCACGAGACCAAGTACTTCTTCAATTATTTTGTTTTTTGCCCAATAGTATTCATTGCTCAGGTATACTTTGAACAAATCTCTAAAGAAGCTCTTTGTCAAAAAGAAGTCAACATTCTTGTAGGTCTTGCTGCTGGTTTGTTCGATAAAATAGTTTTTTAGTTCCTCAGAGCCATGATCACTCGTCCATTTTTTCCAATTTCTTTTCATAACGAGAGGAAGAAGTACATGCCCTGTGTAGCTGCTATCGGAGTTAAGGGCCGCACCAGTGTTTATATTAAGCTGCCAGGCTGACCAAGACCAATTTGATTCTGCTAAATTTCTAATGGCATAATTGACTTTGGTTGGATCCTTGTGAAACATTGCAAGCCAGGAAGCAGCAGTATGAGCAGCAGGTCCTCCTACACACCAGACTTCGTCTTCATCCCACTTCTCCTGGAATAACTTTTGATAGTCTTCAGGTGCATCATCGATCATGGCAACATTGACTTTTATTGATCGGAATTGATTTGAATCCGCTGGAGGATCCATGATTCCATAGTCATACACAGGCTTCATTTTTTCCCCTTCAAGTATTTTTTTTGCTATTTCGAGCGTTTTAGCATCAGTTGTCTTCCA
>ENA-UOUE01000685-UOUE01000685.1-compost-metagenome-genome-assembly--contig:-NODE-685-length-26379-cov-22.013459_pt1 | contig 26379 bp, 21 predicted proteins | sample MGYA00238146_ERZ747223 | MGnify/ENA primary metagenome ERZ747223 (study PRJEB28781, sample SAMN06268865) | compost metagenome | isolation source: single cell | place: USA: California, Emeryville, Joint...
TTCTCGACTTTGAGTTGGTCTCGTTCTTTTTCTAACACTTTAATTTTATCATCATTTGTTTTAACTTTTTGGCGTTCCTCTAGCAGCTGGCCGTATAATGATTGATTTTTGCTCTTTTCTTCTGAAAGTTTCTCCGCTTCATCCTCAAGTCTAGCCTTCACAATACGATGTTCCAAAATGCTTTGCTTCCAGCAAGAATGACAGTAGGCTGTAATCCACCCTGGAGCGTTTTCATCGCTATCCAGATTGGTAGTCAAGAAAAAGCCTTATACGCCAACGAACCTTCCAAAAGAATTCGCTTCCTTATATATTGCTGTGGAAAACTCCCACCTCCCTTCTAACACTTTTTGGCATGAGTGGCATTTAGTGTTCTCTTGAAACCCTGACTGATAATTAATCATGATTATTGCTGATACTATAATTATTTTACTCTCAGGCAACCGCTTTAAATAATTGAAATAGCTAGTCTTCTTTGTTTTGGCCTCTGCCTGATTATACAGTTAAATATATTTAGAACCCTAGTTAGAACCAGTGAAGATTTTCAGGTAAGCAATACCAAGCAAAAAATAATAATTCATTTAAGAACAAAGACTGTGTTTCGATTTATCTTTTTGAAGATTGTGTGTGGCTTCATTTTTCAAATATCAATCAGGAAAGGAACTGCCAAATTCTAATATTTTCACAGATGCTACTAGTGATATGCTCATATTTTCAGGCATGTGATTTTACTGGCTAGGCTGAGTACTGTTATTTTCGATTGCTGAATAATCTTATTCAAAAAGATATAGAACAATTCAATATGAAGTTTCAACAGCGAAGTTAGCTAGAAACAATAACACAAAGTCCTATATCATAGGTTGCTGTATAAGAGCCTTCACTCCGAAGCAACGAGAAGGACTTAGCGAAAAAAAAGATGTAATTGCAAAACAGTAAAGCAATTTCTTTAATGAGAAACAGTAAACTGATTTAACATTTAATTACTTACTAGAGAATTCTTTGTGGCGTTTAAACTGCTGCTCTTGACCACCAAAAATCTCATCATAGTTGCTTAGCTTTCAACGCCTAGAAAGTTAAAACGAATTCAAGCTATTGTTGATAATAACAATTTACTTCTTGCCTCGTCAAATTATGTGTTGATGAAATTGGATCGAATTTCAACTCTTCGAATTTAGGTTCGTGAAACTTCTCTGGAGAATAAGCATCACAATTCTTCGAACGCAAATTCTTCATGGATATTTTCCCCATTTTTCTTGAAAAAATATTTTGAGATTTCTCAGATTCTGAACTATCAGTTTGTGATGTCAGTATAACTAGACAGATATGAAATATTGTTTTAAATAAATCTCCAATAACAGACTTACCATTGTTCTCGGCTGTTGATTGATAAAACAAGCGCTCCTGGGAACTTTTTGCAGAATGACGGGCCTCCACAATATGATTCTCTTTGCTCGTTTGGGAATTTAAATCACTACCCGTTTCTGTCTCAGTAAAGAAATCCTTGCGTTTTTGATCTAATACTGGCTGATAATTCTTCGAGGAAAAAGTATCGGATGATGGTGGTCGATCATATCGGTTCAAGTCGCGGTCTCTTAAATTTTGTCTGAAATCTTCTGTGCTGCTCACACTACGCTGATACTCCTTTGCTGACAGCCTCTCCTGTCTCTCATAATTTTCGGCCGATAATTTCAGGATCTTGTTCTCACCTTCCAGAATTTTGAGAGCTAAATATTTGATTTCTGTGAACAACACCATCAGAACTTGCTGAATATAGCGAGGCTGCTCTGTAATAGATAGGTCAGTTGTATTCTCAGCTGATAAAAACTCTTCTCCCATCATCTGCCTGAAATTTTCGCTCACTGTACACGATATTGCTTTGCAAGACTCAATGCTTTGGAATACTGACTTTGCTGTACTTCTTATCATCAGTAAGGTGCTGACGAAATAATTGCTCTCTGTTCCAGCATTATTAGCTTTCTTCTCCAAGGCAGCGATCTCCTGCTGAGCTTTCTCGCGCTCTTCCTTTCGTAAATTTTCTGTTTGAGTTACGCTATCCAGCGCGAGAATGAGCGTGGTTCTTAATTCTCTCATCTCCAAACTCAAGGTTTCCAATTCTTTTTTCTGATCGCAGCATTTCTTTTCTAAGTTACTCGATTTGGCTTGTAGTTCTTCGTTTTCGGATCTGATTCTCGCAATAGTGTCTTCCTTTTCACTTTCTTTATCTTTCATTGCGAGCAGCTGATTTCGCAAAACATTTGTCATTTCTTCTTTTTCCGTGCAGAAATTTATTTTCTCTTCGAATTCATTCAAAACTTTATCATGCTCTCCTTTCAAGGTGCTGAGCTGGCCTTTGAGGCCATTGATCTCTTCTTTCAGCATATCAATCTCCTCGGTTTTGCTGATAATTTCTTCATTTGCGATTTTAAGTTTTGTAGAGAAATTTTCCTCCAATTGGCTTTGATTTCGCAGACTTGCTTCGAGTACCGCGTTCATGTTTGCCAACGTTTGTTGGTTCTCATTCAATTCTTCTATCTTGCTTTGAAGGTCTTTTATGAATGCGTCTTTAGCAGCTAATTCTTCTTTTTCTGAGCTATGCTCAGCTTTCTTCTTCAAACTAGCATAGCGGGCGTCCCGCTTTTCGATTTCATTTACAAACTCTGTTTCCTTAATTCTTTTTTCTTGATCCAGTCTATTGACTTCGCTTCTGAGAAGATCAATTGCATCTTCAAGCTGCTCGTTCTTCTCAACAAGTTCAATATTTTTTCTTTCAAGATTTGAAATCGATTTTCCTTGGAGTTTATTCGAATTCTCTAGTTCGGCTTTAGCTGATTGTAGCTCGCTGAATTCTTTGATCAATTGCTGGTATTTTTTGTTCAAATTAGCAAAATCCTCTCTACAAAGTTATCATCTTGGCACCTGTCTCAAATAGCAAATTACCTTTCAAGATCTTCTGTATAGCGCAGACATTTCTCAATGAGTAATTGATTTTCTCTCTCGGTTTCGCTCAGTTTTCTCTTAAGTTCGTGATTCTCTCTTCTGACCATACCTACCTCATCTGAAAGCTCTTTCAATAAAGCCATCAAATCTCTTTTTTCATTTTCCAAGTCAAGAAATTTATCGTGTGCCAATCTCACAGGGCCTAGCTCGAGCTCGAGTCTCTCTCTGTCTGTATGCAGCGTTTTTATGATGCTTATGATCTAGTAGTACACAGCGCAGTGTATATTCGAGTGCATGCTCTCAATTAAACTTACTTGATGCTTTTCTTCGCGACAAAGCGAGATTTGCTTTTCCTCTTCTGCAATATGCTCTTTCAATGATTCAAAGTGAAGTATGAGTTCATGGTGCTTCTTTTTTAGGAGGCTATAATCCATCATTAAATCAAATGCCTCATTAATGCTTTCAGGTAAGAAGGTTTAGTGGGCGTGTTGCGATGCAATTACCTGACACTTCCATCCTGACAGAACCCCAAATCCTTGCATTTTGCTGACAGCATTTGTTTCAGAAGCTCTACTTTCAATCTTAGCTTTTCTGAAGCCAGCACTTCCTTTCTATAGTTCAGGTTAAGGGTGACCTTCTGTTATGAAATTAGACATACTGTAATGTATTTTGCAGTTCTCTATTTTCTTGCATCAAATCATGTTTTTGGTGAGTTGGATGCTCTGATGCTCGTTGCTGAGGCTCTTCGTTATCTCCGCTAAAGGTTTCTTGACGATGATGATGCCACACGCGTTCTTTTTCACTTTTCCTTGGTTGCGACGGCTCGATCTCAGAGTTTGTCCACGGCTTATACTCCAGTTTCTTCTTCCCTGGAGTAACATGTTTGCTTAATTTTCTGACTGTTTCTTCTGGCTCGGTTCCTACCCTCTCTGAATAGCTCTTTCGAGTCGCCGAAGTTTCAAATGGGCTGCTCTTTCTCCGAGAATCTTGAGTTCCATTAAAATCGAGGTATCTTCGTTCTGAAGTGTTGTTTAATGCTGTCGGGCCAGGTGATTTGTCCCGAGATTTCCCACGAGACAGTTGTGGCGTTTCAGTAGCTTCATATTGTTTTCCATTCCCTACTTTTCTCTGAATTTTAAAAGTTAAGGCCGAGATCTATGGGATTATGTTTACAATAGAACCTGTGCTCTGCCTGCTATCATATCCGCTCCGATAATGCCTACTCTGAAGTGTACTATCCATTTGAAAGCTTGTTCTATATTTTATTTCGCAAATATTCACGTGCGAAAACTATCTGTTACCTGTTTGAAATCGAGCACAATTTTATTGGTTAATAAATATGTAAGTCTCTCACTCACAAAAAAAAAATGTCTAGCGTTAATGAATAGCTTTCTTCAGAATCGGGAAATATTGAATCACAAAGAGAAGCTCACAAAGCTGATTCATTAAATTATTTCTTCATGTAAGAGCATATAATAGCAAACTTTGATCCCAACGTATAAGCTCCAGGTAACTCACTCACTACTGTAAGAACTAAACCATGAAAGGCGTGAAAACTGTCCAGCAATTCCTTTTCTTTCTTTTTTTAAGAGCTATTAATAACCGGAAGAAACTCCAATAGCATTATCAACTAAAATTAGAGTAAGACTACAGCTTTGAAATAAATTACTCTCTTGCAATTGCTTCGTCAGCGTGTATTTCGTTTGGTCAACTTCCTTTCTAATATCAGCACTTTCAATCTTCATTTGCATTGTAACTTTCTTAAGATAAATTCGGCTCTCCGCATTTTTCACTTTCTCTTCACAAGCAGAATTTACGATTTCCTGCACTGCGAGCTTTTGTCTAGCAAGTCGGTTCAGAAAATCTTGCTCTTCAAATTCGAAAAAACTGAGTTTGTTCTTAATCTCCCTCACATATGAGTCATAAACTCGTTTATTGTTCTCGGCGAAGCTTCTGTTCTTAATACCGGCAATCAACTGCTCTGTTATTCTAACCAAAGCATCCACATTAGCAGCATGCTGCAAAATCAACTCGGAATAAAGCAAATCATCAGAGATAGTCTGCGCCTCTTTTATCGATGCGTCTAAGTACCTCTTTTCGCTAATATACTGCCTTAGTGCCTCTGCTGGGTTAGCAGCGACATCAACATCAACATCAACGTCTAATACACTTGACATAAGCGTTCTTACTTCTTCTCCAACTTGCGTTGTATAAACAGCCGCTCTTATATAGTTTTTGAAAGGAACCGTGAATTTTCTCAGGCGTTGTTGATTGCTTTCCTGATCTAACTCATGTACTCTTGCGTCTGTAATGAGAAAGTATTCAATTGATATATCTGATTTTGGTTTTGCACTCTCTTCGGCGGTTACCCAAGAATGAATTGCATTAAAAGCCTCATCAGTTGGTTTAAGTTGCTTGCTGTAACTCTGGTTAGAATAGAACGCACCAGTTATTTCAAAGACTGCATATTCTGAGGCTGAGTTGTTAACTTCTTTAAGCGCTTGCTGAATTGTTTGAGCTAAAGTTTCATCTGAACCGAATATTTCGAAATGTAGTACTAAAGCTGTCTTTCGGGGTGCTCTCAGCTGCTTTAAGCCCAGCAAGCGTTGTACTAGTATGCTATTTGATGTAACGTCCTGGAATTTCCAGAATGGAATATCCTTTTGGCATGCTTGTTCAAATCCAGTGAGAATTTCAATCATTGGCTTGGAACAGAGATAATTGCGAGTGATTGCACCGACTTCGTTGTCTATATTTGGTTTTGGACGGGTAATCATCTGAGATGTCACTTCTTCAGTGACGGATTCCAACTTCTTATCTATCATTTTAATCGTGCGAACAAAAAATCTTTAGTACAACAAGAAAATAATACACAATAAAATACGGTGCGATTGAAATCAGTTATTACACTAAATGAACATCAAGTCGTTTGTTATGATTATTTTCAAATGAAACCAGTCCTTCGCTTAGAGTAGTAGAATACTCGTTAGCTTTGCTGGCATCGCAAGTTAAGCGTGAAAAATTTTAATGTAGTTATATTGTTAAAATCTAATGCGCTTTATTTGATCGTTTAACATTCAAACTCACTCTGCGAAATTTATTCAGCGATCAGTAAGTCCGTTTGTTAAAATAAATGCTTAAGAAAAAGTCTAAACCCAGCGTATTCTTGCTTATCCACCTATAGTTTCTCATATCTTTGCCTTAGGGCAAGCAGAGATTACCTGCAGAAGTGATCTCTCCTTCCTCGATGTATCGATCAGGTGAACATTCTCTATGATTTAATTCTCACGGTTTTTTCTAACTTTCGGCTGAATACACAGATCCTAACTTCAACTTGCCTACCTTCAGCTTCAAGGAAGAAGGAACAAGCAGTGACACCAAGCAGATTTGGAATCTTTTATCAAAACAAATTCTGACTCCGTTCGCTCCAAAGTTCAAGATTTACAATTACCAGAAATTTCTCCCAAAAACGAAGAATGCAAACGGTGCTCCTTCGGTAGACATCAGCCATTGTCCTTCTCCTAGACGATCGTGCTCAAAAATTAAGTTTTTGAACTCTTTTACTGGATTTCGACTCAAAGGTGGAGAAGAGCCGCTTGTATCAACATCAAGACGTCGAGCAGCGAAAAAAGCTTCTGTGCGATTCGATTTGAGAGTTGCCTCTCCAAGAGACCGAGACGTGAGCTCCTTGCTGCGACAACCAGAGCTTGTTACTGAAGGTGATAAGGAAAATGGCTCAAATACCGGTAAAAAAGAGACTAGTAACAAACCTCGGTATCTGTCCTTCCAGGATCTGGACCTTCCGAACACTTCCATTGAAAAACCCGCGTCACGACAGCGCAAGAACAGCATGTTCGAGCATCCTATCGAACGGCTTCTCGATGATGTTGATGGAAACGCCACTTATATTAAATCGCCTGGTGATGACCGCTCTGAGAAGGATACACAGAGCACTTCGAATTACAAACCGAAGAGCTGTATCTCAGATATTGATTTGTCCATAATTAGACGAACTCGGAGGAGAGACGCCGCTGCGCCAGTGGTTCAACAAGAAAAGAAGATTGATTATAACCAAATCTATCCTATTAGAAGAAGAAGTTGCACCTGCCGAGATTGTGGAGCTAATAAAAAGCTGATTAAGTCTAATACTATATTTTTGGCTGAAGATTTTGAACTATTGAGGAGAAATTTGCGAAAGAATGAAGATAAAGGCAGAAAGCCGGATCTTATAACTATCTTCGGGAGAAAGTTTCGGCACAAAACGAGCATTTCAGGAGGCAGTGACCAGCCACCTAAACGTAAGCTCGCGAAGAAGATGCTTCAAATTTTGCAGATAAATAGCGTGCTGAGACGATTCGCGAAGAGACCACAAGGTCCATCAACAGAGAACGATTTGGAAGGTGCTATCACTAATCCAACCGTACTTACCTCAGAGCCTAGTTTCAAAGCATCAAGATGCGATTCACTAGAAAAGGAATCATCGGTTCGGATGGAAAATGGTGCCACTAACAATGATAAATTAACTTATCGATCTCATGAAAATCTCAGTGTGAGTGGAAATATCACAAATCGGAATGAAAGTTGCTACAATACAAGCAGACTAGTGTCTCCACTTCCCCGAGCGAAGCAAAATGAGCTAATTTTCATTGCGCAGCATAGTGAAGACTCTCTTTCCTCTGATCGACAGCTAGACCGCCGGTCTCTAAATGAACTGAGTGAAGATTTCGGCCAAGTGAACAATCTGAAGCCAAGTGACGATCAGCCGTCGACTCTACTGCTGGAGTCTGGGAGTAAGGCCGGCAGTCTATGTGAGGTCACCAGCAATGTAATCGAATCAGAAATCTTACAAGGAAAATACAAGTCTGCTGCAAAGGTTAGCTTGCGAGGGATGCTCAACACTCCAGATCATTGCTTGCCTATGAGTACAGATATTACTGAAGCGGATGTGACGAATGACTATAAGAAAAGTGTTTTGGGAATGAAAAAGTTGGATTTAAATTCGCAGAATAGTCTAATGTCTACTTCTAAAACGAAAGCGCAAACAAATGAATTTGAGCGACAAGTACGAGAGGTGATACAGAAGACCCGAAAGCATATTGGTTTGAAACCGCTAGTTGATGAAAACAGTTTCGAAAATAATGATCCAAAATGGATACTGAGTCCAAAAAGTTGCAAACTACCATCCTTAGAGTAACAATTTTGACAAATATTTGCGATTGACTAACGCCTCCTTGTTCAATTGTTTAGGAATAGAATGACTCAAACATACTTCCAAAAGCCCATGCCTATTACGTCTATTACCACGAAAGGACAGCCAAAAAGCAGAGATCATAATCCATTGAAGATTAGACTGGGAACTGGAACAGAATCTCTTACTTCAATATCTAAAAGCAATATCAGTTTGAGTCGAGGGAAACTGCTTACGGAAGCAGCTTCTTTGGCTAAATTGGAAACAAGCTCCAACAGCTTCAATAGAACACAGGTAATCGCGCATTCTTCCAAGTTACGACCAAGGATGAACTTAAACTTAAGCCAGAATCCTCTAAATTTCTCTCATAAATTGACCAGTGATGCCCGAAAGAACAGATAGATCTATGACTCAGTTGGTCAGCCTGATTTGATTGGATTTTCTTGTTTGAATTTTCTTTCTGCAAATTTTATTAATTTAGTGTCAGCTGAGTGTCTTTTTCAATTGTAATAATTCCAGCAAGATCTACTTTAAGTCTTATAATTTTTTCTATATATGTAAAAACTTTTCATAATACAGAAATTCAATAATGCCGAATGGAATTTCCTATCTTATCTAGCATTGATGATGAAAAAAATTTTGCTCTTTCTTATTTCTCGATCTTTATGCTGTGACGACTACAATAATTAATACACACACTTGAAAAAACAAAAAAGCCGCTTGCATCGATTGCATTGGGCCATCCACAGAATCAAAGAGGAGATACACTGACCATAAAAGTGTCATTGAAACTCTCGAGAACTTTATCAAATGTGGGAATTGGCACCTCTTTCAACCTCTTATAGTAAGTCTACAAACGTAAATTAGATAGATATCAGAATATGATTCAAGACCCTGAAAACTTCCACGGCTTCATTCTTTTCTTTCTGTAACAAATCATGATATTCCACATATTTTGTTAAGCAGTTTCCAATGATAAGCATTTCTCCCAATCTTTCTTGGTTCAAAAGAATTGTCTTCGCATATAACTCTTTATCGCAGTGAGGCATGTAGTACACAGTAAACCCACCACGCTTTCCTTTCCCAAACAACAGGTCATCAGTCTGATGCTGATTTAATAAATCATAAATGCATTGTTTTTACTGTTTCATAGGTCATCATGCATTTCTTTACTAGCAAAATGTCTTCTTCGTTCATTACTGGATCATACACCAAAGTCTCTATTTGCAAATAATACAGGGGATGAATACTGCAATTGTTCTGTGTCTCACATACCGACATCAGTTGAATGATTAGTCCGCAATTCCGAAACGATAATATCAAGGAGACAGAATTGCACTGAAGCGTTTAAACTCTGAGTGGGAGATCCCATCCCTAAAGCCCTCTTGTAGGATGAAAGATTGATAAGATGTTATTTTAGATTACGATATTCAGAATCTTCTCCTTCCCAGCGAGCTTGGAGAAACAACCTCTTTCACTTAACGCGAGATAACGATGAAGATATTACCAACTAGTTCTCCAAATAAAGTGGATTTTTTCAACTCAGATCTGAAAGAATGAGGAGTAAGGATGACTGAGATTAAGTAATGAGCTACTTTAAATGCTCTTCGTTTGTAAACAGAAATGAGACCGTTGGTTTCGGCATATAGTCTTTTTTTGCCGCATTGCCTGTAATAGTTGCAGATTTGAGCGATGTGCCTTTTTTCACAGTGATCCATTCAGAAGAGTCCATAGCAATAAAATTTAAGTATTCAAAACATAATAACAAGTGGCAAGGTGCGTCTCATATAGATTTCCTATTTCTGTAAACTAAGCTCCCAATTAATATCACAGAGGAAACTGAAGTGAATTGCTAGAGAATAAATAAAGGCTTCGGAGTGCTTGTACAAAGCTAAACAGTAAGCTTCTAACGACTTGAGACTATAATTCGCTTGCACGAATTCACAAATACAACATATATTTACAATTCGAAATAAATACTGGTAAACGAAACATTATACTCATATTACTTATTGCTGCCGAATGAACTGAAGAATCTTCTGATGGCAATCCTGGGCCAGTTCTTTATAGTTCCCTTGGTCCGCAATCTGTCCATTTTCGAGCAATATAATGTTATCATAGCGCGACAAATACTCGAGCCTGTGAGTTACAGCAATCATGCTCCTATCTTTGCAAAGGTCGAACAGAAGGTCGTGTATTAACATATCTGTTTCGCAGCAACAAAATCATTAAATCATGAACCTATCGCAATGATAGATCGTATTACCTGTATGGGGATCCAGGTTTGAAGTCGCCTCGTCTAAGAATATTATAGGTGCGTCTGTAATCAAAGCTCGAACGATATTCAAGATCTGTTTTTCTCCATTAGACAGGTTTGACCCGTTACACTCAATTTTAAAGTTGAGATCGAAGATTTTAGAGAGTTCAAGTTCACTCGACTTTTCTCCGAAATTAGAATTGTATCTGGCTAAATAACGACTTAGTCGCTCTGAAATTTCTTTGAGTTTCTTCTCGAGCTCGGGAACTGTGAATCTACCTTCAGGATCCAAATTATCTTGGACAGTGCCTTCATAAAGAAAACCAAACTGCGGAATAACACCCTAAATATCAAAGAAATTAGGTCGAATAAAGAACGGTAGTGTTATTACTATATGCTTTCTAAGATTTTTCAACTCTTGGAAGCTTTTAGGCTGTCCATCGATGAGAATTCTGCCTTTGTTAGTCTTATATAGGCCTATAGCGCAATTTAATATAGTGCTTTTGCCACTGCCGGTTCGTCCACAAACAGCTATTTTGTTTCCTTTTGTGCATTTAAAAGAGATGTCGTTCAGCGCGGGCGGCTTATCTGGATCATATGTCATACAGACTCTATCAAAGACAAGCTCTCCTTTTTGTATGGCAGAAGAACTAGTATCTTTTGAAAAGCTTTCGGTTTTATTTTTCAGGAACTGGTTGATTCTTTCGATGCCTATAAGCTCCTTTTCGGTCGTTGTGTATGTACTAACGAGCCAGCCGAACTTTTGGAAAGAGTTAAACATTAGGAATCAAAAGTGACAATAACATTATTTACAATAGGCACTGCGTTAATTACGTAGAGGAGTGTAAGAGAGGCGTCAAGCCCTGAAACTGCATCGTCTTGACGGAACCGTCTATAATTCATCCATAAAACAATTAAGAGTGCTATTGATAGTGATAGGGCTTGCAATCTGACAAGAAGCCATAAAGGAACCTAACAGTGTTGTTGTTAAGAAAATTTATAGACTTTTTTCTACAGTCTGCAAGATTAGTGAGCTTCGCGCGTTTTGGTTAAGTTTCTTCATAAATGCTTGGAACATGTGATCTCGTTTTCCAAAGGCGCGAATCAACTTGATACCACTTTTCAAAGGAATTCAATTATGATGAATAGTGTTGTTAACAGTAAATTACGATAGAGTTTCTTGAATGTGAGTGATCATTTCACCATTCGTGAGCCCATCAAGTCTTTTCATACCCAAGCTGAAATCTCTGTAAAAACCTTGGATACGAGCCACTAATACCGTACTCGGCAGGATAACTACATGTTCAATAAGCTTAAGAGTAAGAATTCGGTAATTTTACATAAAAATACGAGCGGTATTTGCACTATGAAGATCAAAACTTTTCCAAAGGCCATTGACATATTATGCACTAGGAGGTTTCCTTCAAATGGAAGCTGGATATCAAGGGAATTTGTATCTGCTGTGAACCGCAGCAGGACATCTCCGACGGAAGTTTGATCGAAAAATGGCAATTCGGAGTAGATCACAGTTCTTAAAAGTCGTTTAAAAAAATTTCTTGCACATTGGAGGTTCCCTTCAGCGTACCAATAGGATCTCAATCCTGAGCAAATCGCAACGATGATGCCCATGATGATAAGTGTAGTTTTGAAAGAATGGCAGAGAAATGTGGCTGGCTTATGCTCTCGTGTCTTCTCAATGTAATCTTTCAGCCAGAGATCGAATAAGACTTTAGATCCTTCCATTAGTAAGCCTCCGAGGATAATTAAGAAGAGCCAGCGATATCCGCCTGCTCTTATGTATGCAAAAAACGCCTCCGCGTTTCTTTTTCCTTTGGGGAGGAAATCTTTAGCCTTACATGTGGGTGTGTATTCAGGCCTTAAGCGAACGACTTCCGTTTCTTTCTGGACCTTTTTATTAGTTTCGGTCTCTAGTTTGCTTTCGGTATTGGTATGATCGGCTTCATGAATAAATTGGTTTATATGCTCGGGGTTAGTGTCGAGGTATCCATCCTTGATTAGTAATATTTTGTGCTCTTGGTTGATCTTATGAAGGAAATGGTATTGACTGAGGACAAGAACCACAGTTTTCTTTTGTGAGAGCAGGAATTTTGAGATCGCTCGCTCCAGTATGATGTTACCGACACTGACATCAACTATTAAATTATGTTTGTTCCAGCAAAACACAAATTATCATTCACCTGAACTGAGAATATCATCAAGTAAATAGATGTCAGCGTTTTGGTAGAGAGCTCGGCAAAGCGACACTCGTTGTCTTTGTCCTCCTGAAAGGTTCATTCCGTCTTGCCCAATATCTTTTAAAAAAGTGTTTATTTACCCTATCGAATTGATTCAATTTTCTACCATATTCATCCCCTCCAGCTAAATGCATGATATCTTCCGTTAAATCACATGCTTCAATACATTTATTATACAGCTCTTGATCGAACGCATTTCCGAAGAGAATATTGTCCTGCCGTTTGTTAGCATAGTTAATCATATAAATTGATCAACAACACAAACATTACCCTAATAGTTCCTTTTTGAAGCCAATGAGTCTGGCCTGCATATGCTACACTGCCACAACGGGTATACGTGAACGAGGACGTATCAGGAACTTCAAGCTCGTTCAGTAAGAGATGGAGAAAAGCTGTCTTTCCGCTGCTGACTTTGCCGATAACCACATGCAGTTCTCCGGGATTAATTGTATAGTCGATTTGTTTCATCGCAAACGACACATGCTGGTCAGTCGAATGTGTCGGCCAAATCGCTCGCTTGCACCTCACAGTTATCTTTCCTCGAGGTTCTGCGGCCTGTGGCTGCGAGATATATTCAGGTGATATGTCTATCCTAAATTCTGAAACCTGAGTCTTGCAGAATTCTTCAGGTGAAATGTCCTTCATGTTTAAGAACTTCTTTATTCTTTTATACGACCCTATTCCATTCAGCACGCCTCCAATTGTCCATGGAAGATCATTCAAAGGAGCGATTAGCATTTGAAAGAGTCCTATTGTCTATTAATAGCTGTCAGCTGGGTTGAGAACCATAAAATTTTACCGTAAATACATTGTCCTTTACGATATCGTAGCCGAGAGACTCGAATACGAAGAACGTAGATACTATAAGGATAATCGACGTGATTGCCCAGAAAAATACAACAAAGGCGTCTAAATACTTCATCTGCGATATCTTCGCGAATTCTTTCTCTCGTATCGACATTATTTTCTTGAGAAAGATCTCTTCCCAACGAAGATACTTTATCGATTTTATTCCATTCAACGTATTCGCCGTTAGTGACACTCGCTGATCCCTGAATTTCATTATATCTTTGAAAAAGCCACTAATTCTTTTCGTCACTTTGAAATTCACGTAGCAAAGCACGATAAACATAATAAATCCGAAAGCGCTTGCTTCTCTCATCTAATAATGAAAATGCTAAGAAATCTTGTCAAAAGATTGTGAATTACTCTAATCCAAAGCATAGCAACAGCATATACCAAACGCAGAATGGAACTCCAGCTTTGATGAAAATTAAATACAAAAGTATTCATTGTATCAATATCGCTTGTTATGATATTTAATGGGTTTGCAATTTTCCTGTCCGGAGCTTCTCGAAGTTTCAAAAATTTAGCATAGACATAAGCCTGGAAGCAGATCTTCACTTGGCTGCAGCATTTGTTTACTTTCCATCGATATTGACTGTCAAAAAATAGCCCCAGTCCGAGATTAATAATCAATAGAAGCGATATGAATAGTCCGATAATCTTAGGATTAGAAACGCCAGTAAGCCAACTTGTCGCCCTGCTGATAGGTGTTTCTTGCGGTAGAGAGCCTCGAGTAGAACCGAAATTTGTCGTTAATGCATCGAGTAGTAAAGGTGACAGGAGCATTGAGATCGTCAATCCAAATTTCATGATGGCTATAGTGAGATGTTCTGATAAAAACAGACGTCTCAGTGCTTTTCGGAAATCAATGGGACTTAAGCCATAGAACCATTGATCATTTTCGGAATCTGTTGCGATTTTATTCTTTTTTAGGGAAGGAACTGTGTTAGCAAGACGGTCGAGTTGGCGCTGTGAGCAGAATATTTTTGGAACGAGAGGTTTTAGGAATTCTAAAGCTTCTGTATGGTCGCTTGGCAATTCTTTGCCAATATAGTCGCTGAATTCGCGAAAGGAGAATGCTTTGGTGGATTATGAGTAAAGGAAGGAATTTGAAGGTTACAATAATTTGAGTGGATGGGTCCTTTTAGATGCTCGAACTTGTTCTTTGTCCGAAAAAGATACATTAGATTCTTATAGTTCTCAATCAATAATTTTTATCCAGACAATCATTCAAATCAATTTGTACTGACCAATATAACGACACATAATGCATTAGCCCCTTCCCTCCCCCCCCCATTGAAAGACTAAAAAGTTTGAGAGGCAAGACTTTCATTCGAAATCTAAGTCTCAATTAAGATTTCAAATCGCCCTATGTTCATGTTCTCGATTCAAAGTGTTTTATGTCCTATTTGAAATGATTTCAAGATAGTATTCGATCTTTTGAGACAATATTAAATATAAATGAACAGCTTGATCATTTGACTTTCAATGAATTTTAAAAGAACGAATTGTACAGGATGAATCAATGAAAAATTGCATTGGCAAAAAAAAGGGCAAATGCAATTTCCACATTATCTATCACTTTTAAAAGCCATTTAAAAATAGCAAAATAAATCCTTTTGATACCGCATTTGATAAAACATAATCTTTTATTCCAACTCCTTACACAATGCGAGGAGCATTTCTCTCAATTAGTTGTTAATAATTGCGTGTCTTTATTCAACGTATCAGAATCGATGACATTGATGTCATACTGAAAGAGTTTACTTGTAGAAACCTGTGTGTCTTCGAAAGAGGCATCTCGTGGTTGTGGTTTTTCGACTAAAGACATGAGTTTCTGATTCTCTTGCTCGAGATAAAATCCTTTTATTTTCCTGATTTCCATTAACCGACAATTCAACTTCGGCGCTGAATCAGGTTTCTTTTTAATTTCTTCTTGAAGCGCACGTTCATACTCATTTAGAGTTTTCAGTGAAGTGTATTGACCGATTCCATTTTGAATCGGGCTTATTTTCCCATTGTAAAAATCTGATAAATCCTTTTTAGAACCACTCAACATTGAGAGGTTTCTTCGCTTTACTGGTGTGGTTAGAGGGCTTAAAGAGGTCGTGTAAATAGTATCCTTCGTGCCATCTCCAGTAAATTCTCCAGTTTGCGAATTGCGTTTCGTTGCCCATTCTGGAACTGAGAGCAGAGACTGCACATGTGAATAGTTAGAGGCTTGGGCGAGTTCCAGGAAAGAGTTATTATGCGAGCGTAGTTTCAAAGACACGTTTTCTGACTTCACCTGCCGAATTTCCTGACCTGCTCTCTGGGTCTTTGATTTTTCCATGCTAACCCTCTGCTTGAGTAGACTAATTTCATCTCGAGCCTCTTGAATTTGTAATTTTAAGAAACTATTCTCGTTAATATCTCGACTCATTTTTTCGATTTCATTTTTTTGTGATTCGATCGCAGCCTTAAGTATTTGGTTCTCTTGAGTTAACTTCTCCACCTGAAACTCTAGTTCTTTTATCGTAGAATCTTTTGAGGCTAAAATCATGCTGCATTGATCGCTTGTGCACTTCGAACTGCGTGGTTTGCTAAAAGATTCATTTCCAGAAAGTCCTTTATTTGCGTATTCAAGCTTCTTTTCGACGATTTTCTTGTCGATTTTGAGTTGGTGTACCTGCTCGAGAAGCGCGTCGATCTGCAGCTTATAATTTTGCTCGAGTTTAGCTAATGCTTCCTCATTTAAAAATCTCATCTCACGTGATTTGTTGTCTGAGCGGTCGAGTGACAAAAGGGAAACCGTAGAATGCCTCCATCTGTCTGCTCTTTTAGAAGGAGAAGTGCTAGGTGTCGCGTTGGAGTTGGACACTGTCGGCGACTTGGATGTGGCTGCATTGATATTTTCAGAGCGCTTAGGAGAATCAGAGTCTGAAATTCCACCTTCAATAATTGTAAGGTTCGAATTTGTATCGGTTGTTATTGGAGTGTCGAGCTCGGGTTGCAGCATTCGATACTAAGCTAAAATGTCTGGAGTTTTATTGATGAATTATTTAAAGTGCCAATAATACTTAAATTCGGATGCGAATCGATAGAACTGGGTTTTTAATATTTATTAGGAAACACTCTTCATAATATTAGGAAGATAGGAGTGCTGTGTACCTTGGCTATTGCCTTTTCTCAATTTCAACCAACGTTTAATATAAATTCAATGAGATTGAGAGATGAGTTTTTAATATCTTTGCTCTCAAACTAGTTTAAACATAACTGAAGAGTTATCAGTGCATAGAGGTGATTACCTATTCTTATAATAACTATAGTGGCCACTCTGAAAAACTGTGAGTTGCTGAAATGACAAGGAGTAGTTATTAAATTTATTTGGAAGGCAACGCACCTCCGATTAATTTTTATTGCATTCCATATTTCGAATAAAGTTTTATTTGATTAAGTGTTTGAATTTTCAATTTATGAGCATTTGAAATTAAAGAATAACAATGTTCTGCGAATACTTCGGGTTCTTTATGTATCTAATAAGCAATTGAACCACTAATGGCTGTTTAAAGCTCACAAGGAATCGATAATAATATTGATGCGACTTGAATGTTGCGATCAGAACATTTATAGCTTAATAGAATCCTTGCAATCAAGCATGAAATGCCAATCTAAGACTCTGAAAAATGGCGCATTTTTGAGGTTTCTAAAAAGTGACCCACAATTGAGAAACCTACTATTGGCACTTCCAGAATTCATTTTACTGTATGAAAAAAAATAGCTCGCCGTGGGGATTGAACCCACGACCACCGGAGTAAGAGTCCGACGCTCTACCAACTGAGCTAGACGAGCTTCTTGTTAATTAGAGCAATGATCTCAGGGATCTTTTATGAAATCGTGTTCTCTTGTACTCTCGCAATTGCATGTCTCTTCTCTCTGAGTAGAGTGTGTTTTCACGTGTGTATTTGAAAGAAACAAAAATTGGTTGCTTCACCTCTTGAACGTAATGGTAAAATTATTAAAATTATTAAGCAGAAGAACCCTCAGAAAGACGATTAACTTATAGAAAGACGATTAACTTATTGAAAGACAAATTAGGCAATTAATTCAATGTTTTATAACAACAATAACAAAAAACAAAAAAAGCGCCCACCGTGGGGCTCGAACCCACGACCACTAGCTTAAAAGGCTAGCGCTCTACCGACTGAGCTAGACGGGCTTTGATACTAATTTCCCTTTGCACTTAATTTTATTTCACGCAGCTGAGCAAATTTTTGAGCTTCACTCTATAGATTATCCCTGCATTGAAAACTAACTTGATGTTTATCATAAAAAAAAGAAAAATTGGTGTAATCATTTCTGAATATAAGCCATATTCTTTCTACATCAAGCTGACAAATATTTATGAAATTTGTGTGATGAAAAAACATAAATAAGTAGATCTAACTTAAAAGTGATTGTTGTTCCAAAGTTGCTTAGACGTATAACATATTAATTGCCAGCTATATTATATTACTTTTTCTCTTCCTTACTTGTCAAATGAAAAGTCATTGGGTCTTTTGGTTCAACCAGAAACCTTCCGACCATTTCAAGCTTATAACCTTCTGTTAAACGAAATTCGAACTTTTTGAGGAAATGACAAAGGATTATCTTCGCCTCTATCATTGCCATATGCTGTCCAATACAGTTTCTCGCACCCGCTGAAAATGGGACAAAAGCAAAAGGATCGCTTGGTCTTTCATAAAATTCGCTCCCTCTGATCCATCTTTCAGGCTTGAAAGTGCAAGGGTCCTTGAAGTGTTTCTCGCTCAACATAGATGGCTGAAAGAGTGGAAAGACAATTGTTCCCTTCTTAATAGGGACGTCTTTAAGATAATGGTCTTGCATAGCAACACGGGGGAAGAGCATCATGGTTGGTCCGCCTAGTCTAAGAGTCTCCTCGATTAAAGCATGTAAATAGTCCATTTTTTGGATGATCTCAAGAGTAAGCGGCGACTTGCCATCCCAGCAGCTCTCGATTTCCTTCATTGCTTTCTCCTTCACTTCAGGATATTGTGACAAGAAGTAAACAGCATTATTCGCAGTATGTCCCGTCGTCTCTGTACCTGCGATAAAGAAAACTATGAAATTTGCAATGAGCTCTTTCTCGGTCAATGCTCGTCCAGTTTTTCCCTGCTCCACTAAGATTTGTAAGAGTCCTTTTCTCCCACCTTCATTCTTCATTTGATTTCTTTCAATCTTCTTCAGGGACTCTCTGAAAATTTGAGTTGTGAACTCACCAAAAGCCACAGTTTGTTCCTTAATTTTGCGAAGCTCTGGAGAAAACAATAGATTGATGTCTCCTAATAATTGATACAGTACATTGTATGGCAGTAGAGCATTCATCTTCATGAGGTCAGTGAGTGCTGTTGTGAGAGATTTTCCATCCAATTTATATTCATTGAGGTTTTGGCCAAAGAAAGTTCTTCCTGCTACCTCTCCAGTAATCTTATGAAACTCGTCCATTATATCACATGGAGCGTCTCCTTGAGTGTTTTTGAGGTTATTGAGGAATTCTTTCACGGTTTCTTCCATGATAGGAACAGTTTTCGCGATATTATCAAAGTGGAAAGCTTCGGCAATAACTTTCCTTTGGAGCTTCCATTCATCTCCCTCAACGCCTGTGACGCCTGCATTTGTATACATGCTGTTCAGGAATGATCGAATGTATTGTTTTTGGTAATTTTTTCCATTCTTGAAGAACTCTCCGATAAGACTAGGTTCTGCTAGGCCGATGACTAGCTTGCGCAAGTAATTGCTTGCTGTAAGGCGCAGATTTGGGTACTTGAAGCAAGGTTCAAGTAACTTACTCGAGCGAAAAGGATTGCTTGGTTCCATCTCTAAGTTTGCTACTTCAGTATTCGTCCAAGTTTTCACTTCTTTTGCTCCAAGTTGGAATGTAGCCACGGAACCTGGCATTTTAGAGTAGAATTTAACTCGCCTGTAAGGTCTGATAAAAAATGTGTATATTCCTCTTAACAGGAGGAGGATGAATGATGCTATGAGAATGCTCTTGGGAAAGAGAGTATCAAAAAATTGAATCATCTGTATTGATTTGTGAATGTTAATATTTGTTTATAAAAGTGAGAATGTGTTTAAATAGCCATCGTGAGATTGCTTGTCGAGAAAATATTTATATTTTTCATGGATAATTGCTTGGTCTTTTTTTTAGTTGAAAAATTTAATAATACTGAAGTAAATTAATTAGCCTGAAAAAAAATTTCTTATCAACAAGCGCTTAAGTGCGAATTTTAAGACAATCTCTCAACGGATAGTGCATTATAGAGATAATTATTGGAGAGAGTCAAGATAATAGTCTAAGAGACGCTATGGTTCAGACTTACTCATTAATAACAAAATAGCGACACAAGAAGCAAGGACTAATCAGAAGAGTATTTATTCGAGCTGCTCTGTTGGATGGGAGATGATCCAAAGTAAACGAATTCATCGATTGAATTCTCTCTCTCTAAAATTAATTCGACTCCAGGAGAAATTCCTTTCATCCAGAAATATCAAATGTATTAAATATCAGAAACTACTTGATTAAGAAAAAATAGCTCGCCGTGGGGATTGAACCCACGACCACCGGAGTAAGAGTCCGACGCTCTACCAACTGAGCTAGACGAGCTTCTTGCTGATTTAGGCAACGATCATGTGCATCTTTTATGAAATCAAACTTAATGGAACATAGTAATATTCTTTGAATTGAGCAAATCACAAGCATGAAATTTATGGATTTAGATTTTTTAAAAAATATAATTGTCATGTCTCGGACTAAGTGAATATTGTCACACCCAGAAATAACCAAAGCAATAATCGAAGAAAGTCCAATTTGTGTTGTAACGAAGGATATGCTGTAACAATAGTAAAAAAGACGCAAAAAAAAGCGCCCACCGTGGGGCTCGAACCCACGACCACTAGCTTAAAAGGCTAGCGCTCTACCGACTGAGCTAGACGGGCTTTGATACTAATTTCCCTTTACACTTAATGATATTTCATGCAGTCGAACAATTTTGTTAAGCTGTGATGCAGACTAATTTCGTAACAAAAACCAACTGTAACAAATGCAAAACTTAGCATGATTCCTCCAGTTTTTGAACAGTCATTGCCGATATCAGTACAACACGGAATCTTTCAACAACCTAAGATAGGTACTAATTCAAAAACAATTTGAAACTAAGGAGATAAGTGATCGCAAAAAAACCCAAAAAAGCGCCCACCGTGGGGCTCGAACCCACGACCACTAGCTTAAAAGGCTAGCGCTCTACCGACTGAGCTAGACGGGCTTTGATACTAATTTCCCCTTGCAGTTGGCTTTACGATTCGATCTGGAACGATGTTTAACCACCGAAACTATGGTAATGTGAAAATGAGCTTCTGGTTAAAAAATGGTAACCTTGCTAAGATGATGGAAGCTCCAGAGTTAAGAATATTTTGAAACGAATCTATCTGTTAAGATAGGTATCATTGAATCTAATATTATTTCGATTTTTCGAGTCTTGCTCTCTCCATTCTTACATAATGTACAATGGAAAATACACATAAATTGTCAAAAACTAAGAACCAATGTTAGTCCATCAGTACTTAAATTTCCTTCTCGAGGAAGAAGCTACTTTTAGGTGAATTGAGAGTAAAGTACACCAATGATCAGTTAATGGCTCTCATCACATATTGAATACAAAAAATGAAATTATAACAAAATTTCATGCAAAAATTCAGAATATTCAAAGCGGATACCGTCCATTATCTAATCACTTGATTTCTAGATCATACACGTGAATAGCGAACGTTGAGTTATCTAGCAGTCTTTTTCCCATGGACTTCTTTGATATACTTAAAGAACTCTTCAATTTTAGTTTCTTCAAGTTCAAGTATCCCATCAATATCTCCGTCATAATAGACATTAGCCATTTCAGAATCTCTGTGCTTAAGCCAATGGTGAAGAATTGACTCCATGCTATCATTAGTCCAAGGTTCTTCACAGAGTTGTTGATCATTAGCCTCAAACAGATGACCACATATTCTGCAAGTTTTAGGTGTTTGCTTTTCCAGAAAAGCTTGATACTCTTTCATATATTTTGCTTTCTTCTTCTTAGGAAGTCCTGCTACAATCTTCATTTCATCTGAATTTGTTTTGTTATCATCATCACTCTCATTTTCTTGTTGGAGATCGAGACGGATCATCTTGTGGCCTTTTTTCTTCACGATATTTCTAATAAGCGAAAAGTTTTCATCTGCCTTTAGACGAGTGTAAGCAATATCAGCGCTAGATCTGTAGAGATTGGCAGATGGATTGGTCTCCACTTCTGTACTCTTGTCCTCGTTTTGTTGTTTGAGCTTCTTGAATTTTTTCAAGGCTTTTTTTCTCTCAACTCGTTCTGAGTCTTTAGGATTTTGTTTTCGGTTGTAGTGGTTGTTCTCTTTGTATTCTACACTGTATTCTATAAACTCCATTCGCCGTGAGGTAATGTTTTGGGCTGAGAATTGGTATTAATTATTGATTTTGGATCTGAATAGTGGAAGTAGTTTATAGACCTTAATTCAACAAATCAAAAATTTTCTGTTGAAGTGATTTTGATCAGCATGCTTCTTCGTCAGAAATGTTTAGAAAAAAGAAAGATTTAGGTTTTCCTTCGCAACGCCTAGTTCATTACAATGGGCTTTACATTTACCTCACACGCATTCATCACCTCTTGGACTCATGCGCAGCTTAGAGACACTTTGTAAAGCGCAAAAGCAAATTTTTGTAACTTCATTCTCGATGTTGTTTGCTAAACTCTTCATTTGATGAGGTTTCTCCATGGAAGTTTAACAGAACAGTTATACACACTGTATAGCAGATTAGGTCTGGAGGTTTCCTGGCATTTCTCTCGGTATTTTGATAATTTGAGGAGAAAACTATTTATTTTGGCATTATCAAACTACAGCTCCAGTCTTGCTAATGATTACCTCCGATATTTCTAACGCCTAACAGCTAACCTTGTGAATTAGTACTCTTGAAAAGCATTCTCAGATGCATAGGCCAAAACGGCAATAAAGCGAAATAAATTTATTTGTATGTTAAAGGATTTCTTCTGTCTTGCTTTACAGCCAGCTCAATCCATTCAAGTTTGAAGAAGTTGAACGTTCTACTGTGGAAGGTAAGAGAAAATTCTACAATATATGTATCATTAGTTGTTTTTATTTAATGATATACATTTAGCCAAAGCTGGAAGAATCGTGTTATGATTATCTTCAATCAATAAAGACTCTAAATTAATATAAATTTCATTTCTAACAAATCATGAACGCAAAATTGCATCATCTTGAAAAAATTCATCATTACTTTTCGAATGACAAAGTTAGGTAAAAGATCCCCTGCTTTTGAGCTATAAAGATTGCTTTCATCAGAGTTTGTACTGGTTTGAGCATTTTGTACGCTCAAGCATAGCAATATTCCCAGAATTTAGCGACTACAGGTAACTAACCTTTCTCTTTTATTCAGTTGCCTTCATGATCTAGTTATCTTTGTAAGCTCTTATTCAGTTAGTGTCAGAAATCTACACAACAAAAAAAATTTAATTGCTTGCAATTGCTATTCAATAGTAAGTACCTGAATTATAAACTCTCCTTCAAGAATTCCTTTTATTAGAGACTCATCAACCGTTTAAGACATACTTGGTTGATGGTCGAGATAATTTTTATCTTCATTATACTGGAAGCAAAGAAATATTCTAAGATAATTCTCAGGCAAAGAACACAAATTTCGAGTTTTGAATCATCTACATCCCCCTTCTACCCTACAGATTATAAAAAAAAAGAGAAGACAGACTATTTTTTTTCATTCACAAAATTCTTTATCGTTCTTGAAGGAATTTACGCGCTCTTGAAATGTTGCGACTTGCACTTCTGATATCCTTTCGATTTCCGATTAGATTCGACACTTTTGATGTCGTCACGATAATAATTTTAATAGTTTATTCCTAAGGAGCGAATTTTCTTCGACACACATTCAAAATGGGTATTATCAGCTTTTTCTTCTTATATTTCTTACATGCTATCCTTTCCTACAAGATTACGATTTCGATATGGACGGAAAGAAAGGTAGCAAACCTCATATTCAGTCGATTTATTAAAACTCAAGGCCCAAATCGCTTTGATGCGATGTTCTCAGACCTCGCGGCACAGATAGACAACCTTCCAGATGATGGAGAAGACGATGGAGTATTTTCAATGATTTAAATCCGTTCTGAGAGACCTTAGGAACCAATTCCTCAATATACTCAAACTAAAACTACTGGCAAAGGAACAAGCGGTGTCGGTGGCAGGTCCGGCAAAAGAGGTGGGAGAGTTTATTAACGCGCAACTAATTTTCTATAAAAGACCCTCTGGACATGGGAGATGATTTAGAATTCGCAATTAAAAACATGAAGAAGCAACCTGGGGATGATCCCGATGATGATTTTAGCAAATTTGAAGAAGTTAAAGTCAACAGAGGAGGTGCTGGCCAAAAAAATGTGATTGGTATGTCCATTTTTGTAGAACTCTTGGATGATAATTATTGATAGGCACTCGCGCTGAAGATTTAGAGGCGATGATTAATAATTTGCAACCTGATGGAGAGGATGATGATTTTGACGAGCCTCAGATTAAAAAACCGATGCATACGACTTCAAAGCCAATCACTTCTCACCCTACTACAACGAAGCCCACGACAATGCAGCCTTCTAAATCACAAATTAGCTCTCAACCAGGTAGAATTGAGCATGTTGTTTATATTCTGATAATCGTTTTTGATTCATTAAGCCTCGAATCAGAAAACTAATTTGAGCGCGTCTGAGGCTGATGCTGTTCCATTTCCGCTCAGCTGCTTTTACAACGTTCCTGCCGAACTTTCTATCAAGCTTGAGGACAAACTTCATCCAAACACAGCGATGTTTTCGTTCAAAGTGATGGATTACGAGATTAACAAAATCTTAGAGCCATGCATCAACAACCCTAAAATTGATAAAGATATACGAGCGAAACTTGCGAGGAAGAAAATTGATTTAGAAAAACAAAGACAGGTAGCAAATAATGGCTTATGTGTGACATTTACCAACGTGCTTGTTTGCAGAGATTTGAAGAAAATCTTCAGAGTAAAAAATTGAACGTGAAGACTTTTCCACCTATCATGGAAAAATCGTTACAAGATAACAAAAACTTGCTTGATTTAGTTGTTAAAGGGAATGGAAGGAAACAAGATATTCAAAGGTAGGATTTTGATCATTAGTGCGGATGAATACTTAATTTACAAATACAAGAATTCAATTGAGGATTAAAATCTTGCAGGATGATATTGAAAATTGGAGGAGCAAAATTGAAGGGTTATCTTCAAGCTCGAGTAAACTTGAAGCCTTATGCATTAATTAAATATCAAAATTTCAAGAGGTGAGCAAAGCCGGCTTGAATTCTTCACAAAAAGCCGAGAAGACCCAAACTGCAAGCTCAAAGAATGCAAATCCCGAAAACCTGCTTAAAGATTATCAGAAAATGAGCAAACATGAACAATTGAGGTTATTAAAAGCTCGAAAGGCTCAGCATTACAATATCGCTATGTTCTTGAAGAAAGAGATTGTGCCTTATGTAGCAAAAAATGTAAGCGAAACTACCAATTTTAGCCGTTTATACTTATTTTTTCTCAGGAAAGCGAGAAAATTCTCAATAGAATAAAGACTAAATACCTTCCTCTTCTCCAAAAAGCAAATGATATCATCAAAGCTTTCGAGGAGGGTACTGAAGATGATGCAAGTGACTTCCTTTCAGAAGAATTTCAAGAAATCACTCCTGAAGAACTTCATGGAATGACGCTAGGAGAGAGAACGCAAGGTAAACAAAACAATTATGAGCGCATATCAAGCTTTAACTTTTTAAGCAATCAAGGATATTATCAGCAAAATGGAAGCAGCAAAGGCCGATGAAGCAAACTACAGTCAAATGCTGGCTAATTCCACTGATAAAGCTTCTGGAGTGAGACTTACTACTTGTATTCAGAAATATAATTACTGTGTGGCTAGTCCCATGCTATTCAGGGCAAAATCAGAGATACTAAGCGACGAATTGATGATTACGACAAACAGATAGATTTGTTAACCAAGATAGATAAAGACCCTTGGATATACATCCCAAAGGCATCATTTGCTTCAGTATGCTACCTAAATTTCTTTTTGGATCCTATAACTTCGTAATCAGGAAACAAGAACTGTTCAAATGGTGAACCCTGATATTCCAGACCTGAGTACGCTGGTAATAGAATTCCCACGAGTTACAAGGTGCTCTGAGAAAACTTACTACATTAAATATTCGATCCATGCAAATGGCAAAGTCCAGCAGTTTTCGACTAATAAAGTAACAAAGCAAAATGGTTATTAGTTGCTTAATATACTGGCTGTTAGTCAACAAAAGACGGAGTCTTTAACTATTCAAACAAAATTGCGCTGACGGCAGATCCAAAGCAACCAGATCGTGAGCTTCATATGAAGGAGATTCATCTGCAAATCTATTCAACGGGGTAAGGCATTGACTGAGCTACACCTGACTAATGCACTTGCTTAAAGAGTCTTTTCTGATTCGAAAAAAGGCGAGAGTCATATTCCTCTCAAAGACTTCCAAAAGACAAACACTTTAAGGGGCAAAATTATGCTGAATCAGCAAGATAACGCTTACGAAGTTGAATATGCTCTGAGGATCCGAGAGCCTTTGCTTAAAACGTCCAAAATTACTGTTTCTTCAGTCATGATTGAAAAGGTGTTCCCTAAAGTTGATATCAATGCCAAGCTTCCTGTAATTTATTCCAAGAGAGAGCGCAATCATTAAATATTACAATGATAGGAACCTGTGAATCAACAACCATCGACTACCAC
>ENA-UOUE01000687-UOUE01000687.1-compost-metagenome-genome-assembly--contig:-NODE-687-length-26335-cov-7.518432_pt1 | contig 26335 bp, 21 predicted proteins | sample MGYA00238146_ERZ747223 | MGnify/ENA primary metagenome ERZ747223 (study PRJEB28781, sample SAMN06268865) | compost metagenome | isolation source: single cell | place: USA: California, Emeryville, Joint...
TTTCTGCCCGCTGGTTATTATTTCTGATAAGCAAGAGCATTCGATCTTTGTGAATGAATTCAAAATGAGTCTAATTAGACAGCTAAAATATTACTTACGATACTTGGATCATCTTAGTACGAAAATATAATTAGAAAATAGGAAAAAGAGTTGCTATCAAAGTTTTTTCGATAGAATTGAATTCATAACAAAGGGCGCTCATTAGGTGCGACCTTCGGACAGAAAATAATACTGACAGAAAGACCCACAACTCATTTATTCTCTATTAATTATCTTCAGCATTACATCAGTTATCTGGGATTGTTTTGTTGTTCGGTGTTTTCTTGGTTCACACTTTCTCTTCCTGACTTTTTCCGAATCGTACTTGAGGAGGTCTATAGAAGGAATAAATCTAATCGACCCTAAAATATCTTTACTCGTTGTCGTCAATGACTCCCTTTCCTAGTTCATCGATAGCTCTGTTTTTATCCATAGGATTTTGAATCAATTCTTGGTTTGCTCGCATGTATTCGGTCTCGAGTTTTGCGTATCTCATCTGGAAAAATGGATCAATCTTCCCGTATTTTGCAACTGCAGAGGCTATGATCTTTTCTGGGTGATCTTCGAAGTTGTTAAGACCTTCTTTCTCCAGAACTTCGGTTCTAACAATAGTAAATAAGGGTAATTTTGAGAACTCAAAGCAATCTTTTACCTCACATCTTCAAGCTGCATTTTATTAAGTGCCATAAGGACTCTTGGATTGTTGAGTGAGAGATCAATTCCTTGGTCTTCAAGCTTTTGTACGACGTCTCTGAATTTGGTCAGAGTCGCTTCCATCATCTTAAGAGGGAGCTCGAGTACCTTTTCTGGGGTAAGGAACTCAGGAATTGGAGCTTTGCTGTCCAGGTTTCCTCCCAGTGCCTTGTCCAAATCTTCTTGGATGAGAACTTGTTTCGTCATCACGTCTCTAAATCGATGTGTTACTTTTGATCAATAATTATTAATCAAGCTACTTGTCATCTTTAAACGCATAAGTGCAAGAGTATTGAAAATCTTCTTCGGTGACGGAGTGTTTAGCGAGCACCTTATGAGTGATGGCTTGGATTTCGGGTTTTACTATTTTAATTGGTGATTAGTATGTTCAGAAAAAATCTGAATTTAGAGTTACCATATTGTAAGAGTTCTTTCTTGAGTTCTTCGACTGGGATCTCCTGTCCGGTCTTTTCCATAAGACTTTTGCTTTGTGCTGCCAATTTCTTGAATAAAGGGTACATCTCTCTTCTCTTTTCAATAAGAATCCTGATAGTGAGCTCTTTTGACAATGCATTGCCTTTTGAAGGTGGAGTCGCCTTCTTCTTCTGATCATTGCCTTTGAAAAAATAGTAGGCAGCTGCTCCGAACGCAAAGAGCCCTAGGCCACCGATCGCAGCATATGTAACTAAACTGTTTGATGCTTCTTTTCTTCCTTTCATTTTTTACCAGAATTAACTTTATAGAATTTTAATTATCTTGATACTGTTATTCGAGGAAACTATAAAAGAGCTCCAAATAAAATTTTAATTCTCATGAACAATGTGTGCTTTTTCAATCATAACGCATTCCTGGCAATATGAAGTGGTTTTATAAGAAAGCTCTTTACTGCTGCTGTAGCGGATATTTAATGGTCTGAAGCCATTGTCTGACAAAAATTTAATGACGCTTTCACATGTCAGTAATAGCATTATGTCCTACTAACGCCGAAAGCTTTCTTTGGGTAAATAACATGTGAAGATTCTTTAATATTAACGTATTTAGTCATTTTTAAAAAAATGCTTGGGTTTGGTTGATCTAGTTGATTCTATTAGCTCTAAGTGAATCAATGGTCTTTTAGTGCTCGAGATCGAAAAATCTGGAGTACTGGCGGTTAGGGTGAAGAAATGCTGAAGAGAATAATAGAGGTGTTGATGAAGCTAAAATTTATTTGAAGTACACCTGATGAAATGGTTTTATAGTTTTATAAGTAACAAGCAGCCAAATTAAAAGTAGTGAGTCAATCAGTGTTGTTAGAGACGAAGTGAAGGAACTTCTGATATTGTTAATCAAATCCATTGCTGCTTGATCCCAATGATTTCGCATTCAATTGATGATCTCGGTAATAAAACTTATTTTTCAATCATTGAGATCCAAGAAGAGGAGGTATTCTTGAACGAGCTGTTTTTCTTCAATTTTTTCAAGTTAGAAAAAGAGAAGCCTGTTGTAGCATTCAAGTCGATATTAAAAATAACAGAAATTTGAATGAACTGCTATCTCATGCCTGAGTCAGAGCAGAAGGAAGATTGAGACCATTTCTTCGTGAATGTTTCGAGAGATAAACCTAAAATCTAATTTTCATTGAGTCAAGTGTCTTCATTCAAAATCTTCCAGGAAGAACAGACGCAAAACTTTGCATATCCGCAGTTGCTCATATAAAAGAGATTTCTGTTTCGTTATATCTTTGAACCTCAATTGGAGTCGTTATTTAAAGTCTGCACTTTTTTAAAATTTTTTTTGGATATTTTTCACTCATAATCTCAAGCCACAATATCATATTTCCTTGTCAGGTCCCTGTTTCGAGATTTGCAAATCCCTTTTAAAAATAAAATATGAGAGAAACAGAAAAATAAAGTTCCTCGAAAAATTAGTGAGAGTGGAAAATTCTGGAATTTAATATTCATCAATCAACTCGGGCTAAATATACAAAAATCAGACTCATGCTCACATCTCGATCAAGCTTTGGCTTTGCAAAACACCTCTTTTTCATGTGGCTGCTTCTTTGCGAGCTCATTAATTAACGTCCCAATTGACCATAACTTGTATTTCAGAGAAAAAGTGCCTCTCAGCAATCATGCTTCTATTGGCAGTTCATAAAAAGAAAGTTAAAACTCATGAGAGAAAGCGAGAAAGAGATCGCATCATCTTAGTGAGTGAGCGAGTCTGGTCTTCAACATCACTTCCAGGAAGACATTTAAATAATATGCATGAAAAAAGGACAATCCAGCCCTCTACAAGTTCAATATGTAAGCCATTTTAGCCAGTGTAAATCGCATAAGCACAAAATATTTTTCTTGTATACAGCTTCTTCCACATTCAAACATTCCAAACGTTACACAGAAAAATATTTTGTGTTTTCCACTAAAAACGTTTTAAGACTTTGGAATTTCTCTCTTAATAACTTGTTTTAAGTCAGCAATGCTCAAGTCAATTCTCGAAGCATGTTTTAGTGTCAACAAATAGAAATTGTTTGAATAAAGTCATTATTATTCACCTTTCCTTAGGTCAATGTTACATACTACAGTTGTTAGGTCCAATGTTTTCTTTCATTCCTGCATCTGAAAACATTTTAAGCTCGAGCCAACAAATTTTAGCAGGACTGATCCAAAACGAGCGTTCTCTGCTGAAATTTTAAGTCGTTCTCCGAAAACGTCAAAATCCAATTATTCCATCGACAATCCCTCTCATACGCAAATTTGTGAGTATTTTGAATTATTACCGTACCTTTTACAAATTAACTCTGCAATCTGATATCAAATAAAATAATTGCGTGTTCAACGCGGAAGAAGTCCTTAGTCCCTAACCATAAATCAGAAAATACCGTCATGAGTTTGCTAAGATCCGAACGCATGGGATACTACAGTATCGTAATGCCCCGAGAAAACGCGTGGGAGATCATGAGCGAGATCGGAGATCTTTCCGCAGTTGAATTCGTCGATCTAAACCAGCACGAGCAAATCCTCACCCGCCCTTACTCCAACTACATCAAGCGATGTGAAGAGATGGAACTGAAAATCCAATCTATCGAACAAACAATGGCAAAATTCAACAGACCTATCGAAAAATGCTCAGAATATAAGGCTTTCCTCAAGAGTCAACGTGACATTCTCAAAAAGCGTAATAAGGCTGATTACACCTATTTTGATGAGATCGAGCATGAAATCGAACAGAAATTGCACACGCTCAATGAGCAGTTGAAATTCTTTGATGCTGTGGTCGACAAATACAACACCATCATTGAAAACATCCACGTTTTAGAAGAAGCCCAGGTGTATTTTAGCGATGAATCGCACCAAGCAGCCAGTTTCGTTAACAATGACGAAGAATCTAAAATAAATCTCGGAGGGTCGAGAAGCGCAAGCCAAATGCTCAGTTTTCAGTATTTAGCGGGAGTTATCGACAGAGACGACTCTCACCGCTTCAGAAGAGTGCTATTCAGAGCGACCTTAGGCATGGTGTGGTCGAATCTCATCGATATCGAACCTCAATTGGGCAAAAACGAAATTTTCTCTGTGACAAAGCTCGCAGCGAATTCGAGCAACGAGCAGAAGCGGAAAACTGTTTTCCTCATAGCTTACCCAGGCGGGGAGCAGAATATCTTGCAAAGCAAGCTAAATAAGATCGCGGATTCGTTTGGAGCGCATAAATTTGCAATCCCGAAGGATAAGCTAGGTTTCTCCAAAAAACTTGAAGAGCTGAAAAGTGAAAGAGAAGACAAATGGAAGATTCTCCAAATAACGCGAGAGCACATTAATATGCTGCTGGACACGCTAGGAAACCCGAAATTCGCGAATGAGAGCTGGCCGATGATCGAAGGGTATCGGCTGTTTGTTTTGAAGGAGAAAGCGATTTATCATAATATGAATAAATTGAAGCAGCAACACAAAACGCTTCAAGGCTTCTTTTGGTGCCCACTGGAAATGGAAGAAGTGGTCAAAAACACCATAGAGAGCCTTCCGAAGCACAAGCCGCATATCACGAAACCAGAGCTTGTATTCACGGCGAAGCCTCACGACATTCAGCCTCCAACGTACTTCCGCACGAACGATTTCACGGCGCCTTTCCAAGAAATCGTGAACACATATGGTATTCCAAGGTACCAGGAAGTTAACCCAGGCTTATTCACCATAGCGACATTCCCATTCTTGTTTGGAGTGATGTTTGGAGATATTGGCCACGGGCTGGTCGTCTTTGTTTTTGGGCTGTATCTATGCTTTAACAAAGGGAATATAATAAGAGAGAAAAACCCATTGACTGCGATTCTTTCTGCAAGGTATATGCTAGCAATGATGGGTTTCTTTGCTTTGTACTGCGGGTTCATCTACAACGATTTCATGGCGTTACCGTTGGATATTTTTGGCACGTGCTACGAGACCAACACGGTCGGTGAGGATAAGATCGTTACGAAAAAAGCGGACTGCGTGTATCCTTTCGGTCTTGACCCGAAGTGGTATCACACGACTAACGAGCTTACCTATTTCAATTCATTTAAGATGAAAATGGCGATTATATTGGGCGTTGGGCATATGATCCTGGGGACGATGCTTAAGATGCTGAATGCGATTCATTTTCGTTCGTGCCTAGACTTCTTATTCGAGTGGCTCCCACAAATCGTTTTCCTTTGCTGTACGTTCGGGTATATGGTCGTATTGATCTTCCTCAAGTGGGCAACGCCTTACGGTATCCAAGGCGGAGTTGACACAAGTGAAGCGCCAGCGATTATTAACATTTTCATCGATTTTGCCCTCAATTTCGGGAAGTTTAACGTCGGAACTCCTCCTCGCACGATAAGACCTCTCTATGGAGATCCTGAAGGCAAGACGCAAAGCATGGTCCAGCGCACTCTTCTCACCCTTGCGATAATCTGTGTCCCTCTAATGCTTCTCCCTAAGCCTTTAATACTCAATAGGCGCAGCCAAAATAAGCACGGCAAAGGCGGTTATGTCCCTCAACACGATGAAAGAACCGAGCGTATCAGAATCCAAGAGGTATCAGATGACTTTGTTTCAATTATTTATTTCAATATAGGAAGAGCTTCAAGATAGAAGTTTTTCGCCTCTACAGAAGAGCGAATCGGATCGCTTCAGAGATGATAATGGTTTTCCTGGAAATAAAATCGATTATACGAAAAACGGAAGGAGAAGCAGCGAGGAACTGGTAGATCTAAGCAAACTCAAACAAATGCATTTGCATTCAAATGAGAAACACCATCACGATGAGGCTCATCACGAAGAAGCCTTTGGGGATCTGTTTGTGCATCAATTGATCGAAACTATTGAGTTTGTTTTAGGTAATCTATTCTCTCTGAGTGATTTATTAACTGAGAATATTTCTAAAAGGATCCGTATCTCATACAGCTTCCTATTTGAGACTGTGGGCACTTTCATTGGCTCACTCGCAACTTGCCGCAGTTTTCTTCAAGTACACGATTGGCAGTGCAATCCAAGATGGAAGTTTCCTCATGGTAATATCTATATAATATGGACTTCATCTAAAATCGCCGTCATTCAACTAGACTTTCTTTGGATACGTGTTCCTAGCAGAGGTAACTTTTGGAATTCTGCTATGCATGGACCTAATGGAATGCTTTTTGCATGCTTTGCGTCTCCACTGGTAAGTTTTTGTTTGGTCGTTATGTCTAATACCTTAATTTTGAAGGGTTGAATTCCAAAGCAAATTTTTCAAGGCGGACGGACACCTCTTTGAACCTTTTTCATTTGAACTGGCCCTTAAGGCTGAGAAAAAATAGTCAAATGACCTGGAAATAAAGTATTTGAGTCATCGGACTGTGCTTAACTGTTGATCGTTGTTAGCAACGTTTAGTTTGAATCTATGCATATTTTATAAAATCAATATCCTGGAAGTTTATTATGATAGATAGCGATTAAGAAATAATAAATTGCGTCGCTTTAAGGCTTATAAAATGAATGATCTCGGCTTAGAAGCTGAAAGAGAGTCCCTTTGAAAGGCCATTTTGTTTTTAATGAAGTGAATTTGATTCAATTTAATTGCAAGCAGGGATTACAGCCAATCAATGAATTATATGACATTATTTTCTAAATATATTCACGTTCAAATTAATCATGAGGAATTCGTTTTTCGAGATATACAGAAACAATAATTATTGTTTTATATGCTGATATTCAGTCTTGAATTTAGATATATTTGCATTCAGCTGGGGCCTTCCCTGAAAGGAGGACCTTAGAGCCATCGTGTCTGATGGCAACGGTATAATCATCATAGATTTGAACCAAGAACTCAGCCTTAAGTTTATTTTTGGCGCAGTCAGTGTTCATGTCTTTAATGAGTTCAACGAATTTTGTATGGTCGAATTCGACTTCGAGTTCAGTGGTGTCAGCTAAGGCTCTGTGAATATCTTCAGTGGAGTTAGTAGTGTTAGTGGTGTGCATATCATCAGCCAAAGTTCTATTTTCAGTAGTGTTGGTGACATTAGCTTCGTCTGCCAGGGTTCGGTTTTCAGTGGCATTGGTAGTGTTCATATCATCAGCCAGTGTTCTGTTCTCCGTAGTATTGGTGACATTATCTTCGTCTGCCAGGGTTCGGTTTTCAGTAGCATTGGTAGTGTTCATATCTTCAGCCAGAGTTCTGTTTTCAGCGGCTTCAGTGACGTTGGCTTCTTCTTTTTCTTCCAAAGTTCTATTCTCAGTGGCATTGGTGGTGTTCATATCATCAGCCAGGGTTCGGTTTTCAGTAGCATTGGTAGTGTTCATATCTTCAGCCAGAGTTCTGTTTTCAGCGGTATCAGTGACGTTGGCTTCTTCCTTTTCTTCCATAGTTCTGTTTTCAGTGGCATTGGTGGTGTTCATATCATCAGCCAGAGTTCGGTTTTCAGTAGCATTGGTAGTGTTCATATCTTCAGCCAGAGTTCTGTTTTCAGCGGCATCAGTGACGTTGGCTTCTTCTTTTTCTTCCAAAGTTCTGTTCTCAGTGACGTTGGTGGTGTTCATCTCGTCAACTAAGGTTCTGTTTTCAGTAGTGTTAGTGGTGTTCATATCATCAGCCAAGGTTCTATTTTCAGTAGTATTGGTGACATTAGCTTCGTCAGCGAGAGTTCTATTTTCAGTGCTCTCCGTAAGGTTCGTAGCATTGTCTGGCTGGAGACTTTGCAAGTCTGTTCCTTGTCTTAGTCTGAACGCTGAAACTGTGGTTAAACCTATTGCAATAAATAAGCATCCTCAAATCATGAAATATCTTACTCAACACATAGATAAGTGCCAACGTAATCGCCAATTTCTGGAATCTCATTGCCTTTTTATGAGGTTGTTGTTCTAAATGTTAGAATTTTTCAAGTTTTGTTTTTGATATTACACATATTTTGTCACCGATATTTATAGCGTATTCTTTCAGGCTCGTTTTCGACCAGCATAAAACCTTCAGCCTTCTTTTTTCTTGAATATCCTAAAAAGTTAACTGTTGAACAATTAAAGATCAGCGCATCTTTTGAATCAAAATTCTATATGAAAATTAATATCAAAGCTGTTTAACGATAAAATAAAAATTAGCAGAATTCAACTCAGACTAACATTTCAACATTTTGCGATAGAATCAAGGGCAAGACATCAATCTCTCATACAAAAAAATGGTTTTATTACAGAATGAGGAAACACTCACGGAGAAAACATTTTTCGTATAGCCAATAATCAGCTCATGCCAAAAGACTAATATTCATGATCAAATATCCTAACGGATAATTCTAAAATCTCAGTCGCCGTATAAACTTCTAAAAGTTCCAAAATTCGATATTCTTTAATCCGATGAGTAATGAGAGAAAACACATACTGGATGCGGTTCAGAGCCACACTCACCCATGCTATGAACAAAATGCCAATAGGGTAATCAATTTACCAAGAAAAGAGGCAGGAGATACATATGACTTTGAAGTTCGGATTTTTTCGTTTTGCTGTCGAAACTAAGCATAAGACTCATGCATCTCAACTTTATAACCAGGCGTATTCAATGTTTATGAAGAGGTTATAAGAGGTTATTGAGTCCTGGGGATTTTATTAACAAAAAAGTAGGCATATATTTATTCATGGCAATGTGAATCATGACTAATTCAAAACATTCACAAACTAAATAAATCTGAACGAAAACTTATTAACATTATCTTAGTTGGTCTGTTTATGCTCGCTGACCGAGGGGCTAATCTTATTGTGCAAAGAATTATGAATTCTATTTTCTTTCCATCTTTTTCATTTGGCAACCTTAAAAAAGCAAAAACCTGTTCATTATGCTCTGAATATGATTCTAATCAGCCTTTATCACATGGTTATTCCATCCCTTGTGGCGTCAATGTGACTGTGACGAGAAAAATCCGCGAATAACTTTCAAGGACGAACTGCTGACCAATAAACGGATAGTAGAAATTTAGGAAATACTGAAGAAATTAATCTTCGATATTCTAAAATCAAGAGATCGATGGCAGTTTCCTTAATTAGGTTTTTGCTCATCATCGGCTTCTGAAGCGGTAGCTGTCACTCTCATACTAACAATAGGTTGACTGTAAAGAACAGGAGTGCAGTAATAAGTTTTGGAATAATTTGTGATGGTTTTAGTTCTTCCATGAAACTAAAGTTCGACGTATCAACACTATAAATTTTTCTCAAAGAAAGAGAAAGATTTGACAAATCCTACCGCATTAATCAGCCAAAGCATAATTTAGTAGAACTTTCACTTCATTTTATGAGAAACAATGCAATTAGTGTCATATTCTATTCATTTTAGTTTTCACCGTAAAGTCTTATGTGCTTATCAAGCTATGTATCTTAGACTTCAAACAGATTCTCAAAAAGGGTCAATCATTGAACAAACACAAGCCGTTTTCTACTAAATACAATTGTGAGAGTAATGAAACCCAATACTCATTTTCTATTGATCATCTTCAGCGTTTTCATCAGTTTTTTCCTCAGGCTGTTCGTTATTCTCGGTGCTTTCTTTGTTCTCAGTTTCAGTTGTTTCTTGAGGTTGTTCTTGTTGCTCGGTGTTTTCTTGGTTCACAGTTTCTCCCTGAGTGCCCTCAACTGCTTGGGTTTCTGTGGTTGTTTGAATTTCTTCCTTATGAACAGCGGCACCTTCCTGATTCTCTTCCTGCTTGGTTTCCTCACCAGCGTTGTTAACAACTTCTTTAGTATCAGCGGCCTCTTGTTTTAACTCCTCTTGAACTTCTGCAATCATGTCGTTCACATCTCCTTGAGCCGATTTAGCCTCTTGGATAGCTTGTAATTGAGTCAGAATTGACTCTTTAAACCAAAGGCGTCAGTAAAAACGTGAGATCAATTAATCTACCTGGCTTGAGGTCACTCATAGCTGAAAGAAGTGACTCCATAGCGCTCTCAATGAAGTCTTCTTGGCCTTGGAATTGTTTACTCTTTTCCAAGGCGTTTTTGTACTCAGTCATGATTTGTCTCTTGAGCCTTTACAAAAATAAGAATCTTTTCACCAAGGAAATCTTACTCGCTGAGATCAACGGCAGTGTTTTCGGCTTGTGTGTGAGCTCTGGCTAATTTTGGAATTCCACCGCGTTCTTGCTTGGTATGAGTGTCATCTCTGACTGTGGAATGACTTTTTGCGAATCGTAATTGAGGAGGTCTAGAGAAGAAGTAAATCTAACAGAAACTATAAACATTTTTACGCGTCGTCGCCAGTGATTCCCTTTCCGAGATCATCAATAGCTCTGTTTTTATCCATAGTATTGTGAAGCAATTTTTGCATTGCTTGCATGTTTTCGGTCTCGAGTTTTGCGTATCTCATCTGGAAAGATGGATCAGTCTTCACGTATTTTGCAACTGCAGAGGCCATGATCTTTTCTGGGTGATCTTCGAAGTTGTTAAGACCTTCTTTCTCCAGAACTTCGGTTCTAACAATAGTAAATAAGGGTAATTTTGAGAACTCAAAGCAATCTTTTACCTCACATCTTCAAGCTGCATTTTATTAAGTGCCATAAGGACTCTTGGATTGTTGAGTGAGAGATCAATTCCTTGGTCTTCAAGCTTTTGTACGACGTCTCTGAATTTGGTCAGAGTCGCTTCCATCATCTTAAGAGGGAGCTCGAGTACCTTTTCTGGGGTAAGGAACTCAGGAATTGGAGCTTTGCTGTCCAGGTTTCCTCCCAGTGCCTTGTCCAAATCTTCTTGGATGAGAACTTGTTTCGTCATCACGTCTCTAAATCGATGTGTTACTTTTGATCAATAATTATTAATCAAGCTACTTGTCATCTTTAAACGCATAAGTGCAAGAGTATTGAAAATCTTCTTCGGTGACGGAGTGTTTAGCGAGCACCTTATGAGTGATGGCTTGGATTTCAGCTTTTCCTATTTTCAGCAATGATCAGTAAGATTTGAGAAAGGTGGAATTTAGAGTTACCATATTGTAAGATTTCTTTCTTGAGTTCTTCGACTGGGATCTCCTGTCCGGTCTCTTCCATAAGACCTTTGCTTTGTGCTGCCAATTTCTTGAAGAAAGGGAACATCTCTCTTCTCAGATCACCGATAAGCTTGAGAGTGAGCTCTTTTGACAATGCATTGCCTTTTGGAGGTGGAGTCGCCTTCTTTTGATCATTGCCTTTTAAAAAATAGTAGGCTGCTGCTCCGAACGCAACGAGCCCGAGACCACCAATGGCAGCGTATGTAACTAAGTTGTTTGATGCTTCTTTTGTTCCTTTCATTTTTTACCAGAATTAACTTTATAGAATTTTAATTATCTTGATACTCTTATTCAAAGCTAAGATAAGAGGCATCACAGACTGACACCCCCAAATAGGGTTTTATTTCTCGCAAGAAATGCGCGATTTCTAAATCATAACTAGTTCCTGGCAAATTCGGTGGTTATAAGAAGCCTCTTTTACCCTTGCGGCAGTCGAATATGTGATAGATGAAGTCAATATCTGACATAACTTTGGTTGTTTTTATCAGATCAGTTATCATTATGTCCTCCTCCTCATGCAGGAGGCTTTCTTTGGGTAAAAATCGAGTGCGTAGATTCATTAACACTAGCGTTTTTTAACTTGTTGCGAAAATTGATTAGGTATGCTTGGTCTATCTACTGATTCTCAGTATAGTTTGAAAAGAATGGATGGTCCTTCTGAGGTTGAGACCTTAAACCTGCGATATACATTTTTTGGAGGTTTGTTGCTCAATTCCTGTTTTAACTAATACATTATGTTGAAAGTTTGAGAGAAAACGGCCGCGTTATCGAATTATTGGATCTTAACAGTTTAGCGAAGCAGAGGATATATATATTTAAAAGCTAAAGGCTTTAAGAATGGTTTTATGGGTTTGCTTTATATCATAATTTGCTAATCTTAGTGAAAGTTGCTTATAAATTGCGTAATCTTCTGTCGTTGGCTGCAGATGAATGTCTCAGCTGTTCAACAGCAGCTTCCGTATTCAAAGCTCAGAAATGAATGAACACTCGTTACCGGTATTCCAAGACAAAATGTGATCACTCAAAACACGTACTTTAGATTTGTACTTTGTACAGTACTTGCCCCCCTCCTACCAAACGGAGTGTCATAGTAACATCTCCTTATAAGAAGAAAATCCTAAGTTTTTGCGAAAGAAACACACTGGAACTTCATACCGAATGTAAAATTCACCATGTTTAATCTGCTGCATTTTAAATTAAGGCTAAGATTTCTCAATCCTAATAAGTGTCAAAAATTTGGCGTTGAAAAATTCAACAGGTTGCACAAAGAATGCTTTTTCGTTTTCGTTATTTGTTTTTTGTTAATATCTGAGTGTCTCTTTGGATTTAATTTGAAAATTGCTCTGAGAGAGCTTTCATCTTTAAGAGAGAGAAAAAAGATACTTCTTGAGATGTCGATAATTACGTGACCGAGAAATTTAAAATGAAATTTATATCTCAATAACATCAAAATTAATCTTTCACTACCAATAACTTCGCTCTGTCTGCATCGACAACCGTTTAGATCATAGTTCTAATCATGCTTGTGGCTGCTGATTGGCAGATTCCTCCAGAATACTTTTTCCAACGCTTTCCATTGCGCTATCTTGATCGGCTGCGCTTCGAAGAATTTTTTCTATCGCTTGCATGTATTCAGCCTCGAGCGTGGCATATTTCACTTTGAATGAAGCATCACTCTTTTGGTACGTTGATACTGCAGAGTCTAAAAGCTTCCGTGGATGCTCTTCAAAGCCGCCAAGCCCTTCGTGAGATAACATTCCGACTCTACATAGATAAAAGTTAATTAATTGAAATAATAGCCTCCATACAGCTTCCTGTCGATTTCCCCTTCTTGAGTGGCTCTCCATTGCGATGGATTCATTGCGTTTCTTTCATCGGTTGCAAGTAATCGAGCTGATTCTTTCATATGAGGAAGAGCAGCTTTCATCAGCTTAGCACTCAATTCAAGCGTCTTTATTGGAGTCAGAGACTCAGGGATAGGGGCATTGAATTCCAGCTTTCCTTCCGTGGCCTGATTTAATGATTCTACAATCGCAGCGAGTTTCAACTGCACATCCCTATATCAATCGGTCGTTATCTGCATGAAAATTAATGAAGATAATCACAGGTCATTTTTATAAACATCGCTGCAAGAGTATTCAAAATCTTCTTTGGAAAGGCCGTATTTAACGAGGAAGATCTGCAGGATGATATCCATTTTCTCCTTCCCTGAATTTTCGTTCGAAGGATTAATAAAACACTCAAGAAAAAGTGAAGATCATGTTACAGGTAATCAGAACTTGCTCTTGAACAGATTCTTCCAGGGAGTCACATCCAAGTAATCTCAAAAGAGCCTTGCTTTCTGCATCTGCTACCTTGAACAAAGGGTTTAACTCTCTCGTCACTTCGTTGAGTAAATCAATCATTTCCTTCTTTGGCAAGCTCTTCAGCTTTGGGCCATTATTTTGACGTGTTTGTTCTTTTGATTCTTCCAGGGTTGAAGCTTGAGGCTGCTCCTGTTTTTTGCCTTTGAAAAAGTAGTAGGCTGCAGCTCCAAATACCAGAGCTCCGAGCCCACCGATTGTAATGTGTTTGTATAGGTTCTTTGGGACGACTTTTTTTATTTCCATTTCTTACCACAATTAATTTTTTTCTCAAATTTAATTATTTTGTATCGTTCTTCAAGGATATGCTAACAGCTAATTGAGGGAGTTGTGAAATTCTTATACATTTTTACTATTCTAAATATTATCCCACTTCTCTCTCTGATTTCGTAACTCTTTATCATTTCTTAAATGAAGCAGACCGAATGGGCTGACCACTCTATTTAAATGAGCATAATGAATATCAAAATGGAATAATTTACCATCATAGGGAACAGTTCCTGTATAGTCTTCATATCCACAAGTTTTACGGGTCCATCGGAAGATGGAGTAGCCAGGAGAACACCATTCGGATCCCATCGCACGCAGCTGATCTCATCTAATTGGATTGCGAATAGCTTATTAAATGAAAAATCTAAGATTTCTTACCCGAATGAAGTTCATCAATGGTTTTGACGACCTTTGATTCCCGTTTATCAAGTTTAATGATGAAAAAAAAATGCATAACAAATCAACGAAGAGATAAATTATGATTTATTCTCTATGCACCAGCATTTACAGAATAGATAATCAGAACCAATTACTTTTTGGGCCGAACTGAATGGGTGTCTTTAGAGTTAAGACTGTCTTTTCAACTTCGAAGATATTGAGTTTATTAATGTCATGCTTGACGAAGACCAAAGGCTCGTCATTGTTAGAGCACCATCGACACTTAGTTTCGTAATCTAAAGAATGAGCAGCTAAACTACTCAAATCTATATGACATTTGCGATTGGCGGTGTTCACATCCGTTATTAACCTCGTTGCATAGCTGTCTATTATTGCCACAAGCTCTCCACTAGGATTGAATTCGATCCCCGCGATCATGTCATCTAATGTGAAAAAAGAAGTAAATGGATAGGTTCGCCGAAAGCTATCAGTTACGAGTGTAAGGTTGATGCTCAAGATGCCACTTCGATTTTCTTAATAGCTTTGTGCTATAGTTGCTCTTTCGCGCAGAATACTCGATAAGGAACTACTGGTAAGATATTTGTCCTCTTCCAGATATGGCACTGAGTATATTTCTTCTTGAATTATAAGTCGCATCTCCATGGCAAGTCACTAAAAACGGAGAAAGATGAATGGGAGAAGATAGATATTACCTCCACGAACTTCTTCAAGAGAGTAAATTTTGTTCGCTGCGTTCTGCGAGATATCAAATATTTCCAATTTTGCTGACTTATTCCAGAGAGACAAGTAATTTTGAGTTAGAGATTTCTTTCACGTGATTCTTGCAGCCTCCGCCTGAACCAGGAATAATTTTGTCACCTTTTTAAAAATATAGAATGTATCTCGAGGCCTGTTGATCTTTGGGCTCCTTGAAAATCGGCGTAATCTTGCATTGTCTCTAGAACAATGATACTGATGTGATTCTTTCCCCCAGAACACCAAGTAAGCAGTGTTGAAGTAAGAGAGGTTGTGTCTTCTGCGCATTGTTAGTTGATTGGGTGGAAGGCTTAGAGTACCTGTTATTGTCGATTTTTTCGGGAAATCATCGACGGGCAGGCCATTTTGTTGCTGTTTCGGTTCTTTGAAAGCGGTGAATGTATCCTCCTGACCTTCATTGGTCTCGTTTTGTGATTGCATTCCTTGTTTGTCTTACTTGAGTGAAGAATTTAGCGAAAATTAAATTTTATTGGATCAAAGAGTACCTACTGTTCAGTTTACTAAGCTCGGGATTAGATTCATCACATAAGCTAGATGCGCAATTTCCATTGATTCTTTGATATATTTTGCTTTAATAAAAACTTTCTGTAAATAACAATACAACAAATCAATCATTCATTCAATTCTTCTCATGAAAACGTTCATAGTCTAACATTGCTATAATTATCTCGATAAGGATCACAAAGTATATTATTTATACATCAGCTGAAAAAAATTTTCTCTCTTTCAAGATCAGGCGCGTTAGCGCTTGACCCCGTTCGTAGCCCCTCACTCTATGGTTTGTAATCTTTTTGGGTACATTTCCTCATTTCTTTTTTTGGGGGCTTCCTTCTGGATTTCGGTCTTAATTTTCCGTCATCCTGAACCATGGGTGTTTCAACGCCTCAGCTGACGATATTCTCTTTGAAGGATCCTTTTCAAGCAACTTTTCCAAGAGATTTTTCGCGTTTGGAGAGATCTTCGTCCACTTGTCCCCTTTGAACCTCAGTTTGAGAAGCGAAATTTTCTTCAGCACCATGGCAGTGGTGTCATCATAGAACGGATATTCTCCAACCAACAGCTTATGCATCATTACCCCAAGACTCCAATCATCACAACGATGATCATACTTGCCGTCAATGACCTCAGGGGACACGTAAAACGGCGTACCTATTCTGGTCGTTAAAACTTGATATTTCGCAGCCATTTTCGAGAATCCAAAGTCGATCAACACCACAGGAGCTCCGGGTGTCTGGCTCCGATATAGAAAATTTTCAGTTTTTATGTCTCTATGGACAATTCCCTTTGAATGCAAATAAGCCACCGCCGAAAATGCCTGCTTCATTATATGTGCGACTTCAAGCTCAGAGAGACTTACTGGAGCGTCTGTGTTGCCAAGGAGCTCTCCTCCAGTTAGCAGCTCCATGACATTATAGAAATAATTTTTATCTTCATACGCCTCATAGATTTTCACTATGTTGGGGTGGTCCAGCCTTCTTAAAGCATCGTATTGAGAGTGAAGGACTTCGAGCTCCTTCCCAAGTTTTTGCTTTGATATGCTTTTCAATGCGAGAGGCTTTTGAGAAGCGTCCTTGCTGAAAGCTTTATAGACAACTCCGAATTCTCCACGGCCTAATGTTGGTGAGAATGAACATGAGGAAATACACAAAAAACCGAATTACCTATAACGTCTTTCGACACTTCATACTTGAGCCGCATTGCGAGTGAAGATAATGGCGTGTATTGTTTAGGAGTGTGTAAATCAGGTTCGGAATGAACGATTTGGTTTGATTGTCTGTCAGTAGGTGAAGAATTGCCCATGTTGGACAGTTTTGAAACCAAAAAATGCTGAAACCTCAACGGATTTTAAAAAATTAAATAGCGTTTTGCTGAGCAAATTTAAATCAGCGATAGCTTAGAAAAAAAAAAAATCGGAGTTAGATTATCTATTTTTGGCATAGGCGTTGCGTCAGCGTATTGTTAAATAATTTTGTAATCATGATGAATGGCAGATATCAGGCTGAAAAAAAAAAAGAGTGCACGGCTTTTGAAATAATGCGATGATACTTGCGACTAAACCGTTTCTGATGGTAATCACCTCTCTGTGCGTAGAAATGAGTCATCCTTCAGAAACTATTTAGGTTCAAGTGAGATGAAATATTGAAACAGTAGTTAGGAATTTCAATTCCAGACCTCTTTTTCTACGATAAGGTTTCTTTGTCTCCTTACCGAGAAAAGATATGAGGGTGGCCGTTCAAACCTCGATTAGAAAATCGAAAAAATCATCTCAATGGTTAATCAAGGCAAAGCTGAAAATTCATTCCAGACAAATCCATGCTGAAAAGTACAAGGGAAAGCTCACTAAATGCTAAAATACAGCTTCACATTGACGAATTAACATTATTATAGCATCAGGGTCATAATCGATGAGAGATTTCGCTTTCAAATTTGGAAGAATAGACTATAGTTTCTCCCAAACTTCCTACGTTGACGACGTAATGCTCTACTCTTAGCAAAAAAATTGTGGTAAATACTCTGTGAATAAAAGACATTCTGAATCAGATGGACACAGTCTGATTTGAATCTTATGCGATTTCATCAGATCGAAATAAAATTCGTTTAAAACTATTGCCTCGAGTCAAAGTGTCAGAATTTCTGTCAAATAGCGCCTGGCCTTAAATGATCGCTTCCCGGATAATCATCCGCGTTCTCATGGTGTCATTCACTGTTGCAACAATCCAACTTCCCATGATATTTGTCTATCTTCACTCTCCTCCTGAGAAAAAACGATGGGCTACGTTGCTATTTGCTCTAAATAACGTTTCCTTTCTCAAATTTCTGATACTCGCTCTGAAAAAGATCGAAAAGGCATGGTGGATGATATTTTTAACAGCCCCTAATTTCCTTCTCACTATCTACGCCGTTTCAAAGTTCACTTACCTTCAGGGTCTGGGAAACTCTTTCATAGCGTGTCTCTTAACACCTGCTACCTTACAAGGTTTCCAGCTTTTCTACTTGCTCCTAATTCCTTTCTTAAAGCAGTCTTTCTCCTTTTATTACACCGCAGTTGCTCTTCCTATGATAATGCTCTTACTCATAGCATGTGTTGTAGCCGCATTTTTAAAATGTGTGTCAGAAAACAGCAGCCTGATGCTCTTCACCGCACTCACGATCTTTACGACGTTCATGTGCGTACTCTACACCGCTGGAAGGATCATGCATTTAGCAAAATTCGGAATTTCGAGTACTAGGAAGTACAGTTTGATGGCTTATGTGCTGAAAGGGACATATTATACAATATATTCTCCAATCATAATCGCATGGGTTTATTATTCTAGAGATCGCTTTGAAGATGAGCCGTCTGCTATTAGTTTATTGCTCTTGCTATGGACGGCGAGTGGAGGAATTGGATGGAGCGTTGGATTTTCCCTCCAGTACTGTGGAATTGTGGACCGCGTGAAAGATTGGATAAGAAGACTATGGTTTTATCCAGTTAGCAATGAAGAAGCTTTGTTGATTAACCATGATGTATTTGCGTTTCTGGAAGGCTTTTTGCTTTTTTCAAGCAGAACGTCGCGTATAATGAATGTTGAAAATGAAGTAGATATTGAAGACCCTCAAATAGAAGCTGAGAAGAAAAGCCTTGAGATGGTTTCTGCTGGATTGTACAAGGGAAATTCGTGTTATATTTGTATGGAGGAGTTTATGGATGATCAGACATTAGTCGCGGTGAAAGGGTGCGGACATGCTTTTCACCCAAATTGTCTAAGAGACTGGGCGATAAATAGAGGCTTGTGTCCGTTGTGTCGATCGAAAATTAGGAATGATTTGTTCAGTCATGAGATTCTTTCATCGCCATCCATAGTTCAATAAATACTTACTGAAAGTCATCATGTATTTATATACTGGTTACTGCATTCAATGGTGGGTTAATTTGCAATACTTAAACTATACGGAGGATTCACAGCGGTTCATTTTTATACCTCGCTACTCTACTCGAAGGGTTGGACTTTTCTTAGGTCTTGTATCCCTTTGGTGCAAAATTGGCTAAAGAAACGCCTCAAATTTTCATAAAGATGATATTAGGAAATAATTATTGATAAAAGTTTGATTAATATAAACCTCGAGTCTCAAGTAGGATTTTAGAGGGATATAAATAAATACTCACTTGTTATATGAAAATGAAACATTAAAAAGATAATAACTCTTGTGACTTGGCATTTTAAAATAATTACTCTCATTTTCAATCAACATTCGTTTGTTTTGGTTCGATCTTTCCACAAGGCTTGAAGCGTGCTACTTTCTCAGTGTATTCAACCAACCTACCTGTATGTTTGTAGAGAAAAACGAAAGCTATCATCCAGCAAACATGCAAACTCAGCATTGACAAGACAAACGCAGCCATGTAAGTATTTTGGAGACCAGCGTAATATTTCTGTCTCTTTTGAATATTGATCCACAGCCCAACGACGCTTATAATTAACAAAACGAAATTGATTATAAGCCCAAGTATCGTAATGACCATCAGGACAGTTTGCCAGGACCTGTATGTTTCATCACATTCTGAAAGAGAAGTGCCATTTTGCAAACAGGAATCTCTCTGCTCATTCATATTAGCACTCACTAGCAAGCCCAGACAGAGAAATGCTATCAATCCAGTTACTGAGAGAACGATTATAGTGATATTCAGGCACCCAATCCACAACTTTGCGTACTCTATTTTAGTTTCAAATATTTTCAATCGGTGTAGATTTAGAGCTTCTGAATCGTTGTTATTGGAAAACTGTGGCGAATTAGGGCCTTTTACGACCAAGTATCTCTTTGCTGCCGTTATCGGAGATTGAAGAGGAGATGTTCTTCCTTCATTTTCACTGTGAATTTTGAAAACAGGGATTTGGTTCTCTGAACCTGAATCAACCGAGTTCTCGTCAGGGTTATTGTCTTCTGCCGTTTGCTTTCTCTTCAAGTTGATTTTCCTCATAATGGGGTAAGAGTTCATGAGAAACCAGGCTTGACTATAAACAAGATATAATATTTAATCGATGAAATAATTTTGTAAAATAAAAATGAGGCAACTTTCAAGTTTGTGTTACATTATCAGGCATGTGCTGGTACTTGGAGGCTTTTATCAGAGACCTAATAATTGTAAGATGTCTACCTGAGGTAATTCGGGACTCAACCAAGGGACAGATGCTCTACGAAAACAAAAAAAGAAAGCTTGAATTAGACAATCGTTTTTGATTCTATAAGTGCGTATATTCAACTCTTAGTGCGCTAGAATCAAGCCCCCCTTTTTTTTGCCATACCAGAATGCTGGGAAATGTAATGCGACAGAAATTGGAATTATCGGTATTAAAAATTTAATTGAGTCTAATTTAATTTTCGAAACGGAATGATGAGGAGTTCCTAACCATCTAGCTTATATTCAAAAAAAAAATCAAAGAAAGCCGATAAAATGCATATTTTGATTTAGAGTAAGTTTTGAGATCATCATTGGAGCCGATATGCAGTTTCTGATAAAGGTTACTGAAAGCAATTACACGAACTTCATATTTGCTTAATCTACGCGACTTTAAATAATGGCATATCAACTCTTGATATGCTCTCTGAAAGTTTCTCAGAGAGAAACTATCACATTTAATAAACAGAATGAAATTCATACTACCGATCAAGAGTATTCCAATTCTTTGTTTATATTAAATGAGTCCCATGACTCAATTTCTTCTCATATCATCGAATGTATCCGAGTATTCCTTTATCTTTCTGGCCCGTCGATAGAGATACACGAAAATAACGGCCCAAAAAACTTGCAGGCCTATCACAGACAACACAATCGAAATGAAATACATGTTCCGAAGACAAGTGATTTTGTCATAGGTCCTCCGATACACGAACACCAGACCGAAAGCGCTGGTCAGCAACAAAAACGAGTTGATCAAAAGCTCGATTACCGATATAGCATTTACAGCATTTTGCCAAGTCTCATGCAAAGTGATGCAATTTCCAGTTGCTGAGGTGGTACTCAAGCAGAAATTCCTTTCATTAGTAATATAGGTGTTCGTTACTATGCAAAGGACGATAAAACTGATCAATCCGATAAACGAAAAGACCATTGCTGAAATATTCAAGCACGTGAGCCAAAATTTCTCCACATTGAGCTTATTTCTCATAATAGCGAGTCGGTGCTGATTCGCGGAATCGTCGTCTTTGACCGGAAACTCGGGATCTTTGAGGTTGCGAGCGCTCGACCGATCTGGTGATTGCAATACAATCATCACTTCGTAATCAGTTCGATATTTATCCGATTTAGGGTGTTCCACAGGGAGCTCTAGCTCATTTGTATCGAGCACCTCTATCTGGGACTTTGATTTCTGATTCATTTTGATCTTGCGGGTCTCCATTTGCTGTAATATTTTTTATGATTATTTTAATTAGCATTTATATTCTAACATTCGCAACTAATTGAATCAGCTATGAGTTTAATCGAAATCTTTGAGATAAGCTCTCAAATCAGGCAAAATTCAAAATTGCTTAATAAGTAATGTAATAGGGATTTTTTTTACAACAAAATGAATAAAATTCATGATGATATCCAAACAAAATTTTCAAGCGTTTTTTTAGGGGGGTTTTCCAAAGCAAATTTACTATAAATGCTGATTTTCGACCAACTTCCCTCAAGCGTAAACTATCTCTCGGTGCTGTCTGAGTTCTGCTTACATTCTTCGTCGTGAGGATTTTCTTTATTTCGGATTGAGGCATTGTGCTTCTCTTCTATTAGTAGATTTTCGATAGTTGAATATTTTTCATTATGCGCCTCACGATCGATCTTTTTCTCCTCCTCCGATGCATCTCTATTTGGTTCTATTGTCCGTTCTTGGTCATGTGATCGGCTCGCTTCGTAGATTCGTCGGAATGGCGAATCGACCAAAGTGCGATGGGCCAGAACATGATTTCTAATTGTTATCGTGTGGATGCTTCTTTCAATGGTGGTTGGTTGCTCCCCATTCTCTTGGTGCTTCTGCATATTCTGTGTAATCGAAAGCGGTTGCTCTTCATCGTTCATTGGAATTCTCAATTGAGCCACACCTTCTTGTTGTGACTGCTGCTCGCCTTCCTGACCCGAAGTCTCATCTCCTCTCGATAGTTCTGTCTGGGCCTGACCTTTTTGCTGGATATTACTCGAATCCTGAATGAGTCCTACTTTTTCGGTATGCTGTTGATTATTTGCTTTAGGTGCGCTGGTATTTGAAGGGTTTTTCCTAATAATACATATGGTTAGACAGCAGCAGCAGAGATAATGCGGACTTAGGGTTAGGGTTAGGAGGACGTCTTTTAATCTCTCTCACATGGCAGTCGATTAGCACTCTCGCGATCTCAAGTATAAAATGATTCCCTTGCTCTTCAGTCAATTTTTCAGGCTCGTCCACCAGGATTAGCGTCCCATACTTCGAATCAAGGTCTTGAAGGTAGAAGTTGCCATCGATAAGGTTAATTGCGGCGTGGAAGCGAGACACAGATGGGTCATTGACTCTCAAATCACTTTCGGTTGCTCTTCCCTTGTTACAATAAAGCGTTAGGCAGGTTCTTTGCAATAAGTTGTTGTTACAAATGTAATTGCCTTCTTTCCCTCACTATATTTCAATATATGAAACCCTGCGTTCAATAATTTCCATGAGTTATATCATAGAATTTCCCTCAAATAAAGATTTACCTTTGGACTTGCCTCCAATATAGTATTCCAGCGCCAGATGAGGCACTGGCAGCTTCGGGAATTCAATCAGCTCGTACCTTTTACCATCGACTTCGAGAAAATCTACGCATAACAAATAACAAATCCAATGACTTGAGTAAACTAAAAGCTGTACTTTCAACATCCGTGCCGCAAAGCTCACACTTCAGCTTATCCCAAACGATTGAATGCATGTTGGGGGTGTCCTTTGTGGTCACGTGCTTCGTCAGCCACTTTTTAAAACATTTCACATGCACTTCTCTCATCGTTCCTTGGCATTGACAAGGTGGCACTATCGGATCATCTTGCTCGTCTTCCTCACAAAGACAGATCCTACATACTCTTTCCCCTCCTCCTGTCTCTTCATTGTTTGTATTCTTAGGAGACATTCCGACTGCAAGGCTAAACTTCTCAGCCGTTCTAACTCTTGCCAGGTGTTTCCCGGTCTCTTCTCCAGGTCGAGTTTCAAGAGTATTACTAGCTGGAGAGTCTTCTTGGGAATTTTCACCGCTTCTGTTTAATGTTTCCCATGAGACTTCCTGTCTCCTTTTCATAGTTGATCTCCTCGATCGCGAAGGCACCGAAACATCACCGTCCTGCTTGTCGAGAGTTGCTGTTGGACTCAGTCTCTTTATGATAAACTGCACTTTTCCGAAGCGAATGACGTCTTCTTCATTTAATTTCCTGCCCTGAGAAATTCATGCTTTTTGTCTTTGAAAAAGAGATAAATATACAATAAACGTTGTTTTCTCCTGTGGAACAGGACTCGCCCAAAGCCAAGGGGCTTTTCTAATGGTGACCTGAGGGTCCAATAGATCCGCCTTCTCTAGAGCAGGTGGGTGATGAAAAGTGAGTTTGTGTGGCTCAAAAGCGATCTCTAGCAGGATTTGAGCGCCAATAGGTATTTTCTAAAAGAAAGACAATTGGTTGAAGGCTAATATTAAGAAAACCTGGAAGTTTTTCTTCTGATAGTATACAACTTTCCCTTCATTTCTTACGAGGAACCCTTTAAATTGGAGAATTATTTGTCAGTGCTGGCTGTTGTTTGTTACCTGGCTGATAGACAGTGATTTTTTGGTGTGAGTGAGCCGTTTTGTCTTCAAAATCAAATAAATCGCCCTCTTTGGTCATAACCTTGCAGTTGAAAGTTACCCTGAAGTAGTTAATGTTAGCACTGGGAATTGGCATTGAAGGTCACTCAGCAGAGGCAATGGTATTTGAAAGAGAAGAGACACTTGCGCAGGTGCCCATAAAATCGCTTGTTTTTTAATTGGTTTATTTTATCTCAGCAATCTTGAAGAGGAATTAGTTAACGACACTCTTGTTGAATAGAGATTTATTCTCTAAGTTATAATCTTCCTCACTCACCACAGCAAAAGCCTGCGTTTCTGATAACTTTGTCGGAGTAATGGTCGCTTTTTGTTGGCTTAGGTGGAAGCGTTCCTCTTGCTATTGTTTGAAAAGCTTCAATATCGAGTTGCAATGGTTTATCGTCACATTTCTATCTGTTGCTAGATTGCAACTGATATATATTTCAGCCAGATGTTTGAAGAGTTAAACAAACTAAGCTATTATGGCCTACTGAAGCTTCCTACATGTGATTTAATGATTTCATTATTCGAGTTCGTTATTTGTGAAGTATATCATGGCCTATAATTTAAGCGCCAGAGTATTCTTAGAGAGATACTTGCTATTTTGGATCTTATCACCCCAAGAAGCCAACATCTAAAATTTTGAGGTAGAGATCTAATGCTAGAGATAAACTCATGTAATATTGAAAATCAGACGGATGATAGTATCTGAGAGTCCAAGAGCTCCTACTGCTACAAGTACTATTCTCAGAATTATAGTAACAAGTGCGAATCTCGAAGGTCGACGGTATGGGATAGAAGAAAACCGTTTGCTTTAAGCATTAAATCCTCGAAAGAGTTTTTAATACTTTCGAGAATACTTCTCATTTCGAGAGTTGAAGAATGCTTTTATATAGGGTAAACAGATTCTTTCAGGTAACAACGTCAAAGTTGCTTGAAGAAAAAGCCAAGGACTTCATACACTTCCTCTTGGCAAAAATCACAGAGATGAGAGATGATAATTTATGATATTGGTGAGCCTTGCTGAGGCATCTTTTTAAAAAATTGCTTGAAATCTGAAATCGGCTGATTATGCTGATTTCGCTGCGTCTCTGGATGTTTGGGGTTTGATATTATAAGTTTGACTTCACAACAATTACGAATCACCATACTTTTTCGTTATGTCACCTCTTATTTACAATTAATCTAATGTACCAATTTGATTCTAATTGATAAATTGAGAAGCACGTTTTAGTTGGTATTAATCTCTCTCTATCTCGGTTGGTACTTTTTCAAAATTTGTTTGGAGAAGAACTTCGATTTACTCTGAAATTTTTTGAATCATTCGCTGGAATTTTACAAAGAACTTTCTATAATCGCACAATTCCCATGCCAATGATATATCTCTTTCCCGTTTGGTCCTCAAATTATGGAACATCTTCTCGTTTTATTAAACTCTATTATGATCAAACTCTAATTAAGGAGTCAGTAATGCGATCAAAATTCTCGAATACAAAACCTAACTGTTCAAATAAATCGGTCAAGCTCCAAGCTTGTGTCTTTTTATCCACGGTTTATAAGGGCTAAATACTCTCAAATGCAATTTCATCGAATTCTAGGCAAATTTTGCAAGCTCTATCGTTTCATTTTGTCGAGGCAGCCATTGTTACTAAGTCAGCTACAAAGTCGGTCAATTCTCATTGCTATCTTACACGAAATAAATCAACATCCACTCGAGCTGTGCCTGTTTCATGAGAATTCATGCTTTATCGATTTTTTCCCTCATCAACTGCATTAAACAAACTTAAATTTTCCAATCTTGCAATATAGGGCAAAAGTCTTTGGAGCTTGGCCTGGAGAGGAGGTTATCTCGCTTCTTCCTACTTCGAAAAGTCGTCAATCGTCGCATGTTTGAGAGACTAGTGAGCTTTCTATCTATTTCAATTGCATTAAATCAGCCATATATACAGATCCTATTATTCTTCTTCTAAGCTATTGGATGATTCCTGAAATTCTTTCTGCTACAAAATAAAGAGATCATATTAGCTCGAGCTACAAGACTATGAGCCAGAAACTCGTTCGAATCGCTCTTATATTGAAACCAAAGAGGTTTCTTTTCCTTGTAGCATCGATTTCGTTTTTATCAGAACACTCCTAGCAGATATAAGGGTAGAAAGCTCACTTAGTAGACAACCAGCGATATGATGACTCAATCAATCGGTTTCTTGGTTCATAAGGAATTACTATTTTATTCATGTTCGAAGCACTCGAAACCATCTTAATTAACTCCTTTAATTCCAGGAACTTTTTTTTTTTCAGTAAATTAAACACCGCTCAAAAGTTAGCGGATAACTACCCAATATTAAAAATTGAAGGCTACCAGAAAACAGGACAAACCACTTTCAAAAACTGAGAGCACGCGCTAAAAGGGTTAGCTGAGAGGTCAACTGAAACTCGCCCTAATCTAACTATAATTTCCAGGTCCATGAATGAGACTTCTTTCTCAGATTTTAATTTCTCATCGACATCTAACTAACTAACATGTTAACTTCAAGCAT
>ENA-UOUE01000688-UOUE01000688.1-compost-metagenome-genome-assembly--contig:-NODE-688-length-26324-cov-9.246466_pt1 | contig 26324 bp, 14 predicted proteins | sample MGYA00238146_ERZ747223 | MGnify/ENA primary metagenome ERZ747223 (study PRJEB28781, sample SAMN06268865) | compost metagenome | isolation source: single cell | place: USA: California, Emeryville, Joint...
TTGTTTGAAGTATCAGCTGGGTGTCTCTTGCTTGAGTATGGGTGGTCTGGAGAGGTTCCTTTAGGTTGTTGTGGGAATGACGATTCTTCACCTCCGATTTTCGCCGGTTGGCGACTTGACTTCTTCCCTTCTGAAGGCCTTTCATGTTCATCGCCTTCATCTGAACTTTCTGAACTACTTTCTTGCTGTTCGGATGGTTTCTTGGCAGCTGGTTTTCTTTTTCCAGAGGGCTCTTCAGTGCTAATTGGCTCTTTGTTTGAAGTATCAGCTGGATGTCTCTTGTTTGAGTATGGATGGTCTGGAGAGATTCCCTTAGGTTTTTGTGGGAATGATGATTTTTCTCCAGGGAGATCACCTGGTTGATAACCTGTCTCTTCCTCGTCTGATGATGATTCACGATTTTCGGCTTTGTCTAAATTTTTCGAACGATTATCTTGTGGTTTCCTTTTTCCAGCGGGTTCTTCAATGTCATTTCTGGCTTTAGTTGAATTATCAGCTGGACGTTCCTTACTTGAGTAAGGGTGGTCGGGAGACGTTCCCTTAGGTTTTTGTGGGAATGAGGATTCTTCACCTTCGAGATTCGCTGGTTGGCGACTAGGCTTCTTCCCTTCTGACGGTCTTTCATGCTTATCCCCTTCATCTGAGCTTTCTGAACTACTCTCTTGTTGTTCGGATGGCTTAGCAGCTTGTGTTCTCTTTCCAGTGGGTTCTTCAATGTCACTTCTCCCTTTCTTTGAAATATCAGCTGGACGTCTCTCGTTAGAGTACGGTTGATCTGCGGAGGTTTCTTTTGGTTTATGTGGGAATGACGATTTTTCTCCTTGAAGATCTCCTGGTTGGCGACTAGACTTCTTACCCTCTGACGGTCTTTCATGTTTATCCCCTTCATCTGAGCTTTCTGAACTACTCTCTTGTTGTTCGGATGGCTTCTTGGCAGCTGGTTTTCTTTTTTCAGAAGGCTCTTCAGTGCTAATTGGCTCTTTGTTTGAAGTATCAGCTGGATGTCTCTTGTTTGAGTATGGGTGGTCTGGAGTGGTTCCCTTAGGTTTTTGTGGGAATGATGATTTTTCTCCAGGGAGATCTCCTGGTTGAAGACCTGACTCTTCCTCGTCTGATGATGATTCACGATTTTCGGCTTTGTCTAAATTTTTCGAACGATTATCTTGTGGTTTTCTTTTTCCAGCGGGTTCTTTAGGTTTTTGTGGGAATGAGGATTCTTCACCTTCGAGATTCGCTGGTTGGCGACGAGACTTCTTCCCCTCTGATGATCTTTCATGTTCATCGAGCTCATCTGAACTTTCTGAACTACTCTCTTGTTGTTCGGATGGCTTAGCAGCTTGCGTTTTCTTTCCTGTGGGCTCTTCAGTGTCATTTCTGGCTTTAGTTGAATTATCAGCTGGACGTTCCTTATTTGAGTACGGTTGATCTGGAGAAGTTCCCTTAGGTTTTTGTGGGAAAGACGATTTTTCTCCTTGAAGATCTCCTGGTTGGCGACTAGACTTCTTCCCTTCTGACGGTCTTTCATGCTTATCCCCTTCATCTGAGCTTTCTGAACTACTCTCTTGTTGTTCGGATGGCTGAGCAGCTTGCGTTTTCTTTCCTGTGGGCTCTTCAGTGTCATTTCTGGCTTTAGTTGAATTATCAGCTGGACGTTCCTTATTTGAGTACGGTTGATCTGGAGAAGTTCCCTTAGGTTTTTGTGGGAATGACGATTTTTCTCCTTGAAGATCTCCTGGTTGATAACCTGCCTCTTCCTCTTCTGATGTAACCTCACGATTGTTGTCTCCATCTGAATGTTCTGGGTTTTCATCTTGTTCGAATGGCTCAGCAGCTGGTTTTCTGTTTCCAGATGGCTCTGCAGTACCTTTTCTCGATTTATGAGAAGTGTCAGGCTTTTGGTCTTTTGCTATTGGTCTCTTATCTCCAATTCTGTTGCCTTGTTCACTGTTTGGAGTTTCGAGTGGCTCATCTTCTGTTTCAATTGTAAGTTGCTTTGGTTTTCCTCCTGTTTTCTGTTTATTCAAATTAGTCTTTGGCTGCTGAGGTTGAGTTGATGTGTCTTGAGGTTGATCTTCTTGCTCGAAGAGGTTTTCATTTTCATCAAGCTCACCTTGCTTCTCAGGAGATTCAGGATGCAGGCCGCCACGAGTGCGCTCTTGTGGATGAGCATCGAGCCCAATATGTTTCTTTGAACTCTCAGTAGGTACTCTCTTCGTTGGTTTAGCGTCGCCTCCGTCGACAAATGGCTTATTTCCCTTATCAGACAAATCGCCTGAGTCTTGATGCTGACTTTCTTCTTCATTTCCATCATTATCATCAATTGGTCGTCGATCTCTACGGCCCTGATCTGGCATTATTTTTTGAGCCCTTTGTGGACTTTCACCATCTTGGCCCTTTCCTTTAGTTGGATCAACTTTTTTCCGGACAGATGAAGGATCTTTGGGAGATGTTCTGTCTTTAATTTTGGCAGTTTCAGAAGGTGGCTGCTGCTCAGTGCCAACAAAGTCTTGATTGTCGCTGTCCGTATCGAGAGGATGCTTTTCTCCATCAGACTCTTCCTGAGATGGTTGCTGAGTGGAAGATTTAGGATGGGAACTTTCTGGTTTTCTCCCCTTTGTTACAGCACCCACTTGGGCGTTGGGCTTGTGTTTAAGTTGAGGATCTACTTTGCCAGCGCTCACGTCGCCTGGTACGAATTTCTCCAGCTTCTCTTCTTCGCTCTCGGAACTCGTCGCTGAGGAATCTCTTTGACGATCTTTAGCTGCTTCAACAGGCTCTCGTCTCTTATTCGAATCTTTTGGTTTCGAATCAGTGCCTCTCTTGTTGGCAACAGGTTTTGAGGATCCACTCTGTGGTTGATCTTCGTCGTTTTGTCCTTCTGGCAAATCTTCACCTTCGTTGTTCTTTATATTTTTTCCAGCAAGAGGCTTTTTGGGACCAACCTTCTTCTGACCAGGGACTTCTCTCTTACCTGTGACATCATTCGCGGCTATTCCATTCGATTCTTTCGAATCCTCAGACGACAGACTAGACTCGCTTGTTTGATCTTCTCCCTGATCATTTTGACGCTCTTTTGTACCTACTCTTGTAGGACGGCCGCCTTCTTTAGACTTCGGGATGTTCTTCTCCTGACCCTGTTTCTTCTGAGATGGAGAAGGTTCACTAACCTGCTCGTCTGATTTCTTACCATCCTGACTCAATTTTGGCTTGGAGATTCCTGAAGGTCCCTTGCCAGAAGTTTCAGATTTAGCTGGGCCTTCTTTCGGCTTGGTGCCAGGAATTTGGTCATCTCTTGCTTCGATTTCGTCATCGGAGTGGTGAGAGTTTTCTTGCGCTCCCTCTTCATTTGGTTCGTCAAAATCTCTGTTTCTGTTCGGACGGCTTCCTCCATTTTGACCTCCTTTAGGTGCAGACTTCTGTGTAGGATCTTGTCTCGAAGGTTTCATTTGTTTAGAACGGTTGGCGTCAATGGGACCTTGCCGAGCGTTATCAGGCTGAGGCCTAGCTGAATTGTCATAACTATTATCATCATCATTCGAATCTTGATTGTCCGGGCTTTTTCCATCAATCTCAGTGGGCGCGTTCCCTTTCTTTGTCCTTGGATCTCTCTTGGTAGGGTGCTCTGCAGGTTCTCTCGATTTTTCGGTACCTTTTGAAGTTCTTTCTTCTGGCTGAGTAGTCTTTCGGGATTTATCCTGACCTGGCTGAGGCTGAGTCAGTTGATCGAGCAATCTTTCTCTCGGATTCACATCTCCAGCTCTGTCTCCTTTGTGATCCAAAGATCCCGTGTCCGCTTCGGGTTTGAGCTTATTAGACTTTGAGCTAGCGTTGAAATTCTCGTTATTGGGGCCGTAGCTATCAGTAGGGTGAGTATCTTTTGGTTGATTCTCTCCCTTGTTCTTTGTTGCAGTTTTTCCAGGCTGATTCTTTTGAGCTTGGGTCGATCCCACATCCTTACCAACAGTGTCTCCTTGCGTCAATGGAAGCTCTTCTTGGTCAAATGGCTGTGATTGATGTACTCTAGCAGGCTCCTCTTCCTCTTCAGTGTTTTCTGACCCTGAATCTTTCATCGGAACAGGATGATCCTCATCGCGCTGAACCTTCCCTTGCTGCGGCATTTTTCCTTTGAGGCCATGAGGAGACTTCATTTCTCCTCTTCCTCCTTGAGACGGTTCAAGTGCAGCCCTCTTAATTGCTTCCTTCTGATGGATTTGATTCAAAATTTCTTCTGTATTTACATCACGTTTATCCTTTGGTGAATAGTTAAATTCTTCATTATCTTCCTGGACAGGAATTTCAGTTCCATCATCCGCGTTAGAATCCTTTCGGACTGCCGGATGTTTCGTGCTGGTCTTGCTTGGTCCCTGGGATGCGGGATTGAAGGTACTTGTGCCAGTTGGATCGCGGTGGCCTTGCACATTTTGTCCATGTCCATCTTTTGCAGGATTTTGATTCGTTGAAGGATGCACTCTCTTAGGATCCTGGCTCGAGACTCCTTGATGCATTGACTCACCTTGTTCAGAATCTAAATCTCCTCTACGCTCTGGTCTGCCCTTTGTCTTATCTGCAGTCTTAAGTCCATCGTTTTCAGGTCTGCCTTTGATAGGTGCAGTACCTTTTGCTTGTGGTCCACTTTGTTGAACTGGCTCTTCATCCTTTGAAGGACCTTTTTTCGTGGAGCCGTAATTTTTTGGTACTGGACGATTGGATTTGATTCCTGTGCTCGTGCCTTCTGGTCTCTCAGCATCAACCTCACCTTGGGTGGTTGGAAATCCGAAGTTTCTGTCTGAAATCTGGTCAGCGATGCTAATCAACTGACTATTATTAGCCGACGGAAGAATCGATGAGAGCTGCCCTCCATCAGCCTCCTCTCCAATGTCTCGCGGCTGAATTAGATGTTTCTTTCCTTTTTTCTCAACGTCTGAATCAATGTTGAACTTATTACCTTTCTTCGGATCGCCTCTTCTATCTGGCCCTCTGCTCGATTTCTCTGGTAACGAATCTGGTCGCTTGCCTTGCTTAAAGGTCGATTGGGAGACCTGTTCGGGTTCATTTTGTCCAGCAGCTTCAAATTCACCTTGAGTAGTTCCTCTCGGATGTGTACTAGTGGTACTCTCGGTGTATCGTTGAGGCTGGCCTGTTTGATTTGCTGTGCTGTCTTGGTTAGTGAAATCACTGGCGAGTTCGTTGACGTTGTTGTTGTGAACAGAAGTGTTTCCTATACCGCTATCGAAGCTTGGATCAATAGGACTGGCGTATCCATCATCGTTGACAGGAATGACTCTGTATCTTTCTGAAGCCTTATCTTCTGGATTGGTCAAATTCATCTGTTTTTTCTTGAATTGCTCGTCTTTAAGGTCATCTCCAAAGCTGTCCTTTGCATTTGATGACCCACCTTCCGCGTTCTTCGGCATCTTCTTCGTTGCGTTGGGATCCTTGCTTGTATTTGCTGGATTCGATTGATTTGAAGCATTAGGGTCTTGTGATGGACCTTGTCCTTTGTGAGGATGCGCTTTGTCTTCGCCCTCAAATAAGTTTTCGTCAGGATTTTGCGGTTGCTCATTTGGATGCATAATGTTATCAGTTTTCTTTGAGTGAGGTTGTGTTTCGCTCTTTGGGGTCTGTTTGTTGCCTCTTTCATCTCCTCGCTTGCTATTATCTAGCGCTGATGGGCTTTTATCGATTCTTCCAGCAGGTCCTTTCTTGTTCTCATCTGCAGGAGAATGATCTTCTGGCTGCTGTAAATCTTCGTGCTTTTGAGGGCTTACTCCCAAGTTATCTTTTCCCTTTGGTCGATTGATTGGCTCTCGTCCCTTGGGCTGGGTTGTTTCGCTGCCTTTTTTGATTCCTGATGGCAGTTTCATTGGTTCGAGACTGAGATTATCGCCTTTATCTCCTTCTGGTGATATCTCGTCTTCCTCTCCGATAGTATCTTTCAACCCTTGAGGATAACTTGGCCTTATTGGAGCTATCCTCGACTTTTGGTCGCTCTCCCTATTATTTCCGACTTGAATGACTGCATCTTCGCTCTCACTCGACTGGTCACTGCTGGTTCCCTCGTTTTGTCCATCAGATTGCACATACTCAGCTTTACGTTTTGGTTTCTGTCTTCGTGGCTGAGGCTTACCTCTAAAGTCTTCTAAGTCTTTAACAGCCGCATCACCAAGAGGATCGTAGTCTCCTGTTTCTCCTTCAATTCCTCTCGGCTTACGGCTTGCGTTTCTTTCAGTATCACCTTGATTTTGTTCAGGTTCATTCTCAATTGTCTGCACTCTTCCTTGTTTTGGGGTTTTTGAGTCAACAGGACGTACTCCACCATGACCTTGAGAAGGCTGAGCCGAAATCTCTCGGCCTTGTTGAGGGATATTTTCGCCGCCTCGAGGTTTGAGACTACGATGTTCGCCCTTTGACTTTGTTTTGTCCTGGGGTTGATTCGATGAAGATGACATCTGTCCAGGTCTTTCTTCATCGCTTGCCTCTTCATTCAAATTATCACCCTCAATCTCTCGATCGTTGGCGGGATGTTTGGTGCCTGCCTGCTTTCCTGCCAGTCTCGTTTTCGGTTTGGCATGGCCAACACCGCCTTGAGGTACAGTTCCCTCGGCATCATTCATTCTTTCTGGTCCTCTCTTCAGAGCACCTCCATGTGGTGAAAGGCCGAGGTCTCTTTGTTCAGGATCTTCTCTTACATTTTCTAGCTCTGGCTTGCTGCCTTTATCTTCATTACCTATCGTTTCAGCGTTATCTGTCATCTCTTCAGTTCTATTCGATGATGGGATTGGCGGCAAGTTGCTCTTTTGCCATTTCTTTCCTATCTTAGGTTTATAAGTCGGTTCGGGTTTCTCGTCGTCAACGAAGCTGAGTCTACCTCGTTTCCTTCCAGGTTCAGTTAGATCTTCTTCATCATCATCGTCAATGCCCTTTGTGATATCTTTCAACGGCATGTGGCCTTCGTGTAAGACACCATCTGAGTCGAAATGCTCAGAGTCTTTGCAATTTGAGATGCTCGAAAGCAAATCCCCTCCAAATCTCTTTCCAGACCAAGAATCAGCGTTCTTCCTGTGTTTATGAGGGCTACCAGTGACTGGATCATCATTGCTTCCTCTTGGTTGTAAGCTATGGTCATCCTCATCAGGATTAAACGATTTTCTCTCTTCAGGTTCCCTGCCATGGTGAATTCTCCTTATCTGAGATGTTTCTGGTTGATTAACTCCCTTGAGTGCCATACCACTCGGAGTTTTCCCCTTTGAAGCCAAAATTTGTTGAAGGTCAGGATTTCCGCCTTGAGTGTCAGCTTCTCGAGGAGAATCGTAAGATTTATACGGGAATCTAGCTTCATCACTCACTGGTTCCGTTATGCGACCTTGATTTTTACCAGAACCTGGCGAACCTGGCTGGGCGGCGTTTCCGTGCTGGTGAATATTTTGGATTGGAGGTACTAAATGAGCTTTCTGAGACGACGGTGGTTGTTTAGTCCTGCCGGTGGTTCTGTCAATTGCGGTGGGATTAATAGCGCCGACTCCAGAGCCAAGAGGTGTGTCTTTTGGGTTAATATCATGCTCAGCATCTTCATCGATGTTGTGTTGACTATCATCATGGTGATCGTCAGGATGTTGCTCATTCAGGTTAGGTTGAGCATTATCTTGGCCTCTTAATTTATTGATTGTCTTAGACTGAGAGTGCGGTCTTTGTTTGCCTTGATTTATATTGTACTGCGAGCCTGGCTCGGTCACATCTGGCGTACTTGTCTGTGGGTAAGTGTTTTCTGTATTTGTAGTTGGCTCGTCTCCGTCTTTTCGGCCTCCTCTCTGAGAACCTTTCGAGCCGACAGGCTTTTCCAATTGGCCTCCTTCGGAGATCCTCTCGGGATCAGTTGTTGGATGGTAGACATTTGAGCCTTGATCTGCGTCTCTTTTCAGCGCTGATTTGGGCTTGCCTGTGCTAAATTTCTCTTCTCCATAATTCTTCTCAGGATTTTCAATCCTTTCGCCTTCAGGCCCTCTCGAATCTCTCCCATTCTTTGGAATTTGTCTCTTTCCTTCTGAAGGCTTTGAGCTCGAATCCTCTGGATAAGTCTCTTCTTCATTAGAGTCGGCTCTTTTTGAAGGAGCGCCGATTCTTGGGTGCTTTTCTGATGGTCCTTTTTGAGATCCAGCTTTTCCTCTCATATCAGTTTGGTCTCTTGGCTTTTCATATCTGGGCTGCCCATCTTCGCCACCAATCAAAGTGCCATCATCATTTTGTGGCACAAATTCGCTTCGAGTATTTTTCATTGGGTCATGTTTCATCGATTGTTGGCCATCTGTCTGGACCTTGGGAGCGGTCGAGAAAAAGTTATCTTCCTCTTCAATCATAGCTGGTTCGTCTGCCGGCTCCTGATTTTTGTGGCTCTTATCATCCTGTGGCTGTTTTGAATAAGCAGACTGTCCCTCACCTTGTTTTGTTGAGGCTTTGTTTCGCTGATTATCACTTGGCTGGGTGATTTTTCCCTTGATCAATTCGCCTGTTTTTGGATCATGAGTTAAGCCGGTTTGTTTATTTGGCTCAAGGCTTAAACTAATCTGTTTCGCCTCAGGATGACTCTTCTCGCTTATATTGCTATCAGTGCTGGGTTTTTTAACGTATTTAACTGGCTTCTCTGAGCTCTGACTGTGACTGTCAGAGTCAATTTCATTCGGCCTTTTATCCCCATGCACTCTCTTATCATCAGGATTTTTCGCTGGATGGGAGCCGCTTCTTTTCTGGGCATCTATTGGTTTCTCAGACTTGCTTGGAGAGCTCGTAGATCCCAATTTGTCTTGCTGAGAAGATGTTGGTTTCTGAGAATGTTGCTTATGCTTTGGCTTCAGTCCATCTTTAGAAACTTGTTTGTCATCTGAACTCTTACTTTTTTTGGAAGAACGATCTGAATCATGCGATTCGCTACTTATTGACTCTCTGCTTTTATCCTTAGGCTCACCTCTTCCAGGAGCCACCTTCGATTTCTTACCGCCTGGTCTTTGCTGATTACTTGGAAGCTGATCTTGGCTCCTTTGACGGGTTGGGTCATCCTTTGTGGTAGGGCCGTCAGAGGGAACGTAATCTTTGCCTTTGTTCGTTGGAACGTGTGCGGTATGTTCTTTTGGTTCCTTTCTTTGGTCCTTTCTGGCTCCTTTCTGGCTATGAGATGCAGGAGTCGAACCTCCTTTAATTTCATTCATTGAGCCTGACTTAGATGAGACAGCACTGGAATGCTTGCTGCTGTCTGGCATAGCGGAATTCTTGACTCGTTCTCCTGGTTTATTTTCGAAAGGCTGGTGTTTCTTGCGACCTTCGAGTTCTTTGGAGTCCTTTTGTCTTGGTTTGCTACTATCAATAGCTCCTTCTTTAGCAGTGCTTTTTGGAGTTTGTTTGCTGCTATTCAGTGTATTGCTCTCTTTTAGCATAGACTCAGGCGACTGCCATTCTTCATGCATAGGAACTTCTTGATCATCTGAACCACCAAGCTGCTCATCTGCCTTGCTTCTTGGCCTTTGTCTTTTTTGTTCAATAGTTCCTTGTTCTCTGCGAGGATCAATTGGATGAGTTTGTTTTGAATCTTTCACAGGACTCGTTATTTTTTTTTGCAAGGTCTCGAGTCTCTTTCGGTCCTGCTTGTCCAAGTTTCCCTCCATCAGTACTTGGGTCCATTTTAGATTCGCCTCCATGAGCAGCCTCTCTTTCCTGAGTCCTAGGGTCACTCTTGCGGCTGCCGGTAAATTCCTCTTGAGTTGGTTGGAGCGAGGTAGGTTTATCCTTTCCTCGCGCAGCTTTCAGGCCATCCATCCTTTCCTTTAATTTACTTGGATCATTTGATTGCTTGCTCGGGCTCTCCTTCAGATTTCCAACGCTGTCTCGAGGCTCCTGATCAAATGAGCTCTCAGGATTTGTATCTACACGGTTGCTATGGATAGAACTATCAAGGTGGCCTTTATCATTATCTTTTTTCGGCGTCGAAGCATTCAGTTTGCCACCTTGAGACTTCATTGGCCCTGTGGTTCTCTCTTGCGGTTTATCTGAGGTTCTTGCTGGCTTCAAACCTCTTTCCAAAGTTTTTCCATCTTGTTGCTGCTTTCGGCCTTGCTCTTCCATGCGAGGCATCTTTGGCTCTTGGCCTAATTTGTCACCTTCTTCAAAGTAGCGATTTTTGTAATGATCTCCAGCAGCTCTTCTTCCTCTGCCTGCTCCTGGAGGATTTTTATCACTAAGACGCTCAGGTTTCGAACCTCGGAGGTCCTTCTCTCCTGAATTATCATGACTGCCATCTGATTGATCTTTGAACGATCCATCTGTTATGATATCAGACTGATCATTAAGATTATTCATAAGGTCCTGAGTCCAATGTTTCTGCGGCATTCTATCCGATAACAGGTTCTGGAGCCTCTCCGTCACATCGCTTGCTCTTAACTGCGAATCTTCTGCGAAAGGAATCGTGTCTGAAAACTGTTTCGGGACACTGAAGCGATTTGATTCGTCAGGTTTCCTAGCACTTGAATACCCGCTCATACTTCTTCGCTGCTGAGGAGATTGGAAACCTTGACTCGTGTCTAAGAAGCTCGGGTTAGTCTTGTTAGTCATCATTGTGCTCAGCGGTCTCGGCTGGAGGACTTTCGTTTCGACTTCTTGATAGGAACTGATTCTCTGATGTCGTGGTCCATGCGATGAACTCAACGGCTTCTCCAGCAGCAGCACGTAGGGAGTTTTGGCTTTTTCAAGTACAGCGTTTATTACTGCTGGGTTTAGGTTCCTAACGTTCCCATATCTGATTTCGAAAGGCATGTCTTTGCCCTCGACAAGCATAATATTTGATTGATGTGGATATCTGTGATGTGACTTATTTAGTTGTTGCTCTTGGTTCTTCTAAACAATCAAAATTAGTAAGATTCAAAAAAGCCGTTGTAAATTCTATCATTACCTTCTCATTGTCTTTAACTTTATCTAAAAAATCTTGGTAATTCTCTGCTTCTGCGTAGGCCTTCATCGTCTGGAACCCAGAAGCGAGATAGCGAGCTAATATGTCTCCAAACATACGAGCTCCTTGCAAATGATTGGATTTGATAAAAGGCGTCAGTGCATTGCTGTCTTTCGATTCATTCAGCCTTCGCGACGCAGATAGGCGAGAAGGAGAATCGCCTTGTCCGTTGGCCCAGCTGTAATTGAACCTTCCATCTGAACTCTCATTGGTTTTGTGCTTCGAAGAGATAAATGACCTTCGAATTCCTCGACTTTCAGGAGAGTCAAAAAACCCGCGGTCAGAGATGGAATACTCACCACCATAAGAGGAGAGTTTGAATTTTCCTGTGGCATCTGGTACCAAGCGCTCTGCGGACCTGTAATGAAAATCATTTCGCCCTTTTGATGCTAATGGCTGGGCAAGGTTATCTGTTGAAAGCATGTTTGTTCGCTGGAGAAATTTGTTGTTTGACTCTGGTGTTTTTGGCGCCTGGGTTTCAGGTTGATGTCGTGGGTTGAAGTGAGAATAAGAATCTTTCATTTACCGAATATCGGTAGTGTTATTTTGAGAATTTAATTTTTATCAGTCTCGAAACGAAAGTACATTTGACTAATTAGAAGCGCTGCTGCTGGAATAAAAGTTATTTAATATTGCTGACGAATTGTTATTTTAAACTTCCAACAAAAAACCTTAGTGAAATTTTGTTGTTCGCGGCTATTGGGAGAACAGTAAGAAAATAATAATGCCGCTAATCAGAAATTGTAACTGTTGATGAAACGGGGTGTGGAGTCAGCTATAAGTAACAATGACACGATAGAAAAATAACATCTGGTAGGACAAATAAGCGAAAAACAATCTTCGAAAGAGAAACTTATATTTAATTAAGCGATGATAGAAATTTGAGAGTGTTTCAATAGAAGGTGGTATTAAATGATTATGGTACCGTTGCTTTGTAGGGTTAAGGACTATTTCGCATTTTTCCTTTTCTCCAAATATTATTAGAAAGCCTTCGTTGTTTTGGCTCTAAAGAAAAATGGATAATTAATTTTCTGAAACGCATTATATGATGCGGAGTTATGAAATCATTCTCTCAGACCAGGTTTTGATAGGATTGCTCATCTGGGATTAGAATAACACATGAAAAAATATTCCAAAGAAAAAGTATCTAAAAATTTTCGCTCATTTAATGTAATTTACTCTCTCGCAGAAATGCGTTTCTCAAAGAATAATCAAGGTCTGATTGCGGAGAGCCTATAGATTTGAGAGATTGATAACCCAACCTGAGCTAATGGTGGAGAGGCCTAAGGTCATATTTGTTCTGAAAACAATGTCTAAAGATGTATTCCTGAGTACATTAATATTCTCTAGAATATGACTTTGTATTCTTGACTCAACAGGCTACTGTTTCAAGAGTTCCCTCAGGATAAGTCATCAAATATTTCTCTCTAATAATCGCATTTCTTTGAGTTGGGAATAATTGAACAAAACACATGGAGTTAGTTACTCAGAAATAAAATACGATTTTTAGTCCCCAAAAAAAAAAAGAAAGCAAAACAAAACAAAACAAAAAAACCGGCACCTTATAACCCATAGTTAAATACTGCTCATTCCCGATATTTAAGTAAATTTATTTCGTGCAATTTCTTATAATTATTATCGGTCTAACAGACTAAAAAACAACTCTTTGAACTGATTAAAGGTCATCTTTGCATCTCTGCAACCCATTAAATTCATCATTTCTAATTAAAGGCAGTAGGTCAGTTCTCATCAATTGTAATAATTATTATTACTGTTTATGTCTTCAAGCAGCACGTTTTGATTAAACAGCTGAAATATATCTCTCACAGCCTCCGGGCTCAACGACCCTTGCCTAAGAAAGCAATTATCCACAAAGATCTGCAAGGAAAAATTACTCGTCGTAGTCAAATATCCTAAAACACTGTAGCAATAACTCCTCTGCGATCTTCGGCTGAATCGTCACGTTCTTAAAGAAGCTCGTGAATTCCCTAAAACCAATAGACGTTTTCCCATTTGGAAAAGCCTTTAACGCCGGGTCAGGATTTTCTAAAACAATCGTCTCGCCCGTCGTATTCAATTCATCTATTAAGTCAACTTTTGTATTTGGCTTCGATCGTCTTGCGGAGAATTTCGGAGTTGGACTCTTCTTCTCTATCCTTAATTTAATTTGCTTTAGAATTGAGTTCCTTCTCTTTTCAAACTCCGCAGTGCTTGGCTTTTCAAGTTCGTTGGTGGCTGCTAAATGATCTAATGTCTCAGGTTTCGTAGCCTTTGCTGACAAATTATTGATTGAAGAGAGTATCCGATTGATAGCCGAGATATGGATTTGGCCCGCTCTGAGGTCGTCGAAAAGGAGAAAAGCAGAGCGTAGTTCAAGAGCTAGATCATTCATAATATTTGCAGGCAATAAGTTTATTCGTTTCCGTTATGTTGTAAAAATTTGAATTTATTACCGATATTGCTACTGTCAAATAAATAATAGTATTAACCTCTAAATCAATTGGTTTCGTTCTTTCTGAGAGTAAAATCTACCCATAATCCGTGAACTTTTCCTACAGCCTAGCCAAATAACATAGCCAACATATTACATTCTTTATCCTACCGTCAGCCAGCGATAACATCCTGCGAGCTGGCACGGTAATATAATGACCGTAAAGCTATTTCCTGAATTACGCATTCATAATATATAACTACGTTTAGTTAATTATATAGATACATTATTGGTTCTACTATCCCACCATAATAATTAATTGTACATAATGTTGCTGATTATAATGATAAAGTCAAATCACTGAAAGTATCTCTAAAGACTTAGAAGCAAAAACTCAATGAGGTAACTAGAATAACGATATAAAATGCAAAGAGATACGATAGAAAAACATACTGTTGTTTGACTTAATTTAACCGCAGAGCTATATTATCATTATTTATCTGCGATGAAAGAGAAAGTCGAATAGGTCCTTCCAATCTGTCCCATGTCAGGCAGGCCTTCACCAGACTGATTTCTGCTGAGGCTTGGCTCTTGGAGTTCAGGACCATCATCAGCAGGCAGATTTTTCATAAACGAATTGAAGCTGGAGAGCTGAGGAATCTGAGGAAGACTTGGCTTTTCCTCGGTTTTGATTTTCTTCCTAGCTTCTGTCGGGTCAAAGTTTCCAGTCATCAAAGACCTTAGCGCGTCATTGAACGCCCTGGAATCAAAAACGCCAGATTTCTCCATGACAAGACTTGGCAGTTTACTTAGTCTAAAATCTGAATCCAGGTCTCGAAGCTGCATCGTGGGATCTATGAGGAAATGAAAAAGATAAATGGTTTATATGTTATTAAGCAGCTACCGTCTCCAGGAACTATCACTTCGTTATGAACAGGCGCTGTGTAGGCCTTATTCATGACAGGGTATTCGACTGGTGGATGTTCCACTTTGCCTTTACTGCTATACGAGCCCGTGAGGGTCATAATATCATCGACGATGTGATTATAGTCTTTCACGTTTTCCAATCCATCATTTCCGTCTCTTTTGCAAAGATGCTTCCATTTCACATTGATTTCGATGGCGTCGAAGCGAGGTTGTGAGACTCGGGTCCATCTGTTGTAAATCACATGGAATTTAGGGCATAGCTTCTGACAATAAGCCGAAATTTTCTCAAATTCACTGAGGTCGTTGAGTCGTTGCTAATCATTGAGAAAAAAAACCCATTATATTTTGTTCAATGAGAAACCACATGAATTACCTTCAATGAAAAGCCAATCAACAAGAGATAAATAATCAAACGTTTCCCATCATCAGAAACTTCGATTCCTCCTGGCAACGGAAAGCCTTCCAACTGCGCTGCTTCGTCCAAGTTCACATATTCTTCGTATTTCCACGAGATTTTGTCCAGGAAGCAGGCAAACACGACAATTTCGTACTCATTCATCAGAAAAATCTAGGGACAACATTGGCTTTAGCTTGAAAAAATCGAGGTAGCTTCAACCTTGCAGATTGCCACGAGAATATGGTAAAGAGGGTATTTGTTTTTGATTTCTTTTGGAACTGTGATAAAGAAAATATCATGATGAAGGTAGGAAACTCCTTTGATTTTACTCTTTTTTTCCGCAGAAATTTTCATTAGGAACGCGTCTGCTTGCTGGCTGAACTCTTCGTCGCGATAAATCAGGCTGGCTTTGTTATAATCATCCAGGAATGACTGGATTTTTTCAAGATCCAGCTTCTGAATGCTGCCGCCGCCCTTGATTTGGTTGTGTTGGCTATTACAATTTCGATTAACACTCGAAAAATAAGCTGGTACCTTAAAACGCGATTTGCTGCGGTAAATGAACTTTGTCGCTTCGGATTAGTGTTTTCATTCTAATAGAGGGCTTTAGAAACAAGAAATGGAGTGGGAAGACCTGATTCATCGACCCAGGGAAGCCCTGAAAGGGTTCTAGTTTCGTTTCTGTGGCGTTTCTCGAAACTGTAAACGGGTTCTTACCATTCATATTTGGTCGGGATGGGAGAGAACAGGCGGTGGTGATACCGTACTTCTAATTAATTCTGATCAATTATTAAATGTTTTTTATCTACGTAATATATTTTTTTTCGTAATGCTTCCGAACTGACTTTGCTTGATTAACGAAATAAATTATAACTGCCGAAATCACCCTCAGAAGGGTTCCGAGCTGACTCGAACATTGCCGCTGACATTGCTGGCCTTGAAAGGTAAGATTGAAAAGCTAGTATTGGAGCCAAAATGTTTCTTAAGACAAATTTTTCATTTATATTGTGTTACAAAGGTAGCTGGTGTATGAGTAAATTGATTTCTTTACAAAATGTGAGTGGCTAATGCCATTATCCAGAGTTAGGAAAATATTGAGACGTCAGGCAGTTTGCAAGGCATAAAATACAAATTTGGGTGTATGTATATCGATGATGTATACAAGCTTCAAAGAACCTAAGTAGGGATTGGACCAGCACTGCAGCTAAATGCGAAGTCTAGCCTTTTTCGCGTAATTTGAGGACTTGCGCCGGGTATAAGGGCGAAATGAGGGTTATTCAAAGACCTAAAGGAGATTCTTTTGCTTAATTTTCTGTTAAAAAGAATTGAATGCTATTCATAGTACATATCAGCGCCCAACTCCCACGAAGCTCACAGGGCCGAAGTTTCAATTGAACTCTCATTATGTATTTCTGACGTAATTACCTTCAGATATTTAATAATGCTTTCTGTTCGATCTGGATGTGTTATTTGAACTTTTCGATCAAAAATTAATAGAACAATTTGTTAAAAAAAAAAAACTCCTTTGGACTCATCGCAAACCTTCTGCCTCAAGCATGACTGGTGAGGCTCAAAAAGTTCATATATGGTTTATTTACCTTGAACACGCAGGAAAATTGTCTTTAGAAGCTGCCTAGTTCTTAACGAAAACCAGCATGGCTAACGAAGTTTAAATATTTTTTTATAAAAAAACCTTTCGAACTGGAAATGTTAAGAGCAATCCCTTACTTTCGGACTCACAACGCCAACCGTGAGGACTTAAAGCTTAAATATGAGTCTGCAATTCACTTAAGATTGGAAACTCTGTTAGATCAATCATAACTATTTAATTTAATTTGGGTAGTTCCTCGACAAAATCATCACAGGGTGTGCTTAGTCTTTGCTTTTAACAGCAAAATATGGTGAATATTGACGATATCTGGCATCTCTTAGCGCACTCATGCTGAATCCGTTCAATTTAATCTTTGTTAGTTCAAAACTCTCTGGAATTCAAGCCAGCTTATAGAATATAACTTCATCAGGTTTTGGAACTTAAGTTGTTTTTAGGTGTTGGTTTGGAAAGCCCGCGCTATTCATTTATTAACCAATTAAATTTGGTTTCAAATCCTAAAAAGCTTCGATAATTCCAAGTCTAAAATAGAGTTGTTAAAAACCCTTGGAGTTACGCTTTTTCCTTGGTATCATTTAAACGATTCAAGTAAGGTCCGAACCCGAGATTCGCACTGCACTACATCGCTAATTGCAAGGCTAATCAACATCTAACTCACTTTTCCACAGCATCTCTTTTTACTAGCTTTCTAAAAAAATTAGAAAATGAATTCTTTTCAACCAGGAAGAAATCCCTTTCGATCTTGAGGCTTCTTTCTTCATAAAATTAATAATTATCTAAATTTAATAACTTGGAAAAAATTGTTCAAGAGCAAATTTCCATAATCTAATTGTGTAATTCCAATCCTATATTACGCAGTGTTCGCGATAGTGAAAATAATTTTTTCTCCGGAATTGTTATCAAACCTATTAAACTCGACTTTGCTCGGACGCTTCTCGTTGTCGATCCGCTTTCGTTCAAACATACTTACCTGAGCTATATGGGAGAGGACGCCTCGGTCATCAGCAATAAAATTTAACTTTGTTAGAGGGAAGGACGTTAAAATTTATATACTGTTATTTCTCCGAACATTGTTTAAATAATCGCATTAAATTGAATTGGTACTCATACTTCCAGAAGAATTAAGATCGTGCACCGAATCTTGAATTAAAAATTGATAGAAAATATATTAAAGAGGGCATCTTCCTCGAAAAAGTTCTATGAAGAGAGAACCAGGTCCTGAGCTGACCGTTGAACATATTTCCTTACTCGAATACCTCGATAAGCAGGTAATTGCAGTGCAAATTGAATAGAGATATTTATTTATATCTCTTTTTCGCAATGGTAGGCAAAGTATGACGAAGTTGCTCTAGACCTGCAAAAATTAGCAAGCAAGCATGACTCATTCGCTGAGATTGAAGAAACTCACTCAATGAAAGTGCTGCTGAAGTTATGTAACAAATACGCGTGCAGATTTATTAAAGAAGGTAATTGCGCCAACTTTGCCGTTATGAACAAATTCGCAAAAGGGAAACTGAAGGAAGCATTTGAATTGCTTGAACGATGCAAAACGACATTAAATGGGCAGTTAAATAGCAATGATGAAGATCTGAACAGAATTAGACTCAGTGTGAATAACAACCTCTCTGTTTACGCCTATAAGTACTCTCTAAGCAGACCTGAACATTGGAAATCTGATTTATTATTGCGCTAGAACGGGCAAAGTAGACATTGCGATGAAAGTCTTGAAGTCTGCGTTAGTAATGATGCAAACGACTGCGAAAGTCCTCCAAGGCGTTTGTTATAACAACATCGGAGTGCTGTACTCTAAGAAAGGACTGCATGAAGAGGCGGTTCAAAATCAAAAGGAAAGTTTAGCTACTTTGGAAAATAAAGTACATTGTCTGTTGCAGAATGAAAAATTAAAGCTTTTTCAACAGGTTTATAAAGAAATCGATTCAAAACCAAAGAACAAAGAGGGAAGAGCCGCTCTAAGACAAAATCCTGAATTTATCCGTGGGTTGAATATCATGCTCAATGGATATATAAATATGGGAAGGTTTCTTGAAACTGCCCGCATTCAAGGAGAAAAGCTTCAGCCTATCAAATTCTACCATAATGGGTTCCATCTATCAAAGTCTTTCTTAGGAAAGAGCAGTCGGTTATCCAAAATTTTTAATACAAATTTGGAAAGAACCGAGAAAAAGAACCACCCACCCCAACCACAGGCCACGAAATCTGAAGAGATATTGAACGTCGGGCGAAAACAGGATTTTCTACCAGAATTCGACGAACCTAACAGCGTAGACATGCAGATTGAACGTCGCAGATCCTCGAATGACTTCTTAATACGGACCAATTCGAGTATTTTGCTATCGCGCCGATCTTCTGATATAATGGTAAATTCATTATTTCTACGCATTATTGATGAGTTTCCTCTTCAGAGCAACTCTCAGTTGAACGACGAAAATGAATCAAGCAGACTTCCATACAAAAACCGATTTAAAGTAGGCTCGCCAATCAGCAGAAAAACATCGCAAAGCACCGGAATCACTGGGGCGAAAAGGTCCAATAATCTAGGGATTACTGAAAACTCTACGGATAAGCTCCGAATCAACTATTCAGTGACGCCTTTCCAGAATTCCACCGAGGTGAATATTGAGAAAATTATTGAAGAGAAAGTTGAGCAAGGGATCAGAAGGCTAAAAAACGAGGACTTTGGTGAGAAGTACCAAAGAAAGCTGGAACTTGAATTGAAAATCGAGCAGTTGAGAAAAGAGCATGAAGAAGTTCGGTTCAAGAAAGAGAAGAGCCTCATTAAGCTGCATCAACTCAAACTGAAAGCGAAATTTGCAAATAACAACCCGGAATTCAATGGGTATAAAGGTCCAACCCCTTTCGGATACCCTCCATTCGGAGGGTATGTGCTATACCCCTGCCCTGTTATCCCAATACCTGTGGAAGGCTTTCCTATCGCTCCTGGATTTACGAATTTACCCAACCCATACATGAGTCCAGAGAAGAATAAGAGTGACAATGGTAACGCTGATGACGAGATTCGAGGCGCAGGAGGTTCGTTACAGTCTTCTGGATCGCTCGCGAACCTCAAAAGGACTAAGAGAGGGAGCATGGGACTGGAGTCGCAAGGAGAGACTACACCTCAATCAGATAAGGCTGATAAAATTAATAGCGAATCACAAATCCTAAAAACACCGAAACTGCCTGGTTCAAGGATGGAGTTACTAACTGGGAGATCAAACAGATCTAATCGATCTCTTACGTCATTGGCGAACGAAAGGAGACCTCCTTCGTTGCATTGTATTGATCTCTTGGCTCCAAATAAAAGCATTCAATATCTGGGAGATGAAGGGTTCGGCGCACCACTCATCAAGGCAGAAACCTTCGGTTCTGGAGCGCTCGGACAATTAATCACTGAATTCAGAAAAGGGAAAAATAATCGGTCTCCAACGCTGAGTCGCACCGAACTCCCTGAGGCGGTCGCCGAAGAGGTGAATGAAGCCATGAACGTGAAGAATATGTCTGCCGCAGGGACAAATGCGTATATAAACTCGATGGGCAACACCACGAAAGCAGATACAACGAAAGCGGAATCAATGCTCCAGATCCAGAGTAGAAACTCAAACATGAGGACCATAGGCTCCATACCTTCATTATTTTTGGGGCTCACGCCGAGCAATCAGCTTCCTCAGCATGAAGAGAGAAGCAATGGTCCTTCCCCTTTGCTGCAGCGAAGACTGTCTTCAGTTTTGTTCAAGGAAAGCTTATTGGAAGAACAGAAAACGAAAGAGAGTGAGAGGTCGTCGCTTGGAGGTTTCTCGAAGGAATTAGAACAGCTAGGGAAGCCAAGTGCCCCTCCTAAGAAGAGCCGGCTGGGAATGAAAAGAGAGAGCTTGAGCACAAGCATCGATTTTAATCTAATAAAATCGATTACGAAGGTCTTTCCAAGCATGTCGAAAATAGATTTTGAACCGGAAGATGACACGGGGAAATATGATTTCGAGGCTCCCAACGACTGGCATGATAGCATCCATGAAATTATCACCCAAACCAAACCTTTTCAGGTGCTTGAGCATTTAGAGCAGCTATTTAGTGTCGAGAATATCGTGGTAAGGCAACCGTACCTCGGCCTGAGAGATCGGAACGAATATAATCTAGAATGCCATTATATCCCTCAATTTGATGACCCTAAAATCCGAGTTGTGCTGGCTCAGCGCAGTCCGAACCTCAGCTACTTTACTCCTTTGACGGAAGAGATCATCAGAATCAAAGATCTGACGCATCTAATGAAGCAAATTGACTATAAAGACGTGATTATGGGTTCCTCACCCGTCAAATCGATTAGAAATTTCCAGAATTTCATCAAGCACTTCTTATTCCCGTTTATTTGGGTAATTTTATTCTCATATATTTCCAATTGTATCTTCATGTTCTTATTAGATTGCTGAAGTAGAGGATTCAAGAAAGAGGATCGATATCATGGAAAAACCGAGAGGGTTATTCACGGAATCTCATGAGTGTGTGTTCTTAAAAGAGCTGTGCAGGATTCACATCAATGCTATTGGAGGCACAAAATTGAGGGTTACGCTGGAAGCCACAAGGTAATATAAGTTGTTCTTGATAGTGAAGAGCCTAAATCCTATTAATTGAAACAGGAACGAAAAAGCAAAGAGTTTCCGCTTCGACCTGGCTATGGATCTGAGTTCCTTCGAGCAGTACTTTGAGGAAGTCAGAGTCGTGAAGACAGAAAATGCATCTGAGATGATGGCTAAGGTCATTCATACGGTTCATGATGAGGCGGCGGACGCTGAACAGCTGGATGAAGTCCTTAATTTCATTAAGACCTTTGGAGATGAGAAAAATGTGAATGAAGATCTAGCAGCCTACCGCTTCAAAGGAAAAAAGCAGGAAGACCTCTTTTTGAACATGTTCGGCCAAATGATAATGACAATGCAAAAATTCCTCGCAGATAAAGGGATGGAGACCATCGACAAGCTCCTCGACTCTTCCAATTTGAAATATTTGAAAATGAGGATTACGCGCGAGTCTCACATAAGAGATATGATTTTCATGGTGGAGTATCCTGATAAAGCAGAGTACAAGGTCTACATGAAGAATCTCTATGAAACACATGGTATGTATCATCGTTTGAACCTGAGAGTCTCATGATTGCTTTAGCTCCCGAGAAGAAGAAGATAATGGCAGAAGGACACTGCTCCTATAGTTTTGGAAACTTATGGAAAGATTTTGGTGTCCATTATCATACAACGGACTACGAAGACCGTTTAGCTTTATGCTCGGTGATAGCTGAATGCTATAGGCTTGAAGTTTTCGACAAACGTAATTAATTTTATCTAAAATCTTTTTAACTGACCATGTTAACAGCGCTCACACTGAACGACTATCCTGCTTTCAAGAATAACACGATCTTCCATTGCCCAATAGAATCTGGTTGCTTTGAGAGAACCTTCAGAGGTATTTCTTTGCAATTAGAGTCATTTAACAATGAATTTATTATAGGGGATACTTATAAATATCCAGTCACATTGACACTAGTTGGAGTCAAAGGTCACCCAATCGGCGTGAAAGCCACGAGCTACAGCCCAAAAACTTGCGTGGAACATGGAGCTTTCTTCCTTCTTGAGCCTTCTAACTGGAAGAAGGCTCCCCAGGCCGTCAAGAAGCAATCGAAATTGAAGAATTGTGAGGAGTTGCCAATGAATGAGGACTATAATTTAACTGAGGTCCTTAAATCCTATGGGTTTAAAATCATTCAAAACTACATCGAATTCGACGACTGCCCTGTCAAAGGAGTCAGTCTTCTGGGCGTGAGGTCAGCTGGAGGTGCAAGTTGTGTCGATGTTTTAGAAAACCCGCTTTCATTCTGCAACTTTGCGAAATACCTCAAGGAAAAGACTGACCTCCTTGATGACTAAAGAGGAAAGTAGAGTAAAAAAACAAAAGTTGTTTTTATCCGAAATATCAGTTATAGTATAATTTTTTTCCAAGCTTTTAAGAGTTCACAGCGAAGAGCTTTTGTGTAATATTTGTCGTGCAAATTATCCAAGTGATATTTGTTTAAGTTAACTTTATATACCTGAATTTGTCGGATCAATTAATTTATTTTTCAAATTCCTTCATAAAATGTTCATTCAAATTTTACGCTCAAATTCGAAGTTTTGTTAAATTGGCAAAGCTTAAGGATTTTGAGGCATTTCATTGCTCCTATTTCCAGGAAAAATATCAGATTTGTTATGAATCTTACAGGAAAAAACTAAACAGCAAGCGCTAATTATAGAAAGTTTCACGGACTTGCGTATAATTTGGAAACAATAATAATAAACATATATGCTTTTCTCGTTTAGCATTATTCAAAGTGGAGGGCGTACACGAAGAACTAAATTTAAGGTATCCTCATGAGAAATGCTATAATCTGATAATGTTCTTTGGTCTTCAACGCTCATACCCCTAGATATGAGTCTTTGTATGTCAGTAGGGATGTTCTCTTTCAGAAAAATCTTATGTTTGAGCTCTTCGATGGTATCAGTAACGTCTATATTTATGGTCATTGTGCGACCTGTCAGCATTTTCACAAAAACTTGCATAGTGTAGAAAAGCCGTTTATGAGTATTTTTCTTAGTTATTTCAAAGATAAAGGTGGTTTGCTTTATAAACCAAAGAACATGAATCTGATAGATACTGATCAAGACACCTAATTATTAATTTGTTGCTCTAACAAATTTGAATTTGTTGATTTTTGGGAAATTCACAGATATTATGATGAACACTATCTCAAACCGAGATATAATCATTGCTTTTCTTTTATTAGTGAGTCATTTCCTCGGATTATCCTCAGATTTGTGACTCATGCAAAGTGTGGAGTTCTTTCAACTTTTCGAGTCAACCGGGCTGAGAGAGATGCTATTGGCAAGGTTCAACGGAATAGGTTCGGGCAGTTAGCTGCAGTCAAACCTTGGTGTTTTCTGGTAGAAATCAAACATCGATGGCGACATATTTAAAGATGGTATCAAAGGAGAAAAGATAGTGGTTTTTTCTTCTCTGCATCGTGTTTTAATATGAAAATTGCTCTGAACAAATGGTTGAAGGGTGTTGGAAAAAATCAATGCCCCTACAAGGAGCAACATAGGAAGAAAGAAAGATTAATTCTATAGACAGCAGACAGCTAAGCTCCGCGATTGGAAGGTTATAAAGCCCCTACGGATAATTATTTCAACACAATAATCAGTAAGTAGCAAAGTCTCTGCGCTTTCAAGAGAAGCTACTTCTCAGATACTATTGAAAGAACTGATTTTAACAAGATTCCTTTCTATGTTTGACTGAAAGCATCCAGAAAACTTTGGCAATCTCGTTGATCTGTTTCCAAAGGTAAAATTTGTTACTTTGCCTTAAAAGATAAAAGAAAAATCAATGTCTTTTTAACTTCTGTTCATATTTGCAAAGAAAAAAACTGTATTGACTGAGTTTTTTCTTTGAAGATCTCAAGTAAGATTTTTTTCTTGATTTCTTCAAATATTTTCTAAAACTTGTAGTTCAGGATTTAACACGAGAGAAGAAGAATAGAATTCCGTGCCTTTGATTTCATTTTGCGTAGATCATTCAATCAATGATGGGGTTATGAAGTTAAAGTGCTAACAACCTTCCACCATAGGCACATAACTCAATATTGAATTCATTATCCATTAAGACCACTCTCTGCTTAGAGCTCCGAAACACACTGATGTCCTCAGCCAGAATACATACAATCTTAGAGAGAGAGAACCCAAAAATAATATAACAGAAGAAACAGAGCGTAGTTTCGTTAAATATTGAGATCTCTAAAGCAGATCGCGAAAAAAATTGCTTCTCCCACTCTCGAGTTGATGCCTCGTTTGTTTCGTTTCAACAGACATCCAATTCAGCATATTGATTCACTGCTTTAGCTAATTTGAAATTGAATTTGTAGATTGGATGAAAAAAGGAATTCTTTAGTCCTAGGCTACTACAGAGACTTGGGAATCACACTAGCAGCTCTAGTAAGTTCCTGCTACCTCTAATGATGAGTCCTACCTAAGACGCACTATATCCGCATTAATGAAACTCTTTCACCCCTAGTAAAATCTCATTGCTCCTATACGATCCTTGCTATCGAATACGCTTCTCAAATATTATTTCTCCTCGCACTTGAACTGAGCACTAGAGCTCCTAAGACTCTTGGACCCAATCCGCAGTAGTAAGCAACTTTGAAGAGCAATTTTCTACGACGTATCTAAGTTCTTTAATGGATACGGGTTTGATGCAGGATAACAAAACAAACAAAGACTTAATGATATAGAAGTCTCTAGGGTTGCAAAATCATTTTTGTTTTTTTTCTATAGCTTCGCTTGCATTGCTATCACGTCGTTACGGATGGTTTAGAATGCCATCTTGGTCTCTTCTCACTTTCTGACGACTTTAACTTCGTAGGAGACGCTAGACAGATTCTTGTCAGTGTTAACCTTGTCGATTTTGGCGAGCTATTGGTTTTAGAGAAGGTTAATTGTGAGAGGCGGGAAATGATCGAATCATACTGGTTCCTTGATGACTTTGCCCCATCTGTCGATCTCGAGTCTCATCTTCTCCTTGAACACCTCACTTCTTCCGTTACGGATGGAGATGATGTCTCCGTCCTTGAAAAAATCGGCATTTTCTACAAAATTCGTAAGGGATTATTCCTAATTAGGCAATCTACCTCCAATTGCTCTGACATTGACGCAGGCTGTCTCATCACCGCAAAGAGCTTCAGCAATCTTGAGCTCCTTGCCATCGGCCTTGGTGGTAGTGGAGTGCTTAACACTCACGACCTATTGGAACGCGTGTTATTGAAATAACTCCAAATTTGAGCAATTACCTTAAGGTAAACGTTGTAGCCGTGCTCTCCAGGTCCAATCTTTTCGACCTTAATGACTAAGCAGGTGGTTAGAGTCGGTCCAAAGGCAATTTGAGCTTACAATGGGGCTTTTTGAGGTGTCTGGTTGCTTCCACCATTTTGAAAGACAAAGAAAATTATTCGGATATGAAGCTTTTTTTATATTCTTTATAATAATTCGAGTTGCTTGAATAAATATACTCGTAATTTTATTAGTATCTCAGGCCTGAATAGTTGGAAAAACACCATAACAGAGTGAAAATCGGATAGACCTAAGCATCTAAAGTTGGGCATTAACTATGCACCCTTTCAAATGGAATACATTTTTCGATGAAGCGGATCAAATTATGTTTGAGTTATGTCTTCTGTAAACAGAGCGTAATGGAAGCAGTATCATCAATTATCAGCGTGATTTGTTTATCTGAGTAGTCTCGAGGATATCGCCCCTACAAAAGTTATGTTTAGTCTATTTTCTGTAAATTGGTCTCTAAGATTTCGAGTCCACCTAGCAATTGTTATGTTCTCGATTGGGTTCTTTGATAGTGCAATGTTGGAAACCTATTTCATAGCTGGACAATATCCCTTTCTATTTAAATGTCTGAATTGATACTATTCAGTGAGTAATAAGGAGCATCATATGCAGTTCAGAAATAGTTAACTAGTTGAAAGCATAGGTGTTCTCAGTCTGCTGGGGGTAGAGTTCCTTTTTTTCTTCAAAAAAGGTATTCATTTCACATTATTTGTATTCGGAATAGTCAAGTCCTATTTGTGAATTACTCTGGCTCAAGGTTTGTTTGGATCGCTTTTCTGAGGAGATTTTTGCTCTAATTATGAAGAAGACTCGCTCAATTACTCTCATTGGAATGGAATTTTCCAGAGTTGTTTTCGTCTGAGTTAATCCGTTAAATTAACTTTTTCAGACTTCAATAAGTATATCAAAATCTAGGGCGCCAAACTGAATTTTCTGAATTAGTCAGTAATTAATCAAGCGTCTCTAGCAAACACACACAGTTTAAGTTGAACGTAGCATGTTTTCTCAACTTGTTAGCTATGCTTTCTAGGGAATAC
>ENA-UOUE01000689-UOUE01000689.1-compost-metagenome-genome-assembly--contig:-NODE-689-length-26291-cov-16.157359_pt1 | contig 26291 bp, 24 predicted proteins | sample MGYA00238146_ERZ747223 | MGnify/ENA primary metagenome ERZ747223 (study PRJEB28781, sample SAMN06268865) | compost metagenome | isolation source: single cell | place: USA: California, Emeryville, Joint...
TACTTTTTGCTCAATTCTAGAGGAGTTTTATGATCCTCAATTGCTTTATCAATAAGACCCAAGGTAATTCCAAGAGGAGTCTTGAGTTCATGAGAAAGAGAGCTAAGGAGGTTGGCCTGCAGGTTATTTTTCTCTTGTAACATGCTGATATGGTCTGTGATATCCTTGATAATAACCACGATGCATTCTTCATCATGGAGGCAGTTCGTGAACAGCTGCAATGTATAGTATCTAATTTCTGAAGGTACTGGAGTTTTGCTGAGGGTGCTACTCTCATAAGACCTGCCCTCGATTTGGATGTAGTCTCTTCCTTCAAGCTCGTTATAAAACTCATCAGTTGTTGCAATTTGCTCGAGACATTGAGTTAGATTTATACCTTCATTCAACTCTGTCTTTTCGAACAACTTCACAAAGTCAGTGTTTAATATGCTTCCCGGCATTAGCCTTAGCGAGGTTATTTTTTCTATAATATTTTCTGGAGTTAACTTCGAAACATTTTCATCAGGGCTACTTCCTCCATTGATATTCGAGTATTTTATCTCCATATTGCGGTTGAACACAACTATCTGCTCATGGATCCGTTTTAGTATAGACTCAAACATCTCGATCTTCTTTTTACGGTCACGCTTCGTTACAAAATTCAGCCGTGATGATCGCTCTTGATACACTATGAGAATGATCAAGTAAATCATGTTTCTGAAGTCGTTGAAGAATCCAGCAGCAGTTGGAAAAGAGATCGCTTTGTTCACAAAGATGCATGCCCAATATCCAAGAAAATAGGTAATTCTGAACATCCAATTCGTGATCATAAACTCTGACAATACCATAGTCCAAATATAGGTATACGAGAGATCAAACGCATAAAAGTAACCATTTAATGAGTCCTCTTGAGCGACGTTTATTCCTTCTTTAACAGCAAACCCTGTTAATGATGTATTAAGCGTCAACAGAGGGAAAAATATGAAAAAATCGACATAAAAGATCTTTTTCCCTTCTGAAATATTCTTAAAGTACTTCAATTTCGTGACTATCAGGTAGAGGACAAATACCACAGTCATGCCGGCTGTTCTGACGGCAAAAAATGTCCATGTCATGTTTTTTGCGAATGCAGCAAGCAAACCACTCACTACGTACGAAATTACAAATACTGCTAAGAAGTATTTGAATTTCTTTCTGAATTCGAGCCTCTCTTCAAAGCGCTCGAGGTAATATTCCTTCCGAACGCGATTGTCCTTGAATTGGTACATTAAACGTGGGTGTTTAAAATTTAATTGAGCTTAGAGATATGTGCAACAAATTATCGGGTTCCTCAGAACATTTTTTAGAATATTCTTAATGAATTATTAGCTGAACATGGCGAATTGATAGTCTAATGCAAGTCATCAATTTTGAACTTAGTTTGGAACATATAGCCTCTTTTCAGAAGAATCTTGCTTTCCTGAAGAAACCTATTTCTGAATTAATTTATTAGTTGGATATAAAATTTCAGAATCTTAATTAGTCAAAACAATTTCTCAGGAGAAACATTAAAGTGACCTCCTTAAAGTTGATAGTTTCATATTTGAGCCATCTAAATCATGACCTTCTTGAGCCCGGTCTGCCCTCTACAGCATTTTGACGGGTTCGATAGCAAGTTCGTTGGTTTTACTAATTTAAATTCATAATTTTATCTGGTTTTAATTCTACTTCTGCTTCTGCCTCCAGCATATTACATTACTGGATGCCAGGATTATGGCGCTGTGAGAACTATTTCTGGGATTTTCTCAGGCAATTATCTTTCGTTCCTTTAATAATGAAGTTAATATTGATTTCATACGAAATTCTACCAATATGAGTTAAATGTTCTTGAAGCTACTTACGTTAGCCTTGAACTATTCGGATTACTCAAGTTTTGCAAGCGAAACTTTGAAGCGTTATGGAGAGTTATGGAGGACTGGAATGCAATACAAATCTCACTGCCAACGTATCCTCTTGAAAATGGATTTAGACCAAAAAGAGAAAGCTACAATATTGGGGCTATTCACACATTTTGATCCCTTAACAGTTTCTTAACAGTTTGATTCGTATCTTATTGTTGTGAAACAGAGAATCCTAATGCAATTCATTATTAATAAATGTATAAATATCACAATACTTTTTCAATAACAACAACCTAAGTTTATAAAATACCTGAAACTTCCTTAACAGCCACCATAAATCATTTAAATTAATATCAACGCCAACAGTCTCATTGTTTTGACAGAAGAGGGATTTGCTCATCTAACTGAGTGGTCTTTTTCTTTGAAATTTTCTCTTTCTTGAGAGCTTTCTCCTTATCAGAATTTTTCTCTTTCTTTAAAGCAATCATCATCAGCGCTCTTATTTCTTGACTCGCTTTATGGATCATTTGTTGACTCTTCAGTTCTAATATCACTTCTTGGGCCTAAATAAATATATATTATATCAGCAACAGAATTATAGAAATAATAATCTCACCTTCATCTTCTTTGATGTCGATGCACTTAATTTCAACAAAATTCCGTTTTGCAGTTCCATCGTCTCCAAAATATCCTCTACAGCGATTTTCATGATGATTTTGTATTTAATGAGACTTATCAAATATATTCTATTGATATCTAGCACCAATAATTGCAGATCATCAATCTTCTTTTTATCCGCACTTTCTTTATCTGTTTTCACATGCTTTACAGTCCAAACAAAAGAGTCCATCCAGATAAGTTCATTTACAAATTTCCCGCCTTTATAGTTTGATATAATCTCGTATCCAATAGCGTCTTCTTCGCTGTATTGCTTCATGTATTTCGTATTGCCATAGAAAGGCCGAATCGGTCGGAATCTAACCAATTTGACACGCTTATCGTCGATTGTGTTCGAGACCCCTTCGCTCACCTTGGACACGGCATCTAACGTCCCGCTCACAGGTTTAATGACTAGCCCCGCGATGCCTTTTCCAGTTCCTTTGAGGAATCCGAGGAAACCGCCTTTTTTCGCACCTTCAACAGGTTTCGTAATTACGCCTAATGAAGGAAATTAATGCTGAGCACAACAGTATCTCCTCACCTGTCACGCCGCTTACAGTGCTCCTACCCAGAGTCATAAAGCCTTGTGCCATCCCGCTAACAATGTTGGTGTTGGCTTTAGCCTTCGATGCATCTCGAGCAACATCATATTGCTTGTCCTTTAAAGTAAAGGGGGAAAATGTGTTAGTTACAGAAAAAATATATGCCAGAATTTACCACAGCAAGCTTGGAAATACCGTCAGCTAAAGATCCGGTAATATTCTGAACGACGCCAAAGGTGCCTCCGATTGCTTTGCTTGACAATGATCCAATTCCTTGGGCGATCCCAGCGCCACCCGACAAAGGACCCTCGGAAAACGCCTCTTTCGGTTTTTCCACAAGATCGACGAATCCTTGGGCGACGCCACCGAATAATTTGACTGGATTACCAATGATTCTTGATGAAAAAGCGACCCCCAGCACGATTTCGATCGCCTTTGAGCGATACTTGGATAGAATTTTCGAAGCAACATCTCCCCATTTATCCCAGATCCCTTCCAGTTTAATGCCATTCAGCGTGACTGGTGCATCCTCGAAATTCGCTATCGAACTCATGAATGAGGTATTAATGTACGTCCCTAGTAAATTGGTGTCTGAACCCGCCATCGTAGTGTGCTGGAAGCTGAGCGAGATCGATATTGGGTAGATTATCAGCTGTTTAATATAAACAAACCCTTCAGAAACATTTTCTGGACAAAAGAGCTGCCACTTAAACTTTGTACTACCATCCAATGGCAATGCCTAACAAAGGGATTACTTCTTGATGATTTTAACTTTAGAGCATTACTTTTTTCTCTTCAGGGCTGAAAAATAGAGTGTCTGTGTACCCATTGTACATCAGTGTCATCTTTCGCTGGTGGTCAGAGATCAACTTGGAAAACCTAAGCACCAATTCTATCAATTTTCCTTCAATCTTGACGACGAAATCATCAGCGTATACTTGGATTTTCTCGAAATAAGGGAGCTAGACATATGCAAATTAGATTACAAACTTTAACAACGGAGAAGCTACCTGATTTTCCTTTTGGAGATGTGAAACAACCAAGATATCGATCGCGTAAGGGTTTTTCTTTTTATTTGTGATTTTTGGGTGGATGACACAAGGATAGAGAGTGCGATGAGTGATATTGTTATCAACTTCGAAATTTGTCACTCTCACCTGAGTTTCGAGCTTCCTTTTATCAGATTTAACGCCTAATTCCACCTTCTCGAGCGCTAGGTAGATTATTTCTCTCCGCATATTCGCTTCGCTGTATATCACAGAGCACCCAATAGTTTCAAATTGTAGTGAGGCGATAAAACTGAATCGTTTGCGCGGCATCTTAGATTTTTGGCTGTAAACTCGGAGAACTCTCGTGCTTTCTAACAGCGTGACTTCCATGAAGATATTCAGTAGCTTTTCCTCGTGTTGGTAGTTTGAAAGTAAAAGAATCCTCTCGCCTATCCTATCGAACGTGTAATTGTTGCAGTAGATTGATTTCTTATTTTCCAAAAGATGCAGCACAGCAACATCTCTCAGATTGCAAGGCTCAATCCAAGCGAACGGAGACCATTTCTTTCTCGGGATAAAGAGCGATTTTTCTGAAATGCCCTCTTGTCCCAGCTTTAAATCAAAGCAGTCGAGGTCATTGATCACACGCAATCCTGTCTTCTCTTGGGGCTGCTGTACGATACGTATATAGACTGTAGGAGATCCAATAGAGACCGAAACTTGGTAAAAGTTAATTTTCTCGTATTTCTCGCTGAACAAGAGCATTAGATACTCCCCCGCACCCGTGCAATCCACAGACCCAGACCATGTCCATTTTGGCTGGTTTTCCTGGGAATCCAGCTTGAATTTTATGAACTTGCGCAATGATTGCGCTTGAAAATTGAGAATAGACCTCTCGTTTGCCTCAATTGTGGTGATGGTATTTTCTGCTTTCTCTTGAATAACAATCAAGCGATGCGAAGTCTCATTTATGAGGATGTATCTTGGGGCTATGGAGATAACTTTTGTCATGAGATTATAAGTTCTCTCGCAAATTTGAGGCGTGATGTTGAGTCCGAAGTTTTCAATAGCACCTGTGGCACTTGTCATTATCTCAGTGCTGCGGTCTCCGATGCCTTCGATCGAAACTACGGGACTTAGCGCACTATCATCCAATGCAATATGCTGGATTCGAATCTCTTGTGCTTTATCAAACACTAAGATCCCTCGGGAATTCTCTTCGCAGCTGCCTGGGAAAAGTTTATGATCCTTATGAAAATACAAGAGTGGGGTCATGGTCTCGTTAACAATGCAAGCTTTGGTGTAGATGAAGAGCTGATCGGGATGGCCGTGAGGGATAAAAAGATACAAATTTATTGACCCGCTCTTCGACTTTAGTTCGATTTTCTTTTCGGTTTTGTTGTCTTCATGGCTGATGTTCAATAGCATCCTCTCTGAAGGGGCGAACTCAGATATTGATAGGACTAAATAGATTTGATCATGAAGACTTAAACCACAAAGATCAACAGTCTCTTGGCCTGATAATGTAGCTTCTTGGGTGCGAGTTGTATCTTTATTGCTGAAAGCGACGTTCAGTGGGATTGGTAGGCAATTTTTCAATTTTAGCAAAGGCTTGATTGTAATGCTCCCATATTTACCACGATTTTCGATCTCCATTTTACAGTAAGTCGATAGCAAAGCCAACTCTATCTGGTTTTGTTTGATAAGGCTTCGACAATCAAATGAAGCTAATTTTTCGTCTTTTTCGAATGAGAGCACGGAGATCTGTTGACTCATCAAATCGAAGGGAACGGATATGGTTAAGCCTGGGTCGACGATCTTGATGTGCTGGCTTTCGTCTTGCTGAGAAGAAAATTGCAACTAAGGGAATAGCAAATGAGGTCAAGTGAGAGTAAGCATACAGATCGTACCTTAAATGGCATTGGCATGTCATTGGAAATTTGGATCGAAGAAGTGAAGGTAATATAACGTTTTTTCTCCTTTATTTGGATATCGCAGTAGATCTCGGACTTCCTCTCTTTCTGGCAACAGAAGCTGACTTCCTTTGCTGATGTATTTTCATCAATTGAGATTGCTTCGGATTTGATAGCGTGTTCGTTGGAGTCGTTCAATGCGATGAACACCTGGTGATGCAAGAAAGCATTTGGCCCTGACTGAGTCGAAAACAGCTCTTCTATTGATTTCTCAAAGATGATATCCCTTGTCTCGCCATCCAATAGCTCAAATTTCGCTCCGCTCTCACTGGTCCACACTGTTATTGGATACCCCACCAGATTTCTCACAGAATATGGAGAAACATTTGTTGTTTTGTTGAGGTTTTCATCATAATTCTCGAGATGAAAGATATTAATCTGCTGCCGAGAGTTCGTCGGTGAGCTATCTCCTTTGGACAGTTGTAACGAAGTTGCTTCGTATTTCTGCTTCCATTCAAAGATAGTGCTCAATGCGCTGTCAATCTATTATAATAACAACTTATCTCAGAATATCAAAGAATAAAAACTAACCATTTCAGTGGATATATTGCAGTTCAGTGGCTTATCCACTACAAGTGAAAAGCTCCATGAAGGAATCGGAGATTTTACGAGAGCAAGGTTTAAATTGAGGTCAAATTTCTCTATCAGAGGCTCCCAGCAGCTGATCTTCGGGTTAAAGTAATTTGAAAACACTGAGAGGTCCGCAGTTATATGAAAGTCGCCCATGACAGAAAGAGCTTCGATGCTTGGCTTAGTTTCATCACCAATAATCGTAAAGTCCATAAGCGGCAAACTGTAGTCTTTCGTCTCATTGATTAGTCTCTATTCATGGAAAAAGGTGATAATTAATGGATAACACTTCTCATAAAGGTAGTTACAAGTTGCATTCCAAGCAGAATGATCTGGTACTTGTCTCCTATTTGATCGATTCTCCAATGTGAGAAGTAGATGTCTCGTTTGAGCCGGCGCTCAGTTAATACTGACTTATAATCTGTATCGACGATTTTGAATGGAACAAGGCTGCTATTTCGAGCAAGCTCCGCCGAGAGCCAATCGGATGATTGCTGTAGCAAAATGAAATCTCTTGAGCCGATCCTAACTGCCAGCTGTCCAACATATAGATTACTACTAGTCACCACGTCCATCAAGTTGGAAATATTATTGCGTTTAATAGTTGTTTTTTGACTGAAACTCAGGTTAAAAGGATCTACTAGCACTCGCTTATCTCGCTCTGAAAGCGATTTGCCTGCGATAAAGTCTTTTTGTCTTGCAATAACCACTTGCGCGTTCTTAAAGTTTAGTCCGATAGTACCTAGCTCAACGTTCTGAGGATCTATCGTAGAATTAATCACGATTTGCTCTATGTCTCTCGAAGTGTATGTAATAGATGCATCGGCTATAACAGGTGAAAATTTTGAGAATTAGCGATTTAAGTTGAAAAAAGAAGTACTTTGAATGATGAGGCAGTGCTCCATAGGCGAAGGGATACAGATCGAGTTATTTTTCGCAATGACAATCACCTCGAGTGATTTCGGTTCTCTCAGCTCCTTTACTCCAATCAATCTCTGCTCAAAGTCACCATCTTCCACGATCAATGGCTCCGGCACGTAATTTACAAATTCGAGTATTCGCAATAGCTCGTTGACGTGAACCATTACCCTGAGATCTTGAAGCTCCACCATCATAGCGGTAACAAGTTCATCTATTTTGATCTCAACCTTACAATTTTTCGACTTCGACTGCTGCGACTTTTTTAATTCAATTTCGAGTTTCTGGCTACTCTGCGGGATTTCTTCGAGATTCCAACCTTCTTCAACGCTAAACTTTCTTCTTCTGGTCATCGCAGCACTGCGTTCCTCGGAGGAAGTAGTCACGTTGAAGATACTGACCTCGCTTACTTCTTTTTCGCCTACATTTACGTACTTGAACAACTGCACCTCTCTAAACTTGATATCAATGAGCTTTTCCCTCTTTTCAGATGCAGAGAACTCAAGAAACATTTCAACAACCTGCGCTCGAGTCAAAGGGAGATCTGTGGTTTCATCCCAAAGAGTCAACTTCATCGTGTCAAACAAGAGATTGAATTTCATTGGAACTAACAAATTTTATGAGATAAAAAGAGAATTAAGTAAGATCTAACCTGCTCTTTCATCTTGGGAAGTCCATCGCATGATCGGCAGCTCTTCTTTGAGGAGCGAAGGGTTAAAGCAATAAATATAATCTTTGAAATCGTCGTTGAGGATATTATGGAAAATCACATCGAAAACCTCGACGTAGTACTGCCGGTTGAATTTAAGCTCCACTGTTCCCAAGTATCCATTGATCACAAAGCTGTCGTCGAAAGGGAAACGATCCTTAGCTTTCAGCTCATCGCGTAGCAGTTTTTCATATTCAACACAGAAAAGGCAACGCTCAAAGTCAAGGACCAAGTCAAATTGACTTGAGACAGTGATTTTCTCGTCTTTGTCACGGAAAACTTTATTCATTACTGCACTTCTCAGTTCGATTTTGTAGCATTCGTTGTAGGTCATCCCTATCGACTTCGCATTCTCTGGCAGCCTCTTACGGTGCGTGACGATTTCATTTTCGACTCTGATTTGTGCGATGTCCAATTCAAGCCAATGTGAAAGCGAAGGATGTGCTCGGATCCTGATTTTTGGATGTTTCACGGTGATTTTTATATCATTAAACGTTGGATTAGTCACGGCTTGACGGATTTGCTGAAGTGTCCTGTTGTCCGGTGCCATCAGCTGCGTGAGATCGATGTTGAGGAAGTAATTTGTAGCATAGTCAATGATTCGCAAGACCGGCTGCTGCATGTAATTCACTACGATCGAGTTCAACTCTATTCGAGCGACCATCGATTTTCTATCGACTAGATGCGGATGATAATCAGGATAAAGTATTAAATTAAACTCAAGAATCGATTTTTCTGATTTATCAGCACTGAAAAGCTCATTCATGTTTGAGAGCTCTTTGTTGTCGGAGATAGTGTAGGGGTAATCAGTCAAATCGGCGACAATGAGGTTTTCAAGACTGCCTTTAATTTGTGATTTTTCGATGCTTGAGTCAAGTCCAAACGATAGGTTCCTCAAAGAAATGCTGGTCATTTCGATCTCTGTTTTCGGGGTATACAGCGAAATGAATAGGCCAACGATAGTGATGTTCATTGAAGTGAATTCAAGAGGCGTTTCAGACTGAAGGGCTTTGGTCAATTCTTTTGCTTTTTTGTGATTGATTAGCTCATTATTTTTCTCATCGTTGATTGAAACTTGAATTTTCTGAGGGTTGCTGTCGCCGCCGCTGCCATCTAGGGTATCGGTCACAGTGTAGAGCAGCTCACTTATCAGTATCGGCTTCCAAGCCACGAAAAGAGAATTGAAAACGACCTCTATATGTCCATTGCAGCCGCTGTCTCGGGAAGTTGGATGCTCTGGTAGGTACGTGGTAGAAGAAAATCTAAAGAGCTGTGTATTGTGCTGCTCTGAGTAGCGCATTTTAGACTCTTTTAGTGCTTCACTGGATACAATAGTTTGAACTAGCTTATTCTTACTGACGTTCACCTCAAATGAATCAATCGAGAAGGAAAGATCGCTTTGTAAGGTCTTCGATGCGTTTCTTAATTCAATTTTACCTAATTTTGCGTTAAACTTAGATTGTTGTGTCTTTAGCTCAAGCTCGACGCTTGGGATTTCGATTTGAGCTTCAAAGCTAAGTTTGTTTTCAAGAGCCGAACTACCTTTCGTTGTGGGTAGCTTTTGTATAACTGTCTCTTCATGGGTTATTTCTTGTTTCGCAAGGGCTATTTTTTGCTTGTGCTCTCCCAACATTTTTCTTCCTAATGCGATGCTCTCTTTCATCAAGGCCGAAAATTCTTCAAATTCAACTCTCTCGGCCAGAGTTAGATAGACTCGCTCTCCCAATCTTTCTAACAGCTAATTTGGTGATAATAAAAGCCAAGTAAAGGAAATAATTACTTCTATAGTATAAAAATCGTCAATGGGCTTTATTTCAGGGTTTTGGTCGACCAGTCTGATAATTTTCATCGCCATAAGATCTGCTGCATTCTTGTAGATATACAGATGGTATTCGTAAAACAAACCCACACAGAGAACGTCCTTTTGCTCTCCATATAGCAAATTAAAAAGTTTTGGCTGATTCTTCATGATCTGTGCTTTTCTGCATTCAAGTAACTCTTGAAACTCACTCTCCTGAGTGAAATCCAAGCACTTGGCAAGTTGCTGTACTTTTGTCAATAGAAGTTTGTCCATATGCAAAGAAACAGAGCTTAACTCACATTTAAGCCTGATAGCTGGAAGTTTGCTGGACTGTTGGAGGTTCGTTTTCATAAAATAGATGAAACACTCAGTTTTTATCTCCTCAAGTAAATTCACGTGTTGAGCCTCCCATTGCTGCTCAATCCAATTTTGCCATCTCGGATAATACTGCAATGACAATCCCGAGAGGCCTAGCTGGAGAGCCCGATCTACATTTACATCATGCGGCATCTTCTCTGGGGTCAAGATCGAAATATCACCGAGACTGAATAGCCACATATCGCTAGTGAGATCTCCATTTTGCTGCAAAGGAACAACAATTCGAGGAGAAGCGAAGAGAATATCAACAAAAAACTCGAGTTTCTTTTCCGCTTGCACTAAATCTTTCAGATTATTGCTAGCCTGGGTCGCCAGAGTATCCATTTCTTCGTTTGCCAGATGCTCAAGCGTATGTAATCTGTTTTTAAAAGTGGTGAATTCCATTAACTGATAGAAAAATGACGCCAGGTAATTCACGACCAGCTCTTGGACGCGCACTTTAAAAGCAATCTGATCGATTTGACCATCGGTTTTTCTGAAAACTGAGACCTGCACATCTTTGTTAGCTTTCTCTTCGCCACGTCTCTTCATTATATTGAACTGTTTATAGTAATCAGAGTCGGCGCGTTTCGACTTCAAAAAGACCAAAACCTGCCGAAATGATGCTTCTATCAGCAGTTGCTGCTGCTGGTCTCCGAACTTACGAGACTCAATTACGCACTCAAAGCCCTCCATTTCAAAAGAGACGCCAGCGCTAGTCTGATTCTTCCCTTCGTTAACTAAAAACAAGAAACCGCTTTCAATTTGCACGTGAATTTTGTAGATAAACCCATCGCTGAGTATTTTAAGCTCTTCCTGGTTTTTCTGAATGATCTGCTGAATGAACTCATCCGCTTTGTGCTCTTCTTCCTTTGTGATAGCACTCTCCTTCTTTTTGAAAAACCCCGAGACAGAAGACTTTTTCTTCTTGGACCGCTCGATAAATTTTTTCCATACCTCCGGAATGACTTCATTTAACGCCGCATTGATCATCTCATCGCTCACGATGATCAAATACTTGCGAATGCCATGACCCACCTCAGTTTTATCTTCATCGTAAAAAGCAATCCAGTCAACCTCCTCTCCTTTCTTCGCTTCAAGATACTTCCTTACCCAATATTCAAATTCCTTCTGCTTGGTTATTTTCTCTTCGCCAACCAATTCCGGTGGATGATGCTCGATCATCTTTCCTAAATTCGCGATTTTTTCGCTGGTGATGAGCAAGTGCTCAATCTGCGAATGATGCAGCATCGCATCCTGTTGTTTGACAAAGAGATGGATAAAGATCTTCGGCTCGTCGAATGAATCGATGTTTTTACTTTTCATTACCATTTTCAATTCCGCGGACATTTTAAAAATGATACTTGAAGCGTCCGGACTCTCTTTCGCGGTTGTCGGTTTATGACTGAGATAGTTTTGCAAGCTAATTTTCAAGTAGTTCCTGCGATAATCATCAGTAAAGGACGCATTGGTCAGAAACTTTGAATTTTCTTTCTCAATTAGACAATATGCCAACAAATTTGATATCTCGGCTTTTCTACACAGATTTTTGAATTTATTGACCTCCAAAGTCCTGTCCAAAAACTCTTTCTCCCAGTTTTCGTTGGTAGTGTTTGCAGAGAACTCATCCAGCACGAACCCGAGAATGGTATTTTGTTCCTGATCCTCAAATCGGATATGAATGTTCTTTAGAGAGACCTGGATGTTGTCGATGATGTTGATTTTCATGGCTGAGATATTCTTTTTGTTTTCGCCTTGAGCGTCGTTGCTTCCAATTTTTTCATAGCACGCTTTGGATATTTCATTCATTAAAACGGCTCGCTGACGAACGGGATCGATTTGTTTTGGATTACTAAGCGCGATGACGATATACATGTCGCGAAGGGTGGCCACGAGCGGTTCTTTGCGGACTTTGAGCCAAGGGATCTTCAGTTCGAGTTTGCCAATAACGGAATAAACGATAGAGAGTGGAATTCCTTTTTTGATGAAGATGTCTTTCTTAAGGGAGATGTTTTCCAGGGAGATCTCGCCAGAGAAGTATGAGGCTTTGATACTATCGTAGTCGATTCCGTGGATGTAGTCGCCTAAAAGAGTGGGAACGATGTACTTTAACAGATAGTTCATATTGAAATAGCTGAGATTAATTTTATGGAAGCGTTCTGTGTGAAGAAAAAGCTAAATCTGAGATTGAATCAGTAAGTTTAAAAAGAGTTAAAGAAGTAAATTAGATGGAGTCGAAGAACTCAGAATGTTGGTTATACACAGCAGATTGGATCTTTTATGTACAAGGTTAGGGCTAATGCAGGGCTACTCGGGTGACGTGGGAAATAATTGATCCGAAACTCAAGGAGAGAATGAGCTTTAGTGAGACATAGGACTCAATGCCATTATACTATTACCAAATCAAATACATTTCCTCAACTTTCATTAATATATCCGTAATAAAGGACACTCTTGATATCGCAAATCAAGTTTTCTGAAAGAGCTGAGCACTCAATTGAGAGATGAGGTTCGAACTTTTGCTGAATTCTGATGTGAGTCAGAACACTAATAACCAACCAACTGAAATAAATCATCAGCCTTCTGATAGCTGATGGAATGTGTTTAGGCATCAGAAATAAGCTAGTTGCCTTAATTCTGAAACGATTGGTAGTGCGGTATCTGCTCATAATGTTCTATTATGTGAACTATTGCCATGCAATATTCATTCTTATAAATGAATATACCTAACAACCTATTGTCGTGCATGATAGATAGCTAGCTCGCGTAGCTATTTTTCGAGTGTCCTAATTATTCTTGGAGATGTGGAAGGACCTTAGATACATGAATATTTTCTCTTGGGCTCGAATTATTGCATTTCACTTTGACCTGAAAAACTTTTCATTTTTCGTAAATTTTTTTTATTTAATGGACTTTTCATATATCGAATTTCGGGATATCATCGTGTCTTGGCCAGCTTGGCATTTCATTGAGGAATAATAAAAATTGAAGCTCCTTAAACATCTTCTTAAGAATACTGATGAAACTGCTCGTCTCGGACAATTTAGCAATGTAATAGCAAATAGAACTTTTTTCGAGTTACGTTTTTTCTTTTTTGTTGATAAACTCATAAAGCCATTTCTTATTGGCTGGTTTGATTTAAAGTTTCTGATGAAGCATTAAATTAAATAAAGATCAGATATTTCAGAAATGAACAAAGGTCATATCTCCAATCAGCAAGCCTCTATCAAGACAAGCAAATCCCACAAGAAATCAGAGAAAGAAATGCCTGAGATAGAAAATTCTAAGGTTGTAATTTCTGGGCAGCTTGGATACTACGAGAACCTTCTGAATAAAGGCACTCACAAAATTTTCATTGAGATCAAACGCAGAACCCTGAAAGAAAACTCCAAAGCTGAGATCATCTACAACCCGGTGGAAAATTTTAAATACTTTGACATATGGCTACCGATCTTCATCCAGAGAACTGAAGTAGACTTGCATTATGACTGCAACTTAAGCAAAGAGACAAAAAAACTCATATTACAGAGCGAGGAAGAAGATAAACCCGAGCTAACCACCGATATAAAGACCGAAATACTCCAAGAAATAATGATATCCTTTGACTTTTTCCCAAAAACTTGGCCGATAAGGTTTTCAAGTAAGTTTGGGTGATCATTTTGCTCTTAATAGTGATATTTTAGCTAAATTTTACCGAAAATACTGCCAGCAGCAGCAAGATATGAAGCGCTTGATTGCTTCCTATGTTGTGGCATATTCACATGGGCGATTTAACCTTGATGCTGAGCCAATTAATCAATCCACTCCACAGTTTGTCCAATTTTTCACGACCAAACTTGCTGGTGGCAAAGAACTCGTATGGAGAGTTGGCGTTGAGAGACTTCCTTTTCTCGGCCAAAAGGGACAGGTACATATTTGTTTTTAGAAATCAATTAACTTGCAAATATTGTGGAATAGGTGGTGAAGTACTCCTATCATCATTTTATCCAGTTCTTGGATATCGTGACCGATAAGGATCGCAAGAAATTAGGGATCTCTAAAATCGTTTCCGAGTTGCTCGAGCACGAGCTTCGAGATCCAGACCGGTAACTACACATTTCGAGAATGGCGTGGTAATGGTTGACTAATTAACAAATTTAGAGGAGATCTGAGCACAGAGTTGCAGATAATCGAGACAATAGAAGTGAAACGCAAGGGACAAGGAAAAGATATCGGTCCTCAGCTATTCATAAAGGAGCAAACTATCGGAGGAGCGACGATATTTTGCTTGAATCCCGCTGCCTTTGACCCAAAATCCTCAGCTGCCGAGCCCGTTCGCTTCAGAGATAGATATATCCACACACGAGAATCAAACAATCTGACTTGGGACGAGGATCTCGGCCGCTGGGTACCCGCGTCTGAAGACGATTATCAAGCTCAGCAGAAACTTAACCAGTACGCCGCAAGTCTCAACGCGAGCTTATTACAGAGCGTGATGGATCTCCAAAGCGCGAAGAGACTGGTGGAAATCTTGGAAAAGATACCTAACTTCAAGATAAGAATGACGCCTGAAGAGAAGAACGTCGTCGGACAGAACGGGAACGTCCTTGCACTTGGGCGCTCTGGTACAGGGAAGACGACTTGCGCGCTTCTCAGACTATTCGCGACTGAAATATTATTCAAATACAAGCTCACTCAAGCGAAAATGGATCAATCTGAGTTACTCAGAGACACAAGATTCTCTGCCGAGGACGTTGATAATACAACCGGTCTGCATACGGTTTTCGTGACAGCTTCACATATCTTAACGAATGAAGTCCATCGATATTATGATAAGCTAACGACTCAAATCAAGGAAGAGCTCAGAAAACGAAGGCAAAAGCTAATAGAGAAAAAACAGCAAGAGGTCAGCGAGAACCAAGAGATTCCCATGCAAGATAGCAAACCGAAAGAAGAAGCTGTGAAACTCGCTGAAGAGCAAATACAAGATATCAACTTAGTAGACGAAGGTAGATATTTTATAAGGAATTATGGCTGCTAATGTATCTTGTAAAAAGACTTGAATGATGACGATGAACTTAGAGTACTCGATCAAGAAGAAGAAGCGCAATCACTTGATAAATACAATATTCTTGATAATATTGAAGTAAATTTACTGTAATGATGAATGGAATTCATTGAACAAAATTTTTTGACAAATAGGACAAGGAATTCCCTCTATTCTTGACTGTGCGAAAGCTGATTTTGATGATCGATGGGACACTCAAAAAGCCCTTTTTCGCAAGGGACATGAATCATAAGATCATCCAAGCTGATAGCAATGCAGAATGGGGCGTCGAGACCAACGGAGTCCTTCTAGTGAACAACTATGCCAACAATTTCTACTACCAAAAAGACAATGACAATTACGATGATGATTTCGCAGATGAGGAGGAAACTGATGAAGGACTAAACTACGAGGGTATTGAGGACCTTGAGGAGCAGTACCTTCGTGAAGAGCAGCGCAAGGACCAAAAGCGAGAAAGACTAGAGGCAAAAGCAAGGATGGGAAAAGCGAAAAAATTCTGCATTGAAGTCGATTACAGCTATTTCCTGACTGAATTTTGGCCTAAATACATTAAAAAGCATCTCGGCTTCCCTCTTTCTCCTAACCTTGTTTGGAGCGAAATCACTTCGAATATTAAAGGCGGCGCTGATAGCCATAATCACCCAGGATTTTATCTTCCAATGAGCCGCTATCTGAGTCAAGAGAGCTCAAAGAAATCCTTGTTGACTCGAGAAAATAAAGAACAGATTTGGGACGTATTCAGGGCCTATGAAGAATGGAAAACTGACCAAGAAGCCTATGATTTCCAAGACGTTGTCAACTATATTTTGACTCAAGTGAAAACGGTATGTCCTCTTCATAGGCGCTCTGAAAACTCATATTTTTGGTAATTACTTAGTGGGGATACCTAGGCCAGCCGATACATTACCTAATGATTGATGAAGTTCAAGATCTCTCCCATGCAACGATCCTCCTCCTTGCGAGAGTGACCGAACAAGGGCTGTTTTTTGCAGGTGACACTGCACAAACCATCGCTAATGGAGTCGGGTTCAGATTTTCCGATCTAGCCTATCTCTTCAATTCCAACATGTCGCATTATCCTCATATTTGCAAACCGCCGACGATTCATCAGCTGACAGTAAGCCTCTCTTTCTTCAGACTTCTCTATCCTTCAAAATAGATAAATTTCAGGTCACACGCAAAAATCCTCGAGCTCGCGAACTCCGTCGTTAATATCATTGAAGTGTTCTTCCCAAAAACGATCGATAGACTCAAAAAGGAAAAGAGCTCTCTTGACGGCTCAAAGCCTATCGTTTTGGAAGATATCAATATCGAACTTCTGTTCCTTTTGCTTTTCGGTGCCGAGAACTATCGGCAGCAGCGCCTTGAAGTCGATAAGGAGAAAAATCCGATAGAATTCGGATGCAGTCAGGTAATTATCGTCAGAAACCAAGAAAGCAAAGCAAAGATCCCTCCGCTTCTCAAGCACGCGCTCTGCTTAACAGTCCTTGAAGCAAAGGGATTAGAATTCGACGACGTGATCCTTTACAATTTCTTCTCAGATTCTATCTCCAAGAGCAGTTGGAGTCTCGTCAAGAGTCTGAGCATCAAGGAAGTTGAGTTGAATCAAACCGAGTTCGACAATCTCTATTTCATCTACAATGACGATAAAAAAGAGAGCTCTGAGGAAGAGGAAGATGAAGAGGACGGTCAAGCTCAGAAGCTTCCAGGTCCAGATAACCGCGGGAAAGATAGTCCAAACCTCTACGGAATGAATTATCACGCTGAAACTGGGCTATACAAATTGAAACGTATTGTTAATACAGCACGTGATTTCTCTGGACTACAATTGATCACTCACGCTGGCCTTTGTAACGAGCTCAAGCAATTGTACGTTTCGATTACTCGTCCACGCAAGAGACTGATCATTTATGACGATGACGTGACCCAAAGAGAGGGGATTCTGAATTATTGGAAGAAATTGGATCTGGTGGAGACGTACAGCTCAGCAGCGCTTCAAAATTTCCTGACTGGGAATTCGCAGCAGGATAAAATCAAAGACAGCTCTCTCAAGGAAGATCTGAGTCATATCAAGACCATTCTCACAACCAGCACCAAGGATGAGTGGAGAAAGCAAGGTATTCGCATGTTCAACAACAGATTTTACGAGCAAGCGCTGAAATGCTTCGAGAGATGCGACGATAAAGGCTTATATAACAGGACAAAGGCCTATGCAATAGCAGAGAGAGCCAAAAAAATGAAAGGGGAAATTGCTGCAGAGAATCTTTATCTAGAGGAAGGACTCTTTGAATTCAAGGAGATGAAAGCCAACCGCAAATACCAGAAGAAAGCTGAGCTGAAATCCAGATCGAAGCAGGTCCTCGAGCTTTTCAAGGAAGCCGGCAATATTTTCCTTGAGCTCGGTCTGACAAGGCAAGCGAGTCAATGCTTCTTTTCTGCTGAGGAGTACGGAACAGCAGCGAAAATGTTCGAGCAAGCTAAGCTCTACAAGCAAGCCGGTGAGGCGTATTTCCGAGATAAAAACTACGAAAAAGCCGCTGAAATCTTCGCTGAAGCTAGAGTCTACCCCCGAGCAATTGAGTGCTATGCGCAGCTGAGGAAATATTGGAAAATCTTAGATATTATTGAAAATTTCGAGGAAATTTCCCCTGAGGATAAGAAAGAGTATGGAAATAAATTCATCCCGCTTGCGCTTAAAGATATATTGAATGAACTGGAGACACAAGAAGCACAGGACCAAAAGAAGGAAGAATCTCCTGGTTTTGAAGAGAGCAGCGAAGAGGGAATAGACGGAGAGAATGAGACCGAGATAAAAGAGTTAGATGAAGAAGAATGCGAAGAAAGCAAACATGATGAGTCACAGTCGGTTTCTATTATCGAAAATAAAGTACCCGAGAAAACCGTAGATGAGCTCTCGTTTTCTTTAATCGAAAAAAGCGAGCAGATCCAGCTCAAGCCAGAGCCAAGTGAGAGCCAGTCATCTCCTTTTAAAGAAGAGGTGAAGAAAGACATTGAAGAAATTTCCTTTGACAAGTCGCTGTCGAAAAAACAAATCGACGATATAAGTTTCAGCAAACTCTCATCCAAAGACGACGATAACTCGAAAATTGAAGGATTTGATCACCTTTCTCAGTTCGAGTCTGATAACGATTGGCTAAAGCTTGATAAAGAATCAATCATAGACGCTGTGTCGCAACTTAGAAGAGACGATTCGAAGAGATACTCCGATTTTTCTTCAATTGACTACCAATACGTCATGGCGAACAAAAATTGTCAGTTGGTTAAAACAAAACTCGATATTTTCGTGCAAGATAGTGCCATGATGAAAATTATCCGCGTTGTCTCGCTGTTTTCCGCCGAAGCGAAGGCGGTGCTCAGCAAACTGCCGTCGAAAAACGCGCTGCTTTCGGAGCAAGTCCAGGAAATCACGACTGAAAAGAAGCTGCCTGAGATTGTCGATATGATCATTGATTTCGACCAAATCGATCTTAAATTCATCTATTTGATCCTGGATGTCCTCGAATACTATCAGGTTTATAAGCTGTGTATCTTCGTTTGCAATAGATACAAACTCGCGCATCGTGTCGGACGATATCTCGTCAATATTGCACATAAATTCTCACATATAGCCACCGAAACCTCACTTGGTACCTTCAACCGCGCTTTTAACCGATACCAGAACCAATTGCATTCAGAAAAGGCATTAGTTGCCAACATGGCAGTTCATTCGATATTGGAGAGTATTAATCCGAAGTTTTTGACGTTGAAGAAGGAAGGCGAGCTTGCCGATGAAACAAACAGCCTAGGCTTTGATTGCTATCGAGAGATGATACTGCTTGGATTCTGGAAGAAATGTTTGTTTATCATGGACTATAAGAACTCACTTGCATTGGCTTCTTCATATGCCAGCTTCACTAATTACAAGCTCATCTATCTGCAAACCCACAACATGCAAAACGAAATAAGTTTATTGGATAAAACCGATTTCGAATTTTTGCCATTCAGCAGCGCGCCAGAAAAACCTGAGGAAATTGCGTTGGCCTGCATCGCGCTTGATGCTGTTATCTGGGATTTAACTGAAAAATACCCTCTTATCGTGAACAAATTCTACAGAGATATGAGCAGAGGGAAGAATTTTTCCAGCGAAATTCATGTGCCGAAGTTCCCTAGCTACTTCGCATTTAATGGCATCTTTTGGAACTTCTTGCTGAATCGAGCAAATTTGATCGAGCCGAATGAGCTCCTTGAGAATTACATTAGCAGCGCGGTCTCCAATTTGCGAAAAATACTTGAGGACTGTAATTTCCAGAGCAGCAATATCGAACTCAGAATATATGACTTGGTCAATTTTATTGTCTCCTTGATGCTTTATTCCAGCCATGTGCCTGCAGTCGGGAAGACTCTTCTTTCTTTGGGAATGCAGACAGCTGCTGAGCTAGTCACTGTCGTAACGAAGCTGATAAAGCTATTCAGCAACTCAAATAAACTCAACAAGCACTCGAAAGTTATTTACAAGGCACTCTTTCACTCTTTCAGGTATATATCATCACTCTTAATAAGATTGAATTAACATAATGATAATATAATTAGAGTCAGGACGCTAGAGGAGAGTGAGTTGCTTGAGTCTCTTGGCAATTCGTACGTTCTGTGTCATATCAGCAGTCCTATCTTCTCAAAAACTGGTGCCAAAATTGATGAGTCTCGACTGTATGTCTGCGACATTGAATACCAATTTGTTCTCTGTGAAATAACAACAGCCGTGCAGCTCGTTCAAAAAGGATTGCTTAACTCAATTGAAGGGTTTGTCAATCAGAAATTCAACGAAAGGCTGGCCAAGCCGACTCCCTTGTCCTCCATTGTAACCGACTCCATCACCACGCAAAAGAAAGTTTATTCTCGCATGAGGCTGCTTATGATGATCGAAGCTCTTCAATCCACTAAAAAGCTCGTGTTTAATGAACTTGATCCTGCTCTCTCGAAAAAACACGAAACCTTAGTAGCCGTAATCGACAATCTCGTTGTATACACCCCCTATATCAGCGAGCAACTACTCGACGCTCAGATTCAAAACACAGCAGTGAATCTCTGCTGCTATCCAAAAAAAGACCTCACCTCAGAGATTTTTATCCGCACGTTTGCTTTATTGAAAGCCTTCCAATGCGGAACATGCCTCACCGAAATTATCCGCACCAACAAAAATCGTAACCATGAAATTCCCTCTTATTAGATAATAAAACTCGTATTATTTTCACAGACCAGACGATTTCCGCGTTTTCACTTTTAGATGACGCTTTTGCTTACCTGAAGCATGGCTGCACGGAAGAGTTCTGCCAGAATTTCTTTGATTTCTTTTCGAAAAAGCGATCTCGCTTATCAGAGCGAAATCAGGTACAACTACCCTCTGTAGAACCTTCATTCATTCATGAAATTGTGTTAGACTTTCCTCTTAGCAAAGGCAGCGTCGATTATTATTCTTAGCAGCAATCTCCATAACGGAGCAAAGCTTTACTTCTCGGGATTATTAGTGAGCGCTTGTGAACTGCTTAACCAGAAACACCCCAACTCCAAAGGCACAATCAACCTCCTCACTACTCTGAACCCGGCTACCAACGACGATATTATCTATGAGCTCTTCTATTGGCTTGACCTCACAACCCCACAATCAGAAGGAAGATTGTACCATTTTGAGCTACTCATGAACTGTATCCTCAATATCGACCCCAAAAAGTTCACGAAAGAGACCATCGAGCTCATCACTCGCATCCTCAAAAATCACCCTCTAGGCCCAAAAACCAAGGCGAAGTTAGCCGGCATTTTGGACGCACATTCCTCTAAGAGCTTTGAAAAACTAGCTAATGATTTCCATGCGTTATCAAGGGAGGAAAAGAATGCGTGGTTCAACTTCTCCGAGAAGACCAATTTTAAACTCACTAAGATCAAGGTGCAGTCTATTGAGCAGATTGAGGCAAACTACGAAAATTCTGAACGAATTTGGGTAACGGAGCAATGCGAGATTTACCGACGAATTTTCGCACAGAGAAAAATCGCTCGGTTCTACAGACGGAAATCATACAAAATCTCCGATTACGTCATCCGCGATCCTTTCATTAATCTCATCGCACTCCGGAAGGTTCAGTCAGAAGAGAACCGAGTCGAAATGTTCTATCAATTCAAGAGAGGTAATTATATCATGGAGTCGTTGAGGAAGGATTTAATGTCCACGAAATATTTACAAGAAACGATACTAGGATATTACTTTGGGGAGATGATTGATAATCCTATTGATTGTCACTATCTCGTGGCCTATTTAGGAAGCATTTCAAAGAAAAAGAGTCAACTTTCTGGGTTCTTTGCAAGGATTACTAGTGGAGAGAGTATTGTTGAGCAGTATGCAAAAGAAAATATTGAAGCGGAGTTGAATTCATTGAGAGTGGACTTCGAGCTATGGAGAGAGCATACGAAGGAGAATGATTTAGAGGTTCAGAGGATGCCTGCTCGAGTGATGCTGGAGAAGAGATCGCAGATTGCTAAGAAAAGAGCGGCGTTGAAAAAGAATATTATGTTGAAGAGAAAGGCAGAGAAGATTAAGATGCTTGGAAAGTAAAAGATAATATACTAAGTTTAGACCCTTTAGAAGATCACTGAAGGGTATTAATATAACTGCATTTCATCTTAATTATTTGATTGACTACATTAATGAATTGAATACTAATATATTGAGCGTGAAACAAGATTAATATATTTCTGAACTCATTTCAAGTTTAAGGCTATATAAATATCCAAGTGGTGTGGATCGGCAAATTATTGGATTTATCGAAATATTCAAGCTAAATGCTTTGAATCCACGGTCGAGGATGAAGGGGTATGTAATATTCTAATGAAATGAAAATATCGAGCTTGAAGAGATAGATTGTGAATTGTTCCTAAGAAAATTTCAAGAAAATACGAATCAACAGTAATACTGAGTCAGAATTTTGATAATTCTTAATGAATTAAATCATCTCTTTCATTCCTCATAAATCTGAACTACGACGTTGCTTTAAGACTTTTCTTCATCATTAACTTTCATCGTCATCATCTTTGAATACAATTGAATTGAATACCGTTACATCCGAAAAATCCCTCCATCCATCAAATATCTGTCCAGAAAAATTTCCATTCTTCTTGCCTGACCCCCCACTTAACATACAGATTTCTCTTCAATTCTTTTACCCGCCTTCAACACAATCTCATTCTCGATCTCATCGTTAGATATACTCTTTTTCAAATATATTTAAATCAACTTCAAGAGTCTGCTTTAAATCACGGCTTCGGACTATTACTCTCAGATTAAAAAAATTTGTTCTGGTTTAAAATGACATCCACGGAGTCTGCATGCTCAGTCTCTCTGCTTGGAGGCGCATGGAGTCTAGATAACTGCTACGATCCCAAAGCGGCCGACGTAGTCATACCATATCCTATAGTCTTCATTGTCTTGTGCTCTTTCTCCTGGATAGGCTCTGGGCTTCTAATTGTGGGTTTCCTCAAGTACAAAAAACTGCGAACCTCAGGAGGCGATATGGTCTTTGGTATCTCTGTTGCTGAGTTTATCTTAAACACCCACTGGATTATCAGTTCCATCTTCTCAAAAGACTTCCCAGGCACACCAGACCTTTCAACCGATTGCACATTCTGTTTCGCAAACTCAATTTTCTCAGTGTTCGCTGGGTTTCTCGAGTTCCTTTACAATGTCTTCCTGTGTCGGTACCTAATGAAGTTCCTTCAGACTTCCCACAAAGAAGTTACTACGAAAAAATACCATATTATCACAATTTTAGCGGCCATCATAGGATTGATACTCCTCGGCAGTTTCGATAACCTAGGGAAGACTTTATTCGGCACATGCTCAATCAAATGGAAGAACACTAAAAGCCCTCTGGCTTACGTCGGCGTGCTTCTAGTCTTCGGTTACATGTTTTACGCCTTCTTCACTTTCTACTTCATCCGAAGATATGCTCCCAAGACAGAGAACTCATCAAAGGACGTTGCAGCTTTCCTTCTTTATTATAATAACTACATTCTCTGCTCAGTTGGCATTTGGACTGTGTATGCCATATGTAACCTCATCGCTACGATAGAAGGTCAAGTGGTAGATACAAGTCCTTCAGACTTCGCAGCGAGAGTTAAACCCGTCGCAACTATCGGAAGCTATGCGAAAATTTTGTCTCCACTGTGTCTCCTCGTGATTCGTTACAGAGATAGCTACACAAGAAACACCATGAGAAGGCTGGTTTGTCCTTGGAGAAAAGCCCGCGTCAGCATAGTCGAGGGAATTGATCTGCAAGGATCCTCCTCCTCCCCGAACGGCGCTCCTCTGCTCGCGCGCTCGGCGAGTGCACAAGAGGAGGAAGATCACCGATGGGCAAAAGTGAAGAAGCATCGCAAGGTCCAGTTTACCTACACGATTCTGTCAGGAATATTATACACTGCCAAAAAAGTCGATGAAGATGCAGGGAACATCGACATGACAGCCTCAAAAAAATTCGAGAACGCGGTTCATTACCTCGAAGAGCGCTGGTTTGATATCTCTGACGAGACGGTGAAAGAAGAGCTACCTAATCTCGATTTCGGCGGCTATGGAATGTTCAAGGCCAAATTTACGTTCCACGCACCACAGCTTTTCCATGGCTTGTTACAACAAGACGCTCTTTTCTTGAATCTCGAGGACTCGCTGGATTTCACAGTAAACCGTGAGGAAATCATGAAGGCCAGTCAAGCAAAGGGTGGAAAGAGTGGAGAGTTCTTTTTCTTTTCAAACGACAAGAAAGTTATCGTGAAAACAATCACGTCGAAGGAGATGAGGAGAATGATCAGCATCCTTCCAAACTATGTGCAGTACTTGGCGAGCAATAGGAAAAGTCTCATTGCGAAATGCTATGGAGTTTTCTCGTTGAAAATTGATAATGAAAACGACGAGTATCATTTTATTGTGATGAGGAACGTGAGTGGCTTCCCAAGGGATTACGTCGAGCGTGAATTCGATATAAAGGGCTCTACTTTCGATCGCGAGGTGTTACGCAATGCGCGTGGGCTGACACTAGCGGATTTGAAGGGACGAGGCACGCTAAAGGACACTGATTTCTTTAAATATGAAAAGAAGCTGGAAATTGCGCCAGAAACTGGACAGGAGTTAGTCGAGCAGTTGAAGAAAGATGGGAATTTCTTCCGGGATCTAGGGCTGATAGATTATTCTCTCATGGTGTTTGTGGTGGATAAGAAGAGATACGAAGCTGAAGGGAACAAAGAGATTAAACCATACCATGAGCTTAGTTCTATTCCAAGTGTGAGCTATCCGGGGTTGTATTATAATCTTGGAATCATCGATTATCTCCAGCCTTATGATTTCCAAAAGAAAGGAGAGAGGTTTTTGAAAAGAACGATAAAATGCAACTGCAGCTTGGATACATCTTCACAGCCCCCGGATAGATACTCACAAAGATTTGGTGCTCTTGCGAAGAGACTCGTTTATGGTGATGATAGTCCTCCTGAATATTCTATTTGATTCATTTCTCAATTTTCAATTCATTTGTTGGTTGCTTTAGCCGCGTTGATATGTATGTGAGCAACATCAAGATCACCAAGAATGGATCAAATAATATATCATTTTTAAATTTTCTCATGACAGAGAGCATGAGATTATAATGAATTGTCTTACTAAACCAGCTACCTACCAATAATTTAATTAGTAATAGATGCCAGGCATGCTCGTTGCTTCCTTGACCTGCAAAACATATTTGAATTTTGTCATAGCTATTTTTGAATTGAGCCTCAATATATAAACAAAAACAACAAAATTTCTTAAAACGAATCAATAAAAATGTTAATAGCGGCGATTCCCTTCTAACCATCAATAAACTTCATAAATTATAATAGGCTATACTTTTCTTTTATGAAATCAACAAAACCTTCCTTTGAAATATGTTGCTCAACGCATTCATCATACAGATCGGAAACAGGGTACTCTCGGCCAGGATGACCGGCTGGCAAAGTTTGTTTAATGTTCACTGCCTCCCTATAGAAGTAGAGACGTAATGCCTCTCGGTTGGACTGGCTCTTTTGGTGCGGATCGTACGAGGCCACTTGACTTTCCGTAGTATCATCAGATTTTTCACTGATTGTTCTCGAAGGGGCTATACCTGAATGAATTTGCGAGATTCTCTCAACTTCATGCTTGATCCCAAAGTGTCTCGCGTTCTTCGCGTCGTTTTGTTGGATTTCTCGAAGCATAGAGGACTCATATTGGCAGATTTCCAATTCATGTTGCAATTCTCTATCACTCGTTTTTCGTTGCTCTTGCCAATCATTAGCAAATTCTTTTTCTTTGTGGATAGTTTCCAATGTGTCGGCTTTCTCCTGTAATGAAACAAACATGCGCTGAAGGTAAAACAGAAGCCCAACTTCAAAATCTCTCGCTCGTTTAGACAATGGATTGAATATTTTATCAAATTCTTGTAATTTCTCTCGTATTAACATGCTATCTGTGTCTTCTACAACAATTTCTCGAGCTACTTTCACAAGTTTCTTGCAAGACTCGCTGAATTGAGGGGTCACTCTGTCCTTTCCCAATCTTTGCAGAGATTCATGGAGTCTTAGGACCACGTTTAATATATTCTGGTTATAACCTTCAATTTTCGTTTGGAACGCAGAGGCAGGTGCTTCCATTTTAAATGTTCTATTCCGCGGTGACGAGTTCAACTCGCTTTGATTGGCTTTGGCAAAGTTAGAAGGGATTTTCTTTGCTGAACCTCTCTCCTGGGAGTATGAATCATTGGAGGCGGGACTCACAACGCTGCCTGGAGTGTCGTATCCAGTGCCTGAGGAAACCTT
>ENA-UOUE01000691-UOUE01000691.1-compost-metagenome-genome-assembly--contig:-NODE-691-length-26244-cov-25.744105_pt1 | contig 26244 bp, 21 predicted proteins | sample MGYA00238146_ERZ747223 | MGnify/ENA primary metagenome ERZ747223 (study PRJEB28781, sample SAMN06268865) | compost metagenome | isolation source: single cell | place: USA: California, Emeryville, Joint...
ATAAGCACCTTCAGATTAGCAATTATCACGACAAGAGTCAGAGCGAGACTCCCGCAATAATAAAAATTAGGCATCTGCCCGGCATGCTCTCCCGTCATTCCACTCTCGGATATATTATATCTGCAGAATTCGAAACCACCATTTAGCAATTAGGAATACTGCAATATCTTTACGTGAAAATAGCAACTGGAACGGCTTGAATTATCCCATACAATACCCACCAAATAAACGAACGCGTCCTGTAGATTCGGTCTGATCACAGAGATAAGCGTAAATAAATTTATAACTTCAATTTTGGATCATTTACTTTCTTGACCAAGTTTATAATGTCTGTGGTTTCGTTCAAATTCTATGTAGTTGTATTCTTTGTCGAAGATAGCATAGATGATAATTGGCAGAGACGCATAGAATAGATTAAAAAACTGGTAGAGGAATGAGTCGTAGAGAGTAATCCCAGAGAAATTGTCATAGAATCCAAACCTATTATATTCGCACCATTAGGATTGGATCACTTTGATAATTACCAAAATTGAGGCATGACCATCACCATGTTTTTGAAAAAATTGAATAGAATCACATGAGTATTTCTCCGATAGCATTCTCTTCCATAGACGTACAGCAGTCTCTTGAGATGTCTGAATTCGCCGAAATGGTAATCACTTGCTCTTGCTGCTTGCTGGCCTTCTTTGCCTTTAATTCCGATTCCGACGTTTGCTGCTGTTATCATATTCACATCGTTTGCACCGTCACCGATGGCAAGTGTTATCACGAGAGGTTTCTGATTTGAAAACGGTTAATCTTAATAAAGTTGCATGTTCCCTACCGCAGTGCGAACAATATCGACGATCTGTTTCTTCTGAAGCGGGGAGACTCTCGAGGCAATGAGGGTCTGACACTGGTCAGAAATGCGAATAAACTAATAATGATTTGAGACTAATGGGCTCCCAGAATCGAATAATATCAACCTCTTTTTCAAGGGGATGGTTTTTGGCGATAACAAGCATCGCGTCTCCAGTCACCATACAGTACTTGGGATCAGAGGCTGATTCTGTGACCACCCTTTTTGCCTTTTGGATAGTATGAAGGACATCTGCCTCGGTTTTTCCGTCGATAAAAAGTTCTTTCATGTGAGGCTCGATCAATTTGCAAGCCATTGCAATGCTTCTGGCAGTTCCAATTTTATCGCCAGTGAGAACCCAGACTTTTATATCAGTTTTACGCATAAAATGAATAGTTTCATCTACGATCACGTTGCAATTTAAGACCATGCCTAGGTGAGGCAACAGATTACCTACGTCCTCTTGCAGTTTGTCTTCTATCGCTGTCGCGCCTAATATTGCAACATCTTGCTCAATTTGATCATAGAGCTCGTCGATTTTCTTCTCTCGGTCCATGAGAACAGAAACTTCCTGCAATAATCATATTAGCAATGGCTTCTATGGCAAGCAGCAAATTACATCTAATTTTGCCGACCATTTTTCATAAACGTGTGCATCAATTTCCTTCTTTGAATAGAGTAGTGTACGCAACCCCTCATTTGAGAAATAGTCAAGTGCTTCTTGGAGGTCGTCTAACTCTTTCCTTAACAGCGTTAATAAAACAAATTTTTTCTGATTGTTGGTTGTAGAGAACTACTTTGGCATGGACTCCATCCTTTCTATTATCACTGAATCCGCTCCTTTCATATACAAGAAGATCCTTCCTTCATAATCTCTGACAATAATCGACATCCTCCTCCTGAAGGCAAGAAGTTAGTGTTTCACAAATATACAGCAAAGATAATTGATACCGATCACTGGAGAATTTCAGCACATGCAAAAGCTGATATTTTAAGTGCTTTTCATCGCACTTAATCATCATATTGTTGTGATCATCAACTCCGATAAATTCATAACCACATAGTTTCGCAAAGTTAACCAGAGCGATCTCGTCCGGTGAAGAAGCCTAGATGGTGATGTGCGTTCAATTGCTATGAACATAGTATTTTATAATTTTACATTGTATTTGATTTTGTCATGAACAGCTTCAACGACAGCCTCATGGCAGAGCGCCTGCGAGATCAGTAACTCACTTAATCAAAAGATATTTCGTTAGCTGATGCAAATTTCCATCAGATCATATTACTGCGCTGCTGAATGAAGAGAATTTTTGCTGTCTTCTAATATATCGAAAAACACCTCATCCCTGAAGTCGACGCATTCAGTGTGGTGTATTTGTTGAGGAGTAAGGATTTGGAGATTTCTTTCTCCTATTTTTGTCAATTGTATGTGGGTAAAAGCCTGAAGAACTTCAGAATGCTACCATAAATATTTCCTTGAAGGTAGAGTTTCTTGAAAACCATCTGATTGCAGGTCAACGTCCCTGTTTTATCCGAGAAAACGTATTTTATTTGGCCCAATTCCTCGTTCAGATTCGATGTCTGCACAACGCATTTTATATCCTCGCTCCTCAAATTCTCATCTGCCATGATCATGAAGGCTTGAACAAATCGGACAATCTCAACGGTAATAAGCATCGAAATTGGCACAAAATTTCTGTAATAAACCCATTAGTTGCTGCGAACTGCATAATTTTACGTAAAAATTAAGAGCCAGTTGCCAACGCGTATGACATATGATTTGAAGTCATGAAATGAAGTATCTGCCAGTAACTTTGTCAAATAAAAGTGTGATTCCATGTAATTCTTTGACCATATAGTGTTCCAAGTCGAGCAAAAGATGCAAATGATAATCTATTCAGCAGCGTTATATTTCGCTTTTGTTTTCAGAATGCAATACCTGCACGAAGAAGATGATAAAGACTTGAAAACTCAAATTTTTATCGACACTCGATTTTTTGGCTTTTGCATTGCTGGAATTGAGCATGACTTTTGTTTCGTGGCTATAGTAATTGATACGTTATTACAGTTATAAGGTCTCTTGGAGAGGAGAGTTAAGTTACCCTGTGAAGACGACAAGTCCATAGACAAATTCAGTATTCCGCAATGTGCTCCCTCTGGGCAAGAAGTTATTGTAATCTATCGGTTCTTTCCTACCCTTGTCGAAAAAAGAACCTATTTTAAATATGAGCATTCGACACATGCAATGTAATTCAACCTTTGAATTCATAAATATAGGGCGTTGGTTTTTCGTAATTAAAAAAAGTATCGCAGCTTGGAACGAACTATTGCATTATATATATTAGCAATTGCTATTGAATGATTATCTTACATCTAGGCATGTCTTGAAGCAATTAGCAGCCAATTTGCTTATCATTTTGCTCTTTAATGAAGTTTCTCCATCTAAATTCTTCGTCTCAATGTAACAGACACCTATAGAGATGATCTGAGTCCAAAAAAAAGCTTATTCAATTTCACCCTTTTTGTCGCTTGAGTTTAAAAGGATTAAATCTGCTGGTATCGGCTGGTTCCTCGTTATCTGCCAGAAAAATTGGTTATATCACCAGCAAATCGCAAACAAAATCAAAAACCTGCACGATATCTCCTACTCTCAGCTGAAGCCAGCTAATCTCTTTGAAACACTTTTCGTCCGGAGAATATAAACCGACTTTTCTCGAATTTTCTTCTTTGTCAGACTTGTGCCTTCTCCAATCTTCAAAAAAATCTTTTGCTGCAGTAATAATAACGATAGTAATCAGTGGCACAAGGATAACAGGCTTGCGGTCCGAAATGGTTATGCTCGGGAATGTTTGCAAAACCGCCAAAAACTTGTAAATATCAAAGATCCAGTCATGCACGAGAGAATATTGAATGAATATACCAAGAAGTAAACGTTAGCTAGCTTTGAAAACTGTTCTAAGAGATTTTTTGGGACAAACGAAAGCCAAGAGTATTTGGAAGTGATTATTCTATTGTCTGGTAGGGTCAAGTCTGGTATACAAGGACATATCTTTCTGTCCGGCATGAATTTCCAATTCTTTTGTCTTCGGTGGAAGCAGAGGAACCTTTTTGGTTTAGCATTATTGGCGTAAAGTGTTTCAAGCGGATAGACTTTCGATGTTGAAGCTAAATTATCAGGATGTGGCTGAAGAAAAAGGGAAGAAAAAGATACGTCTTTCGAGATGAATAGGGTTTAATCTCTCCTCGCTGGTGATGCGGCTATCTTCACTCGGATGATTACTGTGTTGTGGAGAAACTCTGTCCATTTACGTTTTATTTGGAAGATTTAAGGTTACTTATTTTATGGCTCTTAAGTAGTAAAATAGAAAAATTGGCCCGTAACTTGTATGACTAAAAGCCCTAAATCCTGGAGCTCAACATTTTGCTTAGTTTGATAAATCTAATAAAATGTCCACCGATCAGTGCCATCTGTATGAATCAGCTCTTGACTGAGTATTGTCGGCTTTTGAAAAAATTGAGACAAAATCGTATGTGTGGATCTATTTTTCCTCGTTCAAGACTTGCTAGCTTTCATATGTTTTGGATATTTCAATCAATTATTCATTGATTTAACTTTAAAAGTGGCAATATTTGCCTTTATAAGAGAGGGAAAAGGACATGCTTTGTTTCTGTATATTAATTACAATGAACCAGCATAAATAATTTCAATTAAAAAGTTAAAGTCTATCGAGTTTTCAATAATTCAAGTATATCTTCAGTTTTGTATCGAAAAAGAGGGCATCTTGGATTTAGTTGTGTGTTTCGACTAAGGTCGATCGATTATTGATTTCCGATTTCGCAGAATACCAAAATTTCAATAGTCACTGATCGACTCGACCTGATCTCGCTGCAACGCGTGCTAGCGTTGTGTCTGTACAACTCCTTTGGATTGTTTTCGTTAAATATTAGACCCGGGAGTGGGCCCTCACCATTTTAGTTCAATTAGGAGTATTTCGACCCCGTTAAAATTTAACCGCGTCTTCTTTTTCCTCTTCAACTATTTCTTTAAATTAAAGAATCCAACGTTGCTTAATAATTTGCTTTTTTTAAAGAGCTTAGCAACACTCGCTGAACTTTTTAAAAAATAGGATATCAGTAAATCTATCAATGGAATCTCTTAGCCCGACCCCCACAATGCAAACAGACGGCGGCAGTAAGCAGTCTCAAGCTACTGCTGACCCGCAAGAACTTCAATCCCTCAACATGTACCTTTGTTCGATCTCATTTACGCTGTTAGATGTCGATCGTGACTACTTCTACAAAACCATCCACGAGTCAGCCAACCAAGCCACTATCTCGACTTTCCTCACCGACCATCAGTACAAAATCCTTCTGGTTTCCAAGAGTCGAGAGACCGAACCCACAGAAATCGACCCTACGACGAAAACTGGAGGCAATTCAGAAAACCCTCACGTCTCCTTCCATCTCGAGGTTCTTCCTGCTGATGTGCATGCGCACACTATCGCCTTCATCAAGCGCTCAAATTTCACTGACCAGCAGGCTACAAAGAAGAAAATGGACGGTGGAAGTCAAATGACTTCAGGCCTTTTGAGCTACACTTCCCGCCTACAAGTCATCAACATCGGCTACGCCGGCCATGAGTTCTCTCCTTATGAGCTGACGCATAATTACGTTCAGAACTGCTTCACTCCGCTCTTCAACACTGTCAAGACCATCAATGACTCTTCGAAATCGGTTGGAACTGACAAACAGAACTTCCAACTCCTTCAGAAGAAACTTTCAGAGCTTTCACTCGCGCTGATCAGATGCCAGCAAGGGTTAGAAGTCCCTGAAATCAGATTGAACTTCGATCCTGATGTTCGCGCCAAAGTTCAAGAAGCGAGAGCTCAGAATCGAACTCCTGTCGTCGAAGACTTCGGTGCGCTTCTAGATGACGCGAACTTTATCGAAAACTTGGTTCGATGTGTGCAGAAATGGACCGTGGATATCTCCACAGTCACGAAAATGAAGTATGATCTCACCACGGGCAGCGTCTTGCAAGAAATCAACTACTGGATCAGCTTCGAGCGGTCATTGAATCTCATTGATGAGCAACTCAAGCTTCCTGAAGTGAAGCTCACGATTGATATTCTCCACGCCAAGAAGAAGTACTCTACAACAATCGCCTTCGAGAACGATCTTGACTTCAAGAAGGTCTTGAATACCTGCATTGCTTGCAATTCAATCATGAGGGAATTCCCTATCAACGACTTGATGTCCGCGATAACTCTGGCCGACATCAGCTCTGCAATCAACAGCATTTTCATTCACCTTAAAAAAATCGTTGCTGTTGAATCCTACCCAACACCTAGATGCCTTCAGCTTGTCGAAGCTGTTTCCCGCGATCTCAACGCCCAACTCCTCAAAATCCTAGGCTCTGTCAAGATCATGCAATGCCAATTCAAGGAGCTTGCAAACATCATCGACAACGCGAGGACCATCTTCAACAAATGGGACACTGACTACCTCACCTACAGAAACAACCTCAAAACCAGTCGTTCGGATGGAAGAAGCTTGGGACTCTGCAGTCTGGAGCACGTGAACCTTTCGGAGAGACTGAGTAAGATCTTCCAGTTCAGAAAAGAGCACGAGCAACTCCGAGAAGTCATCGAAGGCATTCTAACCAAAGAAAGCAGAGGCCGTGGAGAAGTTAATTTCCTCACGACCAAAGACATCAACGAGGCCTACGCGATTTTCTTGGGCATTGATGTCTTGGACACTTCGAAAGAAGGCGAGCAATCCTGGAACGCAGCAAAGAAAGCCTACGATCTCAAAATCGACAAGGTTGAATCTCAAATCACCACGAAGCTCAGAGACCAGCTGGCTGAAGCCGAAACCGCTGGAGAAATGTTCAGAATTTTCGGCAAATTCAATGCTTTGTTCTTTAGACCTCACATTAAGGGAGCTATTCAAGAATACCAAGTGCGATTGCTCCAGATCGTCCAGAAGGATATCCAGGCGCTTAAGGACAAGTTCCTGAAGAAGTATAGCAACACTGACGCTGCTAAGATCTCTCAAGTGAGAGATATTCCTGCGAACTCTGGTCAAGTCATCTGGGCGAAGCAATTGAACCGCAGACTGAGAGTGTATATGGAACGTGTCGAAAGCATCTTGGGACCTGATTGGTATGAGCAGCCTGAAGGCAGAGAGCTCAAGGAAATCGGCCAGCAATTCGAAAGCCATCTCAACGTGCAAAAGTTCTGCGATGCGTATATTGAGGAAATCAAGAGCGGCGCAACAGAAATTCAGCCAAAGGAGAAAATCTTCAATATCGTGCAGAAAAAGCGCTCGAATCAACTCGAACTCGTGGTCAACTTCGACGAGAAGATCATCAACCTGTTCAAGGAGGTTAGAAACCTCAACTGGCTCAAGGTCAAACTGCCTTACACAATCACTTTCAAAGCAGAAGAGGCTCAAGGACTGTACCCATATGCTGTTTCGCTGCAAGAATCGCTCCGCACGTTCAATTTAGTGAACAGCAAAATTGACGATAGAATCGCGAAGCTTGTAGCAACCTACAGAAAGGAGGTCCAAGTGACCATCGAACAAGGTATTCAATTGAACTGGAACCTCAAAGTGCAGCTTGAAAGCTACGTCAAGAAACTCGCAGACAAGGTCAACTCTTTCGAAGAAGCCGTGAACAACTTGAACGAGAAAGTTGAGCAAATCTACGCGATCCTCGCTTCAATGAACAACTGCGGCTTAGAATCTGGAGTGCTCCTCGAGAAACTCGAAGCGATTCAGAAAATCATCGATGATTTCAATTTCAAGCAGTACTCCAACCTTCACCAATGGGTGCCTGAACTCGATGTGAAAATCGAAGCAGTGCTTACAAAGAGACTGATCGAAGCTATTCAAAACTGGGTCAAGGAGTTCGAGAGCGGAAAACCTGAAAACAGAGCCTTGATCATTGAAACCTTGGTTCATGAGGTCAAGATCCAAGACCAAACCATCTACGTCGATCCACCTATTGAATACTCGCGATACTTCTGGATGCAACAATTCCACAAGCAGGTCGGTTTGATCTGTTCGCTTTCAAGAATTGAAGCGTCAAGATACGAATACTTCAAAGAAGCTGGAAAAGAGTCGGGACCAAAGAAAGACAGCGATTACCATGCCCTCCTCAAAAAAATCCCACAAGACGTCCTCTATGGCGCTTACGATCGCATCAGCACGATTGTATCTGCTGCCGAAGAGTATGTTAGAACCTGGACTAACTACCAAGCGCTTTGGGAAATCGACATTAAGAAAGTCTACGACAGACTCGGTGACAATATCGAACTTTGGCAAAAATTGCTCGAAGAAATCAAGGAAGGCCGTAAAACCTTCGATAACTCGGAAACCGAAAAGGCTTTCGGAAGCTCCATCGTCGTGGATTATCGAATGGTGCAGGTCAAGATCAACAACAAATATGATGCTTGGCATAAAGAAATTCTTAATCAATTCGGAGCAACCTTCAATGAGAACCTTAAAACATTCTTCTCCAACATCTGTAATGATAATATTTCTCTTAGATTGCTTTATTAACCTTTGTATTTGCTATTTAGCTGTCGCAAGAAAGAAGCTTGAGAAGATGAACTTCCAAGGAGTTTCATCCTCCGAGATCACCCAGGCCATCACCGAAATGCAAGAAATCAAGAAGAGCATGAGTCAATGGACTGGCGACATGGAGAAATTCAGAAACGGACAAAAGCTTTTGGATCGTCAGCGATACCACCCACCTTCTGACTGGTTATATATCGACCAAGTCGAGGGTGAATGGTCAGCGGTAAAGCAGCTCGTTTCGAGAAAGGGTCAGCAGATGGAGAACGAACTTCCTACTATTCAGGCTCAGATCCTCTCCGACGAGCAGATTCAAAACGAAAAGATCAAGGAGATCGAAGAGCTTTGGCGCAACCAGCGTCCGAACTCTGGAGACGTACTTCCTCATAAAGCACTTGACATCCTGAACATTATTGATGGACAAGTGCAAAGAGTCAAGGAAAGCTACACTCGCATCTGCAAAGCGAAGGAGCTTCTTGGCCTTGAACCTGGCAACCTCGCCCGTCTTGAAGTTTTGGAAGAGGAAGTAGGTGGCTTGAAGAACGTCTGGACCGAGCTGAATCGTGTCTGGGCGGGTATCGAAGCCCTAAAGGAGACCCCATTGTCAGGCGTTGTAGCGAAGAAGCTCAAATCAACCCTTGAAGAGGCAATTGAGCAGCTTAATGCTTTACCGAACCGCCTGAGACAATACGAGGCGTTTGAGGCGATGAAAGACAGATTACAACGCTTCAAGAAGATGAATCTGATTATTCTCGAGCTTAAGAGCGACGCAGTGAAGCCAAGACATTGGAAGAAGCTTTTGGATAAGCTAAAAATCACAGTTAGCTTCACCGAGCTGAACATCGGACACCTTTGGGCATCCGATTTGATTAGAAACGAAAATGCTATTAAAGACATTTTGACTGTCGCTACAGGAGAGTACGTCCTTGAAAAGATGCTTAGAGACATCAAAGAGTACTGGAACGCTTTCGAGCTCGAACTTGCCAGATATCAGAACAAATGCAAGCTGATTAGAGGCTGGGACGAGCTCTTCGCCAAAATGGACGATGATATGAACAACCTGAGCAGCATGAAGATCTCTCCTTACTACAAAGCATTCGAGGAGGAAATCTTGCCTTGGGACGACAAACTTCAGAAGATGAGAATTATCTTCGATATCTGGATCGATGTCCAGAGACGATGGGTCTACCTTGAAGGTATCTTCTTCGGTGCGTCCGACATCAAAGAGCAGCTTTCAAATGAATACACCAGATTCAAAGGAATCGACAATGAATTTACTTCTCTCATGAAGAAAGTTGCTGCTAAACCAAACATCCTCGACGTTATCAGTCAGCCTGGTCTCCAAAAGACACTCGAGCGTCTCGCTGACCTGCTCGCTAAAATCCAGAAGGCTTTGGGTGAGTACCTCGAGACTCAGCGATCGGCTTTCGCTAGATTCTATTTCGTCGGTGACGAAGATTTGCTGGAAATCATTGGTAACAGCAAAGACGTGAAGAACGTGCAAAGACACTTCAACAAAATGTTTGCTGGTATTTCAACTCTCTCAAACGAAGAAGAAGGTGACCTTATCACCGGAATGAACAGCAGAGAGGGCGAGAGCGTCAAATTCTCCAAGAGCGTTAAGATCAGCGAAGATCCTAAAATCAATGTCTGGCTCTCTAAAGTTGAAGACCAAATGCAACTCTCTATTGCCGATAACCTCCAATCAGCGATTAAGGAGATAAGTGTCCTCTCCGAAACAAAGGATAAGAGCAAGGAACAAGAAAAACTGAAACAGATCGAGCTCTACCCTGCCCAAGTCGTCGTGCTCTCGATGCAAGTCATTTGGTCAACCAAAGTTGAACAAGCACTCGAAACTGGTGCCGCTGGACTCCAAGAGGTCGTTAGTTACATCATTGACTACCTCTCACTCCTAGCTGAGAGAGTGCTTACCGACCTTCCTAAAGAAATCCGACAGAAGTACGAGCAATTGATCACTGATTTCGTCCACCAGAGAGACGTCGCTCGTCTTCTTATTGTCCAAGGCGCAAACTCACCAAAAGACTTTGCCTGGGCATACCACATGAGATTCTATTGGTACCCCAAGGAACCTTCTCCATTGAAGAAGCTCTCAATTCAGATGTCAAGTGCAAGGTTCAATTACGGATTCGAGTACCTTGGTGTCGGAGAGAAGCTCGTACAGACTCCTTTAACTGACAAATGCTACCTTACCCTTACCCAAGCACTCCACATGAGAATGGGAGGTAATCCTTTCGGTCCTGCAGGAACAGGAAAAACTGAGTCTGTCAAGGCACTTGGTTCACAGCTCGGATTCTTCGTGCTCGTCTTCAATTGTGACGAAACTTTCGATTTCCAAGCTATGGGAAGAATCTTCGTCGGTCTGTGCCAAGTCGGCGCCTGGGGATGCTTCGATGAGTTTAACAGACTTGAAGAGCGTATGCTTTCCGCGGTTTCTCAGCAAATTCTGACCATTCAAACTGGTCTCAGAGAGAAATCCTCCAAAATCCACCTTATGGCCAAAGACGTCAAATTGAACCAACAAATGGGTATTTTCGTCACTATGAACCCTGGCTACGCTGGCCGTTCAAACCTTCCTGAAAACCTCAAGCAACTCTTCAGACAAATGGCTATGGTTAAGCCAGACAGAGAGCTTATTGCTCAGGTCATGCTTTATTCTCAAGGTTACAGATCAGCTGAGCGTCTCGCTGGTAAAATCGTCTCGTTGTTCGAGCTCTGTAACGATCAGCTTTCCAGTCAACCTCACTACGATTTCGGTCTCAGAGCGCTGAAGGCTGTCCTGAACTCGGCTGGTAACCTCAGACGAGGAGAGAAGCCTGTTGAATTCACGAGTGAGGACGAAATGGCTGAATGGGAGCAGAAGATTCTGCTTCGCAGTGTCTGCGACACTATCGTTCCAAAACTCATCGCTGAAGATATCCCACTTCTATCTACCCTTCTCACCGGTGTGTTCCCTGGCAGCCAAATCAACCCGATCAAAGAAGACAGATTACGTGAAGAGATCAAGCAGCTTTGCATTAAACGTAACCTTCTTTGCCAGGACAGCTTCATGGAGAAAGTTCTTCAATTGTACCAGATTCAGAAGCTCGTTCACGGTGTCATGATGGTCGGACCTTCAGGCTGCGGTAAATCAGCAGCTTGGCGCATATTGCTCGAAGCTATGTACAAAGTCGATAAAATCAAGGGAGAGTTCTACATCGTCGACCCTAAAGCCATCTCCAAAGACGATCTGTACGGAAAGCTCGACTCAACGACGCTTGAGTGGACTGATGGTGTGTTCACACACATCCTTCGTAACATTACTGCCAATGTGAGAGGTGAGAGCTCCAAGCGACACTGGATTATCTTCGATGGTGATGTCGATCCAGAATGGGCAGAAAATCTCAACTCTGTGCTGGATGACAACAAACTTCTCACGCTTCCTAACGGAGAGCGTATCAATATCCCACCAAACGTTAGAATCATGTTCGAAGTCGAAAGTCTCAAGTATGCGACACTCGCTACCGTCAGTAGATGCGGTATGGTCTGGTTCAGCGAGGAAGTCGTCTCCTTGCCAATGATCTTCCATCACTATCTCAACAGACTGAAAGAGGATGATTACGATGACAATTGGAAAAACATGTTCGAAGGCGACAACGAGGCCGACGCAAAGAAATCCTCTGAGGGAATGGCAAAGCGAGAGCAATCTCAGGAGAGCATGACTCGAGAGAGATGCGTCGCGGTAATTAAAAAACTATTCGAAGGTGAATCCAGCTTTGCTGTGAACGCGATCATGGCCGCAGACGGCATGAAGCATGTCATGGAGTTCACGTTGATCAGAGTCATCGAAGCCACTTTCGCCTTGATTAGAAAGGGAGTGACCAACGTGCTCGAATACAACGAATCTCATTCTGAAAGCCCAATGGATGACAGTCTACTTGAACGATACATGAGACGATGGGTACTGATCGCTTTCGCCTGGGGTGTTGGAGGCTCTTTGAACCTTCAGCGCCGTGGTGAATACTGCGCAAAGATTCAGTCATTGAACACTGAAGTTACACTACCAAACTTCCAACCTGGCACCTCATTGCTTGAATACGGTGTGTCAACTGACGACGCAGAGTGGTACTTATGGAAGAAGCGAGTTCCTACCGGTGAAATCGACCCTCAAAGAGTCACTGACGCTGACTTGATCATCACGACTGTTGATACAGTGCGACATCAAGAAATTCTCTGCTCTTGGTTGAGCGAGCACAGACCATTCATTCTGTGCGGACCGCCTGGTTCTGGTAAGACTATGACTCTGATGTCAACGTTAAAGGCGCTGCCTGACTTCGAAATGGTATTCGTGAACTTCTCTTCGTCAACATCGCCAGGCTTGCTTATCAAGACCTTCGATCAATACTGTGAGTACAAGAAGACTTCAAACGGAGTGATTTTGAGCCCGAAACAACCAAACAAATGGCTGATTGTGTTCTGCGATGAAATCAATCTTCCCGAAATCGATAAATACGGAACGATCCCAGTCATCACTTTCCTCCGTCAGCTCACTGAACACCACGGATTCTGGAGAAATTCAGACAAACAATGGGTCAGCCTCGAAAGGATTCAATTCGTCGGCGCTTGCAATCCACCAACAGATTCCGGTCGATCACCTCTTTCTCAAAGATTCTTGAGACATGCTCCTCTGATTCTGGTCGATTTCCCTGGTCCAGACTCTCTAAGACAGATCTACGGCACATTCAACAGAGCTATGCTTAGAAAAGTTCCTACTCTCAAACAGCACGCAGACTCTCTCACTGAAGCTATGGTAGATTTCTACACCCGCTCTCAGAACCATTTCACTGCAGACATGCAACCACATTACATTTACAGTCCTCGTGAGCTTACCAGATGGAAATACGCTATCAACGAAGCACTCGAGCCACTCGAATCGCTTGAAGACCTCGTGAGACTTTGGGCACATGAAGCTTTGAGACTCTTCCAGGACAGACTCGTCCACCCTGATGAGAAGAAATGGTGCGAGGAGCTCGTTGATGAAGTAGCAATGAAATGCTTCCCTAACCTTCAACCTAATGCTTTGGAGCGTCCTATCCTCTTCACAACTTACTTATCGAAGAACTATCAATCCGTCGAAAGAGAGGCCTTGAGATCCTTCATCCAAGCCAGACTGAAAGTCTTCTACGAAGAAGAGCTTAACGTTCCAATCGTCGTTTTTGACTCCGTTCTTGACCACATTCTCCGTATTGACAGAGTCTTACGTCAGCCAATCGGTCACGTGTTGTTGGTCGGATCCAGTGGTGTCGGAAAGACAACGCTTTCTCGATTCGTCTCATGGATGAACAATCTGTCCATCTTCCAAATTAAAGCAGGAAGAAACTACTCTCTTGCTGATTTCGACCGTGACCTGAGAGAGGTTATGATGCGATCTGGTTGCAAACAGGAGAAGATTTGCTTCATTTTCGACGAATCTAACGTCTTGTCTATCGCCTTCATGGAGAGAATGAACGCCTTGCTCGCGTCCGGTGAGGTACCGGGATTATTCGAAGGCGAAGATTACATGGCCTTGATTAACCAATGCAAAGAAGCGTCTTTGAGAGATAACAAGATGGTCGACAGCGAAGAGCAACTCTACAAGAACTTCATCAAGAACGTCCAGAGAAACCTCCACGTCGTCTTCACGATGAACCCATCGAATCCGGACTTCTCTAACAGAACCGCAAGTTCGCCTGCGCTTTTCAATCGTTGCGTCATCGATTGGTTCGGTGAATGGTCGCAGGAAGGTCTGTTCCAAGTTGCCAAGGAGTTCACTCTTACTGTCGACGCCGAAGCTTCTTCCTTCAAGAAGAAGGATCTCAAAGAGAACGCTGAGTTGAGACATACCTTCATGGTGAACCTTATTGTGCAGATCCATAACTCTGTCGTGGAAATCAATAAGCGTTTGGCTAAGAGCGCGAAGAAATTCAACTACATTACCCCAAGAGACTTCTTAGACTTTATCAAGCAGTTTGTGAGACTCCATGCCGAGAAGAAAGAGGAGCTTATTGAGCAACAACGTCACTTGGGAGCTGGTTTGAACAAGCTGAAGGAAACTGAAGAGCAAGTTATTAAGCTTCAGGTTGAGCTTGACAAATACAAGGAAGAGCTTGATAAGAAAGAGAAATTGGCCAATGAAAAATTGAAGCTCATGGTGGCTGAGCAAAATGAAGCTGAGAAGAGACGAGAAGCGTCGATCAAGCTCTCACAGGAGCTGGATATTAAGCAAGGAGTCATAAAGGAACGACAAGCAATCGTTAATCAAGAGCTTGAGGAAGCGGTTCCTGCTTTAGAAAAAGCTAAGAACGCTGTCAGTGGCATTAATCCAAAAGATTTGAACGAAATGAGAAAGCTGCTGAAACCGCCAGAGCTCGTCAAGTTGACAGCTGAGGCTGTTGTATCACTTCTGACAGGCAAAGTTGAGAAATGGGACTGGAAGGAAGTCCTCGCAGAAATGAGCAAAAACACATTCATGAGCAGCGTGCTTGGTTTCAACTCAGAGAAGATCTCAGCCCCCTTGAAGAAAAAACTCATTGACACTTACACTGCAAAACCTGAATGGGACATCGAAAGAATCAGAAGAGCCTCTCAAGTCGCTGGTCCGCTTGCAGACTGGGTCACAAGTCAAATCAAATACGCTGATATCTTGACGAAAGTTCAACCTCTCAGAGACGAAGTCGCTGGACTCAAGAAAGAAGAGGAAGTCCTCTTGAACAAAGCTAAAGAAACTAACCGTAATGATTAAAGTAGCTTATGATGTTTTCTAATCTTTTTTTTCGCCAACTACTAGAGCTTATTGATGATCTGCAAAAGAATATCGATAACTACAAGCGAGAGTACGCAGAGCTCATCACTGAGAAAGAAAACATCAAGAACGAAATGTTGAAAGTCCAAGAAAAAGTCGAACGATCCAAGAAACTCATTAGCGTAAGCATAAAGACTCAAATATATCATTATTCTTAACTCTCCTCTCTTTATTAGAACCTTTCTTCCGAACGAACTCGTTGGGAATTCTCATCAAAGAACTTCCAGCAGCAGCTCGCCACAATGACCGGTGACACTTTGATCTCCGGCGCATTCTTAGCATACATCGGATTTTTCGATCACTACTACAGAAAGGTGCTTATTAACTACTGGAGAGACTTACTCGAGAACGCTGGACTGCTCTACCGTTCTGATCTCTTCCTCACTGATTATCTTCCAAAACCTAACGAAAGATTCTTATGGCAGGCTAATCGTCTACCTGATGACGATTTGTGCACAGAGAACGCTATCATTCTTTCCAAATTCAATCGTTATCCACTTATCATCGATCCTGCAGGTCAAGCGTATGAGTTCTTGCTCTCCTTCTACAAGGATAGAAAGATCATGAAAACTTCCTTCGCTGATGACGCCTTCATGAAGAACCTCGAAACCGCACTGAGATTCGGAACACCGCTTCTCGTCCAAGACGTCGAAAAGATTGATCCGATCCTCAACTCAGTGCTTAACAAAGAACTCTACAAGACTGGAGGACGTGTTCTCATCCGTGTCGGTGATCAAGAAATCGATTTCGCGCCTACTTTCACCATGTTTATGATTACCAGAGATTCCAACGCGCGATTCACGCCTGATCTGTGCTCTCGAGTAACCTTCGTTAACTTCACTGTCACACCATCAAGTCTCGAGGAGCAATGCTTGAACATCTATTTGAGAAACGAGCGCCCTGAAACGGACCAAAAGCGCATTAGACTCATGAAACTTCAGGGAGAATTCAAAGTTAAGCTCAGAGAACTCGAGGATCAGCTCCTTAATGCTCTTAGTAACGCAACCGGAAACATCCTCGATAACCTTGAGGTTATCAAGACACTCCAGAACCTCAAAGACGAAGCTTCAGGAGTTCAAAGAGAAATGGAGGACTCAGAAAAAGTCCTTGAAGAAGTCAAGCAAGACACTGAGGTGTATCGCCCACTCGCCGTCGCTACAAGCAAGATCTTCTTCGCAATGGGCTCAATGTCTCAAGTTTACTTCCTCTACCACTTCTCATTGGCATTCTTCATGGACACTGTCTACTCGCTGCTCAATGAGAACAGAAAACTCGCTGAAATCTCAAAATCCGACTACACTACCAGACTCGCTTTCATTTACCAAGAGCTCTTCCGTCTCATCTACCAACGAGTCACTCACACTCTTCGTAATCAAGACAAGATGATCTTTGCTCTCCGTCTCGCTCAAATTAAACTGGGCTCTGGTGCCGCTGCCTGTCAGGATCTCCTTACACAGCTCATCAGAGGCTCCAGTATCATCGAGAGCAAACTTTCTCCGAAGATACTTGGAGGAAAGCTTAGCACAAACCAATTGAAGCTCCTCGAAGAAGTCGGAAACTCTCAGAGATTCAACGACCTTGTCGCTCATATCGAATCAAACGAACATGAATGGCTTCAACTTCTTAAGGCCGTCAATGTCGAAGATGCTATTCCTAAGGGCTGGTATAACAATGAATATGAAAGCAATTTAGCTTCCACTTTGAATCCTCATGAAAAAGAGATTGCTTCATCACTCCGTGACCTTACCATTATTAAGATCCTCAGACCCGACAGATTCAAGCAAGCTGCGGAGAAACTTATCGACAAGATCTTGGGAGAGAACTTCCTTGACGTCCCTGCTCTCAACCTCGGTTACGTAGTAGAGAAAGAATCTAATCCAAAGAGTCCTTTGCTTCTCTGCTCTGCTCCAGGTTTCGATGCCAGCTACAAAGTCGATACTTTAGCAAGAGACCTCAATAAGAAATACGAAGCTGTTGCTATCGGTTCAAGCGAAGGTTTCGAGCAAGCTGACCGAGCGATTAAGCAAGCTGCGAAGGTGGGATCTTGGGTCCTTCTGAAGAATGTCCATTTGGCACCAGCTTGGCTTCAAGAATTGGAGAAGAAAGTCCATGGATTGCAAGCTCATGATGTAATAACTCACTTATTTCGTATCAGTTAATTTACTTGATACTTGCTATAGAACTTCAGACTGTTCCTTTCAATGGAGTTTAATGAAAAGGTTCCAAGCACACTCATTAGACAATCATACAAATTCGTGTTCGAACCTCCAGATGGTATCAAGGCTTCACTGAAAAGGTAGTTATTTCTGTTATTTTGATTGCCATAACTCACTTCACTAATGCAACTTTAGATCATACCAAACTGTTTTATCTGCGAATCGTACTGATAGGGGCCCAGCAGAACGATCCAGACTTCACTTCCTCTTGTCATGGGTCCACGCTGTGATACTCGAAAGACTTAGATACACTCCAATCGGTTGGACTAAAGTCTATGAGTTCAACGAAGCTGATCAACGCTGCGCGCTTGATTTGGTCGACGAACTGATCGATAGCTTCGGAGAACGTAGCAACCTCTCACCTGACAAAATCCCATGGGAAGCCATCCGCACGATCCTCTGCCAGACTTTGTACGGAGGTAAAATCGACAACGATTTCGACGCGAAGATTCTCTCTTCCCTCGCTGAGCAATTCTTCACACCAAAATGCTTCGACCATGACTTCCCACTCTTCGATGCAGCGAACCAGTCTGAAATGCTCACAATTCCTGACGTCACAAAGACATCGCAGTTCGTTGAATGGATTAACAATTTACCAGCAGTCGAATCACCAGCATGGTCAGGTCTTCCTGTCAACGTCGAGAAAGTCTTGAAAGAGCAGCAAACTGAATATCTCCTCAGTCGCATCTGGCAGATCCAGGACGCAAACGAAGAGGCTGTTGTATTGGAGTCCGTCACTGAGACGAAGAAAGCCGTCAAGAAAGAAGGACCACAACAATTGAAATGGCTCAGAGAACTCGGTGAGAAAGCTAATTTGTATATCCAGATTCTTCCAACAGCCCTCGAGAAATTGAACAGAACTTCTGGATCGATTACAAACCCACTCTTCAGATTCCTCGAAAGAGAAGTAACTGTTGCCTCGAAGTTGCTGAGCACACTTAAAACGAATCTCGGTGATGTTAAGAACCTCTGCGAAGGCAAGATCCAATCCACCGCTGACCTTAGAAAACTTGCGCTTCAATTATACGCTGACAAAGTGCCAGATGGTTGGAAGAAGTATAGAGTCGCGAACTTGAGTGTCAGCGACTGGCTTACCGATTTCAAGAAGAGACTCGACCAGTTTAATAGAATCATTCCTCAGAAAGAATATCGTAATTCATATATGTTTGAGGATTTTACTAACTCTTGTTTTTTTTTCAAAATTATAGACAGACAAGGTGTTTGGATGGGCGGCTTGTTGTTCCCTGAAGCATACCTTACTGCCACTAGACAAGCCATTGCTCAAGATCATCAATGGTCGCTTGAAGAGCTTGAGTTGAAGGTCGTGATTTACCAGAAAGAGGAGTTAGATGAAGACAGCTTCTTGGTCTCAGGATTGTTCATTGAGGGTGCCCAATGGGATGCCGACAGCAAACAATTGGTCCTCAGTGAAGAAATGAGATTCGCGCTCCCAACTCTGAAATTCACATGGATAAGAGTCAATAAGGCTGACAAGGGCGCCGTCCAAGACGGAGAAATTTTGGTGCCAGTCTACCTGAACAGAAGCAGATCCAATCTCCTCTTCTCGATTAAGCTCCAATGTGGCAAGATTCCAAGAACTACTTTGTACCAGAAAGGCGTTGCGCTGATTGCCTGCGAGAATTAATAGACGATGCACCTTTAACTTGAATTACTAAGGCAGCTGAACATTCATGCATTAAATTGTAGTTCTATTCATATCAATATTCAATAATCAGAAATAAGAGATGAATTTCTAAAATCCAAACAAAAAATTAGCCTTCAAGTAAAACAAACAAATAATAGAGCGTATGACTTAATCGCGACGTCTACTTATGAGAGAAATCGCAGGAGATACTAGAAAACGAATCAATCTGTTGAAAGACCATTTAAGAAATAAGCATAATCGAGCTGTTTTTTTAATATCCACTTTTTCCCCTTCTCTTGAGAAATATGCACAATAATGCAAAGTTGAATATCTAGTTCTGACTCAACAAATCAAATCTGTGCAATGCTATTTTGTAAAATAACTCGCTTGCTTGCTCGATTGCTGAATCATCAAACACAAAGTAAGGATTATGATAATCAGGATTGTCTGTTTCTTTTAAACCGGTTGTTAAGAAGAAATACGTGCCAGGAGTATAGCGGGTGTAATAACTGAAATCTTCAGCTCCCAGATTTGGCAGTCGCGTATCACTCACATTAGCCTCTCCATAAATCTGCTTTCCAAGTTCAATCACGATCTCAGTTTCTTTCTTTGTGTTGATGACAGCTGGATATTCTGTCTTCATCTCTAATTCGAGCTTTACACCATGTTCTCTGCATATCTTCTCGCAAATAGCCTGGAATTTAGTCATAAAATCGAGTGTAAGCGCCTCATCAAAAGATCTCAAGTCTCCTTTGATCACCGCTCGGTCCTGAATGGCATTTGAAACTTCTCCGGAATGGAGATATGGCAACTTAGAAATAATCCTTCTGTTCTTGTAATCATCTCCGTAACTCTCGATTAGCTTTTGATTAGCGAGATATATCTCAATTGCAGGTGGTAGCGGGTCAATAAAAGTTTCCGGAGCACAAATATGGCCGCCTTTGCCGAAAATCTAAAGGAAGATTAATACAATCAATCTCGCTGATGCATACTGTAATGTTTATCTCGGTGATTTGAGCTTGGATAGGACCTTCTATAACGAATAATTTTCCAGTTTTCGCGAATGGCTCGCAATGCGCGCCGTAAACCTCCTTCACGCCTTCAAGGCACCCTTCTTGAACCATTGGGTACGCTCCACCAAGAGCTTCTTCAGCTGGTTGGAAAAAGAGTCTGACGGTCTTGTCAGAAGGGATTTTATTGATATTGTCGAGGATTTTGCTGGCAGCGCCGAGTAACCAAGCACAATGTCCATCATGGCCACACATGTGAGCACGATCTTCTTTGGTCGATTTATAATCGACATCAGCCAATTCCTTTATAGGTGTAATGACAAATCCAATATCTGATGTAAAAGAACGTTACTTTCATTGGCAAGCAATCCATATCTGCTCGAAAAGCTATCATATACGGTTTTCCGCTCTAACGAAGTAAAAAAAAGAGTTATTTTCAATGTCATCTTGCTGAAGTACCGGTGGTGCTTTTCCTTTTATATCAACCGTGATGCCTGTTTTTGCAATTCTTCGTATTTGAGAATCAACAACTCCCAATCCTTTAAGATACTCGATGATTTTCGCTGAAGTTACTACTTCCTCAAACGCGAGTTCTGGATTTTTATGAAGTTCTCGTCTAAACTCTGTCAGCTTTTCAAGATTGTACAACTTCCTTTCAACCATTGTAATTATCCAGGCGAGTTTACTAATTTGGTCGCTAAAGATACGAGTAATTTAAATGAAATGAATCTTTTTATTAGTTTGCATAGCCAGTATTAGAATATCAGATTTTATAAATTTAGATCTCTGATATTAGCAAATCAAAACTTGATACATATAAAGATGGTGTCGGCGGAATCCACTATTGTGAAAGAAGACTTTACTTATGATGAAGGCAAATACCTCGGTTTCATTGCATATGACTCTGCTAAAGAAGGCAAACTGCCTGGTGTTTTGGTTCTTCATGCCGGGCCTGGATTCAATGACTACGTCAAACGAAGGGCAACTATGATTGCTGAGTTAGGATACATTGGTTTTGCCTGCGATTTGGTCGGAGGAGGGAGAGGTTATAAAGGGCCAGAAGAAGCTGATGCTTCTTTGGTTCCCTTCGACACTGTGAGAGATAAATTTTATAAAGCTTACGATCTGCTAAAAGCTCATGAGAAATGCGATCCAACTAAGATTGCGGGAATAGGATACTGCTACGGAGGCATTGTACTTATGAATTTAGTACGATTGGGTGCTGATTTGAGAGGAATTGCTAGTTTCCATGGACCAGTGAGACCGTTCGTTCCTCGTATAGAAAAGGGGAAATACAAAGGAAAGGTGTTGGCCTGTATTGGAGAACTAGACTCGCAGATCCCAAAGGAAGAAATTGTGGAGTGGAAAAAGGAATTCGATGAAGCCGGTGTGGACTACAAGGTAGTTATCTATCCTGACACTTATCATGCTTTCACGAATCCGGCTATGGGTGAAAAAAAACCCGGTGGGCCTCCTATTGCATACAATGAGAAATCTGACAAAGAGTCATGGGCTGAATTGGTGGTTCTCTTGAAAGATATTTTCTCTGATTAATTAAAGTTCTTCTTCAATATATCTATATGGTAATTAATCATAGAAGATCAACCATCATGTAATTCAAAAAGCAAAAAGAAACAAGGATAATATATTATTTTTCTTTATTTTAAAAGTAATTTTTATTTCGAAGCAAGCGTTGCTTGTTGAGTTGAAATAAATCCTAATTTCTATTATTATTTTGTTTTAGGAAGAATAATCACATTATTGAAAATCATTGAATCTCATGCAAGATGGAAACCAGGAGTTACAAAGAATTGAATCGAGACCAGATATCGAAGAAGAAGGCTGCCACCCTTCATCAATAAGCGATTTTCAGGCAGATGCTGATGACGACGATGATTACTATCAAGAGAGTGATATTGGATTGAAAGACAATGAACCTCTTTATTTCGTTGAGAAAATACTAGACAGGAAAATGTTACAAAAAGGAGGTGCTAGGTATAAAGTCAAGTGGGTTGGATGGCCGGAAAGTCAATGCACTTGGGAACCTCTGAAGAACCTCCAGAATGTGCAAGAACTTGTCAATGAATTTGAGGAAGCGCGTGCAGCGCGACAAAGAGAGAGATCGAAGGCTCAGTCCTTTAAAAATCATTATTCAAAGCAGCAAAGGAAGCTATCTGAGAATGGAGAGAGAGTACTTATCGACTTAACTGAGGAGAAGTTGCCGCTTGATGAAGATGGACGACCGAAGGAAGACCTACAACGAAAAAAGAAGTGTCTACCTGAAGAAGGGCACCTCAAATACAAAGACAAGCCGAATAAAATTCTCATACCAAAAATTGATAAAGAAGATCATAAATTGCTATTTCTCGTAGATTGGGCTTTGAGAGAGGATGGGACGAAGCCTGCTGCGAGTTATATGAGCAATGAAGATTTTAAAACGCACAATCCAGTTTTTTTACTTGAGTACTACGAATCCAAGCTGGTTTATTTCACAAAAAAGAGCGATTCTAATGATAATGATGTTACTGTGATAACGCCGTCTAATAGCAATGATAGAATAAAAAAGATGGCTTTTGAGTTAAGGAGCAGTCTTGCCACTGAGGCTCTCGTGGAAAACCTTGAGCTCGAAAAAAAGTCTCCGATTCGAATAATTGAATGACCCGCCAAAAACAATTAAGATACACAATCGAATTCATATCACTTCATTACTTGACAGTAGCGGACGTTGTAATTTTATAAATCTATCGCAGCTAGATTTGTCGAACTCTGTACCTGATGTACTATGAATTCAATCTGCTCGATAATAATGAATAATTTGGGATGTGAACACTTATTTTCCTGCTTTATCATGTCTATTGATTTCAGACTGCATGGACTTGAAAACCAACATCAAATGACTTATGATTGAAATATTTGAAAAAGAAATACAGACAAAGTCGCATAATTATATTGTCACTCTGTCTATCATTCATTTGTTTCCTCAGAAGAAAGCAATGAAGTTTATCAAGATTAAAGAGACCTTCCTCTAGTAAATTATTTTCTATGTCGATGTCAGGAAGCTGAAAATCTCCCTCAATTTCGAAGTTGGATATCTTAATTGATCGATAAAGTACGTAAATAAAAAAATTATGGCTGAGAAACAACCAGAGGCCTCGAGCAAGTTCAGTCCTTATACTTATGAGATAAAGAATGATCCGGAAGTGAGCAAGAAGTTTGCTCAAGATGGAGAATACAAAGATCTCCTTACAGAAGAAGAAAACATGATCGTGAACGATCTTAAGATGGAAAACGAGAAAAAATTAAAAGATTTCGACGAATTCCTCTCCAAGCAGTACATGGAGTTTGATTACAAGATAAACACCTGCTTGTTAAACCGCTGCTATCAGAATCTTTCCGTCGACAGACCCTCTTACAACGAATGTCTTCAAAAATGCACTTCAGGAACCAAAAAAACCGATACTTTCATCTCAGATCAAATCCAACGGCTACAATCTGCTTTTCAAACCTGTATCACTAACGCGACTAATCCTCATAGGGATGTTATGAAAGAAATTGTTGAGTGTTATGATGTGTATTTAAATACCTTTGACTCTCTTAAGAAAGAAATCGCAAAGGAATTTAGCTATTATCAATCGTGATTATTTGTTAGCGTTTGTATATATACATCCCCATTATGATCTCCTAAACGCTTTTTGAAACAATAAATGTAACTTAACGGCACTTTTTTGTTGGAATACCAGAAAAAGTCGGAATACGAACCCACGTCTCTTAAATTTTATTTCAATATCATTATTAAGAACGTTTAGATAGTCATGCCAATCGCGGAATACGAGCTTTATAAGCGATTGCGATTACTAGGAGAAGGTTCATACGGAAAAGCGTATCTAGTGGAATGCGTTTCTGATGGCTCGCTGTGTGTTATTAAGCAGCTCGATCTCAGTCGAATGAGCGAACAAGAAAAAAAAGATACACTTAAAGAAGCGAAAATCCTCGAGGCGCTCCGACATCCTAACATCGTGCGCTTTAGAGAGGTGTATAAAACCAAGAAAGGGAAGCTGTGTATTGTAATGGATTATGCTGATGGTAGCGTTTTTCAAAGGATATTCGGCTAATAGAATTTTTAAAGGTGGAGACCTAGCGAAGAGAATTAAAGAGCGGCGAGGAGCGTACTTTTCTGAAGCACAAATCCTTGATTGGTTTACGCAAATCTGTCTCGCGGTGAAACACGTGCATGATCGCAAAATAATTCACAGAGATCTAAAAACTCAGAACATATTTCTGACCAAGTCGAACATCATAAAGCTTGGAGATTTTGGTATTGCAAGGGTGCTAACCAACACGAGGGATCATGCGAAAACGGTGATTGGAACGCCTTATTATTTATCGCCTGAAATTATCGAAAATAAGCCTTACGGTATGAAATCTGATATGTGGTCGTTAGGAGTAGTGCTGTATGAGCTATGCGCATTGAAACCGCCTTTTGATGGGAATTCTTTGCAATTTTTGGCGTTGAAGATAGTGCGAGGAACGTATAGTCCAATCCCAGGGCATTATTCAAGAGATTTGAGAAGTCTTGTGTTTTCTCTATTGCAAACGGATCCGAACAAGCGACCTACCGCTGCGCAGATTCTAAGTATTTGATTGCAGCTGGAAAGAGACCTAATTCCTTTTTTTGGTAAACCGAATAGGCATGCCGTTTATTAAAGCTCGGATCAAAAATTTTCTTTCAGAAAGCATTCGAATTAACGAATTTTCGCATACAATTCTGCATAATCAAGTAAGCTAGTGCCTGAGAAGGATTGTAATTGAGTGTATAATAGAAAATAGATGTCGCAGAGGTGAAAATCGAGGATTTAAAGGATGTTATCAATGAAGCGCCACTACCTGAGCATTTAGTCTTGGAAATGAGATTACAAAATCAGTTGCAACAAAAAAAAGAGAACGAGGAACAAATTGTAAGCGAGCAGAATACTCCTCAAAAAAAGCCTATTGAGCAGCAAGTAGCTTATCATTGTAGCAATATAAAGGAATGTAAAATATGATAAATCTAGAAGGCAAATTTTGTTGGGAAGAAAGAAGAAGAGAAACAAGCTCAGCAACCTAACAAACCGAATTATCACCATCGCAACCAGCAGCAGCAGCCGATATCAAACCAGGTGAAGAAGCCAAATGACCAAAAACTCCAACAACAGCAAGCTCCTTCACTCCAAGCCGAAAATCAGGGTCCGAAAATAGTTCGTCATCATTTTGAGGCGAGGCCGCAAGATGGTGGAAAGGATAACGTTGTACCAGTCAGCAAAAAGTCAGATCCTCACGCGAACTTGAATCGAAACAAATGGGAGAAAAAATCCCCTGCAGAGCAGCAATCTCAAGCGAATCAGAAGATACAACAACGTGCAGATGATGGTAAGAAACCGAAACCACCAGTGGATCCCAAATCCAGGCCTCAAACAGGATATAAGCAAGGATCAGATGAAGTTCCTAAAGTGCATTCAAATCCTAGCTCGGCGCAGAACAGCAATAAAAAAGAAAATAAGTTAAAGGATGTTCCAGTCAAGCGAGTCGAGTCGCTAGAAAGGAATAATGATTCTCCCAAAAAACCCGTCGTGAAAAAAAGCGAGCCTCAGACAGCAAAAGATTCGAATTTCAAAAATGCAGGACAACCAAAGAAGCCAGACCTGCACGAACAAAAGGTGAATTATGACAATTTTGTGTTCTCGGCTTATTGATATCTGTATTTAGGATTTAAGCAAGGGGAAAAAAATCGAGTTGAAAGCAGACAATTCGAATCCTAACTTAAATCAGAAATCAAGCAACACGCCTGCTAAAATTATTAAAAATGGCCCAGCCGAGGAGGTACCTGCCAGAGGGGTGAAAAGTGGACGAAAGGAAAGATCTTCTTCTCGAAGTAAGACGCCTCCAACAAGAACTCCTCGCAAACGATGGAATGTTGCAAAAAGCCCCTCAGAAAAGCCAAAGCCAGTGCTAAACTCCAAAGGAGAAGATAGGCAAATTGTTCATTCAGAATCAGATAATCTTTTGGTAATAATTTTCATCAGTTAATGCTGGAGCTTACTTTTTCATTCAAGCTTCAGAAAGTTGGAGACTCAAATCTG
>ENA-UOUE01000692-UOUE01000692.1-compost-metagenome-genome-assembly--contig:-NODE-692-length-26224-cov-7.174054_pt1 | contig 26224 bp, 16 predicted proteins | sample MGYA00238146_ERZ747223 | MGnify/ENA primary metagenome ERZ747223 (study PRJEB28781, sample SAMN06268865) | compost metagenome | isolation source: single cell | place: USA: California, Emeryville, Joint...
CTACTGAGTAACTATCAAATCCAAGCTCAGAATTGCTTGATACCGGTAACCCTAGCGGTCCATCGAATTTCTACGTTAAACAGAGTCCTTAAATTAAATAATTTATCAAGAAATTTTAATTCACAGTACTGGATAGGCCATGCACCCAATTTCACACCTTCAAATAAAACTCATGCTGATCCTTTGAGAACTCAGTAAGACCATGACGCGGGCGAACTTTAGAACAGCGCTACCCAGAAAAAAAAGCCGGTGAAGCGCAATTTAGCACAAGTGTTTATCTCTCTTGCAAAAAAATAAACTTTTCAGAAAGTAGTGACAACTACGATTTCTACACAACACATTGACTCTAAACGAAGAGAACTTCCAGTTCTCTCGTAGATCCGAAACCTATAAAAATCTTTTGAAGAGCCCGATAAGTTGCTCTTCGCATCAAACCCTAATAAGCTTAATTTTTCATGATGAGAGAAGATTTTTAACAGAAAAAGCAGGCTATATCTAGAATCCGAGCCTAACTGGCTTGCTGTTATCATTTAGTTCATGTTGCCTAAGAGTTTGAAATTTCTTTGAAAATTTGAAAGCTAGTTAACTCGTGCTATAACTAGTTTAAGCTATGTTGATACTGGATCAGAGAGATTGCTTTAATTTGGTCCAAGATTCTTTTATCCAATGAACTTTGACTCTGGGCAATTAACATTCAATCAACAAATTCCGGTGTTTCTTAAGGATAAATTGATCAGAGGTAAGAGACCGCATATATTTCGACTGAATTGATAAGATTTCAATGAGAGGAGCAGCATCTTCTACCATTCAGTTGCAGGGGTCGCCATTTCGGCACGCTATAATTAGTAGTCTTTTTTGATTAACTTCGTGTTCCAAAATTTAATTAAATACTACTCCCAACCTTCAAAACCCAAATAATGGCAAAATGGACTCCAACTTGCAGTTATTTGACCTCTGTTCGCTTTGATGAATGCTATACTCTTTTTATGCTCGCATACTATTGAAAAGACAGACCGAAAAAACTTACTTTTTTCTCTGTATTTAAGGGAAAAAAATTTGAAGCGTTTTTTGGAGTCACTGAACGATGCCTATGGCCTTCGTTGCTTCTGTTAACCGTACGGATGAGAGAGTCCAGGTATTTTCCAGATCCAAATTCGACATCATTGTTAGAGGGAGAAATATTTTGAATTTAAATTATTGATGCTCTGGTTGAGAGACTTATTTGAAAATTGGCACCTAGTTATCCTGCTATGAGACGTTAATCATATTGAGTCTGACTGAATAGCTTGCCTCTCAAGGAATTTTCGAATTTGGTTCCAGTTATTTACGATTTATCTTCAGGTGCTAGGAGATTCTTATCGGTATGCGAATATTTTTTGATAAGTTCGAGGTCTCTCAGAGTGATTGCAAAAGGAGGAGAGTTATCCGTGCCAGCGCTTAAGAGAATGAGATTCTGAGAATCTTTCTGTTGCATTTGTCAGAAGAGCTTTTAGTCCTTTGAATTGTTCAAAAATTCTTATTTAAGGCTATAATTAAGGGTATTTTGTATTTCTGTTCTCAGTGAATTATTCGCTTTCTATGTAGCGGTATTAAACGCTATTAGCTGAGTAGTACGGAAAGCAAAAGTCGCTGAAGTCATGGATTTTCAATTGATGATAACGCTCAGAATTCTCAAACAAGAGGGGGTTAATACTATGTAAAACCTCTAATATGGGAATTTCCAACAACATCAACGGAGCTCATAAGGCGAATAGCTTATTTAGATGATAAATCTCTTTGAATGCCAGTATTCTGATACTAAAATTGTAGTTTCGAGAGCAGCGAGTTTAAAGAATTATATGAGAAAGGTATGGTATCAAAGTACAACAATATGAGAAATAATAAACAACTAAAAGAGTTCAAATCAATGATAAATTCAAACTCGAATCGAATCAGGAAAATTTCTGATATGATATGGCTACTTAATCGACTGGATTTGAAAAGAAAGAAAATCAAAATCGCTTTCTTTTGTTCCTGAGCAGCTTAGAATTTAGAAAGTGAGTGAAGAACTTCGCGTGAGCATGACGCCATAGCATCGTCTATGATAGTTAAGAATTGAAGAATATTTAAAGAATCTTGGAAACCCTGAAAGGTGCTATTGCAAAGCCGCTGTTCAAAGGCATAAGCATATTTCCAGGCCGTTTTGATCTTATTGATGACGTTTTTATCCATCAATTTCGATGAACATACTTTACATGACCGACAGCATTCGTCAACAAAGACTCCTCGTTTATGATTGTAGGCATCAAATAACTCAGGCACCAGACCCAATACAATATAATTTTCAAATTTGGAGATGTTATCGAAAAAATCATCTCTGCGAGCTTTCTTCAAGTACATATGAGAGAGTATGAGTCCTCTGTTCATCAAGAAGATGATCTTCTTGAAGTATCCTCTGATGATTTCAGCCTCAACGTCTCCACATCCAGAGAAATAGTCTTTCAGTTGGAGAGTCCTTCCGGCCTTATTGGCAGCTTTCCAGAAGCCTTCCTCGGTGAAAACCATATCCCAGATGTCTTTAGGCACCTTTGAAATCTTCTCATTGTAGCTGCAACTGAGGTTCTTGGCGAAGAAATTCCAGACATCTTCTATAACGAAAAGAGAGTCTTTCATCAGTTTCTTCTCATCGACGGCCTCAACACCGAGAATCGTAGATTGGCTGACGATCAGCCTACTTGCACAGTCAAGAAAAGCTCTGAGCACGATGTCAGTGTCTTGCTTGATGAATTGCAGGAAGCTTTTTGAAATTCTTCTGCCAAATTTCAAAGAGTCTTTTGAATGGTTCGGTAATGCTAACGACTTTGTTTTGTTAATCTGGGAGTTAGATTGACTCTCAGTAACGAAAACTGGGCTCGTCGATTCGAGCTCCATTTCTGCGGTGGCCTTGCTGGTTTTCCGAGAGAAACACAGTGGGCTTTCACCTCCTTGTTTCAGACTTATCATATTCGTCTCCTCTTCAAAAAAATCAAAATCCATTGATTTTAGTTTCCAAACTGTGATATAATTACTTTTTTTTGTATGACAGTTTAAATAGACATAACTATAATCCTTCTATGACAATCTAACTACTCACTGATAATTTATAAAACTTTTGGTTTTCGTGCAAGAGTGCAAAATACCAACAGTACAACATAAATTAAGAGAGCAATCCTCTAAACATTATTCCGAGTGAAACAATGCATTGCGCAAGACCAAAATGGACTTCCCACATGTTTCTTCCAGGAGGAAAATTTAGTAGAGTAATGAAATGGTGTCAGGTCAGAACAACGAAGCTTTTATTTGTATCGTACGCACTGGATCGAACAAAAAGCGAATTGTTCGTTTAAATTTAATTTAATCTAATTTAATTTAGATTGAACCTAAATATCGTGACGCATTTAAATAGCATGGGTGTTTGACGAATTTAAAAATTTTTCAGTAAAACTGCTGGTGGGTCTATAGGAGTCAAATGAAAGAAATTAAGCTGCTCACTGTGGTTGATAGAGAGGTTTAGCCTTGATAAAGGAAGTATTTTTCAAATTTTGAGTTGAAAATGAGAGTGCCGATTTAGACGCTTCACTATTCATTTGTTAACGAACTGCTTCGAATTTTTTATAACAATAAGATTTTTTCAGATTGCACTATTGCGCTGTCGAATTAAATTTTTTCCATTTTCCGAATAATAATGAAGAAACAAATTCCATAAGGAATTCTTAGATTTTGTTTGATTGGCCTCGCCAAATGCAATGCGTTTATTTATTCTGGAAAAAGGTTCGCTGCATTCTATTGAGAATTTTTTCCCTTCCCTCACCGTTACTCTCTTTCAGTTTGCAGTTTGAAAAGCTCTTCCATGATGAAGGTTGTAACGATGCCATTAGCTCCGATGAGCGTGTGATGGAGAAGTTGAAGCTTTTATCATAAAGAAGAGTTAATATATTAAGAAATAGATCTCAAACATCTTCTACAAATACATAGCAAATCCCAGGCAAGAGTTCATCATGAAATATGATTGTTTTTCCATTGAAACGGGTTTTAAGTTCGATAGATGTGTTTATCCACCTAAAAGAAAACGATATTCTTGCATCTTTTATAGTGCCATGAAGAGCCATAAGTGAATACACGATAAAAAACTTAGCGAGAGAAACAGGAACCCAGTCGCTACGATCTCTGAATTCAATGAGTAAAAAAATAAAAACCAGAAAAATTCGGTTTTTGGGATCGGAAACTTTTTGTGATTCTCTCTTTTCCTTTTGCCTAATTCCAGGTTGTTTTAGTGCTCTAAATGTATTTTCAATGGCTAAACCAACGATAACACTCACCAATAGTTGTAAAAGTTTTGTTGCTACGCTTACGCACTAAAGAACTCAAAAATTACGGCAATCAGCGTTCAATTCTCCTTTTCGTGATAATGGATCATCTGAAATCTAAGAAACTAGCTACCCAGTACCTAACAAGCCAAGAATGGAGCCCTACCAAATTGAAACGTTAATTATTCTGAATTAAATTCAAATATATATTTCGTTGTTAGTAGATGCTTAAATTTAACTTTTATCAGCTTCAAACCTCAAAATGGCTTCTAAATCCAAAATTGTGCCTCAGTTCGACGATATAGTTGAGTTTTTTTCACAAAAGTAGGTCATGCAGATATGCAGAGATATTTCAGAGGGCGGAATTGAATGAATTTACGAATTGGAACTTCTCGGTTTTCCTCAAAAGAAATTTTTTTCGATTGAGTTGCTGATCAATGAGATACTAAAGCACTAGCAATATGCCTGAGTGCGCTCTCTGATAATGAATCCCCGAATAAACATTTTTGGAGTTAGAAGAGCCAGATATCTGCTCTCGATTTCAAAGAAGATGCTCAAATTAGACAGAGAGAGAAGGACTCTCTTTTTTTTTTGAAAGAGTGGTTTTTTTTTAAAAAAATTCTCTCTCTCTCTAAAGTCAGATGAGTGCCAACTAGGTTTTTCTTCTGCTGCTGCCTTTTGTCTTGACTATGAGCTCAAAATTGCGTTGAATATTTCAAGAACCAGAAATCCATATTTTAGATAAAGTCTTTTCATCTTAAAGGTAGCTGCGTGGAATGACTTTCCTACGAGAAAGCAGGTCGTTTAACTGTCTTTGGGAAATGCCTCCTCATAATCACCTTATGTAGTTAAATATGAAGGTACGTACCAATGTCGACCCTCTGAGCGTCATTGCTCCTTTAGTGTGAGCTCGATTGCTCAAACCCAACAGAACCTTGAAATTGTCACTACGAGTCTCTTGAAAATCAAATAGTACAAGCTTGACACCTGAAAACAGGAGTTTGGTTTCTGACAGCACAAAATATGGGACTTATGCATGAACTTTCGGGACAGGAAAAATAGAGGAATGCATCACTAGAAAGATGCTGACTTCGTTGCATAGAGTATAGAACATCCACCTGGTTGTATGAACTGAGAGTTTTTTGGACTAAGATGTTTTTGAAAATGGCATTCCAGAACTGTAAGCAAAGAGTTTTCGTCCAAAACACAAGAGAGAGTTGATTGCAATCGAATACAGTATAATACAGTATTATAGGAAATAAAAGCCAGAAGTTCTTTCTTTTGTTTTTTTTTTTGGCTTCCTAGTAGGCTATCTGGCTTGATATTCTAAGCCGAGTCAACTGCTAAGTTTAGTCGTCGAGCTCTTATTGCCGGAGGTTCATGCCTAAGACAATAATTCAAGAAGTATTTTTGTGAATCTTGGTTATCTCCTTGCTATTCTTGCAAAATATATGAAAGAAATGATGAATTCTCTGACTAAAAAGCCGAATAAAACCTTGATGATGATATCATTGATAATTAGTGATGGCTAGTTTAAAGTGATGAAGAATCAAATTTGACTCGAGTGGTCAAAAGGGAAAATTTTGGTTTTTCAAAAAACAACATAATTCGAAAAAAGACCGAGTTTTTCACCTTTCAACATTTGGAAATTTCAAACAAAGAACAAATAAATCTCTAACATGAAAATCTTGAAATGCTCCATTCTCATTTCTTGAGTCTAAAAATTTTGATGTTAAGCTTTGAATGCTTGGCAGGTTCAAACTTTCGAAATCGAAAATTTGGCATTATTGACCTGAGAAGTCCTTTTTTCCGATCTATGTTCTTAGCATTACAGTTTCAATTCAGAGCTCCATACCAATGTTTTAATGATTCCCGAGCAGAATCTCTCTGACTCTCTTTTGTGTCGATTCTCAGGAATAAGCATTGTTTGAGAGGGAAAAAATGTGTTAACATTAGTTTGTTGAATACGAAAATTATTGATAGTCTCAAAATTAGATGATGTAAACTAAGGTCAAGGTGTTTTATCAATTTCTTTCCATATATCTGTAAAATTTTATTTGATAAAATTCAGGTATTTCGATTTTGCACTACTAGTGGTACAACTTTGAAGAATATTTTTCTTTATTTGATATAGCATTTCGATCTCTCAAATAGAGTCTGCAAACTTGAAGTTAAATTAAAATTGATATGCAGATTAAGAAGAAGATAAAACAAAACATTAAATCTTTTTCGAGGTAATCCCAACTTTTCCCCATAAGTTCCTGTTTTCCTTTAGACAATACAAATCGCGTGTGGTCGTCCTGAGTCAAAATTACAGAATAGGCAATATATTTCCAAAATAGAATTACCCGAATTTATCGTATGCAATGTACGGCCAGTTTTAAAATCTACAACCTTCACCGTCTGATCTGCTGATCCAGTTACAAGACTATTTTCATCCGGACTCCATTTCACCTGAAGGAGAGAGCCTATTACGAAAAAAGATTCAGATACAATTTCTTCAGCTTCTCAGTGAACCTTTATGAACATCGTAAAATGCTTGAACAATTTTTAGCTGTCGACGATCGTAGAACATCAAATCGTTGCTTGCACCACAGAATGCAATGACATTTCCATCACTCTTCCAATCAATATGCCTTATCTCTAATTCCGATATGAAAAATATCAATATTTTATCAGTGGATTAACTCTACCCCTTCTAAGAGAGACCACGATTCTCTGGGAGTGAACCTTAAGTTTTTCAACGTCGATCAACTTGAAAATATAGTCTTCAAAGTTCACCGCTATTATCTGATGAATAGGATTCCAACGAGCCATCACTTTAAGTCCACTATAAACTAATAGATGATTTTGAAGCCTTTCTATAAAACTTTTAAAGATTACCCTGGTCTCTTTGATTGAAGTCAAAGTTTGTGATTTCTCCTCCTGTTTGGACATTCAGCAGAGAACACCTCTCATAACTGTCAACGACAACGAGTCTATCACCATCAGGATCAAAATCTAAGCTCATAATTTCTCCTATTTAAATGAATTCTCTCAATAATTTATAAAAGTTCCTGTCATACCTTTTAGCTTAGGTGTCCATTTGATTCTTTTCATAAGATGAGGCTCACAGCAATCAAAGATGTGACAGATATATTGAGTTGGAATGGTGTACAGCCCCGCGATGCTTTTCTTAGAATTAATAGCAATATCCGATAAAGCTTTGCGAAAAAAAGATCAGAACAAAATAAAAAAGGGAGGATTACATCCAGCGCCAGCGAAAGTGTATAATTCCTTCATATCTCGGTTAGAATCAAAGAATTTTACCCCTGCTCTTGAGGGATTACTATTTACTTCTCCTGTTATAATTAAGCCTGAAGAAGGCACGCTCTCCAGAGAATCTAAAGCAAGATTTCATATTATCACTCTGACTATACCCCGTGTCAGATTATACGTAAGATGCCAAAAGAAGCTAATTCCTCATACTTTCGACTGCATTTCTCAGTTTCCAAATCAAAGTACGTGACATTTTGAGAAGCACACCAAAATATTTTCATTCCCTCTTTCCTTTTTTTGCCTAATTTAACGCATTAGCACCACTCTAGGAAAATGAATCCTAACCTTCAATAGGCACCGCTTCAGTCCTCAGACCTTCGTCTTTCGTTCAAAAATAATCAAGTTTTTCGATGTTAACTCCCAGCATTAAGTCTTGGAATTTAACCCTCTTCACCGGATCTTTCTGCAACATTGATTGCACTAAGTTTTGAAGAGGCTTGAACTTCTGTTTCTCACGGAATTTTTTCATAATCATCGTTGATTATGACAATCGAATCCGGTTGTCCTAGTCGGCTGCAGAGAAATAGAATTTCTTTGATAAAAAGACGCGAGGCAAACTCTGGGTTTCTCTTTACAAACATACACTCTGTATCAAGCATTCGAATCGTGTGAATCTCGTTGGTTAAGGAGTATTTCGCTTGGTATACTCTTTAGTAAGAACATCGACTAATCAGATTAAAATCGGTGTAAAGTTTATTGATCCTCGGTGGAGATATGTGTCGTCTGGTATCTTCTTGTGTTGAAAATTTCTGCATAGAGCGTCAGTTCACTTTTTGTTAGAATCAGAAATTATTTGCTAGATATTAATTGGATATATACTCCCAATCTCAATACAATGTGTTAAATGATCTTAAACTAACTTTTACAGCAAATTGTATTGAAACGGGAATGCGATAATACTCAAAGCCAAAAAAGAGAGGCTTAATGAAATGAGCGAGATCAACCTTGTATCTCGAAACTCAATATTAACTTCTTTAGTTGGCAATGGATTACAACTGATGGCACCTGACTTAACATAGTTAGATGCTTGATTTTACTTTTTATACAAATCGTTCATATTTTCCTTAAATACTTAGGTATCTTTGGTTAATTCGCCCAGCTTTTACACATCTCATCATAAATATTCTTCTGAATTATTTCCCAACTCTTCTTCATAATTAGATCAAAAAACAAAAAATACGCGATTACAAATTTACAAGAGAATAGAAGAGATTAGATTAAAGTCCATTTATTTTATCACTTGCTAACAAATTCCAAAATAATTTTGGATTAGCAGGCAATATTTAATTTTGATTCAAGTTTCATTTTTTCCTTTGCTGCAGCCTTTTGTTTCAAGAACTAAAAGTGATAAAGGCGTTAGTTTCACAGGAAAAATCGATAAATTTTACCTCTTTACAGCTTTCCAGCAGAGGAAAATCAATCACGGAATGGAAAGCTAGTAAACTTTTTTGCAATTCGTTTATATGAGGTCCATTTTCATCTTTTTTCTTCTTCTCTAAATACTCCTTGATATTTTTCGCTTCTTCAATATTAGAACCGTAAATCTTGAGATGCTCCCGCAAAGCTTGATATCCCAATGTTACACCATCAGAAAAAATCCATTCGACTATATATTTGCTATTTGGTCCATTAATTCCATTCACATAGTTCACTACTTCTTCATACGACGCTTCCTTCACTTGACTAAGACAATCTGCCAGCACTTTCTGTTGCGCTTCAACTAGTATTAGATAAAGTTTAGAAAAAATAATCGGTGGAATAATAGATTCTAAAAGCAATTTCTCCTTTTGCAAGATTACAAACTTGTCTCCAGGCTTCAATCGAGTTTGCTCTAAGAGATTCCTGCATCTTTGAATAATCACCTCTTGCGCACAGGTGTAAAAGGTGCTGGTGGGAACCATGGTTGAAAAATCTGTGGAAGAGATAAACGCGACTGATTTTTCGTGGATAGCAAAATCGATCATTGCGTACCAATAGTCTCGGAGCGCTCCGCACACGTCCTCCTCTGATTGTGATAGAGCATCAGGGATTCCTTCGACATCCATGGAAAATTCTGAGGTAAGAAGCTGTTTTTTGTCAACGTTAAATCCGTCGAGATATGCCTCTAAGACTGTTTGAAAATTGCTCTTCATCTTAGTGTTGAGAGGTTGAACTACTTCTTTGAACCAGATCCTCGTCATCATCCTCCAGATAGAAAAATTAGGATAACCTGGATATTCTTTGCTGTATATTAAGTCGTAGACCTCGTTCATTACTCCGCTGAACTGTCGCATGTAGTCTCCGATCGTTTGCATTGACATTGTATAATTTTTCCATTTGCATCCATATTCCGTGATAAAAAGAAACGGATCCTTGATATTTTCGAGATAGTTCGCCATTAGCCGACAGAAGCTTGAGAATAGTTCTTGTAGGTGTACATATATTCGTATAAAAGGGTGCAAATCCTGCTCCGTGATCTCCTCGGAAAATTTCTCGTTGTTTATATGCAACACAGGCCTCGCCTTATGCAAAAAATTTGAAAGGCCATCGTCTGATTTGAATTTAACGTCCATATACCAACGACAACGGAGAATAATTTCCCTAATTCTATCGTCCATTTTCATCATTTCTTCCGGGAACTCGTAGATTTCCCCTTCACTAGCCATTTCGTAAGGCTGCGCTTCAAATTCTAACCCATGATTAGCATCATTTACATGAATTTGAAAAAGAGAAAATGTCTCGCAGGTTTGGAAATCTCTTCTGATAGGCAGAGGAGCTAGCAGCGGTCTCAACAAAGCGTTATTGGTGAGTTTAATCAACTGTTTGGGTTTTTCGCTGCCTGAAAAAAATTCCAAAAATTTTTCAAGCTGGGACTTAGCGGCGTTAAATTTCTTCAGAAAGTCTACTGTTTTGTCATCATAAGCGTTTTTGATCTCGGTCTTGAGCCTATTGACGTAAGCAGTGTTTTGGTAGATGCTAGAGAGGAAATAGTCCTGATCGCCGACCAATCTTTCGAAGAATTGCTTGACTATTAGAATTTCGTGCGGTTTGAGCGTTAAATATAGGGTTTTGCTGGTCGTGATGAGGTTGTAATAGTCCTTGGGAGCTAGGAAGGCTAGAATATTCCTCCATGTGTCTTTGCTTCCGGTGTTGGTTGCCATGTACTAGAAGGTCTTCGAATAGAGAGTTTGTAAATGCGAATTAGAATAGGGTTTATAATTTAAGGACCACAACCGGTCAGATTTATACTCATAATTGCCAAGAGCTAATTCTGACAATTATCCTCTCATTTCCAAATTGGTCATCATTAGACCAGCAGAGAGCCTCTAGCCCGCATATAAAATCTAGGCATTTCTAAGATGATGATGAAAACTCAAATGTTTTCATTTACTGAGAAAAAAAAAGTGACTTAGTTGAGGAAACATTCCTTAGGGGTGTGGATTTGGAAATTTGTTGAAAATGAAGACATCAAAATAAATGTTGTTGGAACTGATTTAAACTCATGTTTCAACAAAATGAGGTTAATAGTGGAAGCCACGAAAAAGTTGTGAAAATGTGTGTAATTCTCTCTCTTTTTTGAATCAATGGGATAACACGTGCATAGGTCTGGGGGTCGATGTCCGTTTTTGCATTCCAATTCGATGTTCTGATGCGAAAAATCTCCTGTTTGACTAAAAATAGGGGTGTCTGGTCTTTTCTGACAGGATGGACAACGATTACAAAATTTGAGATCGATTATGTAGAATTTATTTATTAATCGAGTTAATAGATTTCAGTACGGGATTAATGAAATATGAAATTGATGAAAAAAATATGGATCTCGCTAATCTGAAAGAATTAGAAAAAAAATAGCAAGACTCGTTTCTATGCTTGGATATCAATGTGGACCTTTATTGCCATGTGCAAACCTGAAAAAATAACATGTATTAAAAAGAAAAGTATTGCTGACTAATGAAATTTCATTCAGATGACAGTTTTAGAGGTGGAACCACAAGAGAGTTAGTAATTGCAAGTAAAGAAAATGTTTTTAATCAGATAAAGTTCATGAAAAGTTACAATTTCAGTTTTCAGATCTTTAATCTCATCTCTAAATTAAGCGATGTGAAAACGCAAACAACGCTTTAACAGAATTTTGAAGAAGCTGACTTTTCTGAATGATTTGCCTCCGCAGGTCTCTGAAGAGGTAACCTGTATTATCGAGTTGCTAATTTGGACACGACAGATCTGCTAGCACTAATTTTTAAATGCTTTTGTGGTTCATTATCAGAAGCACATTTTTGTAGAAAACAAATACTATTCTAAATTATTTCTGAGCTAAGGACTCAGAGCTAGAGATAGGGTGGGAGTTGCATCAATGTCAAAGACCTAGCAAAGCTGAACCCAGCTGATGAAGTTATAGAGCTAGAGAAATCCTTGCTTTGAAGAATACGCATAAGTATAGTGAATGCTCTTTTCTGTCGAGAAACTTTAGATTTGAGATTCAATGCTGAATGGTCGGAAAGAATTACCGAGAATCCTATTTCCAAATTTGAACTCAAATTATGGAAAAAACAATGGTTACCGATCCTAGTATTCAAAACAACGTTAGATAGATCGAGGCTCTTGGATGCAAAACATATATTTATATATATTTTAAGGTGCAAGGAACAAATTTTTCATTTCGTGGGATTTGTTAGCCAAGTTAAGTAGCTCATCAATGCCTCTTCTTCGAGGCATCAATATCAAACGACCATTAAAATTGGAAATCCACAGAGCCCACAGAGCCATATGAAAAAAATCCAATTCATTGAAATGCTGAGGACAATAGCGTTAAATTTACAAATTTTTTGAAACGATAAGCGTGAAAATTTCTTTAAATAATTTTTGGTTAAGCCTTTGGCAGAAACAAGCTGAACAACTCCTAGCAGCCAATCGAAGACAAAATTAATAGCTTTGTCAGAAAAGTTTTCCTTCTCTGAAATCTATTAAGTTTGCTTTGATGTATCACATTACTACCTCTTTATTAATTTCAATTTTATTAGATAAATGTATAAAGTTCTTGTTTATTAATTCTATATATTCGTTGCTTTCTCCTACAAGATTTTGAATTATGGAATTTTTCATTTAACATACTATATCTTTTTTTCCATTACTCTTTTAAATGGCATAGTACTCCAAATCTCTTGTCACTATCGAAGAAAATTATGTTGTGATAATATAAACGCTCCTTTTACACAAAATTTGTTACGCATTACAATATAGCCAAAACCAATTCTTTCGCAATTCAACGTGTCAAATTATCTGTTTAAAGATGCAAAACTTTACACTTGAGTTCAGACATTTTTTGATACCCATTGCGCGGAGACTCCTGAAATAACAGATTGCATCATCTAACAGAGAGTATGAAAGATAGGACGCTCGAATTGTAGACAAATTTGTCTAAGCAATCGTAGATGAAGCAGGTAAGCTGATATTTAGGAGGTAATTGCATTATTTGAAAAAATTGGAGCCGAAATTTGAAATAGTATCATTCCCAGCCTCACAAGCAAAAAGCAAAGAATTCATAATTGCTGAATTACTCGCTCTTGCTCGTTCAGGATCAATGGATTAATGGCGAAAATGTCTGAGCTCTTAAATTCATAGGATTAATTCTGTAAATAATCAAATGAATTATAAATTAGAGAGTCAATTAGTTTAATCAATAATGTGTTGGTTCATCGTAAGTATTTGGTTTGTGTTTGTAGTAATCTAAAAAGGAGTATCACAGTATTCTCTTCAAACTGTCTCTGCTACTGTAATTAAAAGATGAGAACAAGTACTGTTCAGATGCTTTAAATATGAAAAGTACCAGTATGTTATACTAAAGAGTTCAATGATTACTTTCTTTTTCATTTCAGGTCATAGCGTCTTGGGCTAGTTATAAATTATAGCTCCCTGATAAATTTGCAATGTTCTAGTAATTAATTGTAAAATTAGTTTCTTTAATACAGTGAATTGGAGGCATATACAAAGTTATTGTGAAATGGGAAAGTCATGGACATTTGGAGGAGAGTTTAACCCTATGTGGAACTATTGGCAATCACTAGTGCGAGAGCAACCAGCTATAGACCGCTCAATTCTTGATTCGATGTGCAAGTATGCTCTCGTCGAATCTGCTCTGGCTAAATATGTTGCAAATTGTAAAAACAACAAAGTTTGAGATTGAAGTTGGAGAAGCCATGTAACAATGGGCATGTAAAATATATCTTTTTCTTAACCAAAAAAACTGCAAAATATCAATTTTTTAAAAGAAATTTTTCCTATTGCACTCTTTGCTCATCTGTTAGTTGTTTTCACGATGCCGCTTCAGCAATTCTTGTGATCTTTTCTTGAGCTTCTGCCTCTCAATACAATATTGAATCAAAATTCCCAGCAAAATGAAAGGTAGCGCTACAATCGCAAGCGGCACGACAATGACATTTAGCAGCATTCCCAAAGGAAACATCAATAACGCATGAAATAGAAACTTGATGCAACAGCCTGTGTGTCTAATATATCTTCTGTAACAGCGTGTTTCAGTGGTCACAGAACAGAGAAAGACTGGAAACCCAAAAACTACAGCAAACGGCAATGCGATTAACATTCCTAGAATGATGCCAAGTCTGTAAAAAAATCGCTTGCACCAACCCCAATTCTTCGCGGTGTGTCCTCCAGCTTGTAATCCCATGCAACCGAAAGGATTAACATAATGCAAGGATGTGTATGTACTCCCGCAGAGCCAGCACCATTCGTAGCGGCAAACTCTAAACAAACGTGTTATTACCCATCCTCGTTATAATCTTATCTTACTGGCAAGTCATATGATTGCATCCAGCAGCTTTCTCCACATACATTCCACATTTTGGGCACTGAGACGCGTCCTTCGAGTTAAGCCATGATTTCAACTCGGAGTCTAATTGCTATAGAATAGACAATTTATTGGATTGCTCGCACTATAAAAAAGATGTACCTTCTCGCAGGAGTTCTTACCGTGATAATTTCGTCCGCATTTTCCACAAATTTCCGTTTCACAAAACTCGCATTTCGCTCTAGGGGCATCCTTCTTCGGTAGTACAATGACTTCCGAGCATTTCGGATTTGGACACCATTTGCTGAGAGGATCTGAGTTCACTTTTATATTCCGCACAAACGTTTTGAATTTTTGGAACAACTGTGCAGGTACTAATCCTTTGATAGTATTCTCGTCAAGGTCTTCAGAGCAATGCGGACAAACAATTTTCAGGACCTAGTTTTTTATATGATGAGCTCGCTTTGAGGTATTTCCAAACCTTATTTTCCATGATCTGAGTCTCAAGATAGCCAACAAAGCATGGAGAGCAGATATCATGGAATTTCCCTCCGTATTTCACAAGATCAATACGTTCAACGTCCTCGTAGCACACAGAGCAAGTCACTGGGTCGATTATCTCTTTCTTTTGCTCCTCTTTAACGACCGCTGAGACCTTCATCTGAGATCGATTCATAGAGCGGTTCATAAACGATGCATCGCTTCTTCTGCGGCCTAAATAGCAAAGCATTAATGTCTGGACGCATTGGATTGGTCTGCTCACTGTGGGATCGTTCATACTGACGAGGATCTACGCTCTCAACATGTCTTGATTGTTGATCAGAACAGATAATACATAGGTTAGTTGGTCCTTCATCGAGAAATGGATGATTGTAGTAGCCATGCTCATCAGCCGTGACGTACTGAAGAACGTAGTCGAGGTCGTTACTTCCTGTGAGCTGGGTGCAAAGCATTGCTGCGCGTAAACTGAAACCCATCTGAACAAGCTGATTGATGATTCCTTCGTTCTCACGGTATGAAGGGATCTTTTTCAGGCTGACCTCGAGATCTATTTCTAGATGTTCTCCAGCTCCAGCATTGCCGCCCTCTGGAGTATTCTCGATGTTATCGAAAGGAACGTACTTGATCTCGGTGTTCATTTGACAGAGTTTAAAGTTAATATATTTTAATTAACGAAAAGGATTCCAATTAATAAATACTCGGGTAATCTCAAGTAGAAAAAAATGTTTCCTTCAAATTGACAGGTTGTTAAAACGCTTTTTGTAAAATACGTTCTTATCTTATTATTTGGAGCGCTAAAGATTTGTGAGATTCATCTCAAGCTGTTTATGTCATGCGATTCTTGAAATAAGGTGTGATATATAATTTCCAATTATCTGACAAGAGGAACCAACTCCATTGATGATAGTCTTAATAGTAAGATTCACAAGACAGAAAGGCTAAAATTATCGAATTCAAGATCATTTCTGGAAGTTGATTCAATAAAATAAATTTCGCCTTCTTTCAAGATTGAAGATGTCCCACGAAAATTTTGCATTTTCACTCTAATTCAGGAGATATATGAAATTTTTCTGTTTTAGGGCCCCATTCATGGAGATTGAACCTTTGTTGAAGATAAGTCTATTTACAGATGTTGATAATGTAATATAACATTTTGAGTATGAATACCGCACATACATACACAATAATGTTATTGATTATCTCCAGAATCAATCCAGACTAATTACTAAGGACAATCTGCTTTGAAATATTGCAGCATTGGCTTCTCTTTCTGCGAGAGCACACTGCGCCTATCATTGCTATAACTGCTATTAAGCTGCTGTTTAGAGTTTGGTGGCACATTTGCTGACCCTTTTTGGAAGTAATTCCGGCTTATTTGTCATAGATTCATTGGTATTTTGAATAATTTTGGAACCTCTAGCGTCTTCTTGAATTTCATCATACAATCTATTGCTGTCTGCAATCATTCCGTGGGAGCTCGTATTTAAATTTTCCTTTGAAAAGCTTTTTGGAGATAAATCTCGAGATATGCTGTTGAGGGACTTTAGATTTGGAATATTGCCAGACTCAACACGCCTGGAAATTTCATTGATTTGATTCAAAACTCTATGACTTTTTGAAAGTTGTACACTACTATTTATGTTCTGAAAATGCTTTCTTCTTGAGTCTAGGTGTTTTAGAATCGAATGTAAATTGTCTTTGCTTCTCCTCAAGCCCTCGGATTCCAACGTAAGTGCATTCTTGCTCCTGGTCTTCGCAAGCAAATCTCCATCATTATTTGCATGCTTCCTCCTGCACCTCCCACTTTGAAGTTCACTGGGACCTATTTTCGTCATATCACTCGTAATGGAAGAGTCATTCGGATTCTGAACACCAGAGAGGAAAGAACCATCTATCGAATCCATAAGATATCGTCTGAAGCTAGAATTCTTCAATTGCCTCTCTCTGGTACTAGTTATACTCGGCAACACCAGCGAGCTGTGCGATCTATTGTCTTCTTTCACATTCAGTGAGAAAGGCTGTTCAGCTGCTTGAGTTTTGAGAACTTGATCATTGGATAAATCTTTCTCCAGCATAGAAATTGTATTAGAACTGTCTTCTGCCGAAGGGACTAATATCTTCTTCATCCTCTTTTGAATCAATGATTGATTTCGTGAGAGCTGGGTCTGAGGAACCTTGTGAAGTTTTGATGGAGACTTATTTATTGGCAAAGCCAATGAACTTGCGACATTCTTCCTGTGGGAGCGAGCTTGTACTAGTGTGAGTGAGTTTTCTTGTAAGAGAGGCGGATGCTTTTCCATTTTCTCTGGATGCGTGTTTAATTCAGCAATACTGTCTAGCTTTTTCTCAAATTCTTTGGTGCGTTCAAGAATAGGATTTTTGTCAGTCTGAGCTCTGCGACTTTGCTCTACTAAAGAATTGAAGATAGCTTGCTCAAGTTGACTCTTTTCTTCAAGTATTTTGCGATGCTCTTCGCTTTCTCTCCGACCATGGTCTTTTTTAGATTTGTGCCTCAAGTTAACTGGAGCCGTAAGCACAAATGTCTGCTCCTTTAGTAGCACTGAAGGGCTTTTCATCAAATTAACTTCAAAATTTTCTATGTTAGGAGCGCTCTGAAAGTGCTGATCTCTCGATCTTTCCAAGGCAACAGGGGCCCTATGATATCTCTCCCTTTCAAAACTCACCTTTTTGCTGAAAAGGTGATTACTGGTCTTTCTACCTTCAGCGAGCTGATTTTTATGCTCTTCAACCCTTTCATGTAAATCTGGATGATTGTGCTCCAATTCTGAAATAAAAGCAGTTACATTGCTTAAATCCTGGATTTTCTCTTCAAGAGAAAAATCGACCAAATTCCATTGGTTGCAGCGCATTGTAGCAAGCGATAGCTCACACAATTTTTCTGTTCTCAGATTCCAGATTCTCAAATAAAGATCCGTACCTATAGATACAATCACATCATTTCTAAAGGAAATTATCTTGAGGGTAAGTATTTCACCTTTGTGAGCCTGCCAGCTTCGGTGATTCGTTTCATTGAGACGCACCACTTCAGCACTGTCGCTCTTTCTCTGATAGCAGTTCCAAGCGCTTTCAATAGAATCATCAATGTCTTTATTTTTAACTGCCATTTCGCAGTTATAGTAGATATGCTGAGGAGTGTGAGGACTAACGGTCGAGAAGTTTTGAGCGAGGAGCTCTGTTAAGTTCATTATGGTTACTCTACCAGATGAATCACCAAATAGCATATAATCTTGGTCGTGCTTGCCTTTGCCAGGCGAGAATAACCCATCATCCTCAATAAACCCTGACCGTCTCTGAAGGCCAAAATTTGAGATTTTCAATGAATACTCAGATCTTTTCACCTCCATCGGTGATTCTTGGTCTGACCCATTTGCTTTGTGCAGCACTCGTTTATATTTCACAACAGTGAGCTGCGTTTCTTTTGTTGGTTGAGTATCCCAAACGAGTTTTATTTTATTCTTAATTTGAGGAAGGCCGCTCGGCTCGAATAGGGTAACTTGGTTATCGTAATCAACAACAAGGCAGCAATTGTGGTTTTTTAAATAGACAAAGTTTGCAATGCTGCCACTCTGAGCTTCGAAAGTCGATAAATTGAAGTTGTCACCACAGACAGCGTCAGGGATTTGCATGTTAGACAGGCTTAAGTTGGCGACTCCTTTACTGCTTTTGGGTGAACTTCCTCTCATAGAGCTCTCTTTCATAGAGGTCGGGCTCTCATCCGTCTTTACTCGAAACGAGCCTCTTGAATTTTGCCCAGGATCCTTCCCTGTGACATTCATCATTTTTAGTGAAGCTGAAGAAAACGAAAACTTCCGGACTTTCTTTGTTTTAAACCATGCTTCTTTGCTATTGCCAGTAGGCGAGACAAGTGGACTCGGCCCATAGTCTTTTTCGACAGGCGGTGGGTCATAGTTTGCATAACAGCCGACTACATGACACTTCTGGAATTCCAAGAAAAGCGCGAATTTATAATTCAGCACAAGAACAAGATAGTTCGCTTGAACGTTATACGAAACCGAACTTATCGAGTATTTTTCAGGTAAAGAAACTGTCCGAAGAAGGGTACATTGGCCGTTGTCTTCATATTTATAGATTTTTACTACCGTTTTAGAACTGCACACAAGAAGCTGATATCTTTGCATAAAATAGGTGAAATTCATCTCGGTGCCAGAAAACGGTTGTAGCTTCCTAAGAGCATCCTTTGAGTTCTCAGCCGCTCCAGAAACTCTCCAAATTTTGCCAGTTTCAGTGTAATAGCACAAGCTTCCATCTCGACTTCGCTTGAAAAAACCTTCAATCATGTCATTTTTCTCTTCTCTCTCAAAATAGCTAGTAAGAGTTCCATAGTGCAGATTGAATGTCCTCAAATCGTAAGGAGTACCGATGACTATCTCTTGATTATTCTTGTCAAATACTACATTAGGCGCTATCTGTATATGTTGAAATTTTGAATGGTCCTTTTCTCCGAAATGAAAAAACTGCAGTCGGTTCGTCACGCAGATGAACATGCTTGCGCTTGACAGGAATTTGATTTGAGTGATGCTTTTATTGCTGTTAAATTTGAAGGTCTGAACGCACTTATGAGTCTTTATGTCCCAGGCCTTAACCAAACCGGACTCATCGCCAGTCAAAAGAATCTCTTTCTCAGCGATAAGCTCCATTGACGAAACAGCAACGGGATGATCGAGTTTGCCAATCACGGTGAAATCCTTCGATTTGTCGATTTGGTAGGCCTTGGCGATTTGACCAAAAGTCGCAACATAAAGGATCGATTGTTCAGGGTAGTATCGCAAGGTATGAGCAGAAGTATCAGTCAAACTGATTTCCATTAATTTCGACTTGAATCGGTTGCTCCAAAATACAATTTTTTTGTTAAATGCCGCGAAAGCCATTAATGATAAGTTTTTCAATGCTACCACATCAGACAGATTGCCATCGAGCACCAAATCAAGCTTCTCCAACTCCTTTTTCTCCTCATTCCACACCGAAACTTCGTCGAGGATATTTGCGAATAGCCAGAGACCGTGGTCCTCCACATACCAGACTCGAGCTTGAAGTATCTGAGTTGGATATATGATTTCACTTGTAAATCCTTTTTTGTTCCATTCAAAAAAGCTAATCGTAAGGTCCTGACAGCACAGACAAAGTTTATTCTCTTTTATAGACCAAGCAAAATGATTAATTATCATATTATCAAATGCATGCTTCTCTTTATTTGTCGTTAACTTCTGCAGTAACTGCCCATTAGAGTTATACACTCGAATAAAACTGCTTGCTTCGTCCATAGCGAATATATTTTTCCTCACGGGATCGAAATGAACGAGTTTAACGGGCCTCGCGTGGTTTTGAGAGTCATATATAGTATTTGATGCGGTAAACCTTTTGGAAATATGCTGTCGTAGTGGATCATCAAAAGACAGCGAATTCGAGTCCAAAAGCGTTTGAAATTTTAAGAAATACGCCACAAAATCCTCAAAATTAATGCCAGAAGACAGAGTCAGACCTTTTTTTGAAGATATTTGTCGTGTTTTGAACCGGAGCAGCATTGAGTGTAATTCAATCAGCCCTTTTACGAAATAAACAACATGTTCTGGGTTGTACTCGAAAATACCAAGACCCATTAGCACAAATGCGAAGGTGTTTATGCTGATATTGAGTCGGGAATAAATTTTTTGGAAACTGTGCAACTCAGGTCCATTTAATCGTTTTACCAACTCTGTTGGCGTGTAAGCATCAATTAAGTATTTTCCTTCTAGGTTCCTCTTCATTGCAGTGTCTTCAATAGGTAATTCGAGTTTTTTCTTAAGATTGCAGTATCCCGAGAGAACTCTTGGATGATAAAGAAGACTCCTAATGAATGCTTGCTCTTTGTACTGGTGGTGATCATGTGGAGAGAAAGATTTTTGCTGATTTAGCTCGTGAAGGATGAAACTTTCAGACATTTGAAATTTTATTTATGAAGCGAAGTAAATCAGCTAATTTAATTTTGAATTGAATTCACTTTTGCCATTGACGTTTGGGTTTACGCCAGGCATGCTTTCTTCTCATGAAAACTTTTCAAGCATGACTGGACCTCAAAAAAAATATATCGTAGGCAGGTAAGATGTAGTTTCTGGATATCATTCTGTGCTATTCTGTGTAAGGTATTAAGGTAGGGAGAGGTGTTGATTTGAAGCATCTTTAGTTGATGTTCGTCAAATAAAATCGCTGTAAGCGGCGTTGGATGCTGGCGTGTTGATATGAAAAACATTCACGCTTATCCTCTCACAGCTTATTCCATAAATATTACTTTGTTGAGGTGTTTAGTCTTCGTTGGGATATAAATTTTGGGTACATTTCGGTTCTTAAACAACCCTACCTCATCAATAAGATCAGAATTACTGTATTTCCAATCAACACTCAGAAAATTCAAGTGAAATTCTGCTTCTAGGACTCAATCTATGGCAGTCACTTATATGCGCCGCGAATACTACATATTTTTCTTGTTAACTCGGTGGTAGTGATGCATCGAAGGTAACGTCGCTATCCCGAACTGTTTATAAAAAATTATTTAAAAACGCGAAATCTGTGTTCTTTTAGAATTCCGCATTATTAAAAAAGTCCGTATTAAATATAAGTTATTGATCTATTTTTTTCTGGTTTCCAGAGAGTTTACATCAGCTTTTCGCACTGATGAAAAAAAAAGTTTCCGAAGGAGCAGTGAACTTCATTTCCTGAAGCAGAACGAACTAAATTAGAAACTGGGATTATTCTGCTGTTCTACCTTTTTAAATGAAATCCGCTGAAAAATTTCTTGCTCTGCTAAACAGCAGGGGGTACAGTTTTAAGTTGATAATTTTCTCAACACTATTAAAATTTATTTAATTAAAAATTCAGTAAAACTTTTAAAATTCACACCATGCTTATCAATTATTGAGAATTTTCTACTTAATGATGCGATTGTGCGTGATTCGTTTTTTAATATTGGACCGAAAAGCATATTAACCTTAATCAAAATTAAAATTTTACAGGACCGATCTGAAATTGCCAGTGTCCCAAACGTGATGATGGATGCACTTGAACCAGCCTCAAGGTAAATCCAGACTATTACGAAAATCATTAACAATTCAATCGAAGAAAGCAACTTGTACTGGATATGGACGGGACCTTACTTACGAATTCTCCACTCTCTACAACTCTCACAAAGATTCCTGTTCAAGTAAACCCAGACCTAACAACGGTCCAGTCTAATATGATTAGTTTGTTTATAGAGGACAAGCTGTAACCTACCCTAATGTTGTGATAAGACCAGGACTATTCGAGTTTTTGGAAACTTTAAAGGAGTATTACGACATTCATGTGTTCACAGCGAGCCAGAAAGAAGTATCCCTCTTGGTCTCTCCTCATCACTAAGCTCCTTTAGTATGCGGAAGCGGTTCTCACGACAATCGGAGTGAAGAAGTACCTCAAAAAAGTGCTGACCCGCTCTAACTGCAAGCTAGAAGGCGGGCGTTTCATAAAGGAGATAAATCGATTGCCTTATAATCTGGGTGATGTCATCCTCGTTGATGTAAGTATCATGTCATTTGATGAATACCAAGAACATTAATTGTAGGATTTTTTAAACCAATACTTAAGTTATCCGACCCAGACGATTTTAATCAATACTTTTGATGGCAATGCTGAAGATCGAGAGTTGCTGGACTTGATTCCTTTCTTAACGAGGCTTGTGAATGAAGAGGACGTGCGTCCTCTAGATTTAAAATATGATAAATACCTGAAGGAAATCAATAAAAAAAGCCCTACAAAAATAAAGTACTTAAAGTCCAGAGCAATTTTGGAGCGGATCCCGACCCTTGAACAGAGAGTGAGGCCCACGTTAAGTGAAAAGGTGAAGAGTTTTATCCAAGAAAAAAACAAGAATTTAATAACTAATTTTGATGAAGAGCCTGGAATAGGTAAACTCCTTTTGGCTTATGAAAATATAACTCGATGCTCGAGCTAGACCCTTCGACCATCAAAAAGTTGAGAGATAGATATAATAAAAATCCGCCAATTCTGGAAGAGCTAAGTGATGAAGAAGGCACTTGTCTGACAGAGTGGATTACTCTGCGGAAAAGTTTCAAAGGGTTTTTAGGTGGTATGAGGCGTGAGTTGGACAATGTAATGTCCTCAGAAAGCGAAACTCTTCTTTCAAGCCAGATCGCCGCTACTCCTCTTTTTAATGCGCGCTCACAGAATGCTTTATTTAATTAGTAAACAAATTCAGTACATTGATCTGATATGTACATTTTCTCAAATGTAGAATCTTCCAAGTCTTTGCTTGTAAAAGTTACAAGAGTATTCACTTAATTTACCTAAAAGTATTGTATCCAATAAAAATATGTTTTCTAAGAGTCCGAGAAGATGATGTGATTGGGCGAGTCCAATCAGTTCGTCTTGTGATTCTGGAGATTGAACCTGCTTGGTGCTGAAAGGCTCCTACTTACTGACTTTCCTGTTACCCACGAATTAATATCGGGGTTATTTAAATGCATCTGATGATGATCATTATAATTTGTTTAGAAATATCTGATTCGCATTAAACACAAAGACCGACCAAAGTATTCACAAGCTGACGATACTATGCATTTATACGTATATATAAATATTTCCAAGCTTTATTCAAGAGATTATTCTCCTTGTTTGAGCGCAGCAAGTTCCATGAGACTCCCATTTTATTTCTACATCCAAAGCTGGCCAAGGTTTTATTATTTTCATAGAGGATAATTTATCTCTAAGATCGTGTGTATTAACTATTGAGCAAATTCCTTTTAGATTCTCCATCAGCAGTTTATAGCATATTCTTAGTCCTTTGTCTTTGATTTTAGACTTGTCGATCTGCTCTCTCTTTTCGGATCCTAGAAATTCCACAAATGCAACCACAAGCGTCTTAGTGCTGAGGTCATCGATCTTTTTACTGCCTTCGAAGTATTGATTTAACAACTTTAAGCTTGTCTTATCTTTAAATGCTCGTTTCACGTTGAGTTTGAGGCTAGAATCGAGATAATCGGCGAAGTGATCACCGAGCGTTTTGGGAAAATTTTTCATGAATGACGAAGAAGAAGATGCTTTCGCTTTGTAATTTTTCTCGCCTTTTTAGATAAAAGTTCGAAATTTCTGGATCAACGGAGTTTGTCAGCTCCAATGCTTTAGTATTGGGTAGAATTTTGAGATATCCTACATTCTCAAGTTTTTTCAAGGTAGCAAATCCAAACTCCAGATCATAGCTGAATAGGTTTATTGAACCATTTTCTCCTGTTTCAGGAAGCAAAGCGTTTTTCGGAGAAGAATCATCTTCTATTTTCGCAAGCAATTGTAATTCTGCGGAATTGTCGGTTGTGTTTTCCTCTTGGTTAGGAGGATTCTCAGAATATACCAACCTATTTGTTCGCTTCTGCGTGAGAATTTCAGTTTCTGGTTGTGTGTATTGAGCTCTCAATCTATGATTGTTTATAAGGGCTGGTAAACTAGGATCACACTCCCACATAAACTTGAAGGCGTCAAGGAGTTGGAACAATTGGACAATCTTTTCCAGAGTCATTTGGAAATGTGGCTGGGAGGAGTTCTCGAATGAGTAGGGAATACGCATGGCTTTTAAAGCGGCAAAGCAATAATTATAAAGAAATGCGTCGTGATCAAGCGTATTTTTAGCTGGTGACTGCATATTATGATCGTCGCTTGGTTGAAGATGAGCAATAAGAGGGTTCATTGAGAGAGTATTGAATTTCATATTATTATTAAGTTGATTGCCTCTGCTTAAAGACTAGTAGGGACCTAGAATTTATACAAATAGAAAAAGTTTTTTTCTTTTTCAGTCATACTAATACGAGAATTGTAATTTTTTCAGCAATCAGCTAAGAAATAACCATCGATTATTGATTTGAGATCAGTTAATGAGACCCTATTTTCAATAGGAAGAGAGTTTTTTCGAAGTAGACAATGTCCATGCAGGATATGATGATCAATGTCTCAGTTTAAGTCATATTTAATTTCTCTAATTTATTTTTTTTGCTTGACTGGTTCTAGTCGACGACAAAAGAGAGTTCCCTTGCGCTTATTTTATCTTTCATGTTCTAGCCAAGCTGATCTAAGCAGGAAAATTAAGCATCGACTAGAATTCTCTAAAAGATAGTTTTCTCTGCTATCCAAATCTTTTATTAATTCGTCATCCTAGAAATTTAGAATCATTGCTACTTGTTACTGAGTGTGAAAAAAAAAAAACCTTTAAAAAAATTTGATCGATCTTCCAATTGCAGAGAGACTCAAACTCACACTCAGTGAATACTGATTTTACAAGATCTTGTGGTCAGAAACCCTGTACAATTTTCTATCGATGTAGATGAATATGGGAAATGTAAAACCGTTTATCAAACTGATTAAAATTCGGTTGTCTCTAGTTCTAACACTGTTGGAGGTTTCAAAGCATATCTTGGAGTAGAACAATAAAGCTTCCTTCTCCAGTCTACAAAGTAAACGTTGTTTGTTATTATTCACCGGTATGTTGGGTATCTTATAAGTTGAAGGTAAGATAGAGTGAATCAATAACTAATATTTGAAATCTCCAACAATTTTAACCTTCTAAACGGCAATTAGCCAAACATAAGAATTTGTTCACTTTGTTTTTCCCAAGTGTGCCAAGAAAACACAAGATAGTGCTTGGACATATGAAATGCAAACTAATACAAGCTACCTTGAGTCAATGAAACGATCAAGTTAATTTCTCAACTCAGTGGGTCTGAGGGAGCTCAAACAGTTAGAGATATAGTACGGAATAGCCGTTCGAACCTATCAGTACTGATTACTGGAATTCTGAACGCACGCACGTCCGAATTGGCGAAAAGGCTCGAAAACTCATTTCGGGGGATGCGAACGAAGACAGCTTAAAAAATTTAATGACTAATATTTTTCTTCGTCACAGAATTTTGAACATATCATATGATTTTCTAAACTAGAAGAGAAGAATCCTGTGTTTATAAAATTTCGTTAATTCCTGAAAAAATATTGTCTGCAGGATACGAAATAAAATTTCAGAGATGGTATCGAGAGAGGAGAGGTTTTTTATCATCAAATCCACCGATATGAATGACGACATGCAGCAGGCTGCGATTGGGTACGCTAACCTTGCATTAGACAAATTTGATGTTGAAAAAGAAATTTCTTCATTCATGAAGGAAGCATTCGACGCTATGTATGGCGGAACCTGGTATTGCAGAGTTGGTAGAACCTTTGGTGGTTCTGTCCCTGATAAACCAGCCAG
>ENA-UOUE01000693-UOUE01000693.1-compost-metagenome-genome-assembly--contig:-NODE-693-length-26220-cov-6.485139_pt1 | contig 26220 bp, 12 predicted proteins | sample MGYA00238146_ERZ747223 | MGnify/ENA primary metagenome ERZ747223 (study PRJEB28781, sample SAMN06268865) | compost metagenome | isolation source: single cell | place: USA: California, Emeryville, Joint...
ATAAGGATATCAGAAAGTTCTTGGACGGTATCTACGTCTACGAAAAGGGAACCGTCGAAGCCGCCAAGGAAGAATAAGCAATTTGTTATTGTTGTTCTATTGTATGCCCTTGAGTCTTAAGATAGGAATTATCATTGATTCGTCAGTTATTTCGATTCATAAGATGAAGTGAAAAACCCCTCCACAACAAAGATCTTAAGAAAACAAAAAATCATCATCTTATAATGAATTTTAAAGATTAGCAATTTCTTGTTGTGAGAATTGAATTTCAATCCACCCACAAGCCTATCATATCATTTCAAAAGCAGTGAAGATTTTTCTATACGGAAGGCAAATCTCTTGGATATCTATCTGCTGGCTAAATGACCTCAAAGGATAAAATCCAGTAGTTGAGTTGATATCAAACTCGATGGATAGAAGTGATCGGGTTAGTTTGCTTCGGTCATTGAAGCTATAAATTATGGTTGCTTTGATTTGCTGAAAAGCAGAGCAAGCATAGTTTCTGATTTTTGTTCTGCTTTGTACAAGAAGATTCCTTTGCTGTTCAGATTATTCGCTGTTAGATCTGATCGAAAAACCAATTGTAGTTTGTATGTAGTATGTATAGTTTTTTGAGAGGACAAATCATAAACGCAATTTTATTACGAGAGAAGAAGCAGCAGCAGAGTCACTCAGGCTTTTGCAACTCATTTCTCTGAAGAATTAATGATGTATGAAAAATATGCAAAGGGTCTATATATCTGAAATTCCGGTCTCAGAATTCTCTATTTTGCGAGCAGTTTGTCAATTCCTTGGTTGAAAGATGCCCATTAAATTTTCAAATAAAGTCCTTTCCGCTTTTCTGGCTGCTTACTGTTACTTCATAATTCCAGTAACAATAATTTTATCTCGTAATGAGTCAAAAAATATTTGGCATTGTCATTTTTCTGGGTCTGCTTAGCCTTGGTAGCTCTTCAAACTCTGTTAATGGTGTCTTAGAAGAACGAGTCCTTGAGGATGCTTCAGAAAGTAATGGCGAACAAATCGGATTTGCTTTTGGTATTGCCCGTAGAGCCATCATCGGCACTTGCATGCTCGCCTGCCTTATTGATCCCGCTAGAGCACCAGTCCTCTTAGCCGTACTCATGGGCTTTTCCAATCTTTCACATCTGCGCTTCATTAACGTAAATCTCTCAGCAATGGCTGATGGAATTCTCACAGGAGAGGGCCAAGTGCCCTTCAACAACCTCTTCATTTACTTTTTCTCAAAAGTTTACACAACTGAAGTAGTAGTTAATCAAGCACAGATCGACTATCACTACACGAGTACACGAGGCTTATTTCAACAAAGAGGCGTAAGCTGTTTATTCTTAGACAACTATGGACCGTATCTTTCTGAACTCCTTATTCTTTTCGCTCTTATGATAATTTTTCTTGGAATGAAATGGCTATCTCAGAAGCTGCCTATGATCATCCAAAGACTAATCAATGGCGTTCTTCATTGTATCAAATATAACCTAATTATCGCGATATTTCTTGGAAATTTCGATGAACTGATTCTCGCGTTCTCATTGCAATCTTATCAGCTCTTTGACTCGACCTACGCGAAGGCCAGTCTCATAATTGGTAACATCTGCATCCCACTGACAGTGATAGCTCTCATATTACTGCTTTGGGTCTCATACAAGATGTACAAAATTCAGAAAGAGTGCATGTACCTCAAGAAGGAGCTTCCCGCTGAAGTTGATTATATCAAAAAACAGTTTGACGTGCTGTTGGCAGGGTTAAAATATCAGCATAAGAGGCAATTTTTCTTTTTCCAGCTCATCATGTTTCAAAGACTATGGTTTATTGTAGCTATATTCAACACGCGTCCCATGGCACAAACGTTAATCGTCATGTTCATCACGCTATCATTGATAATTCTCACGTTCATTATTCGACCATTTGGCAAAAAGTTAACCGCTGTGGTTCTGATATATAATGAATGCTGTGTCTTGGTTTTCACATTCCTTTGCTTGGCGCTCCTAGCTAATAGCGAGAATCAAACAATCATTACCAATACAGGCTACGCGATTTTTGGACTAATGCTCGCAATTGCAAGCGGAAATGGAGCATTTGCTTGTTTCCTCTTAGGATTTGCATTACGAGAAAGATTTTGCCCGAAAAATCCTCATCGTGATATTGATACGGAACGAAAGGAGAATAAAATGAAAAGGAGGCAAACTCAGCTTGACGAGACTCAGAAGAAGCTTCATGAAATCGCAAAAAATCTAAATACAACGAATAAAGCTATGGCCACGGGGAATTCTGCGAATCCGTTTGACAATACGATAGTAGAAGACGATCCGGAAAATAATAGAACCGTGGCTACGAGCGTCATCCAAGAATCAAAGGAAAAAAATGTTTATTTCAATAAATCCCATAAGGAAGACTTTGCAAGAGGGGCGAAATTGCCTCTTCCGACCATTTGGAGGCCAGGAGAGGACCCCATCGACAAGATTGAGAGTGATATTACTGAGATAAAGCTAAAGATCGATAGCATGCTGAGAATGCAGACCAGCAACCAAGCACCTGCCTTGGGAAGTCTTCAAGAATTAATAGCGCGAGTTGAAAAAATCGAAAAGATAACGAGTCAAAAAAAATAAGCTGTCGGTTCCTCCTTTTCAAATTCATGTTTAGTTCATTCAAAATATCTTACTGTAACAAGACCGCTTATATTAAGTATTTGTTATCATACTTTTGTTTTTAGTGATTGATGATAAAACAGCTCTGAATTTGTTTTACTTTATATGTTAAACTCAAGAAGCTGACACTTTTGCATATTTCCAACAAAGAGGAAGTAAATCTTTAGTTCATGATTCAAAAGAAAATCTTTCTGTTAGTTAGTTATTCTATAGTGGCTGATATGCGCTGCTACCTCTGTGGAGATTCAGAGCAAGGTTTCTTGAATTAATTTTGGAGTTTAATTGCTTTATGGAGTTGCTATGAATCATATGAAACTTTATATGTCACATTTATATCTATGCAGAGTTCGAATTTTCATATTGAACAGTAAATATTGAATGAAGTAGTTATATGTGTATGTACCATTATATTCTAATTCTATTCCTCTCTAAGCAAATCCAAAGCCTTTACATTCGTATATCGCTATCAATAATTTACTCTTCAGTATTTCTTTCGTCGGATAGTTCGGCAAATCGATCGCACTCACACTAAGCCGCAAAAAAGGTCAGTATAACACAGTTTCAAAACAAAATTTACCATGTATGAGCCACTGGAAGAGACTCCAAATTATCCGAACCAACTTCCAATGAGATAGGATGCTCTTTAAAGCCACCGATACCGACCTTGCTTTTACCTTTATTAATCGCGTATTAGAATACTTTATTGTATAAAACAAGAGTAAAGTTACCTGTGATAAAGAAAAGAAGGGTAGAAAGAGTCTCCTGATTAAACTCTTGCAATATCATCCAGAATCGCTTCACCATTTTATCCGAGAGACCTGGTGCGACTTTCGCAAACTGCATCATCTCGTTCACATCAATTTCACCCTTTCCTGCAAAGATTGAGTCGAGCTCAGATGGAAGGAAAATTTTCAGCATCTTTTCAGGAACAAATTCAAATATTCCCTTTCTGAATTCTTTCAGCGGTTCTTCGATCTCTTTCAGCAATTTCGAATAGGCGAGTTTCTTGACAAATGTCTTTTTATTGTAATCAGTGACCTCTTGCTGGTTTTCTCCCTCTCCGATTTCGATGGTGTGATATTCTCCAAATGCGCTGATTTCGTAAGCGAAGTCTTGAGCGAGAATATTGTCGATTGAGTTTTCTGTCATCCACCTGAGAGAGTTGAAGAGTTCAGGGTCTATATCGTTGAGATCCGAAACAGAAGTTTGGTGTCCTATCAGAGTAATGATATAGTTAACATTTGAAAACGACTAAACAGGTAAAAATGTACCAGCTAGCTGTTTGAGGAATGGCCTGGCAAATGGAATTTCAATGGAAAGGTTGTTACAAAGACCCTTTGATAATAAGTTTTGTGTAAATGTTGGGGGTTCCAATCAAATATTTCTTACATAACCAATAAGTCGCCCTGCGAGTCTGAAATATCGTTGACTGGAGGGAACAACTACCGCATAGGAGCTCGGTTGAAGTGAAGTTTGATTCGCGCAAATCTGGAACAGTCCTCTTCTTGGGTCGAGAAGCTCTTTTTCCAAGAGACTTACCCACTCATTCGTCAGCCCACCTTTTCAATTATACGCTCATGAGGCTGATTATCATTATGCAAGACACTTACCTGCATCAACTCCTTCTTCTCCGACAAACTTGATGAATATCTTGAGTCTGCGATTTATTATCTCTGTTTGAAGCCTGTCGAAGTTATACATCGTGTGCTCCAATATCCTCTCACGATCAATGACGAAAGCTTCATAATACAGAACGCCATCAATTAATTAATGTTCATATCACACGAAAATTTACCTATCTTGTGTACCTCAGAGTCGTCCAGCGTGTCGCTTTGTATCACCCTCCTATCCAACATAAAAAATTATAGTTTACTCTGCTTGTCTCCAAATAAATATGTCTTTACTTGAATACTTGTCTTTTTGTATCAAGATCAAAGAGCCACGGCGCACGATTGATAGAATCGACGTCTTCAGCTTGATTCTGACTCAGATAATGCGTCATGAAGACTGAGCTAATAATTTTCCGTCCGGTTTGCGAGAGTCTCATGATAGCCTCGTCAATAGCCAGCACTCCAGTGGCCATCAGCTCAGTCAACGTCTTCTTTACTTGCGGAAGATGCATTTCTTTGTCCTTAGATGCCATACGCGATAAATTCCACTTTGTTTGGCCTAATTTCTTCTCCTCTTCGAGCTCGAACTCTTCCTTTGTCGCCATCTTTAATTCGATGTCCTCAAGCGTCTCACTAAACATCGATTTGATGTTCGTCATTTCATACGTGTAGATAATGAAGTCGGTCAGGCTGTTCGTCTCTCCATAGCTAACGTAGGCATCGAAGAACATCTGCTTCAAAATCAAATCGCTTCCGAACTTATCCAAGAGCTTTTCCAAGATTTCGAGGATCTGCACCACGCAGACATATGTCTTCTGCAGCTTTTGATTAGATGTAAGCTGGTCGAGGTCGCTGAGGATGTCTTTGAGCACGGGTAAATTTTTTCTGCTATATTCTCTTGAATCATGTACCCTCGCGATTATTTTCTCAATGATCGTGATCAAATTCTTCTCGAAGATCGAGAATCTATTGAGAGCTCGAAGTGTCGACTCCTGTATCGTGCGTTTTAGCGCTTCAACTAGTGCGGATTGCCAGGTATTTCCATACTCTTCAGGCTCATGCATTACTTCGAAAAACTCTTGAGTATTCTCAACAATTGTATTGCATTCCTCCAAGTCGTTGATTTTCACCTCGATAAATCCACAGTTTTGCAGCAAGAAGTTTAGAAGAGAGAGATCCTCAGCGAACTCGTTGGATTGGTCATGGATGATCTTAGCAATACGATCTCTAAACTGAACATCGTGGGACATATCCCTGAAGTATTTGCTGAGCTTTGGCTCTTTTATTATAGTCGCACGATATCCTTTATTATTAATCATTGTCTCCAATGCGATCGAGACCAAAGATTTCTTGACCTTTTGACTCTGAACGGCAGCGAAGAGCTGGAGGATAACCACGTTTATATCATCAACCTTTATTTTAAACCGCTTCGCAAGAGCGTCCTTCAGTGGGATTCTACCATATTTCTCCTCGATTTTTAGATTCACAGCTGATAAGTCGGAAATAAAGAGCGAGCTTTGCTTATTTATCTTCGCGAGGAACTCCACGTTTTCAAAGAGTCGAGTCATTAGCTCATCGAATCGCTCTTCGAAATCATCGAGTTTGGCATCGCCTCCGAAATACTCTTCAAAGAAACGTCTCACGGCAGGATCTGTTTGGTCTAATTGCGCAAGAACGTACGCGAAGTCCAAAATTCGAATTTCGTTGATGGGATTGACGCAAATTTCAAACAGCATCTCCTTATATTCCTCTATCTCCGTTGTTCGCCATTTCGGAAAGGCAAGCAGCATCAGTACAACTTTCTCCAAGGTAATCGCGTTGAAGAATGGCAATGAGTTGAAGAATACATCAAATGCTTCATGAGGTTTATCTTTGTAGAGGTTATCTATGTACTCCTCACAGATATCGAGCTTCCTTTGATCAGTGTATTTAATCAGGCTTTCGTTGCTGTAGACTTGGAAGAAGCTCGTCTGAGGACGGAAGCTTGGCTCGTAGTCTAAAACGAACTTGAACATCGCCGGCTCTGATACATCGGTAGAGCTGAAGATGTGACTGAAGACCTTGACTTTAGTGATCGTAGAGGTTGGAGGTTCTTCCTTGAGCTCGAGTCCATCCTCTTTAATTTCATTCCTTAGCAATCCGAGAATCTTTTCGGCTCTTAGTTCAGTTGTTGCAACACGAGTAGGCGACAAAGGCTCCAGTTTCTTGAGTTTCTCTGCCTCTTCAAGTTCTTCTTCTGGGGTCATTGTAGATTTGGTCGGTGTGGTTGAGATCGTCGGTCTTTCGATTTGAGATTTTTCCTCTTCCATTTCTCTGTTAGCTGGTAGGAAAGGCACCTTGGACAGTTTAAAGAACCCTCCATACCCTCCTCCATACGAGGCTCTCCTTAAGCGCTTCTCTTCCTCCTCTTCACGTGCTTTAATGATGAGAGAAAGGTTTTTCATCATGTTATAGAACGAGTCAAAATTGACCTCTGCGAAGCGGTCCTTGATATGAAGAGCCATTCTCATCTCGGTCTCATTTTCGAATTGGTAGATAGTTTCTCGGTCGAGGAAGCAATAGAAAGCAATCTTATGGAGGTGGTTGAGTCCATCCACGAATTTATTGAACGCTGGCTGAATTGACTTGCGGAAGAGAGCATGGTCGTATTTCTTTTCTCTCAGCATCTTGTTGAAGTACTGAATGCCATGTCTTTCCATAAAACGTCGATACTCTCCTTGAACGTCTTTAACCGCACGCACAAACTCTTCGCTCTTGATGACATCGAGCCAGAGCTGATCCATAGACTTGGCTTGGAGAGCGTTCAGCTGAATTGACATGTTCTCGTTGGCTCCTTCCACCGACTTTCTATTTAATTTCTCTAACAAGCGGACAAATTAGCATTTTTCCTCTATTAGAATGAGAACGCTACTTTTGAATTGGAAGATCCTATTTCGATCGGAGTTCTTTTTCTCGTCTTCATCATCTTTGCAGCCGATAATTTCGAAGAGTCTATGAAGGGAATTATTACTATATTTTCTAATTTCGTTAAATCTTTTTACTTTTTCCTAGCTTTTTCGAGTGTTAGATCCGATTTGGTCGATTGGGGTGCCAGACTGCAATCAACCATATAATTAAATCCATCCTTAAAATCTTCCGTAATTCTCGCAAAGAAACTGTACAGCGAGCGCACCGGATGCACATTCAAGGCGGCAGACTGCTGATTTTTGTATTGCTCAATTTGACAGGCGAAATGGCTGAAAAAGTTTAGACAGCTGCTCAGCTTCTGTTTTTCTGGGTCTGCTGCATCCAACATCGGCACCTTATCAAAGTCTAGCATTTCCACATTAATATTTTCTGAAGGCTGCAGTTTGCGCTCCAGGGCGTATGACCTGCAGTGATCATAGAACTTCGTGTTGAGGATTGCCGATTTCAAAGCGTACAATATTTTCTGCTCGGATTCGCGATTTAAACCAAGACGATAGATGTCCTCAAGCGCAATCCTCGTAAAGACTTGGAACCAAACTTTCTGGAAGATGAGTGTGTCCTGCAAAATTCTCTTTTTCACACTTGGAGCGATGCTTTCGTTCATAATGAGTTTTTCTGTCGCTAAGAACAAGTGTTGGAGGGCTTCGGACGAAAGCTGAGTTTCTTCCTCCCACCAAGGATTGAACTCGCGGATAATGATGTCGATGAGTCGCAGTTGCATTGCGATGATATCTGTAAGAGGGCCGAAATCGTTGGGTTTTTCCGAAGTAGCGATCTTGTAGATACGATCAACGATCTTCTCGAGCATCAGAATGCGCGCGCATTCGTCATTCCTGAGGAACTTGTTTTTGTACTTCACCAAAAAATTCGCTGAATTTTTCGAAAGTACTGCTCGCAGCACGTTCAGCGCCAAGTTAAAATCGTTCTTTGAGAGAATTTCAAACAAGACGTACTCCATCAACGAAAACTCAAGCAAAAGCAGCGGATTCTTCATGAGAGTATGTGTTAACGCTCCAACCCAAGCGAAAAGTTTGTCCTTATCGGTAATTTCCTCAAGCAAGCCAATGATCAAGTTTATGGTTTTACCGAACAGAGGAAATTTGACGCTAATGACTTCACGGATGGACTCCAATTCGAACGCATACAACTTACAATCCGGATTTCGGGCAAGCTGCCCTGGTTGTTCACTATCTGGAACGATATACCTTCTCATAGCTTCACCGAACTCTTCGTGTTGAAGGAAAAAAGCGGATTTTTTTGTCGTAGAAAACAGTATTGCCTCAGGATTAACCGTAGTCTTCCTTACATTGCAGCTAAATGACAGATCCAAGGAGAACTTTGGATCGAACGGGTCTCGAGTGAGGATATCCACAATATGGAAGAACTCTTCAGCGAGGTTGTCCAGATGAATCATTTTAACTCGCTCTGGATCAAGGAAGATTTTCTCGAAAAAGGTCGCTCTGCACTGTGGGAACGATTCCATCATCAATGATATCATTCGGACTTCCTCCGAATAAGAATGCGACGCTCCATTCAGCGCATAAACAAGAGAGCTCTTCTGGATAGACGCGAAGATGATCTTCTCCATTCCACTGATAACCTCGTTTCGATGCGAGAATGACTCCTTGTCCTCTCTCGTGGATTTGAGGTAATCGGAAACGATTCCAAAGATGTTTTTGAAGCTCAAGTATTCCTTGAAATTTGCTCGCAGCCGAGGATCTGCGAAGAGAGTCCTTTGAGTCTGTTCCTTCAGCTTCGCTTCGGCTTGGTCGTATACCGCAAAGACTTTTCTCAAAAGATGCAGGTAGTTCAATCTGAGATTTTTGATCAGATCCTTGAATTCTGGGTTTTCTGGTGGATTCTCAAGGTAACAAATATTGCGGAAACGACCTGAAATGACTGTGACATAATACAAGAAGTCTTCCAGAGGATTATTATTTCCAAGGTTCACGAAATATTTGCTGTCGATCTGCGTGACTTGGTCGGGCTCTTTCGTGAGTAAGTTCTTGAAGGTCATTGCAAGAGTTTTCAGCTCCGGGATGACGAAATTATGCCACATAAGGTCTGGATACACAGTATCAACAATCCCTAACCACGAGCAAAAGATTTCTTTGCTGTCAGTGTCTCCTTCCAACAGACGGATGTTCTTTAGAAACTCATACAATGGCTTTAATTCGACCCTCGCTCTCAAGATACTCCTTATCTTTTCAACGAATTCCTGAGTTGAAATCTTCTTGTCATTCAGATGAGAATCAATCCAACGATGTCGTGTTTTTGCGAGGAGTGGAGTGACATTCGTTTTCAAGAACTGAAGGCAGATAATCGCAATGTCTCCGATAAGATTATTAAACACGCGATTTTTGTATTGGACCATCTTGCTGAAATCGATTTTCTGCACGAGGGCTTGCGCATCGAGTATCGCAATCAGCGTTTCGAAGTATTCATCGACGTTAGTGTTATACTTAAATACTTCAGGGACTCTGAAGTGTTCTAGCACCTCAGAAATGATTCGCCTCTCGAAAAGAAGATTCAAGAACTCAGTAATGACTACTTCATGGAAATTGGTTCGTTTTTCTTGCGACAAGAGATAGACAAGAATGTTTGCCCCGGCTGTCACCTGGCATCGAAGATACTGCTCGTTTTTAAAGTGATCAGGATAGTTTACTTCACTCGGGTTGGCAGTGCTCCTTCTGAAGTTTGAATAAAGTCCGAATAGCACAGTGTGTAGCACAGTCCTTTCGAAAATCGATTGGATCACCTTGTCTTTGTCGCTGTCTGGTTTGGAAAAGTTCTCAACCAGTCTCCTGAAAGTATCGACAAGGTCGTCGATTTGGTTTTGATTGAGAAGCCCACGTGGAGTTTTCTGGAAATACGGTCCATAAATGAGACACCGGGCGAGTCGATCGACTATCTCGTAGAAAGAACTATTATATTTCATCTCGTCAGGTCTCTCCTGGACATAGGAAATTCTTTGTCGAGTTATTAAGACAATGAACCTTTCAACGAGTTTAAGGTTGCTATTGAGTTGCCTTCTGACGCGGTCTTCAACTCCGCGGACTGTAGAGTTGTTCCCGCTGATATTCGAGTTTCCACAGCTGTTAACAAGACTGAGCAACTTCATTAACCAAATAACGACCTCGATTTCCTCAAGCGTATCGAAAAAGACTAACTCAGAGTCGGCTTCTTGCCCCGGTTGTTTTCTCTTCAGCAGATAGATTGTTATTGTGTGGAAAAGGTCTTTGCGATGCGTCTCCCTGAATTGCGGTGAAATTTCCGAAATCTTTGCCAGCTTGGAAAACACCTTTCCAACCGTATTCAGCTTGCTATCATCGAATTTCTTGATCGTTTCAATCATGTGTTTTTGCCAGAAACTCGCAATGAATTCGTCGACAAACGGCTTTACCCGCCTTAAATTCATGAAACTAGCAGTCAATTCAACCACGCTCTGTCGTTCTTTGCAGAGATCGGCGTCATCTTTCTCGAATCTGAGCAGAGTCAAAGAGATCGAAAAGAAAAACTCTAGAGCTTCCTTGGCCATCTTTCCGAACTCTGGCAAAAAGGTTTTGAGATCTAGCTCTTGTTGGTTGAACTCCAGCCCCTCGCAGTTGGTCAGCGCTTGGAAGATGATGAAACAGCATTTCTGAAACTCGCCGGTAAAAACTCTGTTGGCTCGTTCTATCACATCAGGTTTGGCTTTATTTGCAATGAGTTCGCTGATATTCCTCATACGAGTATTGATTTGCTTACCTGCTTTTTCCACAAGATCCGAGATGAACTCCAGGACCCTCTGCCAATCGATCTTGTGAGGGAAGAGGATTTCCGTCCAAGATTTGAAATTGATGGTCCCGTTTATGGGCGCTAAATTTGTTTGCCAACTTACTGAAGGAAGCGTTGGTATGTCATTTGGAGGTTTATACAGCTCATAGCTGCAGCTCATTGCAATATGATCAAACAAACTATCAGTAAACCCCACATGCTGGATGAAAACGTCAGCAAAACCGATCTCATAGCACGCTTGCTGCACCTCTGCTGACTCATCAACCATGCTTGAAAGGCAATTCATTATAAAGTAGAAGTTTGCTGGATTCAAACGGCTGATTACAACAGAATACAAAAGAGCCCTTTTGAAATTCTCCTTGCTTAGAAGACGTTCCTTAGATCGAGCAAAGCAAATGCGGTGTGTATGAAATAGAAACAGGAGAATCTCTAAGAAAAGCGCGGCCGAAAGCTTCGCGTTGGGTTCGTTGACTTTGAGACTCGGACTTATCCTTTCGAGATTTTCAAGTATTTGGTCCGGGCTGATCCATGAAACGATTTTTTCTAAGATATCCTTGCGTTCTTTACTCAGGAGGTTGGAAAGTTCTAGACAGATGTAGCGCGATTTTGCTCTGAAGAGGCCCTGGACAGAGTCTTTAGAGTAGTAGTAGCCTTTCTCGTTGAGCGCTTTGCATTGGAGATGATGCCAACGGATCAGTTTTTCGATCAATCTCAAGCGGACTTGATGGAAGTCGTAACTTTCCCTGATTTCTTGGCGTTGGAGACACGTGTGTATGAGACTACTGCATCTCAATAATATACTTGCAAACTCAGAGACTTCAGCAATTTTCTCAAGCATAGTAAATTGCTCTAGGTCGAAGAATTTGCTATCGAGGAGAGTTAATACCTCGATGATTTCAATCAGAATGTCATTGGCTGAGAGATGGTCGATTCGCTGCTCGAGGAAATTAACCAAGAATTCGATGGCTCTAATACAAGCGAGTTTTGCAGAGCTTTTGAGCAGTTCAGAAGTGTGAGGGGTTTGATTATAGATGAAGAGGAATCTCTTGATTAGGTCAAGTTCGAGGAAAGATCCATACTGATTTAATTTAAAGAATTTATTGCTAAACTCTTCAGTGATGCTGCTCAAAATCATGTCAGAATCAACCTCATTCGAGAATTCCCCGAACTCGCGCTTCTGATACCCTCGATAGATGAGCAAGATGCATTCAATGCTATATGAAGCGAGTAGCACGTTGATTTTGTTCTTTCCTTTCGCGCTTGCACGATCGAGTGCTTCAATGATGTCTGTGACCTGCCCGCCACCAAACGGCCGAAGAGTTTCTTTGGAATCAAGGTTTACCTCCAGTAATTCAATCAAATCAGCTTCTTGTTTCTCCTTTTGCAGTTCTCTCAATAATATCTCTGCATTAAAAGTTGAATTAGACATCAGTGGTTAATGAATATTCAAATTACCTCGACAAAGGTAGCTTTTGAGGTGGATATGGATCTTCAGTTCATCAAAAATATCAGGGTGTTTCAACAAGTTTAAGAGATGGATCGCTCCGATGAGTTTTAACTTAGAAACTCGTCCATTGACGTATAATTCGTATTCTGTCGATAGCTGAAACCTGTCAATCAGCTTCTTTTTGATCCCAAGCGGAGTGTTGAAAGGCTGATCCTTGCCATGTGAAATTTCTTCCAATAAGATTTGATGAATATGGAGGCCTTTCAACTCTCCATGAAACACGTTTAGAAAAAGATGGTCAGCCACGCTCGGTAATTTTTCTTCAGAGAAGTTTCTGAGCGAGGTTGAAATTTTCTGGATATCGTAATTTTCTTTTTCAAGATGATCCAGCGTAGCAAAAAACAACGGGAGCAGCTGTATTGAGGAGTTCATAAACTTGCCCTGACTCACCTGAAACAGGACCATTATCAGCTGCGTCAGTTCGATAAAATATTCAGCAGAGAATGTGTAGTCCAGAAAAGCGATCAGTTTATCCATTAGAGGGAACCTCCCCCAGTCACATGGGTAGTAGTTGGTAAAGTTTCTGACCATGAAAGAAGAGAGCTGGAGCACTTTGAGATGGATGTCTGCTGCTTTATTGATAATATCAGCGTTTTTCTTGGCGGATAGGATCTCCTGCTTTACCAAGTCTTGCTGGATGAAGAGAATGTCGTCGAAAATGTTTAAAATCTCTGCAAAATTGAGCATTGGTGGCACATGACTGGGACAAACTTCATCGAGTCCAGCGTCCAAATTGTTTTTGAACATGATGCACATGAGTTCGAGATATCGCTCTGTATCTTTGATGAATTTCAGTGGATCGGAGTCGTAATCCCAGCTGTTTAGCAGCGTAGTAAGCTCGTTCTGGCAAAAGATGAGGAATTATAATAGGGAAAGGGAAAAAGCAAATTACACTCCGAATGGTCTGAAAAGCAAAGGTGCGGATTTCACCTTCGTCGATTTTCATTGTTTTGGAGAAGGATGGGTGGAAATGCTGTGAAAAAAGATGTTTATATCTTTTTGGCAAAATTTTAGATAATCTTTATTCGATTATGAATTTTTTTTCCTATGAGTAATACTGACTAGCCGGTAATTATGTCTTAGATTCGGATCTGAGAGATGATAAGGCTTATGGTTACTGATAGCTTCTGGATATTTTCTGAAATATAAACTTCATATTGTTAGAAGCAGATGTCTAGACTAAATTTTTGGTAGTAAAGGAAGTAATTTGACATAGAGAAAATAGATGTTATGAAATTATGATGGAGGTTTAGAAATTTCATGCGTTGAATAAGTAAAGAACGCTATGAAAGGATAAGTCCCTTTTATTTCTCTCTTTATTCGTGAAGAAAGTCGATCATGGCCTGATGATATGGTAATTTATCGGATTTTCCTCTCAATTCTTGAAAATTTTAAACAAAATGAGGGAAATTTGCAATCTAAGATTGCTTTAACACAGAGGGTACTTGTTAGGCATCTTACTAAGCTTGGGGTTGACTTACAGTAGGGCTAACAGGGGATGAGGTGTTTTTCGTTCAGTAATTCAGTAAAAAAGAAGAAATTTCGTTCGAATTTTGTTGTATCGAAAAAAAAGAGTTAAAGTGAAAATTAGAAACGAGCCCATAATTGACAGAGAAAATTCGAATATGACCTGCCAAGTACTCTATCATTACATGATCAGACAGTAATCAATGGCCCAATAATTATTCATTTCACTTTACATCCCTGAGTTTCCAATATTTATCATGAATAAGTACCGAAATAATTTGTTAATTGAGTAGCTGGCATATTGGGTGATTAATTAGACACTTTTGCTTCTCTTCACCGGAATGCTAAGTGGAAAGAGCTTTTTCATGCTGTCAAGTGTTTGGAATCAAAGCACTTTGATAGATTCCACGAATAAGCTCTGTCTCAGATGAATAACCTAAAAAAAAAAATATAATAATACAAAGCTCTAATAGGCCGATGCCTTAAGTTGTTGAGAAAATGAGGTAGTTTAACCAAGCTAAAGTATTGAAAGAGCTTCTTTTTCTATGAAATAAACTTTGAGAAATGAGCTGCATTCAAATTGTCATTGGGCAGGACTTATTGCGCCTAACTTGAAAGCACAAACTTACTTAATAAAGACTGTTTACTCGGAGAAATGGAAATCAGAAGAAAATCCATTCCCATTAACTAAAAGTACTTCTAAAGATGTCTTGCGTGCACTATTCACAAAAAATACACGATAAAACTATCGATTCCGTCTCTCGAAAGATTCGACTCATCTGCTTAAACCGCGATTAAGCAACATATCATGTAGTTCTGGAATTTTATTTCCAATTCCATGATTTATTCTCAGACTGTATTTAACTCATTTAATGCGTGGGGTCGATATGGTCTTTTTCATCAAAGTCTACGTTCCCATCATATACTCAACATACATTGAAAAGATAAGGCTTAGAGAAGTAATGTTTTCCTTTTTTTTAGAAATGAAGCACCTCCTCTCTTTATTCTCTTTAATAAATTGACGAGTCGAAATGAGCCAAAGTTCAATTAAAAATATTAAATACACAAAAAAATATAATCTTTACCTGATAAGAGAGTGAAGATGACTGCATCAGGACCGATTGAAATTACCTTTTGGCATGTATCGCCAAGTCAAAGCATACCTATTATCCTCTCTCTCGTATCTACCTTTCTTGTGTTGGCCTTGGCTCTGTACTTCAAGATGCTGCAAGAACCATTTGGAAAGATGGTATTCATTGTTAATTTTATGGATTTCGTATTTGCTTGTTGCAAGCTCAGTGTCTTTTTCTACTCTCCTCCAAACACTGACTATTGCAAAATCTTACAAGCACTCTCGCAAACCTCCTTGCTCTCGTCCATCATTTGGAGTATGTTTTTCAGTCATGTCTTTTTTCTGGTTGTAAAATATCAGCGAAAAGATGTCTGTATGGCATCGTTCAAATGCTACACAGGAATCTCAATAGTTTTTGGTGGAGGATTAGGAATTTCTACTGCGTTTACGGACTTTGTAAATTATTCTCCGGACCAGGGTACTTGTGTGCATCAAATCTGGCCTGGAAAAATCGATATCACTTTTATCGTTTTTGCGGTACTCCCAATCGGCCTCTGCTGTATCACGGGAATCATATTCTACGTTCTTGCAGCTTTGGTGCTAAAAAAGTATGACGCAGTACTCCAAACAAACCGGCTTTTTCTCTTGCTGATCTATCCAGCGATTATATTCGTTTGTTGGGTACCACCACTCACAATTAACGTATTAGAATCATTTGGGATTTCACAGAGCCAAGATTTAGGGGTAAAGGTGAGGCACTTGGCTATGCTGCAAGGGTTCTTTAATGCTCTTGCTTATGGTACAAAAATGGGTATTATCCCTAAATGCAAGGAAAGATGCAGCAAAAAAGGGAAAAAAGGAATCGTCTTCACATGCGAAAAAAATGAAGAAAGTGATGGGGGTTATCTCTCAGAACCTCTTACAAGAAGCACAAATCCAAGATTTTCGCTGCAGTCGGTTGGGATATCAACTGATAAATCTGTCTTTTAATTTAATTGAGGATCCATAATTTGTTTCTCAGCTTGCGTACTGCTTACTCATTAAATTCATAGTAATTAAAAAACTCAGAGAGAAATATGTGTCTTATATATTATGTTGGTAAAGAAAAAAGTAGCGCCACCTGTTCGTATTAGGAGTATGAGGAACGCAACAGCACAGATGTTATTAGTTATACATTATATCTCCTTTGTGGATGATTCAAACTTAGAATAAGATATAATATCAGAAATCCTAATTCTTACCAAACACTTCAACGATGCATGCGACAGAGCAACACCATGCATAATTCCTCTTTCAACGTGGACCAGCTATTTGTTCACCAAATCTATTAAAAATACTTTTATTGCTCTTATCATAAACACAAAAAAAAAAAAGATCATCTTTTTTCGTTCTATCAATTGAATAACACATAGAGTGCTGCTGTATTGTTTAATATGTAATACCCCTCATTTACGAAAAAGAGATTTGTAACAATCAATTGATAACTAATTCACTGACGCGATCCATCATATCATCTTCTTGTGGGTAAAACAATAAATCATAGCTTCCTTGCATCACACTCGCCTGGAACCCATGCTGCTGGAACAATCCTCGATTCTGCATGTTCAAGTACTCTCGAAGCATACTCGCTGCCTGAGAAGAGTATTTCGTATGATGGCAGGATAAAGCATACACAGTAGTCAATAAAATGATCAGCGAGCAGAACAGAAGAGCGTACATCACATCGCGAAGCATGGAGAAACCCGTTTTCACAGGGAACCAACTTTGGCTTTCAAAATAAAGAGCGAGTGTAATCACCACCCATAGCATTCCAAGAAAACCGATGAAGTAAGGACCTGAACGGCGAAAGAACCCTGCCATACTGCTATCATTTAAGTTGATTATTTTCTCGCACACATTGACTTGCTTAAGGATAGCTTTAAAAACTGGATCTTTGTCTGATAACTCTTTGAGCTCTTTACAAATGTAGCGCCGACCGTCGTATCGGACTTCAGTGCGAAGCTCTGCGATGCTGCTTATTGATGAAATCTCGTCTCTTTCTTGAATTGTGTTGTATTCGATTGTTGGAAACGGGTTGCGCTTCATGGTTGATAGTTAAATTGCAGCTTGAAGTTTTAAATAAGCTTAATCGTTTTTGAACTGGCTACTAAGCAGAACTCTTTATTGCGCATCAATTTTGAAAAACGGATTTTTTTGCGCTATTGAAGAGGATTTATTTGAATGAAAACAAATTTATTCAACGCAGAAACGAAGGTAGTCTTCAAGTATTTCAAGATTGTTCGTGAAGTTAGTCTAAAAATGACCATAAAGGAGCTATATAGATGGTATTGTTTCTACAATAAATGTCAACATGAAAATCAGGTGGAAGAAATTTTTCTTTGGTAACCTGAAAGAAAAAGATGATATACGTCTATTAGTCCGTCTGTCTTAGACTGCAGAATTTCAGAGGAAATATTCATTTGGATTTTATGGGTTACAATTCTTTATTTTCCAAAAAAAAATCGAGAGAGAGAGATATGAAACATGATTGCACCTCAGAAAAGAACTTTGTACGAGAGAATGAAAATGGGATGCCAAAACAGGGAAATTCACCAGTTTTTGATTTTTGCAATTGAGATTAGGAGAATTTGCTACGGCTTTCTTGGTAGTGCTTGATTTCAAATCTATATTAGCTTTTTTAAAATTAGCAAAACAAAATACTGCAAAAGCGTTTCTATTTTGATATTTCAATCATACATTTACCATCAGGAAAGATTTTTTCAATAGATATAGATTCACTAAAGGCGTTCGAGGATCTTCATTCAGACCTTTGGAGCCAATAGATGATTTTACCAAACTTTTCCAAATTGATGGCTAAATGCATCTTAGTATAGAATGCGATTTTATTCAAATAAAACATATCTACAGGTGATGCTATGTAATTTCAGAGCTCAAAATACCAATACGCCTATCTTTTGTGGTTTAGCATTACTTTTAATTGCGGATTCGAGTGATTTACACAAACATTGAAGCCCGTTATTCTCATAATTTGAACTATTCTCTTAAGATGTCTGTTCTCAATGCTTCGTTGCAAGACTTTTACTACTCTACTGTTGCTCCACCCTCTATAAAGACAACCCCCATTCTCACAATCAGTTCGAGTTTTTTGAAAAACTCAAATATCAGAAAGGAAACGTCATATACCTTTGAATATATCATAAAATTCTTATACAATATCAGTGCTTTCTTCACTCCTGAAAGAAGTCAGAAAGCTTAGCTTACCGAAAATATAGCAAACTGCTTTTAAATAAAAATTTGAAAAATAAACTTTTAACCACTTATAGCTTTTAAGTAATTGATTCACAAACAGAGCTCTTTCAAGATCTGCCAGGCGACGCGTCATGATCAGATGCAAGATCCAAAAAAAGAAAATTTTATCGGAGGTTTTTTCTCAAAGCGAGGCGGCCTATTTTTTGAAGTCTCAATTTGCTTGCTAGCAAAGCGAGTTATCCCTTCCCTCTCATTCTCATCCTCTTCAAAACAGGTGTTGTCCACAATACCCATACTTTCTGCTTCCTTTAAACTCAGTACTTGAGTAGTAATCGTTCCAATCGTCGGACTAAGCTTTTTCGCATTTTCTGAACTGCCTTTAGGCAGTTCATAGCCCAACATATGAAGATTAAACTTATCGCTCACAGATCTCACGTCTCTGCATTCATTAAGCTTTTCCAAGAAAGGGATCAGTGTATAAAGCCATCTATCTTCCGTATCTCCTATAAAAGGTGGAATTTGCATTCCATTTTCGGGGTTTTGTAATATATGCATTGGTGAATCCTATAAATTTTCGTCGGTCAATAAGCAAGAACTAAAGGCATTTCTTACGTCGATGAGAATCATGCTGTTGAAATCAGATCCGATTTTCTTGAGGTTTTTGAGCACCATTGAAAAGCATAACTTTGTGCAATGATCTCTGTGATACAGTCTCGACATATACGGCACAATTCCCAATGTCTTTATCACTGCTTCAGCATACTCGCGGATACTTGCTGTAAAAATCACAATCTCGTAGATTTTCGCCATTTTGCGTAGAAACTCATCGAGTCCAGGTCTCTTAACGATCCAAAATTGGACCACAGTATTGATGTCAGCTTTCTTAAACTTGATTGAATTATTTATGAGCTCAAGACCAAAAATGTAACCGCTTACCTGAACTCGCGTCGAATCGCAGCTAGGTTTTTCCTCAAATCCATGGATCAATGTCTCGTCGAGATCGAGAACAAGGGTCTAAACGAAATGGATAAAATTAGATTACAGCAGGTTTGTTGAAGTTGTCTCACTTTCTTTATCGAGACTGCCCTTGTGGCATCATCCTGCAGTTCAGTGCTCTCGTTCTGGTTGTTATCACTGCCAATAATCAATAATCATTTAGAAAATCATCATCTTCGTTGGAGAGTTACTAGCTCGTTTGAAAGGATTTCGTAATGGAGCACCCGTCTAGCCCAGTAGAGAGCTTGCTCATCTCCTTTTTGAGGTCTTTTTGCGTTTCTTCAGTCTTTTTCATTTTGGTGTGACTGGTGTTTGCTAATATAATTTATATTGTTTTCTACCCGGAAACTTTTAATAAAAACCAGGATTCCTTCGACGAGCAAACTCGATGTGATGAGAATATAGAAATGGGTGTATAATCTTTATAAAACAGGGATTTCAAAATTTCTGTTGATTTATTCGATCAATTATTTTTTTAAAAGGAACCTGCTTATTTCCAACGAAATTAATTGAGATTTCCTTTGGAAAGATCTCGATTGAGAAGGCTATGGAACCTTTTGAGGATCCAAGCTGATTTAATTTTTCAAACGGGTTTTTCTTTAATGATAATTAATTCGGATCATATATTTTGTTTTTATCAAATTTTATGCCACAAAAGGTATGAAAGTTCTATTTTACGCAGCTTAAAATTATTTAATTTAACAAGTTTAATATAGTTAAGTTGCAGTTTTTAATAAGTTTCTGACGAGTATATAAAATTTTTTTAGAAAAGTTTTACGAGATGGCAGATCATCGTCTGAAACATTAAGTCTCAGGAGACCCAATTCATTAATAATTGGCAGAAATCCAGCTATACTTAGAAGAGTTTGAATGCAGCTCTAATGAGCAGTTTATTGCTATTCAATAGCTCAAACACCTTAAATACTTTTTCGTCAACATTTAAATTGTTGCAATTGTGCCCCTCAATCAGAAGTCTCACCCATTATAGGTACGGGCTTTGTTCTGAATAGTTAATATTTAAAAACAACTCTTCTGCTGATAATTATGGAATTGGTGACTTCATATTGAGTTATTGAGATTTTCATTAAAATATTAATCGAAATTGTTCCGAAAAATTGTTCGTTCATTCGGCAAGCTATTGGCTTGATGAAGTTAAAAGAGAACAATTGGGAAAAAAATATTAAAGGGTGTATAAATCAAAATCAATTACTGGTTCTTAGTTCATAATATTGCTTATTTAGGAGAGCTAAAATAACAAGTCACGTCGTATTCAGAAAGAAGAAAAAATAGTCAAAATATCGTCGTTTAATAGAGTTCTCCTGCCTCCTTTGGGAGGTTTAGAGGATTGCTTGAAAATTTTACAAGGATGGTATCTGACCAATTTTGTAGCCTAAATACTTCAGTGATATTTAATATTTGATTTTGGGATCTCTTTCTCTGCTCAACCAATTCAAAACAATTCAAAAGAATACTTCAGTGAAAAACACCCTCGGATTGAAAAAGCAAGCTTATTCGCTGATTAACTTTCAGAGCTTCGTTTGACGACGATAGTTTGAAATTATTTAGAAGTAAATATATGAATGCTCAGTATGGCTTTCAAGTGAGTTGGAACTTTTTCGTGTCTATCTATGGATCTAACAGGCCAAAATCAAAAGAGAACTAACTCCCTCGAAATCAATTAAATTCAGACTTTAATTGAAAAACTTCAAACTACAACTTTAGTTTACCATTGTTTGGAGAAAATCAGAAAATAATATCGGATTTTCGAAATTCCAAATTGCGTGCATTTGATAGACCATTGAAAAGCTTGAGTATCAGCCTGTATGTTGAAATGATAGGAGAGCCATTTTGTCAATCAAACTAATCGGCGAACTAACTATTTCAAATAACAGTGCAGATAGATCAATCTCTCCACTCTCTGTCACCTTTCCGAGAATCTCTGCATTTAATTTCTTGAGCGTAGACCTGACGGCTTTACAATTTATATTTGAGGAAGCAAGATTTTTTCACCTTGCAGGTGCCGTATGTAAGGGAAAAAAATTTACGTTTTTCAATCGCAAACTACAAAACTTATGGAACATACCGTTAAATTCATGAGATCGAAGCTAATTTCGAAATGTTATCTCAATGTTACACACGGTATTAACCGGGTGACTCCTTATTCTAATGGAGTGATTACTTGAGTTTAACTGCTGTTATTTAACTCATGCATATGGTACTCTCTTAAGAATAAAAATTTGAATTAAACGATGGATTCACTTACTTCAGAAATCAAAAAGGTTACTATTGACGGTGACTTCAAAGAATGGAAGACTTCGGAATACAACGATTTCTCTCGTGTCGCAGTTGTCTTCTACAAAGAAACCGCTGAAGGCCCTGAATTTCTGCTCAATTCCAAGTCCACTGACGGCGTATGGACAACTCCTCAGACAAATTTCCACGGAGTTGATGCAGCAGCCACCTTTACAGCTGTCAGAGCCATCCTGGAGCAAACATACGGTTGCTTGGCCCCTTCTCTGCTGAAAAAAGTTCAATCTCAGGAAAAAATCTCAGAAGGAGACCTCATAATGACTGAAGTAAGAAAAGTATTAGCTTTCTCCATTAACTACTCTCTCTAGAAAACCCCGATCTGCGATATCTGGAGGAACCTCCTCTACGTCGAATGGCTCAAGGTCGTCCTTACTAATAAATGCCAATTTGATACCTACGAAGGTTTGTTGGTTTACTTCTTAAAGCTCGACGCTTTTGACGTCAGTCTCCTCAACCAAAACCTTCGAGAGTTGAAGCTGGACCTTACTTTCTCCTGGTTTACCTATGAAAAACTGCTCTTGGAAAAACTCGATTCCTTTACTCTCAAGATAGCGACGGCTATTAATTTCCCAAAACACATCAAAGAAACCGACGAATACTACGCTCTTCCTCTGTCTGAACAGAATATCTATATTCTACTCCTCTGCAAACCAGACCGAGCAGATACACCTCTAGACCTCTTCTACGATCACCTGCCAGGACTGTTCTGGGGTATTTACAGAAGAAACAGAGAAAGCTGGTACCTCTACAACTCTGCGAAAGGAGAGTTCCCTCCAGAAGATGTGATTAAAAATGCTAAAGGTATATTATCTGCTTATCCAAGAAGTCATTAATAACTTATTAAAGGTCTTATCATTCCGGGAAGTCCATCACAAGCTTATGCTCAAGATGAATGGCTAGTGAAAACTAGAGAATGGCTTCGAGAGTTCCATGCTAAATACACAAAAACGAAATTCCTTGGTATTTGCTATGGCGAGCAGCTCATCTGCGAGGCGCTTGGCGGCAAGACAGACATGCTGCAAAAGAGAAAAGAGGATCCAAAGTTCTTTGTAGCAAAGGTAGAGGATATCGAGTTCTCTCCCGAGTTCTTCGAGCATCCTTTTGTGAAAAAGCTGAATATGGAGATCCCTCCAAAGGTTAAAATGATTCAAGTTCACGGCGATGAGGTCGTTACCGTGCCAGAGGGCTTCAAAGTTTTAGGGTAATTGACTAACTATCAATTGAAAGGTGTTATAATTCTCGTTTAGGGGATCGCCTAGTTGCAATATTGAAGTAATTGCTTCCGATGATTGCCGATATTTCGGCTTCCAAGGCCATCCTGAGTACACGCCAGATTATTTCTCGGCAAGAGGAGTTCTCTTCAGAGCTTTCATGGCAAAAGAGGAGGTTACTCCAGAATACTTCAAAGAAAAATATCAGGAGATTCGTTCGGGTTGGTTCGCGGGAGAGACTGATACCTTTGTAAACCGTAAGATTTGCTACCAATTTTTGAAAAATTAAGTGAAGAAGAATTTGTGTTTTGAAATGAGGTGAGGTAGGATAAGAAAATATATATCTAAACAAGTGAAATTTATCTAAAAGATTTGATAGCTGTTAAGATTTAATAAATACAATGGTAATGAACAAACTTTATTGATAGATTATCCTTATAATTGCCGAAAATATTACGTGACTACTGATTTTTAACTTGTAACTGACCAATGTGTATTTGATGCAGGTGCGAAATTTAACTTTCAGAAGGTAGACGAAGGTTCTAATGATGATGCCTTAGGATCTTTGATGATATAAAGCGAGCATTTTCCCATGAAAAAATCATGATTAACATCAACAGGTTGATTCTTACAAAGAGCTATACGAAATACATCCTATATGAATGCCAATTTATAATAATTTGAGCTAATAAATCAGCATAAAATAATTCGCAATACTTTAAACTCATTGTTCAACACGAAATATTAACACAACAAATTCTCAAGTTTTTACAACTGACTTTTTCTCTCTAGATAATCGTTAAGTATATTATTATATGAAGGTTCCCTCTCGTGCTCACTTATCGGATTCATTACTATCTCGGGGCGAATCATTTTTCGTCAACACAACAAAGTTATTCTCGCTATTTTTTTTTTCTTGACTTTTTTGAGGTGAATTGTCAATCTGATCAGAGTTATTTATTCCCATCATACTGGATGAATTCAAAAGGTTCGTATTCTCAGTAGTATGTGCGTTAGAGTGGAATTGAGATAGGTTTTCCTCTGAATTTGGAAACGATTGAGGTGGCATGTCCTGATTTGTCGAGGACGAGACAGAATCTTTATTTTGATCACTTTGCACTTGAATTGCTGGATGAATTGACTCCTTTTTTTCTTCTTGGGAAACAACTTGCATATTTTCAGGTTTTTGTCCTTCTTCAATCTTTGTGATATTGGGTTTCAGATTAGAAAACAATCCTCCTCCAGTCCCACTATTCCTGCTGTTTGAAGGGTGAGGATTTGAACTAAATAATCCAGTTGCAGATGACTTGGAATTGCTAGATAGTCCTGGTCCCGGAATATAAAATAACCCTGCTCCAAATGGCTTAGCGTTAGAGGTTGTCGTTCCTCCACCTCCTCCTGCTCCTGAAGAGTTCGAATTTGAGCTGAATAATTCTATTCCCGAAGGTTTTGAATTTCCAAAAAGTCCCCCTGAATCTAAATTTTTAAATAACCCTGGTCCAGATGGCTTAGATTTCGGGACTGCTAATCCTCCACCTCCACCTGCTCCTGAAGAGTTGGTATTTGTTCCAAATAATCCACTTCCAGATGGCTTCGGATTGCCAAAGAGCCCTCCGGACCCCGAGAACAGATGGTTCTTCTCCTTCTTTTGGTTTTGAGCCAAATAGTCCACCTCCAGCTGGCTTTGGATTTCCAAAGAGTCCCCCTGAATCTAAATTTTTAAATAACCCTGTTCCAGATGGCTTAGAGGTAGACGCTGTCGATCCTCCACCTCCTGCTGCTACTGAAGAGTTCGAATTTGAGCCGAATAATCCCGTTCCGGAAGGTTTCGGGTTCGCAACCAGACCGCTGCTTCCGAATAGAGGTTTCGGGTTTTGATTTTGGAACAGTCCTGAACCTCCACTGCTACCACCTCCTCCACTAAATAGCGGTTTAGGATTTTGATTCTGATTGAGCATCCCACTACCTCCACCATTTCCTCCAATTAGAGGTGGTTTAAGTATTTTAGACCCGAACATCCCCGAAGCTTCGAACGCACTTGATACTTTCTGGAGCACATTTTCTTTATCGTCATCATCTTCGTTAAACTCAACTTGAACACAGTAGACTTCAACATCCTTAACCTTAAAATGTGGGTTCGAAGTCAAATGTCTTGCACCCAGTGTTTTCACTCCATCCTTCCATGCGACGGAAAACTCATTGAGTCCTGCAAAATTCCCTTCAGTGCCTTCGTAATTTACGGAGAAAGTTAACTCGCCTCCAAACTTAATTAGATTCCCTTTGGCACAATTATTGAAACATGAGAGCGGCCTAGAACTTGTAAATTTTGTTTCTTTGCTTAAATTGAAGAAAAGCATCCTTTTTCCTTCAAATTTAGGATTATTAAACTGCAAATTCGTAAAAACACCAATCTTTTCATCAAGAGCTGTCTTCACAAGAAAGAGCAGATTTTGTGCCTTGGAAAAGGCTTGAATTATTTCACCATTATTGAGCCCATGCTGTAACGTCCCCTGATACATTCTCTTCAATTCAACTGGCTTCTCCTTATGGACCCAATCTGAAATTTGCTTTAACTCCATAAGTGTCAAATATTTTGGAAGAGAGGGGTTTGTTCAAATTCAAAGGGACTATCGGGTTAGAAACCACGCATCCAGTACCTAAGACGCCTTCCAACTGAACTACAATCAATTGTCCATGCTGCTCTCTGTTGGGGCAAGAGGCACTCGGCCAAGAATTCTCGACCCAATTGATAGAGTTCACTGCTTCAATGAGATCCTGACTTCTCTTCGGAATATTCAAATCTTCATGTATGTGGAGGTCACTGACTTGAGAATTGAGAAATTGAATAAACTTTTTGAGCTCTTGTGTTGAAGAGAATTTATTAATCGTCATAAATAAATCGTCTATGTCTTTGTAGATTCTGGTGTGCTCGGTCAGCAACTTCATTTTGAATTGTATTTGATCGAAATTTGAGTTCATTATGGCGAATTGTTCTTCAAGGTTATTTAAAGCCTCAGATCTTTTTCGTTCAATCAGCGAGAGGATTTTTTGTTGCCAATGATCAAAGAAGCTGTGGATTTTGAGTTTTTCTTGCTCGATATGCTCTCTGAGTGAAGATAACATCTTATCTTTTTTTGCGAGGACAATTTGAGTTTCGTCAGGTATCTCTGAAAGTTGCTGTTGGTCCACGGGTGTTTTTCTGCTGTTTTGATAGTTAATGAACTTTTTAAGATAATCGTGAAATGAGTAAACGTTGCCTTGAGGTTTGGCTTCAACCAAGCATGAAATGCAGTAGAGATTCTTTGTTGCGTGAGGGTCGAAGGTTAAACGCTGGACTTTTTCGTCAGGGCGATTGAGGCAAGGAAAATCTTTCAAACTTGATTGCATG
>ENA-UOUE01000694-UOUE01000694.1-compost-metagenome-genome-assembly--contig:-NODE-694-length-26080-cov-6.919394_pt1 | contig 26080 bp, 22 predicted proteins | sample MGYA00238146_ERZ747223 | MGnify/ENA primary metagenome ERZ747223 (study PRJEB28781, sample SAMN06268865) | compost metagenome | isolation source: single cell | place: USA: California, Emeryville, Joint...
ATACCTGTGCAAACGAAAAAATCGTTAATCTCAGCTAAATGCACCTTGTTTTAATAGATGGTCTGAATTTTCAGAATAATTTGTTTGATATTTCGCGATTCAGCAACTTTTATAATTGCTTTTGTATTGATAGTAGTAATAGTTGCTAGTTCTGCTCATATTTTCATTATTCATTATTTACACCTCAAACTCGTTTTAAAGCAGTGCTTCAGGTCTCCTGTTCAGATTTGTTGAACAGCAAGTAATTTATAAATCTTACTGCTCGACGTTATAACGTGATTATCTGTTCATTTACCGTTCGCTTTCCTATTCCTTTCATAATATCATCATCATAATTCATTTTCCACTTGCCTCGAAGAAAAAATGTGTTGAGAGAAATATACATCACAAATTCAAAGATCTCACTCAAAATTTTAACCATGTAACATGAGAAATGAAAAACTCCGAATTTCTCAATTATGTGCACATATTTTACAAGAAAAATGTTAAATTCAATTCAACCTCAAAAAAAAAAATCTCGATCAAGACTAGACCAGCTGACGTTGCTTTCTTCCCTCAATCTATATATTCGATAACTTTTGAAACCTTCGGCAAAGCTCTTTGCTCAAGCGATATTGTCGATTTCTCTCCTTTCTTAAACCGTATCTCCTTCGTCTTTTTCTGAGTTTGTCTGGAACCTATCTCAGTAAAGCAGTTCGCGAAAATCGACTTTATATCCTGCTCTTCCAACACCATCGAACGATTATTATTTTGAGAATTCGCTCGGTCTCGTCTACCCCCATCTCCCATCAAAACTCTCTCCAAATTCAATTCAGCCAACCCTCTAGCATATTTCCGGGTCGATTCTGAAAAAACTCTAAAATCTTTCGTCTTCACATACTTCCCAGTCATCGCAAACTCAACGTTCGGCAAATTGTTCATAATTTCCTTATAGCGAAACGTCGTTTCCAACTGAAACATCCTTGACGCTTGGGTTCTGCTATTAAGTTTTGCATCTTTTTTATACGCTCTCAGCTCATTTCGAGCCTGCTTCAAATAATCTTGACTATACAACGTCTTTGTAGGAGAGAACTTAATGCCTTCTAAATCTCGATACAGTAACTTTTGGCCCGAAATCGGGGTATTAGGGAGCAATCCCTCGAGGTTACTATCGCTCATGAAGGAAGATTGAAGGGAATTTTTGCGGATTGGAGTCACATGAAAGCTATCTTCGAAATTTTTCAAGGTTTCATCAGCCGAGTCTTTTTCTTTCTTATCTGTGGTGATTTGACCAGGTGCTCCTGCTTTTCTGTACATATTTACCTCCGAAAGACAGAGAGTATAAAGCTCTCTGACATATCTCCTCACGAATTTTTTCTTCACAGGCAAGACCTTCGTTACTATCACTTTTGCTTTAATTTGTCTCTCGTAGAGGTCGGTGAGATAAAGCCGAGCGAATTTTTGTTTCGCTGCGGTTCGTTCAGTCTGAGCTGCCCGCTCCTCTTCTGATGGGAGCTTTTTGGTTGGGGTCACGGACTCGAAGTTTTTTACTATGCTGAGACGCTTTGAAAAAGTAGGTGTGGTAGCTTTCTGGAATCGAGTTTCTGAGCTTTTTTCATCTTCATTGTATTCATTTGGGGCAGTATTCTGTGGAATGGGCCTTGCTTGCTTTCCTTCAGACATGAAAGCTTGCTTTTGATCAAAATTTGTTGGCCGATCGAGTGGGTTGTCTGATAAATCAAGCATTGAGGCTTTAAATTTCTGTTTGTATTCTCCAGCTGACCTGAAAATCCTTTCTTGCTAATGATGTTGGAGGTAAGGTAATGTGCAGAGATATTTTAGTTACTGGATCATTTTGTGGAGGAGTTTTCAGATTCGAAATGAAATCTCCTAATTTAATGGCTTGACTTCCAACTGAGTAGAAGTTTGTGGGCTGTTTGGGTCCGAGGGAATATCGCTTGTCCATCGTCAATTTTTTTCTACGAGTTTCGATATCAGATAGCAACAATAAATTTTATTTCCTATTAATTCGTGTCTTTGTAGTAATGTTCGCAGCAAGCATTGAATCAGTTTCTTTCGAAATTAGATTAAGAGTCGTGGAAAGATCGTAAACAACTCGCACAGAACCAGATGGGATGAATCCGAAAACTACTTTATTGCTTGATTTTCAATAATAATAGAAAAAGAGTAATAGGGATTTAGATATTATAATTGCGTAAGCAAAATTTAGGGACAGAGATTAGGACTTAACCTGATGGAAGCTCTTCTGGCTATCTCATATTCGTTTGGTTCTCACTATATAGTATCCAGACTTATTAATGGATTGGGGCTTAAAATGACATTCTAAATTCTCAATAGGATGTTTTATGAAGCATTAAATTTAAAAAGAATCTTCAATAACTCATCTTCCATTCAAAATCGCCCATTTAATAAAGGATCCATTTCAAGCTCACTGCAACATCGACCCAAAATGAAATCCAAAGCATTGTCGAATGGCATTACTCTCATTAGTTACAACATACATCTAAATCATAAATTATTTTTTTAAAGCATCCTCAATTAAAAACTTTCACCAGCTCACAAATAATATCAAGATGAGCTCAGATACTGAAGACCGACCAAACATCATCATACAAGACCAAAAAGCCTCACGAGCTGGAAGCGAAAGACTCGAGTTTTCCGACATACAATTTAGCGAGTTTCTGGTGGAATTCATTGGAAATTTCTGTATCGTCACTTCGGTTTATTTCAGCGGCGGCAACACGATCCTCACACCAGCTATGGTTGGACTCCTTATCACACTGTTTGGACCTATCTCAGGAGCTCATTTCAACCTCGCCGTCACACTGCTTGCTCCATTAGTTGCAAGACACCATAATTATCCAAAACCAACAGTAAAGAAATGTATTCTCTATTTCGTTGCCCAAGCTTCCGGTTCCGCTCTTGCAAATATATTCAATTGCAGCTTCATGGGATGGGATAAACTCATCAAGATTGCTCCAGGCGCGAATATGTCAATATACTCAGCCCTCGGCCTTGAACTCTTTCTTACGTTTATCGTAATCTTCTACACCTGTGTCTGCTGCCATCCAAACGCTCAAAGAGAGTCTTATCTCAATGGACTCATTTTCTTCGTGTATATATTTACAGCTGCAACTTCTGCGGGGCAGCATTGCGGAGCACTGTTCAATCCAACCTTGGCTTTGGTGCATGGAAGCTTCAACCTCATTGTAAAACGAGATGTTCATAATTTCCTAGTAATGCTGGCCTATACGGTTGTCCAATTAGCTGCTATGCCAATAGGCTTTTGGGTCTATAAATACTTGATATCGGATGTAATGTACCCGAGGGGCGAGATTCCTTCGCTGAAAAATGAAGTCGAACGAGAGCCCATAGGCACGAGCCTGACGGTGAAACTAACTAAAGGATCCCTTGAGGAGCCTCTCATAAGTGGAACCAAGTTATAAGTGGTTTATTGCATTAAGTTTCGAAGTCAATGGATAGGTTTGACGATTTACAAGTGTTCGGTTCATTTCGTAAAGCGTATTACACACATATATTCAATCGCATTGCAAAAATGAATGAATGTGTCATTGTTCCTGAACCAAGTTTTATTTCTGTGTGTATTCACAGGGCTACAAGCTTTCGCCTATTACGATAGTTAATTGCTTGATTGTTAGTGTAAGAGGTATCTTAAGAGCGTTAGTATCATCACGATACCGTTTTGAGGTTGTTTGTTAATATATCTAGATATTCACGAAATGCTGCTAATTTGAACGATGAATCGACATAACTTTGGCGCTTGCTAAATCTAGCTACTTCAGTCAATTAGCCTCTACCTCCTCCGAACGTCTTCGCGGTACTTCCAGTCGCTTTCACAGGTCCTCTTCCTACTGTCCGGCCTTGGCTTTTGAGCTGGGATTGACGTATTTCATTAATTTTTTTCGCCTTTTCTTGCAATTTAGCCTTCGCTTGTTCCAGTCTCTCAGCGAAAGTGGTCTTCTTATTGTTATCGTACTCAGGTCCCCAACGGATAGGTATATAGCCTCCACCTGATGAATGCCCACTGCCACCCGAAGAATGTCCGCTAACACTTGATGATTGTCCGCTTCCAGTTGATGCTTGTCCGCTACCACCAGCACCACCAGAATACCAGCGTGCACCTCCACCTCCACTTCCAGATCGAGACTGCTCTCCGTCTTTTCTTTCTTCTTTACTTCCATCCTCTCTCATTTCTTCTCTGGCTTCATCTTCATAAGTAAATTCGAATCTCCATTCATTTTCTCCTTGCTTAGCCCCTCTGAAAATCATTTCTAACAGCTTGTCTCCTGCTTTCCCATAAAGTCCTTGTCTAAACTTTCGCTGGGAGCTACTGAACGGATGAGGGTCGAAGTTTCCAAACAGGTTCTCTTCTCCTGTTCCACCAATATACGAAGGCACAAAGTTGCTGTGCTCTTTTATAACCGGCTGCGTATCCTCTCTCACACAAAAGCCCACGGGAGCTCCAAACACAACCCATGAGCCTATCGAAGCATATCTCCCTCTATGCGTTGGTGAATCGACATATTGCTGGATCACATAATCCCCCAACGATAACTTTTGAGGGTTCGAATTTTCAGTATCTTCGACTAACTCAGCATTTCCGGCGCCGGTACTCTCCAAAAAGTCCTTCAAATTACCAAATTCCGTCGACATTTTAATGTTTTCGCCTCCTCTACCGAATTTAGGCTTCGCGATCCATTTATGTTGGCTGTTTTCGAACATATTGTTCTCAAACTCGGAGTAGGTTGAAGGAATGCTGAAAAAAGCTGGCACCAAGTTTGGATGGTTTGGATACAACTGCCAGAGTACAGCGAGCAAGGACTTGTTTGAAAGAATCGCTTTCCAGGCCGGTTCTAATACCTTGGTCTTGCTGTGATCATTTCTATTGTTAGGGGCGAAAAACTCAGAGACTTCTTCATTAGCGATCCATTCCCAAGGATAAAGCTTCCATAGACAGTCAACTTCGTTGCCTTGAGAAGTTACTAAACTGCCTTTCGGTTTATCTATCTTTAGGTCCGATATATCACGCTTATCGGCCCAAAATCCAGCTTCCTTTGCAGTTTGGTAGAGCACGTTCGCGTTTTCTCTCTCTTCAGTGAAAGAATTGGAAGAAAAGAAATAAATTCCACCGTATTTCTCGATACTCACAACTTGTCTCCATGCATATGTCAGAGCGTCAATGAGAAAATTAAACTGTCGATCAGCAAGCTTTTTTTCCTTAGCCCAAATCCCTTGGGCCTTGCTGGATTCCAGTAGTAAGGTTGGAGTGTCAGCATTGTATTCAATGAGCCTTGGCATGTTATTGGCGTCGATTAAGAAATCGAATCTGCCGAGGAGATCGGGTTCTTTTTCCTTCCAGGACCGTATGATTTCCGGTCGCAGTGATTCCGGGATTTCAAAAAGGTCCATGAGGTCCTTTGATGAAATAACCGTGTCAACAGCATCGAGGCACATATTATGGAGGTCGAATGTAGCTTGGGCGAGTTGTACTGCGAGGTCTGGATGAAACTCGTAAGCTGCTGTGTCGTTGAAGTAGTGATCATAATACAATAGACCGAAATGAACTCCTGCTTGGTCCCAAAAAGAAAATTGGATGTCTCTAAACAGTTTAGATTTATCAATGGGATCAAAGAATTTCCTTCGAAGCTGAACGCTCGTAGGTTCTTGGCCTTGAGAATCGTAGAATGCCCATTTGCTTACTGGCCCATATGCTAGAACGCAGGCAACTCCAACTCCAATCTTTAGTTTCAGGTAACCCATATGCTACCGTATTAATTTTTTAATTATGGACTAAAACGTATTTAACTTCATGAGGAATTAACTTAACATTTGGTTCTGCTAACGCTTTGAAAAATTTTGCAGTCCTATTGCTTCCAAAGACGTTATCTTGTTTCCTTTTGTGGAACGGCTTTGCTGTAATGCCTTCCCAGCCCACTCTAAAAATCATTGAGGGGATTTTAGGAAAAGACTAATCAAATCTGTGAGAGTGTGATTTATTTTGAATCAGTTGCACTTGGGCAGATTTTTTGGAGGCGAAATAAAAGAAAAGTTTTGAGACTAAGTCAATGTAATGATGGCTAACTTATTTATAGTTATCTATATCTCATTAATGCGCTTTTCTCGAGGCGTCGAACATTTAGTCCTATCATATCATTCAGGTCGTTTTGCTTGACGCTCGAATTCCTCTGAGATTTAAAGCTCTGCGCTTGGCTCTTTCTCTTCTGCTGGCTGAGGTTCTGGTGTTTCTGGTTTGGTTTCTTGAGGGTTTGCTTTTGGTTCTTTTTCCTCTGGAGTAGCTTCCTTTGTCTCTGTTTTGGAGTCTTCTTCTGACTCGCTGTTTAGTTTATTCATGGCATCTTGGAGCTCCTTGAGCTTCTCCAAACCAGCATCACCTGCAAAAAGTTGAGTGAACAGCTTTTCAATATCTGCTGCAGGAATCATTTTATAAGATGCGTATTCCTCAGCAGCACGCAAGTATTCTTGAAGAGAGATCTTCTTGTCTTTGCTGACATCATAGGCAGTCATGAAGTCATCAATTGACTACAATATAGAAAATTTAGAATATACAGTTCAACGTAAACTTCATTACCTCTTCAGGATCCTTAGTAACAAGTTTTTCTCTAACGACCCAATCAATAAGCTCTCCTTTATAAAGATATCCGTCCTTAACACGATGATTGAAGCTTATTTGGAGAATAGGATGTTACTTCATTTTCATCAATTCTTTCAAAATCCTCTTTCATTGCCTCGATGAACTTTGGATAGCTAAAGATCGCGAATTAGGCTGGATATTTTGATAATGATGCACTTGCAGGCACTCTCTGGGAGCTTATCCCATTGAATCTGACCTTCAGCATCACGGTAGCTCGCAATATCTGGGAGCTCACCGATGTTCTTGAAATATGGGTGTCTGGAGAACGGTGACGCGGTTTTTGGCTCCTCCTCGAATTGAGCATTTACTTTGCAAAGATGAGTTAAGGGAGGATGGAACAAGAATGATGGTACCTAATATAGCTGATGCGAGGATGAGAAGGAAAGCTGGAAAAAGGATATTTTTCATTCAAGTTGCAGAATTAAACTAATATGATTTATTATGCACGTTGATAGATAAAAGATGATTTTAAATGATTTAGATGAGTATGATCAAAAACAAAAAAAAAGGGAACACAGGAAAAACTCAACTATTTCCAAGAATACATTTAAGAAGGTTGCTGAATCATATCTGGTGGCTGGGCGTCCCAACCACTGATTCTTGTTAAATTGGGAATTCAGGAGCAAATTGTCAGCTGAATGAGTCTATTGCTGCAAAATTGACACGTGGATATCAAAAATGAAAATTTTCCTGAGTTGTTGAAAATTGCGTTGAGTCTTGTGTTGATAGTATCATTAAACTTGTGAGATAGAGAAAGGAATTAGAAAGCATTTGAACCGGCTGTGAAGATTAATCTGTCGATTTTAGGTTAATATCAATAAATCTAACACTTTTTGAGTCAATAGATGCCTCCAAAAACAAATAGATCTTCATTTTCAACAATCAAAGGCCCGAAATTTTTGTGCATTATACACAGACACAAGTGAGGTTGGTATCAATGAGTAATCGTCTCAAGGCACCTTGGCTCATCTCCAAGTTTATTGAGCTCAATTGTTCTCCTCTACGATATTATTTTATCTAATTGAGTATTACTCCGTTTCATTCAATCTTTCGAGGATGAAAAAGTTTGCAGATTTTGTGGCTTGCTCCTTTATTATATGTAGATGCTCTTTTCATTGATGCATGTACTAAGGTATGGGGGCTCAATTATCTATCTACCCGTGAATAAAGGTTGCAATTCAGAACCAATTTGCAATACTAACTCAAATCTTTGAAACCCACTTGCTAGCGAATCTACTAAAACAGTATTAATAGGAAACACACGAATGGGATGCGAAAAACCCTAATTTCTAAAGCAGGAAGATGAATTGGCGAAAAATTGTTACACTAACCCCAAAAACTCACTTCGGTAACTATTTCGAAAAGCTCTTCGGTTAAATTGAGGTATTCAGCTAATTGGGATCAGGAGCCCATCAGTTTTGCTGGCTATTAAAGATTCTCAATACAGGCTTCTCAGAAGATTCACTGGTAAAATAAAATTACTGTTTCTCATAAATATTTCAAATTTTGTCAATATCCTTTCAAATGTTCAAAATCTTTAATCTTATCAATAGAGATCTTTATGAATTTAACAAAATTCTTTTGAAAAATGTCACTTGACCAACTGTTGTTTCGTGTTTATCTCAAGCACCCCAAAAAAATTTATCAATTTTTCTAAGAAAGAAAATTGCGCAAAAAAAACGATCAGAATCTCGGAACAGATATCGAAAATTTGCAAATAAAAAAATCAGTAATTCGAACGCCTCGACAAATTTGAAATGCTTCTATAAATTAGATGTATCAGAAACGGAAACGAGAAGAATATTTAAAAAAGAATAAAATTTTGAACAACTTTCGCAAATGAACCAAGACTGGAGTCTAGAAGAGTATCTTGCTGCTGAAAATGAGGAACTGCAGTGCCAATCGAAAAAGAAGGACGAATCCTCAGAAACTGTGATGGACAAGATCCATTCTTATGCGCAAATAATCAAAGAAAATGTATCAAATGCTAATTTCCTGGTTTTATTGATTTCTTATAGGCAACGAAGATTTTTAGACGAAAATCGAGTGGCAATGAAGAGAAAAAAGATAAAGAAGATATTCAAGCCGCTCTAGAGCAGCCAATGACAAGCGATGTAGGAAATTTGTTATTACCTTGGTTATATATTGCTAAATAGATAAAGGTGCCTATGAGACATTAATCTCTCAAGATAATCTAGCAAAATCGGGCTATAATGCTGGTTGGGTGCGAGTTAAGTGTAATTTATGACAATAAATAACTTATTGTGTATGCTAAAATTTCTGAGTTTATGATGATGCATGATGTTTTTTTAATGGTTGTATCGAGGATAGCGTTATTTACTCTATATGGAGTTCGTTTCGTAAAATGTGAGGATATATAATATTAGTGTGGAGCTGTTAACCATGATCCGCCAAATATTTCCATTTTTCTTTTCTGAATGGTCTCCGTTTTCATTATCGGTGAGTGCCACTTACCATTGAGAAAAGGTCTCGAGTGTGTATCCAAAGGATTAGTAGCTGTAAGCCATTTTTTGAAACAAATACTTTGTATTTATTCTTTAGGTAATTAAGATGTTATAACAGCTTCCGAACACCTGGAAGCTCTCGAACATGAACTTGAACTAAGAATTAATAATGATTTGATCTTCGACCAAGCACCTTCAAAATCCTATTTTCTGACTAGTTCAGAGTAACAACGATGAGCTTGCTAGGCGAATGAGATTAAAAGAGAGTCATTAATTCCGATTTGTAATGTGAGCACCCTATGTCTCCTTTTCCTTTCGACTGTTGGTACATGGTAAGTTCATACAAATGGAAATAAATGTAAAACTCTTTCATTTATTTTTCAAATTGTTGAAGTACTCAAAAAAACACAATTTTCGATTGAAATTTGCACTATGCAATGCTTTGCTTTTCAAATGAAACCCCATTGAAAAAAATAAATTCTCTTCATAGAGATGAACTCAAGTTTACTAATATATTTTGCTTACGCCGATGAAAAGCACAGTTCCCACATCTTCTAACAAAGACTTCAAATCAAATCAGCTTTATAATAGTACAAAGTAAAATCCACTAAGTAATGAGAAAACATCATGCAAAATTCATATATTTCGTATTTAACACTGAAAATTCCGATGTATCTTGATTAATAAGCGCAACCAGATCTTTTTTCGATAACGCCAAGCAATCATGCTCTGCCACAAACCCCATACTTTCCAAAGAGTTCACTTGGAATCCTAGCGTCTCAAGACTCAACTTGAACAACGTATTATCCATCGTACACCACATATACTTTGATTCATAAGTCTTGGAAAAATATGTCGGTCGAAATCCTAGTTTTTTGTTTCCTATTACCTCCAATTCACTTCCCTCCTGCTTACAGTCACAAACAATAATTTCTGCCTCCAATTCCTGAAACCCAACAAAAAGATAAAGACACTGGAACGCCGGGACATAAGCCGCACCGAAAAGAATGTTATATTCCTTGCGCTTGGCTATCTCCAGCCTTTTAACTACACTCGCGCTGTGCAGATCAATTATCAAAAGCACCTCTGAATTGTAAACTGCAACGGAAACGGTGTCTTTAAGCACACAGAGGCTGTTGCTCTTGTAGCCTTCTTCTAGATACACCTTCGTCGAGGTTGTAAACTTCGAATTTTCCAGTCTCCAGATATAGAGCCATGGGTAATTCCCACAAGTGAGTAATGAACGTTCTTCCTCGTAAAAATATGTGTCGTTGACTGAGCCTTCATGGTAGAGGTAACCTGTCATTTGGCTAGGATTTTGGAGAGGCAAGAGGATTGTATGACTGGCGAAATCGTTGAGGACAAGGTGTTGGATGGGTGAGATATATGATATGTTCGTAATTGAGGAGAGAGGGATACGACAGAATTTGATTACGCGGCAGTTCCGAATGTCGATGATGAAAACACAGTTTTCATATTGATCGTTAAGGCCTTGCACCGCAATGAAGTTAGTATTTGGTATTTGGCACATATTTGCAGAGTTTAATTCATAGGTAAAGGAGCGCTTGATAAGTTTGGCCATAGGGATGATTCTTCAGTTATTGCGTTGACATCAAAAATAAATAAATATAGTTTAAGTAACTTTCTCTTTTTCGAGTTAATAGTAATCAACTGATACACTTATGTCCCAATTGAAATGTTAAAAGAGCTTAATTAAATGAATTTAGTGTACCCCCATGACCTTATTATCGAAGCTTATCAAAACAGATATGCTAAATCAACAGTTCAAAGAGAAAATTTCTACTTTCACAAGATGAAGTTTTTTCTTGACATGAAACCAAAAAATACAACTAATTATGACAAAGAAACTATTTATTAAGCAAGGAATTCAACTGCTTGCTATTCACTAGAGGAGTCGTATTCGTACCAGGCATAAAGTGCATTTTTATCAGATAAATAGCAGAAATAATGAGATAAAACTGAATAATTCTCATAGTTATTCTCCTTCGCAGAGTATAAGCATAGTTAACTTTAGAATCGAACTGCCCATTGTAGTTTTGAAGACCTTCGATGAGTGCCATACCAGCAACGTTTGAAATTTCTCCAATTTTTACAAATTTTGCATCGCTAATCGCTTCTAAAGATAATATCATTCTTTTGATCCCATAGGTATTAAAGAAAAAGTACCTTCCGTGTCTTCCAAAGCGATATAATATTCATTTCCTCCTGTTTTCTCCAATTTAAGCACGTCTCCGGATTTCACGAGAGTTTCTGTACTTACATTCTCAGGCTCTTCCTCTGATTTTTCAATTGGAGTTTGCCCAAAAGCCTCACCCTTCTGAAATTGAAAAATAGACTTATATTCTAATGGACATGATTAATAATCCTTGGTAATTAATGTAAACCTTCTGGAATTGGCAAACCGGTTATTTTGATACTGCTGACTCCTTTAAGTTCATTGCTTAGGGTGACTGTGCCGCCAATTAGAGATACGTTGCGTCCTTGAGAAAGAAAGAAATTCTTAAAAGAATTTGCTGAGAGTGGAGCGGTTTCTGAATTCAACTAGTGAAAAATTGTTCAAAGTCCATTTGAAATTTGTACCTCTATCACGATGTTTGAGCGGCTGAATATGTTTTTACTTTTCAACTCCAGGATTACGTATTCTCCCTTCAAAATCTTTCGCAATTTGATGATCGGGTCGTTCTTGAACGCTCGGCTCCTTTCAATGAACTTAATCATAGCTTCTGCTCAAATTACAAATATTTTATTTGGTTTTAACAACCTTCAAATGAAAATAGAAACAGAAAAATAGATATCTTCTTCGAATGCTATCTTAACAGCAAAATCAGAAATCCAATTTACATGCTCACAGTCTGAGATTGGTTTGAAAAGAGAAGTTATTTACTATTATATCATTCAAAAAAAACTATTTTATAGAAATAATATATAGAGACTTGCAATTTCTAATTTTCAGTCAAAAATAAATATAGAATTGTTATCAACATACAGAGTTTTATTTACTAATGATTTCCCTTTCTCAATTTATCCAAGAAAGCGTTTCAGCTTTCTTCTTCCCCGTCGACTTTTTAGCAGCCTTCAGTTTCGGAGTATGAGATGAATTTTCTTCAATAGTCAAAGCCTCTAAGTATTTTTTTAGTTGGTTATCCGTACTATATTTCATCTCAAGCACGTTCCCTATGGGTCTATCGTCAAAAGTAATCGATCCCGTATCCGTCATCGAATCAGTTTCAGGTTCTAGACGATCAAGACAATTTAGGGAAGCAGCTTCTGTTTTCATCCTCACTACTGCAGCATTTGTCATGATTGAGCGAGGGACATACTTCATAGTTTTCTTGCTAACCTGAACAGACTTGCTCTGTGGTGCCGAAATCTCAGGCAGCGTCTTACGCTTCAGCCCTCGTCGTTTTTTCAGCACCTCCTCAAAGCTCTTCTCGATTTCAGAGGCTTCAGGCGGGTGGACTTCAACGTCCTCCAGGACCAACAGACAGGCTGGACTATAAACCTCGGCGAGACTACGAATTGTTTCCCCTCGACGATTCTCTATGTTTGTTTGGATGCACAAATCTTTCATTGCGTAAAGACATTCTGGTGAATCTCGCATGACGGAAATCATCGCGGGTGTATTTCCTTCAGCGTCAGGAATATTTGCAAAGATTTTTTTCATGAGAGGCAGATGCTCTTGAATCCATTCCACGAGCAAAATGACCACTGCTGTGGCTTTTTGGGAGGCGGCTAAGTGTAAGCAAGTCTGTCCTTTCATAAAATCACCGAGGATTTCATTTGGTTGCAGACCAGCATCTAATAATTTTTTTACCATTGAAACGTTGTTTTTCCTTATGGCCTCGCACATTTGTTTTTTGATTTCCAAGTCAAAGGGCGCGTGCCGAACAGAGCATGATTGATTCCTTAACAGCTTTGGAGATTGATGCATTGGGTTCTTTGAGTTGTCGTGAGCCAAAGAGGAACTTCTGTGTAAGTGTTGTCGGGATTGATTGGGCATATTTTTGCTGAAATCTTCTAAAATTATCATAATATTCTGACAAAGTAACTTTTTAAAATAGCGGAATCAGTCTTACTGCTTTAGGAAGCTGCTCTTATAAAGTAAAGGAACGATGGAACCTGATTTGATCAGTGGATTTCAGTAAGCAAGTAAAATTTAACTTTTTGATTAATTAAGAATCTGGTTGAGAATTCGTTTTATCCTCTCACTGTTTATCAGTCAAAACTAATTAGCGGTTTCATTGAATGAGAATTCGGAAGCTTTTACCGAATTTTTAGGTTGATGGAACCTATAATGGTGGTTTCATGAGTTGAAACTTCTTTTCATTGAAAATCGGAAAATTCTTAGGGGGCAAAACGACAAAAAAAGCAATTAGTTCCATTAAATAGAAATAGTTCCTAAAGCTTTTTTTTTTTTATTTTGCTGAATGCGGCTAGGCTCAAGATCACAAATTGTCCGAGTAGTGCTATTCAAGCTCAAGATAGTTTCAAGGAGACCGGCTATATGTTTCTCAAGCTTTTCTGAGAGATATTACTCCGAATAATAACTCTGTACGGAAAGATTGAAAACTTGAAAATTGATCTTTGGTTCATGTCTGAAAAGATGAAGATTGATTAGGCTTTCTCAAGAGATTGACAACATTCATTCGAAGAATCCCAACTGATATACGGAAGCTGTAATGGGTAGAGGATAGGCATGAAATTATTGATTGCAAAATATTTGTGGATTAAAGAAAAACAAGAAAAACAATCAAAATTTGGTTCGGCCTTCATTGAGTATCTCATTATCTGAGTAGTATAGAACAATTTTATCGCTCTTTTTTTGGTGTTTTGAAACTAATGTCAGGAATACCTCTTCTCTTGAATTGGAAATCGCGACGCTTATTTAGCCGTTTTACGAAGGCTTCTCATTTTATGTTTTCTGGCATAAAGCAGGAGGTAATTTTATCTCTCTCTGATGTTTTGCAATTTCGCATGAGCAGTATAGCAAACCGCGACTTCGAGTCTGATAAAGCTCTCACCATTAGCCATTGCTCTTTCTTTTTTTAATTCGTCTAATAGAGAGTAGTATAGACTTCGCTCAATATCAAATTGCTGAAGATTATGCTGAAAATTTTGAATCTCGGTACAATGTCAGCAATTATTCTTTCATTGGCTTACAAAGCGATTTGTGAATGTTTTTGAAGAGAAGCTCATTGACACAACAATTCCACGAGAAAAATTTGCCACAAAAACTTAAGAATTAAACACTTAGTACAGACCCTAATATGAAAAAGCATATATCATTGAGTCCTATCATTGTGTTGATAATCTTAACAATGGCATTCATCATTTCGATTCGGTGATCTTAACTTTCGTGATATGTTCAGCATGCTGCTGAACGAACGTGATCGGCTTTTCTCTAGTTGCTTTCGCGTCTGGGTAATAAAAGCCCGATATGCACGTAAAATCGGTTCCTTTGGTCAAATCAAACTCCGTATTTAACTCCACAACGCATTGCACACCATACCCGTGTGTTACAATGATTAACGCGTATTCTTCAGAAGGAAAAGTCTCCAAGAACCAATCCTTCACAGCATTGTAGAAAGTTTCAAATCGATCGCAGAATTGCTGAAAATCTTCAGGGTACTGTGGCTGAACTATTACCTTTTCAGGTCCAAGGCCCCAAGTGTACTCTGCTCCAATCATTGTCGTCAGCTCTTCTTTGTTTAATTTCTTGATGAGTAAATCTTCATTGATAGTCTCCTTAAACCATTTTTTCGACATTATCTCTGAGGCGCCGGATTCTAGATATATCTTACCATTGTAGATCTTATCGAGTCCGATCGAATTAACAATGTTAGCTGCAGTCTGGATGCAACGCAGAAATGGGGAGCTAACAACGATGTACTTTAAATCTTTGGTCTTCAAGTTAGCTTTTGCTGTAAAGTCATCGGTAAATCTGAGAATTTCTTTTCCAGCTGCCTGAGCCTGAAGAAATCCTAATTTGGTAAGGTGAGGATCGTATTCAGCAATCATTTTTTCTTTCTCTGTTGGATCGATAGCGTCGTCACCCCTTTCTCCGTGCCTTACAACGTAAATCATTTTTTGATTTTTTCCTTAGTGTGAAGTTTTATTTTGAATATTAAACAAGTTGGATGTGTAAAATACGTGCAGAAGCTCAGCATTCAAAAAATTAGTTGAGTCAATAAATTGCAGAATTCTGATCGTAATTAATTCAACATTACTTGGTTTGTTTCCTATCAGAAACCCATAGGTATTAAGGGTGGAACTCTTCGAACATTATGTAGGATATCTCGTGTTGGAGGCCTAAATATAATCTTTATGAGAGCTGAAAGCAAGCTATCTCAGACAATATTGTGTTTTGATTACGATTATAGAATCTATATAGTTTTTATTTCGAGGTAAGAGATATCATGCAAGAAATAGTTTGATATGAGCTAGAGAGCAATGCCTAGTAAACCTACCATATTTCAGCAAATAACTGTCGAATCCCATACATTAATGCAAAATCTCCTTTTTTGACTAGTGTTGTTAACACGGTAAAGTTATTTGCGTTCTTCCCGCGTTTTTTAAGAGACGATGCTAAATTTCATAAAATTGGAAAATTTGATGTCCTTTTTTCACGGTTTCTTCCTTAGAGAATTCATATAAGATTAAAATTTTCAAAATTGTCAAGTCAAATGGTAAGTCATCATATTCTCGTTAGGTTTTATCAACGATCTCCCTTACATTGGGTATGAACCGTTAGAGAATCACTCTAACTCTAACATATTTTTGTCGAAATCTTCGATCATTAAATTTTTAATTCACGCGCTTGCGAAAGGTTCTGATATCATCAGAGTAAAAAACAAAAATACATAAAAAAAAGATTATACAGATTCAGAATGATAAGATCAGATAATTTTTTCGAGTGCTACTGCGGAATGCAGGTTGATTGCTCCACCGACGATGGGATTCGCGCCCACATCGGCACTTGCCCCAAATACCAGGAACGCTCCAATATCACCCGAATTTTCAAAAATATGCAAATGGAATTGATATCAACAGAAGACCTTAAAGTTATTGCTGTCGAACTCACTGCCTGGTGCGATGATATCAGAGGAAAGCTCAGGTCCCGAGCAGGTAAGAGAACCAAAACGATTTTTCGCATTAACTGGCCTTTTTCCTAAGATAAAATGAAAAATGGTCTGATTCACGACGCGATGATGCAGGAAGAGAAACCTGAAGACAACGACCTGAAATGCGGAATCTGCAAGAAGGCCGTCGATATCGACAAACTCTTCTTCGTAGACATCTGCGGACACACTTTCTGTCGTCCGTGCCTCTCGAAGCACGTAATCAGCTGCCTAAAAGAGAAAAAGACCCCTAACTGCCCGCTCTGCAATAAGAACCTGCAAGTGTTTGAGAGCAAGGTAATTAACCGATAAACATCTCTGTAATCTCATCCAATTATAAGGACTTGATCGGAGCAGAGAAATATGATGAACTATTTGAAGGCGCATTAGATCTCGGGCTCACCCAATGCGTAAACTGCAAGTCAAAATTCGTTTTTGAACCTGGAAAAGCCACTGGAAAAGTGAAAGACGAGCATGGAAAAATTCTTGATAGGTAAAATACCCCTGCGTTTCGATCTAACGAAAAAACCGCAAATAGTGAACACGAGCAGCATTACGTCCAAAACAGGTTTAAATGTCCTTCTTGCAGCACCGAGCAGTGCCGAAGCTGTAACGCTGTTCCTTATCACATCGGAAAGCGCTGCGATGAGTTCAAATCGTATAAGGAAGCAAAGTAATCGCCTCTTTTTTCGAAAAAATTTACACGTTACTTAGACTCTGCCGATACTGTGAAGAGCCTATTAAGCACGCAAATCCAAGCTTCCCAGAGACGTGCCTTGGCATTGAATGCCAAGATAAAGTTAAACTTGCTTGTAAGAAGAAACTCATCTGCGGACACTATTGCGCTGGATATCTCGGAGAGAAGACATGCACCCCTTGCCTTGATGAATCATGCGCCAAGGCGAATATGGGATTGACTCAAACCGGCAATGATTACTGCGTGATCTGCCCTGAAAGACTGATCAACGCGCCTTGTATCCGCTCCAAATGCGGACATGTGTTACATTTGAAGTGCATCACGACTAGAATCCAAAAGAAATGGCATCGACCTCGTATTACGTTCAACTTTTGCAACTGTCCTTTGTGTAAGAGCTGGTTGGAATTCCCACCGGATAGCTCGATACAAGGAATGATAGAGGAGAACCTCGCACTTTATAAAGATATCAGATGGAAGGCCCACGAAAGATTGAAATACGAGGGACGAACGAAAGACGAGAAGCTCGTGACACAGAGCAGTGATTACTACAATAAACCCGAGGATTACGCATTCGCGATTTACTCGTATTATCAGTGCTTTAAGTGCAAGAAGCCTTACTTTGGAGGGCTGAAGAGGTGTGAGGACTTACTGCAAAATGAGGACAAGCAGGGCGAGTTCAAATGGGAGGAGTTGGTCTGCGCGAATTGCTCGGATGTAGGCATGACCGTGCAAAATTGCCCGAAGCATGGAAAAGACTTTATCGAATTCAAGTGTAAATTCTGCTGCTCCATCGCGCAATGGTTCTGCTGGGGCACGACGCATTTTTGTGACCCATGCCATCAGAAGCAGTGTAACGGAGACCATTTGTCAAAGAAAAAACCGTCTGAGCTTCCTCAGTGCAAAGGAAAAGCGACGTGTCCACTGAAAATAGATCATGGTGGAAATGGTGTTGAGTTTTCGCTGGGATGTTCGCTCTGTAGAAACGTTTTGAATTCTAACCTTAATTTCTAAAAGAAACAAAATGATGAGGGAAGCTTATGAAAAACTATCTATATCTTATTGATTCCCACTCACTCAACATTATTTTAATTGCTTGCATTATTGAGTTGTGAGAAAGGAGTAACATTACACAGCTGTTCTAGAGAATCAATCCAAAGTTTCACTAATATAATGTGATTTTAAGATTTGTGAATTTTTCTCTAGTTATCGAATCAAAATAATCATAATAATAATACTAAAGGACTGGCATTACATGACATTAGGAATACATAATGCTGTTTTCGTTGATAATTATAATGATAGTGATTGTGCTAGTTCTGTATGAAGTTAGATTGCAACCTAATACAAAGCAAAACGTTTGCCCTCTACAAATTTCTATGTTAGAGTTGAGTGGAATGAAATTTTTTAAAATCAAATCACTTAGTCGCATTCGTTTCAATAGTCAACGGAGACGTTTATATTTATTGTAACACTATTAATGAAATGTATGAATCTTTCTTATTCATTACTACTAAGCAATCAAGTTTTGATTTCCGCTCTCCTTTATTTAGAAAATAACTAAAAAAGAACAAAAAAAGTAAATTCAATGCCGCCGAAGAAGACTTTATTACCGCAATCCTTCTTGCTTGGAGTCTGAGGAACTCCTCCCTTGCCCTTGCTCGTAGCGATTTGAGGAGATTCAGCCTGCTGAAGGAGAGTTGGAGAGAATATTGCTGCCTGAGTCTTTGGTGTGATGATTGACATCTGAGGGTTTGTCGTGCTGGTCGTGGAATCAGAGTCCTCAATTTCTACGTAAACAAAAAACGGTAAGTCATAGTCTCAATTAATTAAGCTTATCATCATATTCCTCTTCGTCATTTTTTTGGCACTCGATTTCGATTGGTCTTGTATGGTCGCTTCCTTCTCAATGTGATACCCGATCAATCGAATCACCAACTAAAAGTTCATTTTAATAAAAATGCTAGAAATTAGTTTTACATTGTGGTTTTCAAGGAACTCGATTGCTCTCTCATCTATCTTTATATAATGATGGTGCTTTGAGTAATTGTACTCTCCGCTTTTAACCTGACCCATCAACTAAAGAAATTTAAATTTATCGCTTTCAGCCATTGAACATAAAACTTACATTTTCAGTTCTGAACGTCTCGATTCCTTCACTGGTAAGCAAGTTGTACTCACAGAACGTGTCTCTGTAATCGTTTTCTTTGAACGAAACGCTCTCGATTTTCAAAATATAATCAACGCGTCTACCCAGCAGCTGGCGTGGGTTTTCAATGTATTCGAGTTTATCTTCTTCAATCTCCTTTCCGTTCTCATCAACTGGGATAACTTTAACCTACAACACGTAATGTCAGAATATATCATCCCGAGAGACACCTTACCTTAAGAGTACCGATAGAACCAGTCTCGTTGATAAGTGGCAGATCAACGTCAATATCAAGCAGGTGTCCAATTGGCGCGATCAACAAATGCGCTTGAGCGAGGGTTGTTCTTTCAGGTGGGTCCCAGAATGGATCGTCTTCGTTCTTGAGCTTAACGAGTTCGTTTGTCTCGTAATATTTCTCAAGGAGATCCTTGATCATAAAGTAACGATTCTTGAATATCTTGAGGTCCCACAGATAGCGTCTCTTTTCTTCTCTATTGGTAACTTGAATCAGAATCTTTGGCTTAACGACTTTATCATGGGTAATATCAAGGATATTAGTGTTTTGCAGTTTGACCGTAAAACTGATATTTCTCTTCAATTCGTTCGCGATGAGGTTGACTTCCGTGATTCTCGAGAGGTATTTCGCGAGTTTATGCTGGAGGTAAGTCTTATTCTGCTCAATCATCTTTTGCTTTGTGAATTCATCCTGAATTTCCTTCTTTTTGCGCTCTTGCTCTTGTTCTCTTATTTGCGAATTTTCCTCGTATTTCGCGTATAACTCTTGCAGCTCTCTATCAGCGTCATCACCAGAGACTCCAGACCTCTTTGAAGCGAGTTCTTTGATCTTCTTTTCGTATTCTTCTTTCTGTTTTTGAATCGCGATCTTAGTTTCCTCATTCTCTCTTCTGAATTGCTCCTCCATTTCTTGCAATTTTTTCTGCACTATATACAGGAAAAATGGTCCAATTAGAACAGGAAAACAACTATTTGAGGTTTACTCTCGGCTTTCTTCTCGCGCTCGTACTCCTCGAATTTCGATTTGCGAGCTTTTTCAATCTTATCGACGATTTCGCTCTGAACGAATTCCCAATCAAGGTCGGTCTCGTTGATTTTTGCGTTTCTTGAAATTGATTCTTTTCCAGGGTATTTGAATAAGAAAGCGCTAGCTGTTCCAAAAACAACTCTGTCGTTGTGTTCAAGGACTGTCTTTTCGAGCACCTGCTCACCGTTGAGGTAGATGTATTGCCCTGCGTCTTGCTACATATTGAAATTTTATCAGTTATTGCCGAAAGATGCTTCTCATTTACACTGCAAGGCTCGAGGGTGACTTCACCGTTAATGAAATGGAACACTGCATGGTTAGGCTGGATACCAACACCACCGAGCGTGATGTCTGGTTGAGGGTTACCGCTCTTCTTTCCGACATATGTATTCTCTGATGTGAAGATTTGAGATGATGAATATGCATTATGATTTAGAAAACAATGAATTACCCTTGCTAACGAAATAGCTGACTTTAGCTGTCAGGAGTGGATCCTCATTCAAGTTGATCAAATGAGGCTCGGTCTTCTTGCGCTGAGCTTCTTCTTTCTCAGCTGCAGCCTTAGCTTTAGTTTCCGCTAATCTTTCTTGGAATGATTTCATTTCTTCCATGATCATAGCATTGGCTTTGAGCGTTTCTTCCATTTCTTTATACTTTTTCAAGGTCTCCTCATCAACTATAGAAAGCAATTAATCAATTATGAGAAAAATGCCCTTTCGGATGGATAATCTTACTCATTCCTCCCTTAGGATCGCTAGGCTGGAAGCCTCCAAGCATATTTTTAAGCTTTTCGTTTTCTTCTCTGAGCTCTCTGATCATTTTGTCAGTTTCGCTTTCATTGATAATAGCCTTGTTTTTAATTTTCTTCGCTTGATCAGCGTATCTCAACGTCGACAGCGTCTCATCGTAGTTATCTGTGGCTGGAGAAATAGCGCAAATCATCAGTGTTTTTGAGTTTCCTCCCAACGCATTCTGCAAAATTCTAGTCAGGACGGAATCTCTATAAGGAATAACGACATTCCCTTTTCCTTTCATTTCTCTCTCGGCCAGCTTCGCGATAACCAATCCCAGAACCGTCAGAGACGTATTGATTGCGGAACCTTCCTTCAAACGATCGCCGGAGGCACCAGTCTTCGACGCTCTCTCTGAACCAGCCAAATCGACGAGATTGATAACAGATAGCTTCTCCGTCTTCAGTCCTTCTTTAACTTCTTTCTGTTTGAACTCAAGAGTGATAATAGTAAGTGCTCTACTGCTGGAAGCATTCATGATCGTTGAACCAATGGTTCTGTTCTTGTTTCCTTCCTCCATCAGACCTTCTATTGCCTCGTAAGAGTCCACAGGGTGTTTCGTCAGTCCTTCGACATAAACACCAAGCTTGTTATGCTCACGAACCTTCAGGCCTTGACCTGGTCTCTCCTTTGGGTCGATAATCAAGTCTTGAACACGTTCGTTATAGATTTCCATCATACTGAACTGAACTTCGTATTCGACGTTTGGGGCCGGGCTTTTCTTGATTCTCTCAAAGATTTCGAACATAGAAATAGGGACGATACCCTTATTCGCGCCGTACCCTACCATGGAGTATGATTTTCCGGCTCCGGTTTGCCCATAGGCAAATAAACACGTATGGTAGCCTTCCCAAGCGTTGTCTAGGACCTCTTTACCAACCTGATCGAAGACCTTGCGCTGGTCAGCGTACTTGGAGGAGGTGGGCACGAAGTACCCATTGGAGTCTTCCTCGAAGCAATCGTGAGACCAGAAGGAAAAATCAAAGGTGAATGGTCTGTCTTTGGATGGGTCGTTCACGTCTTTTAAAATTGTAGTTGGCCCGTTCATATCAACACAGAGTGCAGTGCCAAGATCAATCTCACGAGGATTGAACGGTCGGACACGTACTGCTACTTTGACGCTCATCGATTCAAGGAATAATAAATCAAGAACTCGAGATAGTAAATAAATTATGAATTCAACCAATGCTTCAAATAAGCAGCTGGTTAATTGAGCTGGTCAGTCTACTGAAAAATCAAAGGACTCATTGAGAATAGGCGGCTCAGCTCAAGGATCAACGACTGGCTCAGTGATAGCGTGATTAGCTTGCCAGGATCAATTTCTGATAATCATTAATTAATTACTTCATACCGTAAGTATCTACAACATACAGAAGAGACCATTATAAAGAGATTGCTAAGGGATTAGATATAACGAGCAATGACCACACACTCTCTATATATATCTATAATCAATGTTTATATAAATCAGGATAATTCACGTACAAGAATAGAAAAACGATAACTGCTACCCAATCAACTGCGGCATGAGCAATAGTGGATGCAATAATTCCATCAAACTTATGCAAATATTCAAAAATTCTTCCAAGGACGTAGATTCCGACCGTGCCAAGGATCGCCATGTACCAGTTTCCCATTAAATACTGTATCGCGAAGAGATGATACAAGGCATAATGAACCGTGACCCAGAATTCGCGTTTTTTGAAGCAAGCCGGCAAGAATCCTCGCCAAAAGACCTCCTCAAGCAGAGGGTTAATGAATGAAAACACAACGCAAAACATGATAACGCCGGCCTTGCTTCTCTTGAGTGGGATGTTAAGTGAGAGGACTATGTCCCTTACCCAAGGGAACACCCCCCACAAGACAAAAAATCCGATGAGCATGGAAGCTAGAAGGGCTGTTGCGATCAGAGCCCCTTTTTTCAATTGGACTCTTGGTCTCACGGCTTTTGCTGCCAGGATTGCGCGTAATTCGAGGTTGAAAATATGAGAGTAGATGAAAGGAATAGTTCCAATATAGAGTTGAAAGACCAAGAGTGCTATTAACCCGTCATGAAGGAAGTTCAGGAGAGACCAAGCGATGAGACATGGGAGTAATTGAATGATTTCGATGAGGATTATTCGTGAAATTGGAACGTCGTCCATCAGCGGGCTTGTGTCCATATCGATAGTAACAGCAGAGTCATCATAAGTTTTCATTGAGCTTGTCAGTTGGGTTAGAGGTATCGATGACAAAAGTTTGGAGGGTTGATTCCAAAACAAAAAAATTAGAAATTAAGTGAGACCGAGCGAAAAGGTTTTATTTCGGCAGATTAATTGGGATTAATTTTGCTTCGTTGAGAAACTGACCGATTTTTCAGAAGCGACACAATTTGTCTAGCAGAATATCTCGTAATCGGGTGAGCAATTCAAGTATTTTTCTAGAAAATTAGAGACGTCGCATTGGTTTCCTTTAGGAGCAACCCTTTCTAGATGATTCAAGAAGCATTGTGTTGCGAGACTTAAGTAAGAGCAATTCGCATGAATAAAATAAAAACGGAAACTTTGCGTTTTTTTTGATTTTTTTGCAGGTGGAAAAAGCAATAATATATTCCTAGTAATTTGTAATGGAAAAAATGGTTTCAATGAAAGTGTCGTTGCCTCTCTGGGTGTCAATGCGCTGTGGTTGTGGTTTCTGAGATACAAATGAAATAACATTAAATTGAAGCACACGTCAGGATCTAATGACATTATTAGGCAATCTAAATCGTTGTATAAACTCCTTCAACTCCATAAAGTACAAAATATGATGAAAATTACTTATCCTTGCCCATATTTTTATTCGAAAAATAGTCCAGAAACTTGCGATTATGTTTACGAAAAATGTATTGATACTGTGAATTGCTCTTGAGACAAAACTGGGTGCTTTTTACAATCCCGTGTCAAACAATTTTTTTGAATATGATAGAACTTATCTGCGATTTCCTTCTCCAAACATTGATGATCTGGATTCTGGTTGCTCTTTTTATGAATGGTGAAGCCATCTGTATCCGTTACGTTAACTTGTTTGTGATGAGATAGGTGTCAAAGGCCTATGACCGTGAATAGTCACTCGCCTCTTTTATTGCTAAATGAAAAGCCTTGCAACACGATTCGCAATTTTAATTTTTCTTAATTCTATCATCTTGCAATTATATGTGCTCTACTTAAAATTAACCAAAAAATTTAAGATGCTAAGCGAAGAGAAATCCCGTATCTCCAAAGGCTCTCCAGGAAAATTGGAACTTTCTGACGTCAAGCAGCTCAACAAACTTTATGAAAGATTCCAGGCTGAATACGGTTTCAAATTATTCGAATCACGCAGAGGCTCAAATGACTCGAATAAATCAGCGGAAGCAAAAAAAGTCGATTTCAAAGACGACAGCGACCATGGGACACCTGACGATGAGGAGGAGTACCTTGCAATTAAACGAAGAAAATTAAAAAGCAAACTCCAACGCAAAGGCTCTCAATCTCCTAAACAAGGGACCCCCAGCAAAGGCGGAGCTCCTCGAACCGGTACAACCAATGCGAAAGACCCTGGACAGAAGGTGTACGTAAGCCCTTACTCCGTGTCGAAAACGAAGCCAACAGCTCAGGTGCCTGGTAGTCTAAGAAGCTCGAAAAACTCTCCATCAACTTCAAATAGTGTCGCCACGCTAAGCACAGAAAAGAAAAAGATCTCAAAACGGCTAAAGGGAATGTCGCTACTGAGAGTGAGAGATCAATTCCAGCCAGCAGAGGACGATGATGCAACCGATGAGGACGATCTTGAAGAGGAAATGCCGCCGGAAGTTACAGATTTTAGAGATAATACGCATTCTCACTCCAAGTCGCATCTACATAAGTATGGTCCTACACCGACTCTAGCTAATATACAAACCCTCAATAATATCAATACGCCGAATCATAGCAAGAATTTTTCAGATAAGAGGTTAAGTGATAAAAGAGGAGCTGATAAAAAGCGATGATTAGTTTTTTTTTTTCAAGAGTACAAGTATATACCATATTTTCTTTCACTGTGTACGAATATCTTCCCATTAATAGCTTTAAAACCTCACCTTCCTAATTATTGTCGTAGGGAAAAAACTATAGCCAAAATTATTGAATGAGATAAAGAATTTTAAAGCAATATAAACACATATATTATAGAATTATGAAAATTCCGAAATGAAACAGCTGCCTGTATCTTACGGCTAAGCTTAGTCAAAGAAAAACCACATTATTTAAAGCAATTAACAAGTCAATAGCATTATTCTTGTTCAAATCCTTCTTCAATGTAAGACTCTCGTAATTCTTCCTCTTGAATCACTCCTTTTTCTTCCTTCATCCCCTTTTCTTCCTGTACCTCTTCCTTCTCTTCCACCACTGCTTTCTCTTCTTGCTCCTCTTTCTCTTCCTCCACTACCATCTCTTCATGCTCTTCTTTTTTTATTGGTTCATCATCTGGTTGCTGCTCTTTATTCTCAATCTCTTCCTTGGCCTCCGAATAGTGTGATTTCTCTAATTTCTCGGTTGGTTTGTTCTGGACACTTTCACTTTGCTCAATATTCTCTACTACTTCACTCTTTTTTAATTTTTCCGGAGAGCCCTCAATTTCTTCCGCCAGCTCCTGGACAGGCGTATTCAATTTCTTCTCTTCTCCCTTCAGAACCGTAATAGGTTGAAGATCACTTTGCTTCTTCTTCGAAGCATTGCCAGTTTGTATCGATTCTTCCTCTTCTAGGATCGTTCCGGGGGTCTCATGAGATTTATTGACATCTCCATTCGGCAATTGCAATCTTTTAACTTTCGGTCTCCCTGCCAAAGCTACTAGATATCATTAACACTGCAAGTATTTTGGGCTATCTTACGCTGCTTGTCAATGGAGGGTTCTGGAGATCTTTCAAAGATAATCATGCTTCCTCTAAATCGTATGTGAGCAACCATTGCTACATAATTGAACGCATATTTCTTTCGCAGTTCTTCTCCTATTCGGGAATACATTGAAGCAATTTGGACTTCATACAAAAGCTTACCTTCTAACTCGGAACAAACAAACATTTTGAGTTCTTTCGTGTCTTGATTTCTCGCAACAATTTTGAAAAATCTATTATCAAATGGTTATTCA
>ENA-UOUE01000697-UOUE01000697.1-compost-metagenome-genome-assembly--contig:-NODE-697-length-26000-cov-6.134167_pt1 | contig 26000 bp, 20 predicted proteins | sample MGYA00238146_ERZ747223 | MGnify/ENA primary metagenome ERZ747223 (study PRJEB28781, sample SAMN06268865) | compost metagenome | isolation source: single cell | place: USA: California, Emeryville, Joint...
AGGAGAAGAATAATTGAGGAAAATCGAAGCTGCCGTGGTACCAGACCGTGCTCTTTGGCATCTCACCTAATCTCTGCGATGAGGCTGCTAGATGTAATAATTTTTCCATTGATGGTTCATTCAGTGCTGGGAGTTCGAGGGACTATCCTCATCTTTTGGTCAATTGGAATGGTGACGAATACGTACTTTGTGGCCAAATCGGTCGAGATTAAAGGAGTGTCAGAAGCTGACATTTTCAAGCATTTCAATAGGTCTAGTGATGATGCTGAACGTGAGATTGAAAATAATGTTGAACGCAAAGCTTCAAGGGAAACCTCTTATAGTGGTTCAGAAAAATCTTAAGCCGCTTTTTTAATGGATATGTGTGTGCTTAGTATTGATCTCTAAAGTTTTATCATAACTACGTCTTTATTTCATACTAGTTTAGTGCAAAAATGTTTCGCGAAGGATAAGAAAAAGCAAAAAATTAGAATGTATCATACTTAATGTTTATATAGTCAGACTTCATTTATACTGATTGAAATTGTGGATATCCTCCTTAATAATTGACCTTTATAGCTTCATCTTTCCTCATTTGATCACTCCAATCACATAACGTGCGTTTCGTTAACTGGTAAATTTGCTACTGAAAATAAACCAAAAATTAAATTTTCGTGCCACGATGGTAACGACTGTTTCGAGAGAAAAAAAAATATTTAATTCTACTGCAATCCACTTGAACCTTAAGCAACCTTGTAAAAGTCCATTTGTGCGATGTTTGCATATTATCATTCTTCTTTTTAGAATAATCATCCTGCACAGAGGTATAATGTTGAAAAAGCTAACAATGTATCCCAAGAAAGTTCAGCAGAATTTCTGAAGGCCACTAGCAGATTCATAAAAGCTAGTAGCAATCTGGAAAATCAGCGTTAAAGGAAAAGCTTTCAAATGCGCTGCAAGAAAAAAAAATGACTTTCTTTGACGTTTTCTGTAGGTGAATCCAGTTTTGGATTCAAACTTTAATGCGGTGAACTGGAAATTTTTTTGTTAGTGGAAATTGGCGTATTTACTGTTCAAAAATTTAAATCATAGTTCCTGGTATAGTTCCTCAAATTGCAAACTGATTCTTTCTCCGTTGCAATGATTCTTTCGGCCAGTGACCAGATGGTTTATTACCTCATCAGCAACTTTATAAAAAGCAAAAACCTTTCAAAGGAAATAATACTACTAACAATTTACTTTTTAGACGAAAAGAAAAATGGACACACCTGCTACAATGATTGCTGTGAAGAAGGGCAGTCCTCAATCAGCGCCTTTAATCAGAACATGTCGATTGAGGAGTAAATTTTCATATGCCTTGACCATGCTTGGACTGGCTATGACCTTTTTCTACAACGGATACTGCTCGGTTGCGTACGGCACCATTTCTGACAACGTGACTGCGCTGCTTGAATGGAGTGATTCTCAAGAAACGCTCTACTCCACTATCATCAGTGCCATGATAGCCAGTGGACAAATCCTTGGATCCATTATTGCTTCTCCACTTTCTCATCGCTTAGGAAGACAAAACCTCGTCATAGTCATGATAGTCGTCGCTTACTTGGGCCTAGCCTTAACGGCCATCGAACACCTCGTACCCATGATTATCGGAAGACTGATCTCGAATTTATCAGCCGGAGTTTTTCTCTCAATATCACCCATCATCGCCAAGGAGTTGTCTCCAAAGGAGTACGATCCATTGCCCAATACACTTCTCGTTAGTTTCATCTATGTTGGAAACCTCTTCGGCTTCGTCTTAGGATTCGGACTACCTAACCCAGAGCCTGAGCAAAACGGGTATTGGAGATTCGCATCCGTAGCCGGATCGATGCCACTCGCGATAGGCGGACTGATACTGTTGTTACATACAAAAAGCGATTCAGGAAAGTTTATCTACAGTCGGTACCATAACGAAGAAAAAGCACGAGCAGCACTCGCTCGTATCTACAAAAAAGAAGAAGTTGAAAAAGAGCTTGAGACGATAAAGGAAGAGAATAAGCTTGTCAAACCGAAGATCTCGTTCAAGCAACTCTGTCGTACACATGGCAAGCAGATAGCGCTTGGATACGCGATTTCTCTTAGTCAGATGTGCTCTGGAATTAGTTTTACTGGTATTTATTGCAATATGATCCTACAGCGAGCAGAGACGGACGGTGGAGCCACTGACGATGACGCGAGAGACACTGCGACGTTGTTTTCTACGATAGCTGGAATAGCGCAGTTGGTTGGTTGTATAGGTTCCTTCTACTGGATGAAGGCGTGTCGAAGGAAGCCTTTGTATCTCGTGCTTTTTGGTTTGGGTTATATTGTAATGGGGTTATATTGGATTTTCGGCTTTAGTGGACTCTTCTCTATGCAAAAGTATTGCGTAGTTGGGTACTATCTGATCATAGGAGCTGGGTTAGCAGCGTTTGGTTTCACATATCTTCCAGCCATCACGATAGATTCAGCGTTCGGTATTGTCATGGCAGGCTATTCTACACTGAGACTCATAGATGTGATCATTTTCCCTCTGATAGCCAAATCAGCGCTGGGAATACAGGGAACGATCCTGATCTACTGGATCATCGGAATGTTAGCCAATGCTTACTTTATGATTTTCTCGGTCGAGACCAAAGGAGTTTCGGAAGCGGATATCTACCATCATTTCAACTGTAAGGCTTCTGAAACACATGATCACCATCGCATGCATGAAATGTCTCATGAAACCGATCATGATGATCATCATGGTGACCATAACGATCATGAGGATAATGGCGACCATAAAGATAATTACTTTAGTGGACATGATCTCGAGCATTTCGAGATTCAATTCCCTCAGCATGCATAGTTTATTCAAGACCTTGCGTTTAACGGATTTAATTGTAACATCTCAATTGTATTTAGGAAGCTAGAACTTCTAAATATATTTTATTTAGATGTTTTTGCTCTTTCGTCATTGTTGTTTTCATAACAGAAAATCATATAGGTAAAATCAGGTAGAATTGTGTGTTTCTTTTATTTTAATCTCTGAGAGTTCATAAAGATATTCCGTCCATTTATAATATGAGTCATAGCTTGCTATTTCTCTTATTTTAACAAGAGAACTTCTGTAAAGTAACCAATATTAATATTCAATATCTGGTATTGCCAGACTAACAAAGTAAATTCTGCTCGTACAAAAATATTCCATGTGAAAAACTCTTCAAATTATTTTAGAAACTCTTTAAAAGGCTTGATATGTACCAAACACAAAAAAGATTTCTCACAACAATACAGATTGACGAACTGATCATTGGCAATAGACATTTATTTAAGTCAATACGATCAAAAGGTTAATGTTAAAATGAAATAAAATCGTTATTTTGGTAGAATACGGCTTTAATCTAAAATATAAAATATTAGTTGATTGCATGAGCAAAATGGATTTACATGTTGGATTCTATGGATAATTTCGGTAATTCCCCATTTGAGGATAATATTGCGACTGCTGCGGTTGATGAACGAACTGATGGTTGAATCTGGCATTATATCCATATTCCTCTTCTTCATCCTCTTCATCTTCATCTTCTTCGTCCTCGTCTTCCTCTTCCTCTTCATCTTCCTCCTCCTCTTCGTCATCTTCTTCATCTTCATCTTCCTCTTCCTCTTCGTATTCATATGGGTGCTGTCTCATCGGCATCCCATATGTTGCCGGCATACCATAACCTTGCGGTGTTCCTCCTATACCTTGCTTTGAGTATCCTCCCGTATTTGCCTTGTAATTTTGCATGCCGGTATACCCTTCAGGATAGTCTCCTTTCTCGAATATATCATAAGGCTGCTTACTTGGGGGCCCACGAGACAGATTTGAAGGGAAATTGGATCGGCTATTTTGCACAGAAGCATAATTCGAAGGACTTTTGTTTTGGTTTTTCATTGTCTGTGATGGAGAATGATATTTTTCATAATAGTCATAAGGAGTCTCCACGGAGCTTTGAATTGATCGCGATGGATTGAATTGAGCATGATCCTCTTGCTGATAAGGGGCATACTCTTCATAATTCGACCTCTGAGGAGAGTTGCCTCTTTTATCGTTGCGTCTATTATTATTTCCTCCTCTCATATACTCCTTGAATAAATAAATTTTCAAAACATTAAATATCAAAAAAACATACTTCAGGCTCTTGTTGCTCAAGGAATCCAGGGCGGGCTTTCATATATCCTCCATTCTCATTTCCTGATATTTCTTTCCCTCTTTGAGGATGGTATTGCGGCTGTTGATGTTGTTGTTGCTGTTGTTGCATTTGGCTCGGATTCTTGCTCATTTTTGGCTTTTCTGGCTGTTTATGATGGTTTGCAGAGACCTGCTGATTGTTCATAGGAGCTTGCTGATAATTTTTAGGAGCCTTCTGATAGCTTCCAGGGGTTTGTTGATAGTTAACAGGGGCCTGCTGATAATTTACAGGAGTTTGCTGATAGTTAGCGAGACCCTGCTGATAATTTCCAGACGCCTGCAAATTGTTAGCAGGGACTTGCTGTCTATGGACTCTTTCTGGAGAGCTATTATAGGCATTTTGATAATGTTGCTGAGGGTAATTGCCTTGGTTCCATTGAAGATGAGACGCAGTGCTAAATATTGATGCGTTATTAGCAGAATTCCTGATCGTTGATTGGTCAAAGTTCAGGTTATATGGCGGCATATTTCCTCCTTCAAACGCTTTGTAGAGATTTTCTGTTGAGCTTTCAGGCTGAAGAAAAGATGGTATCTTTCGCTTTTGCGGGGTTTCCTGCAAAAAGTTGCCGGCACCCATGATGCTTTCGAGTTTCAAATCAAGTTGTAATGGCGCATCGTCATCATCGTCTTCATCTTGCACGCTATTCATATTCGTAGTGCTCCAATTCTGCGAGTAGCTTGAAGGATGAGCAGTTGGCTTTCCCCTTTGGTCAATCTGCATCGATTTTGTGAATTTCTGCGGCCGCACAATTTCTTCATTTTCAAGCTCCAATGAATGTTTATCTTTCACTTCCTTCTTATATCTCTTCAGTTTCTGCTTTGATGGAGAAGTTTCCTTAACAATCTTGTTCACTGGCGATTTTGGCTGCGATAGTTTCTTTGATAGGAGCTCCTGCTTGTTTTTCAAAATAAAGTTCGTCTCAGGTTTCTTTTTCTTCTTTACCACGCTAATAATAAGTTAATAATCGCGCTCTTTAACAAATGCTGTTTTTACTTTTCTGTTTCTTTTTTGCTCTTGTCAGCCGCGAGTTTTGAATATGTAAGATTCTTAGCACTCGAAGTTTTATTTGGCAATTTATCATTTTGTTTTTCTGGTGTTCTATCTTTTTTGACTTCCGGCTGTTTGTACACGCTGGAGGTTAGATCCGGTTTCTTTTTGGTCTGCGTAAGAACTTGCTCAATTTCTTTGAGACTTTTGGTAGATTTATTTAAAGTTAATAGAGGGGTTTTCTTGTTCGCGATTGTCGATTGAGACTGATTTTTTTGAGAATTTTTGTCATTCGCAAAGAGCTGCGGTTGGTTTCCGAACTCTGCTTGTCTCCGCTCAAGAACTTTGGTTAAATCTAGTTTTGGAGTCTTGAATTTATTATTCGGGGATTGAGAACGAGCCTTGTGATTGTCAGTATAAATGTAGTCGTCATCATATAGGTCAAATTCTTTGTTAGGACGCGCAAGCTTCGGCGTTTTTGATCGGCGGTTCAAAAATTGGGGTCTGATTATCTGTTCAAGGTCGTACTCAAAATCAGAGTCTCCATGATTGAATTCATGTGCTTCATCTTCTTCATCAGAGGCAGATTCTAAAACCCAACCTCTAGACTGCTTTCTTGGTAAGTCTTTCTTAGGTCGGCCAATTATCTACGAATGAAAAATTGTTAGGAGTTCATTTCATAAAGAACTTTGATCATTACCTGCTCCTCATTAAATTCTGAGGGAGGGAAACGTTTTTGCTGCTGAGATGATGAAACACCTTGTATCTGCTCTGGTACCCGAAACTCGCTTGGTGTGGGATTCTCTTTTGTCATGTCAACCTTAAGAAGTCAATGGTAATAAGTAAAAAGTAACTCATACTTGTTGCTGGAAGTCGCTTTTATTGCTCCCAAAGCGAGATTGCTCACCGAGTTGAACTAACTCGACCGTTTCTCTTTTTAAGGGATTGATTTGATTTGTCGGTGCAGCAATTGTGGCTTGTATCTGCTTATCACCTGATTGAACTATTGTTGCCAAATTCAGGTTGACAGTTAAGGGATCTTCTTCTCTCATTCTCTCATCGTTACTCTTTTGTGGGCTATTTTCCAGATGTATACCTGGCATTTATTTTATAAGTTAGTGTCACAGCTCAAACAATAAATACCTGATAGTGATTTCTGTAATTCGACAGGACTCGAACTACTATTAAAACTGTTACTGTTCAGTTTTTGCTGTATTTTCGCCAAGATGGTTAGCTTTTCCTCACGCGACATTCCCGATGGTTTGGGTTTTTCAACTTGGAGCCTACTTTTTGGTTGCATATATGGTATCCCTGCGTGCGGCTGTACCATATTCGCTGGCTTATTTTCAGGATGAAGTCTTGTCACTTTTGGGATGGGGAACTCATCAAGCATTTCATAAGCACTGTATGGCAGAGGTTTTTCATCTTTTTGCACTGCGGACCTGCTGATGGCTTCTTGTTGAGAGACAGGCATTCTGGTTTCTTCTCTTGGCATCACAGGTCTGCTGATTTCTTCTTTTCGCATAACAGGTCTACTGATCTCTTCTCTTGGCATAGTAGGTTTGCTGATTTCTCTAGTCTCTTTAATATCTTCCCTGCTGCGAGATTCTTTCACCTCTAACTTAGGCAGAGTTTCTGGAAGATCCAACTTCGGAACCTCGATTTTCGGTGCAGAGTCTTTTAGATCGAGAAAAGGAATAGACATAGGTTGCTTAACCTCTGACTTAGTTAGAGGCTCTGCAATTTGGATCTTTTGAGACTGCTCGGCTTTAGGGGTAGTGTCAATGCTTTGTAGATCTTTTGGTTTTTTGAGCGCGGATTTTATTGGTTTTTTCTCAGGGTTATAAGAAGATGATGATAGTTCTAATTTGTCGAATTCTTTCTCTTCTGAAATGGTAGATGCTTCCTGCTTCTTATTAGATTCATCTTTTTTGAACTCTAGTTCAGTTGGATTCGTTTTTGGAGTGATCGGAGTTTGAATAATAGGCTTCGGTATCTCTTGCTGTTGTTGAAGCTGCTGCTGCCCTGTCTGCACGACTGGCTTTTTGAAAATATTTGATTTCGGTAATGATATGTTATCCATCATTGTCTTCGGATCAGGCTTCTCTTCCGCCTGCCCGCTTTTCTTATCTCTCATTCGTTTCAACTGCTGTTGAAGCATATCAGGAGTTAATGCAAGACCCTTGTTCGCTGGTTTATTAGCGGTTTCAGGCTTTTTAGTCTCTTCTGGTTTCTTGACTGGCGTTGTGGTCGTGGGCTTTGGTTTGCTGGCTTGTGCGTTTAAAAGGAGATTCAAAGGCGGAGGTGAATTTAAATCGAGTTTTGGCGGAGGTAATAACCCTCCTCCTCCGCCGCCGCTAAGATTAAGGTTTGGAGGCGGTAATAACCCTCCTGAATTTAGGTCTAACTTTGGAGGAGGCAGCAACCCCGCTTTTAGGTCCAAGTTTGGAGGCGGTAGCGTTGAATTTGTTGTGTTATTTGGAGGTTTTGTCATCGTTTCGATTTTTGGAGGCGCAATTGTATTGGTTTTAGGTTTATAAGATGACTCCTCTTCTTCGACTTTACGATCATTTCTATTTACAATATCAGCACAAGCTCTTCCAAAATCAAAAATACTTATTCGATTTCCAGTCTGTCATTCCATTTAATAAATCATTTTTTTTTCTTTCAGCGTCTCTATCTGAATCTCTCCCACCTCGGTATTTCGTTGACTGCGCGAGGCTCTCCTCGAGTCTTTTACTGAGAGTATCAAATTCTGACATTAGCCTGGCGGTGTCAGTATCCTCACGAGCTTTGCTTCTAATCGGTCCTGTAGGCAGAAATTATTTTTCAACTAAAACGAACTCAATATACGGGTTTCTTCTTCGTTTCTTGGTGATTTAGCAACGACACGCTCATTCTTTTGCTTCTCATTGGCTAGAGCTTTTCTTCTATCTTCTATTTCCTCAAAATTCTGCCGAGATTGCTTTGTCTCTGTTTTATTTTTCGAAGTTTCTTCTTCATCATTATCCATTTTTATGCTGGCTCGATTTTTATCAAGACCTCCACGAGTTTTTTGCGATCGGTTTTCTTCGACTGGAGGGGCACGCTTTGGCTTCTTGTATCTAAGATCAGGAGCTTTTTCTCCCCACCCTTTATGTAAATCTGAAATTAAGGTAGCAGTGTCCATTTGTTTTTGGACTCGTTTCAACTCTTTGGTTGTAAGTTCCCCTTGCTCTGAAACTATTTGCATCCACTGTTCAAGCAATTCTGGATCTACTTCTTGCTCCATTAACGGATTATTCAACGCAATGTACTGGACATTCTGCAGAGCGAAATTCCTCTATAAAATTTAAGTATGCATTAGAGTCAGGAGGCAGTTGATGAGTGATACGTCCGATAATATTTTAGCTTCTAAGACTTCTTTCATGAAAGCTACTGTTTTGTTCAATCCGCGAATCAATTCATCCTCGTCCACCTCTGGCTCATCTTTTTTTTGTGACTCTGTGTTATTAAACTGCTTCGTAGGAGTCGCAGTGAAAAGATTTGCTTTCATCTCATTGTAATCTGGTTCTGGTTGCTTAAAAGGTTCTATGATCTTATGATCATTAGGATCACTTGAATTCCGCGTTTCTTGAGGACGGTATGTCTAATATTCGAACCATGATAGATAAAGTTTGCTTGAGAACTCAGATATTACCGATTTTCTATAGCTGGTGAGGAATTCTTTAAAATTAACTTCCTCCTCTCCCTCTTTCTCTTCTTTCTTCTCGTCATCGTCGTTTCCTATGCACAAATATTAGTTACATCATGTCTGAATGTTACCCTCTGCACCTTCAAAGAGACCTTTCGCGTTGACTCCTTTTTTTAAGTCGCTGGGTTTGTTGCCCATATTATAGATTAGACTTCTTTGTTAATTACTTTTTCGTTTCTTGAGCAATAATTTTAATTCAAACGATTTCTCTATCAGTTAGACGATGAAAAATGCGAGCGAAGAAAAGAATACCGTCGGTCCGGCGAGGTGGGAGGCTGTTGAAGTGAGAACTAGGGTGTTAAATTGGCAAGTTTTATTGAGTTTCTATTTTTCCGTGTCTCGAAAACAAGGTTTCTCGTCAAAAAAAGCGTTTGCTGCGATTTGGAAGATATTACGATAAGAGATTAAATAGTGGTAATCGAATCGAAAGTTTGAAAGAGAATCAAAAAAAAAATAATTTGATTTTGCGGCTTCAGATTGGACAGTGCTGTCTTATATAATCAAGGATCAAGCGTAGCTTCTTTTCGAAGGTCATTTGGAACTGAGATGGTGAGATTATTATGATCATTTCTGAGGTAGTTCCCCAAGACAAATATTTTCTCCGAGGAAAAGGATGTTTTTGTAAATGTATAACCTAGCAGTGAAAGAAGATGGCGAAGTATGATGAACAAAAACCGAAAGTGAACCCAAAATATACACCAACACACATTATTCTGGCACGAATAGTCAAAATCACAAGGACATCAAGTCTAACGCCTTAGAAGTTCAATAGGGGAAGCAAAGAAGACCCGATTGTGTGTAATACCTCTTTTCACTAATAAATCAAAAGGTATTCACAGATTCTCTCCAGCGGAGGAGCTTTTTATTCTCGGGTGCAGAAAATAACAAATAGTATTTAAGAACAACGAGTGTTGTGTGCAATTGTTAAGGCACCAACATCGTTGAAGACCGCATAAGCAACCGACAAATATGAATACACACAGGTCATATATTTTAATCGATAATTTTATGACATCGCTTTTATGGCAATAATTCAGTCGCTAGCCTATTTTGTTCGAGCTGTTTAATGAATTCAGTAAGAAGAGCATCTGAATTTATCTAGAACCCAGCCACTGTAGCGTTGCAACGTTTTCTATTCTTTACTCATGGTTTATTTCAGGAAATAGATGGATTTCTGTTCAACACAAATGATAAAAAGTAGCCCAGCACATTCTCTTTTGTAGCAAAATTGCAACTACATTGAAACTTCATTAATCTAATCAAGTTCATTAGAGAAAAGTTTTCAATTTTCATGTAGAATATCACCATCATAGAGAAGCATATGAATGAAAGCATATTCAAATTTGGTTATGATATTTCATAGAAGACCGTCGTGAATCTTTATCTTATCATAAACTGCTTTGATTATTCCTGTCTCTTGCTCTCAAATTCTATTGCTTTCGAGATGTTATATAATGAAGAATCTGAGTTAGCATCTGCGCAATGAATAGATAAGTGCTCCGGTTTTCCCATTAAATTTAACTGGAACTCACAAAAGCATTTTCATTTTTTAACACAAAACTTACAAAACTTGATTCGATAGCCTCAGCTATCGTCGAAGAAGACACAGCAAAAGGCTATTCAGCTATTAAGAGATGGAATGTTCTCAACTCACAGATTTTTACTTTTTTAAAATGCAAAAGGAAGTCCTTACTTCCTTCCTCCCTTTTGTTGAGTATGTGCCAGCGCTACAACAAGTTGCCAATGAATCTCCAGATGGATAAACACTTAAATCTCTTCCGATAGAGACTTGGAGTTTCGCATAAAAAGGCCTCTCGGAAATTTTTCAATGTTTATCGGTCTGAATTTCTCTTGCCACTTGAGTTATTCCAAAAGCTCAAAAGGGAGAGAGCTAAGCTCCCAAGCGATCTCTCCAAAGAAACCGATATATTTCTATCTGACCTCAAGAAACCATCAAACTAACAAATTATTATAGAAATTACTCTGATTTTTTGCTTAAATAATAAATTCTGGTATTTCTTTTTGTAAGAAAGCTCTCGAATTAATGAATTCATTTACTAAAATTTTCCAACCACCACCACCCTAACTTAATCGAATTTTTCAGACCTTGATGAAATTGGTCATTCGATTTTGGTTCAGTTCTACGCAATGATACATAAAATTCCTATAATTTGTTTATTGTCTGAAATTATTTCCAAACTAAATGCTTTATTCTTTAAAGTAGTAATAGCTCCTTAATCAAAGTTGCGTTGAAAATAATTATGAGATTGAATCAAGATTAAGAAGAAGTGGTGACATGGTAGTGCTGAGTGAAATGGAAGATACGAAGAGAATCCTTCAAGACTGTATTGATCAGATTACTGGTGATTTGTTTTAACTGCTCGTGTGCAAGAACATTTGCTTATGATAGGTAGCATTCAAAATCGATAGGCTCTACAGATAGTTCTTTAATATTCTGAGAAGAATTTGGATTTTACTGACTTAAATTTTCGAAACATACCCAAAAAATTACGAAATGAGGAGTTTCAAAGTATTTTTTCATGATGAGAGCTGAGTTTATATCAGAAGTCGACTGCTCGCTGTCTCCACTTTGGTTTGTGGTTCTTTGGTGCAGATCTTCATGCGTTTTTATTGAAATTTGTAAAGCAAAATTGATTCTCATTCTTCTTAAGAAGATAAATTTGTAGTTTCACTCGTAGAAAGGAGCCAACACCCAGAAATGTGAACTTGGTTGGAGAGAAAAACCTCAATCCTATAGTGGACTCGAGTTTAGTGGTATTTATTTTGATTTTACTGGTTGTATAAACGAAATGAAATGGGTTTATAGAAGATTATCAGTTTTAATAAAATTTAAATAAGGGAAGATTCTTTCTGGAATCGATTTTCACTGCCCTTCAATTGATAAACCCAGTCTTTTAAGAGAGAGGATACTGTCTGAATTGATTGATTCCAAAACTTGCTGGAATGCTCAGAGCTGTTCAATTCAAACGAAAAATAGAACTGAACCTCTCTGAGAAAATGATATTCAATTGTCTCTGTCGCCCTGACTAAACTCTTTAGCAATATAAATATATTTTCTCGAGTGCAATCCCATTCAATGACTCATTAGATCATCCGTAATGCTTCCGAATGAATGTCCGAAAGAGTTGGATGGCCATTACGAGATCTGAAGCTAGAGACTTCTGGTCTTTTCAGAGCAATAATTTTCGATTATTGCTAACATTAGCTCGTGATATACATATGAATGAAAAGTAAACTTAGTAATGATGGAGAACATTGCTCTCCTTCTTCAAGTTAATTCAAAGAAAATACCGTAAATGAAAATTTGACTGAATGTAATCAATACATATAGAAATTGCTAAGAGTGGAAGCTGATAATCTCTACAAACCATTTATAAACATAACTCTGGGATAACAACCTTTTGATCATCCAACTGATAAAAGCACCTATCTCATAATTTGATTCAAAACGCAAATCTCGGTTAACGAGAAAGGAGGCTGTGTTAATTGCTCTGAATTCGACCTTGGTTCTTTGAGTTCCTCTTAGCTACTCACGAATATATCAGAAAGACAAGGTCTTGCATGACATGGTTTGATTTAGATAAATCATTCCAGCTCATATATTTCTCCATGGAAAAGGCCATTTAATAAAGACCTGCTATTCCCTATAAACTCTGAAGTTGGATTTGATTCCCAGTAAAGCATTTGAGCGGATTGTAAACAAATTTTTCGTTTGCGTTAGGTTTTCTTATCTTACTGATAGGGAGAATTATCGAAAATTTTTCCCAGGGTCACTCATTTATTTTGAAAATCTCTTTTGCGAATTGAGAAAATGATAAGATTTGATGAAAGAAGAGAGAGAGTGAGAGAAAGTCAACTACTCCAAAGATATCATTGTACTACAACCTCATAAAAACAAATAACACATCTCGTGGCTTTTGAATACGTTACTTCAATGTTAGATACCTGTTTCATTCCAGAAGATGCAACTTAATGGAAATTTGAAGCCTTTATGTAAATTATTCTGATGAAGCTTGCTGGATAAAATTTTAATGAAAATCTCTTTTTGGGAGTCAGTCTGCACATTTCAAAATCAAATTTATACGTAAGGAATCCTAATATTTAAAATTCGATTTCATAAATGTGTATTACGCTCGAACAATTAGTCACACAACAAGCATTTTTTATTTCTCTTCTTGCGAAAAATTTTGCTTTGTGGAGCTTTCACAGCGTCTGTGATTCAATAACGACAATTAAGAATGGGCTCAAAGAAACTACCTGCACTCACTTAACCAAAATCTACGGATCGGGTTGTTAAGAAAACTTCCAGATTTTAGAGAGCATCGTCCCTCCGTCCTTTCATGGATATCGTTCATAACGATTTGAACTGAACTTGTAATGAATACTGATTTTCCCTCTAAAATATGTCGACTCATTATGAATCGCGATTTTGAATTGGGGAGATCTTTTACTTTGATAACACAGCCAAAGCCCGAAGAGAAGATAGGCAATGCAATAATGAGAAAATTCACAGATAAATGCAAGATTAAACATTAAATAGTCAAGAGGGTAATAAATATCTTCCCGAGGCAAACCGCAAGCAATAAAAATTAATAAAGTTCGAAATAAACGAAATAGATTGAAATAAATTTTATTTCATCAGAACTTGCGTACCAAATTGATTCAATAATTATTTGATTTGAAGTTAAAGTCTTCGATTTCCAGCAAGGAACTATTTAAGTCTTTACGAGTATTCCAGTCCTAATTTGGCAGACGGAAGCCATTTGACAAAGAGAGCGCCATCATTACTTAGCGTAGAGAATTTTTTCCAAGGAAAAAAATTATTTTTAGTCCCTCCCAGTCGATTTCTCAATAATGAGAATTATAGTTCGAGTAGGTATCATTTGAAGAAGTTTATTTATTTCCTGCTCACTTTTTAAAATAATTGCTTATTTTAACATAATTAATTATATTAATGAACGAAGCTAATCAAGGTTCTTTGCTCTCTATATTTCTCAATGTCCCAGAGAAAAAGAGAATAACGCCTTCGTCCAGCAGCAACAAGCTACTTGAGGGGTCTCCTGAGCATCCTAAGCGGTCTTTTCATTCCTTGTTCGATTCAAGCCCAGAAAACATGCCTCGGACTCCAGTTCAACCAAAGCGTGTCATTCAAAATCAAAAAGAGACCACGCTGCTGCCACGTGAGTTTATCGTTAAAACTGTGAAGCCAAGCAAAGTTTCACCGAGTATTTCTCCCTCGAAAGCAAATAAAGGATTTACTGATCAAGTTAGTTCGACCTCAACTATGTCTGGGAATGATCTCGAGTATTCGTTGTCAATTGAAAAAACATCTTCAATTGAGCAACTCTTGCAAAAAGATAGTATGCAAAGAGACATGAGAAAATCCCGAATGCAATTAATGATAAAGAAAAACAACTCGCGAGGTCCTTCGGCAGAGAGCGAGATCGGATTCGAAAAGAAAAATTCTTTTGATCAGTCTTTTTATCACCCGAGGAAGAGCTCCTATCAGTTTCATTATCAACCTTCTTCTCAACCAATTAAGCTCGATCAGGATCTTATAAATACCTCGCTTAAATTAAACGATAGATTCGTTGGTTCGAATACTCCAAATAATATCAGATTGCGACTACAGAGTAAAACAGCAAACTATATTGATGACGGCTCGATGTCTTATATGGAATCGCCGTCGGGAAGATCGAAACACAACAGCTTTAGAAGCAAGGAGCTTGTAAAGCATTTGATTAAGTTTTATGCATACGATCGTGTGCATGAAAAAAAGAGAATAGACCCTCCGGGGCGGCTGGGCGCAACTCTCACAACGATAAAAGATCGTATCTATCTTTTTGGAGGCACTTTACCTACTTTTGATCCATCTCAGACTCTAATGGTATTTAATCCGCATAAAGAAACCTGGAAAATCCCCAAATGCCAAGGATACGTCCCAACTAAGACACGGATAGGCCACTCAGCTGTTACTTTAAAAAATCATATTTATATATTTGGTGGCGAGACTGATCATTGCCTCAACGATTTGCTTGTTTTTTATCCGCACATTAAACATTGGGTGAGAATGGAGTTCGACGAGGCGAACGGTACTGTTATATCTCCGAGGAAGTATCATGCGGCCTGTTCTTATGATAGTCTAATAGTTGTCTATGGAGGCATCAATGACAAAGGAAGCTATTTAAATGATTTTTGGGTTTTTGATACAAGTAATTTGCGGCAGCACAATTTTATTTTATTTTTTCTTCACAGACAGAACCGCTTGGAAGAAAATCCCCACTAAGAATCAAGGCTCAGTGGAGATCGGATTAGCCCATCATGCAATGGTTGGCATTTTTCGAGATAAAGACAAATTAGCTGATTCCAGCAAAGTAAGTACCATTATTATGAAACCCATTTGAAAATTTTCTTTATTATCAAGGCTATGGAGGGCTTCTATGTTTTTGGTGGGAAAACCGGTCTCGATGATATATTGGGTGTGTTGAAGATCCTTCAATATGACTACTCAAATCGGGGATTGACTTGGGTTTATCCTTCAGTCAAAGGAATACCTCCCAAAGCTAGATATCATCATAATATGATCTACTATCCTGAGCTGGAGAGTTTAATTGTTGTGGGAGGCATCTGCGTTGGAAAAGACAAAGAAAAAGATACCCGCGTAGATCATTTTGCAATACTGAACCTTGAGACGTTGGTTTGGACTGTTCCTCAATTATTGGGACGTGAAGGTTTGCCGCCTCGATTCGGACATTGTAGTTCTATCTACAATGGTCAGCTAATGATATTCGGAGGGCAGTCTGAGAGCCGGCAACTAATATTTGGGGTGGATTTGGTTGAGTTAAGTAATTAAGATAACATTGTCTTTTGCTAAAGAGTGCTATCATCAATAGATCAAGATGAAGTGCAGAGGTTGGAGTCCAAGGAGACTGCTAATGTTGAGGTGATAAGCCGAGGTATTCGAGTCTCCACTGCCAAGAAAAAAAGTCCGAGGTCGACCAGCGAAGATAATGAATTCGCTGAGATCAGGAGAAAAGCACTCGAAGCTGTCCATAAAAACGAGATTTATGAGCCTGATGAGAGGCCGAGGATGTCTCGAAGTCATGTGAGAAACACAAGATCTAAGTTCTATTCGGTAAGCACTTCAATGCTTATGAAATAAAGCAGAAATTCGTGAAACATCTTTTCAAAATTCTCGCCCTTATTTTATACAGATGAAACAATCTGATAAGAATTGGGATGCTTAATTTATCTATCATCGTAACAAAGTTATTTCGTGGAAATTTATTTATATGCATTGCTAAATGCAGTTAATGATCAAAAACCTTTCGGTTTGAAATTTTGAATAAAATGAAATGAACTCCTTTTTTTGTTGAGGATGTACGATGTATTCGGTGTTAGAAGCTATGACTAATTTCATCAATAGATGGAGGCTCATACATCTTGCAAATATTATCTTATATGATTAGGAGTGACTTACAGACTTTCTTTTAGTGTGAGTTGCTTTCAAAGTAAGGAAAGCTCATCTTTCGTCTTTACACGAGTCGAAGTGCTTAGAGAATAACGCTCTTCTGAATTGAATAGAAAAAATGGTTTGTTTAAAGCATCATACGAATTTTCTAGAAGAGAAAGCAATTTAGGTTTATTAATCTCTCTCTGAAATCTTCGGTCTCTTTAGGTGATTTGTGATTTTCTCATTTTTCGCTTCGGCAGCGTAAAACAGGTTCTAAAGTTAGATCAGTAGAGATAAACTCATTATATGAAGGAGTATTTGCGCTCTATCAAGATCATGAATTCTCATGTAAATCAGCACCGAATGTTTGCTGCGAGAAGTAGTTGATGATTTTTGTCAATGAAAAGCTAAATAGAGCTCGTTCCTAAATATGATGAACCAGAACAAAATAATATCGGGATAAAATTATAAAAGCCGACCGCGACTCTCAACCAAGAACATTACAAGCGAATAAAAATAGGCCTAAGTGGGGAATAAAGGAATAATTTTGAAGATTTTATGGGAGAACAATGCTTAAACTGAGGTCATTATTTTAAGCAACCACTAACAACTAAAAGCAAGTTCTCATAAACTAGTTCCTGTTGTAAGTATTAGTTCTCTACTAGGTATCTTCCATTGTCATTTCAAAGAAATCATAAGTTTCTATAGTTAGAAGATGTTTGGGCGAGACCGCGCAATATGGATGCATTTAATTTTTTCTTTGAATAGCCTGAAAATTTTAAGTAAACCTTTCTCGGATCCTGCTTGCAGATACGACAAGAATCCTCGTTGATGTTAGTGGCCCACAATCGGCTGTATTTTTGTCTGCTACTCGATTTATTTGGTTTTACACTGCTCAATTCATTTCCTAAATTGGTGTTTTTTTTCTACAAGACAATAAACCTTGGATCAATTAGAGCTGACAAACTTTTCATGAACAAATTTATGAACAATTTCAAATAAAAAAATTTTAAAAGTGTTCTTGTCGGTTATTAAAGTTTGTATACAAAAGTTAGCTTCAATTAATTCTTCGGGCCAAATTTAATATTTTCAGATCTTCTCAAGAAACCCTATTTTACGCATTTTTTGGCTTTTCAGACTCTCTGCTGCCAAAAATTAATAGCGAACACAACATGACATGAGTGTAAAGCCTGCTGAGATCATAATCATGGCGTGATGTCCACGATTGGCTTCCTTTGTTGGATTACTGAAAAGGAATTTTATTTTCGCTCACTGACGAAATTTAAAACTAAGGTTGCTTTTCAAATTGAATTGTTCATTTAAATTTTTTTTTTAATTTATAAGCGATCTATGTGAATCGATTTGAATTATAATCGACCAAAATCTAAACAAAATTGATGTTCTCGCCTTTAGTGAACAGCAAGAAGTTTATTGAGTCCACTCCAGAACCGCGCAAACGATCTTTTCATCGCCTTTTTGATTCGAACCCTGAGAACAAGCTTAGCACCTCAGCGCAAGCAAAACGCATCAACCAAAATCTCAAAGGTTTGGATACACCGACTCGAGAGTTTATCGTGAAGTCAGTCAAGACCGGCAACAATTCTCCAGGAGTTTCGTCCACGAAATCCGACTCCATGAGCAAAGCTTTTTCATTCTCAGATCAAGTAGCCTCAACTTCAATCGGATCCTGGGACAGCGATATCGAAAACTCGCCGGCATCGCAAACAGGAGTGCCAATAAAGCAGCGACTGAAGATGGATAATCTCCATAGAGACTTGAGAAGATCCCGAATGCAATCAATCATGAGGAAGAATCTTCTAGATACTCCATCTCCCGAAGACCAAATCAGAACTATAAGCAAGTTTTCGCCTGGCCAAACTTGGTATAATAAGCCTCCGAGCATTGATTTTCCCTCATCGTTCCAGCCTATTAAAACAGAGCCGGATATGCCCTCGCGAAAATGTTCAGGTGACGTCATGGATACTCTTACAGGGTTAAGTCTGAGACTGCCTTCAGTAAACTCGAAGCAAAGCTTTTCGAGAGACAAGGACCTTGTCAAGGTGAAGTTTTACCCATACATTCGAAGCTACGAGAAAACAAGACGTGATCCTCCAGGAAGGATGGATGCGACTCTCACGGCTGTAAAAGGTCGAATCTATCTTTTTGGAGGTTCGCTATCTTCAAATGACGGAGATCCAGATCCTTTGATGGTCTATAACCCTGAGAAAGGGACCTGGAAAGTCCCTGAATGTCAAGGACATGTACCCTCAAAGACAAGAATTGGTCATTCTGCCGTCGTTATCAAAAGCAACATTTACATTTTCGGAGGAGAAAGCGAAAATTCTCTGAATAATGACGTGCTTGTCTTTTATCCACATATCAAGCGCTGGGCGAAGATGGATTTTGACGAAACCAATGGGACTATTATTTCTTCAAGAAAGCATCATGCGGCCTGCGTCTACGAAAATCTGATGGTAGTCTATGGTGGTATTGACCACAAAGAGAACTACCTGAATGACTTTTGGGTCTTTGATACAAGTAATTTTTCAAAACTTGTCTGAAAATAATGAATTTTCGTTCTGATAGGCCGGACCTCTTGGAAAAGAATTCCCACTAAGAGTAAAAGCCTGGATGAAAGTGGATTAGGCTGCCACGCCATGGTTAGTATCTTTCGGGATAAAGAAAAGGAAAAAACTTCTGATAATCACAAAGTAAAAAATTTGCTAATATTTTGTGTTAACTCATTTCTCAGATCATGGAAGGCTTTTATGTGTTTGGAGGGAAAAATAGCCCGGAAGGTGCTTCAAGTTCGCTCAAAATCCTTCAATATGATTACTCAAGTAGAGGATTGACTTGGATTTACCCTTCAGTCAAAGGTGTACCTCCAAAGGCGAGATATCATCACAATATGGTTTACTACCCTGAATTGGAATGTTTGATGGTAGTGGGAGGTATCAGTGTTGGCAAAGACAAAGATAAAGACATTCGAGTGGATCATTTTGCCATATTGAATCTCGAAACTTTGGTTTGGAGTATTCCACATATGATGGGACGTGAAGGTTTTCCCTCTAGGTTCGGTCACTGTAGTTGTATTTACAACGAGCAGTTGATGGTATTTGGCGGGAAAGCAGAGAATCGACAATTTGCTTTTGGACTCGACTATGTTGAACTCAGTAACTATCATCATATTTTATTTATGGTTAATAATTTTTCTCAATTCAACAGATCAAGACGAGGTAAATCAGAAGTGTGAGGCAAATAAGGACGCTAATTTCGAATTTAAAAGAAGTAGAGCTATCTCCAAGAAAACCTCCAGGTCAAGGTCAGGCAGTGAAGACAGTAAATTTGCAGAGATAAGGAGAAAAGCGCTCGAGGCTGTCTACACCGCTGAGCTAGATGAAAATACCGACAGTCAAATAGTACTCAGAAATCGTGTGGAGGGTCCTAAATTCAAGTTACAATCTCTGAGCACATCTCTGGGCGCCTGGAAACTCTTGAATCATTCTATAGATTACCTCTCTTAATTTTTCGATACCTTTATAAATGCACTAGTAGTAGTATTATTTCCGACTCTATTCAGAGGCTATGAAAAGTGTTATGCTAGTTAATATTGATGTAGAAAATGATAATTATATATCTTCTATTCAATGAAGTTTTATATCTGACCTCGAATTGAATTCGACTGAGAAATTTTGCTATTGTAAAATATTTAATAGCTTGAATTCGTATCATGAAACTTTTCTATGTGAAGCAAGATATTTATTTGAGTAAAACAGGTTGTATAAATAGTGTTGCTTGAGTTATCAGAAAAAAAAAAAAGCAAATCTGACGAGGATATGAATTAATTAAATCAAGTTGAAAGAGTTGAAACCCACAAGTTCATAACTCAACCTATTCAATAAGAATATCATAAAGTATTTTTCAGAATTTTTTTTTAACCGAATTTGTCGCTATTTAATTAGCGACAATTTTTTCATTCTTAATGTATCTTTAAACTTCGAAATTCTTTGGAGTTTTTCATAATATTCTCAAGGGCTATAGATGCTCTTCAATTCCTAGAAAGTCTATCATTCTCACACATCCAGCACAAAGTTCGAGCGTTATATTGACTAGAATGCCATTTAATGCTATTTTGGGACAAATTAATGAGTTCTCCTGAGTAAGATTCTTATCTGTACTTTCAATTTTTCGAAAAGATTAATTCTATCAGCTCAAAAAACAAAAAAGTGCAGCCTTGTATAATAATCAACATAAAATCTGTTACCATAAAAAAAAAAAGCAAAAAAGGACATGAACGCAGAATATCAAGAAAGGAGTGGCAACTCGAAAAAAGATACATTTGAGCCTAAAGAACCAAAACTTCCATCTGATAAAGCTGATCCTCAGCATTCTCAACCACATGACCTACAGCACAATATTAAAGGAGATCCCCCAAAGACACGCCCTGAAGATTATCATCCTGAGAAAGAACTCCAAGAAAAGAGTCACATGAATGACAAAGGCCCTCAGATAGGCGAACCAAAGCTACCTCAAAACGTCCAACAAATTTAATTAAGGATAGACAAAGTAGTCAAATAATAGCGATACAGAATTCCTAGCCCACAGCAAATAGTTCATAATGTGCATTCACCACTATATTTAATCGGATGAACTGAACCTTACATGAAGAACTAATTAACCACAAACTTTTGGTATAACATATCAGCACAATTTCCTATCAGATAATCACTGAGATATCATTAAATAACGCAAGCTTAGTGCGGTTGTAGGGAATAGTTATTCTGCTTGCTACAAATTTCTTGCAAAATTAGATTTGATCTATTCAGCAGTTTTTTCACTAAAATATTTTTATGGCAACCCTTCAAAATTCTTGAATTAGCGACGATTTTTTAGATACCACCAAATTTTGGAACTTCGAAATTCGTCAAAATTATTCAATTCCATAGTATTAGACATTTCCTTGAGGAGTGAAATGTTTGGCAAAGTCGCATTATTTTCTTTTAGGTTGTTCAGAGGTAATTTGTCTTTGTTTGATCTTTCAATGTTAAAAGTTATTTTCTCATAGGTGATCCTTGTGAAAAGATACTGACAAATTTCTTTCGACAGATTTTGGAAGAATTAGATTTGATTCTTTGGAGCGAATGCTTTATTTGTATGCTATAAAAGGTTATTATTTTACATAATTCAACAATTTGAGAGGAAAAAAATGAATAAAGCATTCGATCAAAAACCTCAAGACCAATTAAATCGGGAAGAAACAAAGCCTTCAGGGTCAAATCTGCCCTCCAACAAGAGTGAGCCTCAGAATTCTCATCCACAGGGTATCAAGGATAAAATTCATGCTAACCCTCCATTAACTCGACCTGAAGATCACCATCATGAAGATATATTCCATAAAGAACCACCGAATGATTATTTGCATCTATATGTCCCGAAGTCACAATAATTATCGAATGTTATGAAATAGGATAGTTTATAATTTTACATCATTTAGATACATATGTTTCACTGATTATGAAGGGCTGTATAAGCTGATAATTAAATCTCGATAGTCATGGACTGTTGAGCCAAACTCACGTTAAATATCATGGATTTAGAATTCGATACAGATCTCTCTCGATTGCTACTTCTAGGTTTGAGTTGGCTGCTTTTAGTAAGATAGGAAGACGGTTGTTTTTCGAGGAGGAAGCTGACTAGAAATGTAGCAAAATTCTCTACGACATATGTATTTAATTTTTAATTGAATGTGTAAGGATCATGAGCAACAAATAGATTCAAATAACTTGATTGTCTTTTCTCGGGCAGTTCATTCTCAGGATACGGGTGGTATTTTTCAATTTCTTTTTCTGAAGACTCTCCCTCACTTTTATCTTTCAGACCTGGTGAATGAAATTGTTGTTGTTGAGTCTTTTCAAACTTCAGATTTTTCTCCTTTGGCTGAATTTCGCTTTTTTGGGGCTGATAACGACGTTCTGGAACTAAGTCACTGTTCATTGTCTATTTCCGAATGTAAATTGTGCTGGATAAGATTAGATTTTGCTAAATTATAAAACTTTCGGGTCTTTATACTGGAAAGATAAACCAAGAAATCAAAGGGTAATGTTCTTTTCGAAAAAACATTCATTAATCTCCGAGTGATAACCCTATGAAGATAAATGGTACACCGATAGATTATTCGTCAACAGTTATGCAAAGGAAAAAGATTGTGCATCACATACTTTGATAGGGTTCAGAGATCATTCACTTTATGATGAGAAGAAAATATTTTCAAGGAATTTCGAGTATGAAAAACGGGTGAGTAAAGTTAAAAATTCGTCGCTATTTTAATACTTCTTTGTGGTTACGAAAAATAATCAAATTAGAGAGATTTATGCCCAACAAAACGGAGTTAATGATTTACGAGAACCTGATACACGGCAACACCAATGATGAGAACTGATAAATAGAACACATTTTAAAGTCAGACTATTTTTTGTGAGAAAAAGACAGTTGGGAGATGGCAGTAAGTTAGTTATAGTAAACATCTATTCATTTCCGTGTCTTCACATCTCTTTAAGAATTCTCTTAAATTATTAACTTCGGTCCATTACTTACCTACCGCCGTTAAATTTTTTCGAGTAAGAGCACTCAGATTAATTCCACTGACTGAATGCCTTTTTCTGCTTCTAAATGACGCCAGGAAGGCAAAAGTAAGATAAATTAATCATCCGCAGCATAATTTGCATTTTAGAAAAAATACCATGAGCAAGAATCCTGGCAAACAACGAAAAGAAGAATCGCATGAGGGAGAGACCAAGCATGAACCACCTGAGAGGGAGGAACCGCAGTCAGATTTAAAAGGCTGTGTTCGCATGGATTCTAAAGTTTCGAGGCCTGAAAAATATCATCCTCAGCTAGAGGCCCAACAGAAAAACAGAGAAAGCTACATGAATCTGTTCGTTGCGAATAATCCATAGTTAAGGACGAATATATGTATTTAAATTTAATCTTAAGTAGGAATAAGAAGAAAATAGATTAGTATACAATGTTAATATGTAATGATCGATCAAATCAACCACTGCTGTTTTGCACATGAAGTATATGATCTATTATTGAGATTTAAGTTGATGCAAATGCTCATAACCAACTGTTCGCTGGCATCAGCAGCATAACTGATCGTATTAGCAATAAAAATTCCACCGAGAAATATCTTTGTATCAGTAAGTAATGAATTTGCTCCAAATAAGGAAAAAAGGTTATGTGACTACTTGGTGTACCTTGCAGAGATTAGGTGAGATGCCAAAGAGCACGGTCTGGTACCACGGCAGCTTCGATTTTCCTCAATTATTCTTCTCCTATCGATCTCTTCCAAATTTTAACTCCTTAGTGTTTTTTCCAATAGTAACAATAGTTTAATTAGCGCCAATTAAGAATTATTCATTTTATTTGTAAAAGTTCGAAATCTCTTGAAAACACGTTTTCCACTTCACAAAGAAACTGTTCATCAAATATATCTTCGACAAGCCAGCTTATGGAAATATATATAAACTCGGTTTTCTTTCGGTATTGCTTAGACGGATTAGCTCCATTTGGCTGAGTCGATCAAGTTCGATTTAAGAAAATTCCAACTTTAATCGATTTGATAAATCACTGACCAATTCGTCTCCATCGCTTCTCTAAAGAATAATGTGTTTCGAACTTCCTGGCGTAGGGGCGTTATTTTATGATTCTCTGAGTATAAAAAGCCTTCAGTTTGTCTCTTAGATATAAAAAAAATATCCAGAAATCGTATAAATTGCATCCATAAAACACAATGAACAAAGGTTTAGATGACTCAAAAGGAGAACCTGAGGCAAAGGAACAAAACTTGACCCCTGAAAGAATGGAGAAAGAAAACCATCCAGAAAAGCCTCTCGACTTGAAGGACAAACTAAAGACAGAGGAACCTATCATTCATAGACCCGAAGATAATCCTGAAGGGGATCTGTCAGAAAAACGAAGACCAAATGCTATGCATCAGTGGTCAGAGGGAGACGGTGGAAGAGCTCAAATGGATAACCCAAAGTTCACACATTTCACTTAAAGATGCGCAAACTTAATTACCCTCAACATAATAATTTGTTCGTGTTTGTTTAGCAGCTAGAATTATCCATGATATGTAGATATAGAAAGATATCATTGATCGTTGAACATATTCTGAGTTAAGTCTCTGATGTGATTAGCTGCAAATTTGCACATAAAAATTGCATAAATGATGTTTGCAATTGTCATTGAATTCGAAACCGAAACAGCCAAGCAATTTTTGTTTTCATTTGTTCCTGATCTTTAGCGAATGACGTTGAGGTCTTTCTTAGGAAAATGTAAGGACGCCGAAAGAGTACCAGCAACACTTATTGTATTCTCGCTGTAAGAGAGTTTAATGAGCCGCTTCAATATAAAATCGCACATATGGCCTCGGAGTGAATGCTCATTTATATTCAGTCTAGAGAATTGTTGACTCACAGGTACAGACCTAATTTTGGTTTCATTCGGAAATTTTTCCAACAAATCATGATTTCACCAATGAAATCTCCTCTCTTAGTTTATCGATAGCAGTAGACTTGATTTTCTAACAACAGAAAAAAGTCTTTAAATACTGGCCTTTCATAAGAATTAAATATGAATAGTTTTTTTGCTTTTATGTCTCGCTTTGTAAGATGATGGAGCTTGTTTTGACCGAATAACTGTGTAAGTTACTGGCGAACTTTCTATAAAAACTAGAATTTTTCTAAAGAATAAAATTTTTGGCAGTTGATGTGGTTGATTATTTGCTTAGTATAAAAGACCTCAAAATTTGTGGCATAATAAAAAAATTCTTCGAAAAAAATAATTCATATTCGAACAAGCTCAATGAATAAATTCCAAGACCATGAGCAGTGGGATAAAACAAAGAAGGTAGAGAACCAGCCCAAACAACCCGGACAACCAACTGAAAAAGCGTTCCCGCCATATTCGAGACCCAGAGATCTAGACGACAAAGTTAAAATAGATCCACCTCTAAAACGACCTGAATTAGATGAAATTCGTCATGAGGAAGAAGATCAAGCAAAGCATAACCCTATGGATTTCTATCTATATGAGCATAATCCTCATGTGGAGGACACAAGCTATCCTTCTCATACTACTTAAATTGTTTCATAATTGATATCAAGAATTGTATCCATGGCGATTCATTGCATAGATATTGTGCAATCAATATTTTTCTGCTTTGATGATTTAATTTGATGGTGAAACATACGACTGAAATGGTGTTCTTATTGGTAGAAATATCTATCACATTAATATTCAAACATTTGGCGAAGCAGGTAATATGAAGTTATCCCAACGAAAAACTATAAAAAGCATGGGCTCTATTTATTGATATTTGACACAATTGCCTATATAAACTCTTAGACATTTACAATTGTCTAGACTCAGAATTAACCCCAGCGTTCATCCTTCCGTTTTGGCTATGAAATTTACTTATAATTTTTACTCCCATGAAAAGAGCTGTAATGTATTCGGAGTGTTCCATTTATCTCCTTCATCATTTTGTTATTAGTACAAAGTATAGGTGGAGGTTCTCAAATTAGGT
>ENA-UOUE01000698-UOUE01000698.1-compost-metagenome-genome-assembly--contig:-NODE-698-length-25992-cov-19.523712_pt1 | contig 25992 bp, 11 predicted proteins | sample MGYA00238146_ERZ747223 | MGnify/ENA primary metagenome ERZ747223 (study PRJEB28781, sample SAMN06268865) | compost metagenome | isolation source: single cell | place: USA: California, Emeryville, Joint...
TTGGTTGAATGTTTGGATTTGAGATATTTTCAAGCTTAGGACAATAGCATATTCAAGAATTCTTCGGATTCCTTTGAGAAAGTAATTACCTTGGTTCGGCATTACTTACGCTGGTTCTACTACAAAAGAATATAGGCGCTATGTTCTATAGAAGACTATTGCTTGGAGATTTTCATCTGACAGGATTGAAAAATAAAACAAGAAACAGGCAGTAAAGAACACAAGATAATAAATTTACTCTAAAAACTCTATGCGTATTATATTGAACAGGCATACATACGTCAATTACTAGTAAAGCAGTCAAAAGCACTCCCTTTAGATTAATAGCTTTAAATCAGATTTTCCCCTAATTCACAAAGCTAATGAAATGACTTGAAATCTAAACTCCTGGCATCCTTTTCTGTGGGTTAAAAACTGGAAGATTAGCTCTTTTGAATTTCCCTCTCACCAATATCCTTTCAATAGGAACTTGATGCACGGATTCAGACTCGTGTCCGCATTCCCCGATATCTCCATAATGCTTTCTAATTTGATCCTGAACATCAATTAAACTGAGATCCGGTCGTATAATCTCTTCGTGAACGTATTTTTTCATCAAATAATTTCCAGCGTCTTGGCTTACGTTCTTTTGGTTCGCTCGAGCCGCTCCTTTCAATTGAGTCAAATTCTTACTGGCTCCTCTGCTATTTTCAGGTTCCTGAGGTTTATTTATTGGCTTTTGAAGTTCTGCCATCCTCGAACCACGGTGATCGCTGAGATTTATCATTAAACTCTTTGATACGGGTTTTCCACCCGTAAATTCCTCCATCAGTTCTGATTGGATGCTCTCTGATTGTCTATTCGAGACAGCTTGCGAGGACGCCTCGAATTTTACTAGAGCAAAACAAGCTTCACGTTTCAATAGATACCCATCTCTTTTATCTCTCAAAATTGATTCTAAAGCCCTCTTTGCCTCCTCATACTGAATATCTCCTAAAGCATAGCAGATCTCAGTCCGGAGCAGCACATTGCCATTGATTCTATGGGTCCCATTGTGTAAAGAACGCAATACATCCATAAAAATTTTTGGAACAATATGACGATTTAGTGATAATCTCTTCGAGCTCTCACTTGAATGTCTTCTCTTCCGCAGCTCGTCATCGAGAAACTCAGTAATAATAAACAGTTCGATCGGCATTTGTTCGCAAGTATAATTTCGGATCTGCTGCCGGATTTTGTAGTGAATGGCTTTGAGATACACAATAAATTTTAGCTTCTCCGAAAGGGCAAGCTCTTCATCAACGAGATAGTGCTGAAATTTTTTAATCTCATCATAGTTCTCAAATTTTTTTATGAAGCCATAAAGCTCCTCTGGAAGAGCATCCTTAGTCTTTGACCCTAGATCAGAAGCTAGGGCAATAGGCTCATTGAGCCCGAGGGTCATATCAGAAGCAACAAAAGACCCTGAACGACTGAACATCCTATTGCGACAGCTTTGTGTGATCTGAATTTTTTGAATGTTATTTGCGTACATCGGGAATATCCGAAGGGCTCCTTGAGGCTTGGAGTCTTGTCTAATCTTCTCATCAATATCAAGCGTAATGCTTCGATCAGTTGTTTGGTCTTCATTGCACTGCTGTGGGAGCCTTCTCTCGTGAATTGTACTGTCAGCAGTCGAAATGTCATTTCTCGGGAGCGGTTGCGTAAGGATTTGCCAATTTGCTGATATTGAACTTCTGTGCGACAGATAGGACCCTCGTGTGACCGAATCCCTCCTCATTTGCTTTGGAGCACTGAGGACCTTTAATTCTTGAATATGATTCGCGGCAATCTCTTCGATATTTGCCTCAGTGGCAAGAGATTGCTCTGGTTTCTGCGGGGTTCTTTGCTGCAGCATCGTCAGGTTTTTTACTGGAGATTTATTGGTCATTCTATTGAATTTATGAATATTTGTGTTGAGCGAAAGATCCATGGACTTGGCAGGACTCTCGAATGCTTTAATCAAATGCTTTTTCGCCCAGCGAGACTCAGTTTTCCTCACTAACTTCGTCATTATAATTCCATCATGGCACACTGACCTCAGAGACCGCCCGGACAATGTGTTTTCAGTTACTGCTGAATCAGTTACTACAAGAAGATTAAAAATATCGATATCACCAAGATTAGCTGCAAGATGCAGCGGAGTCCATTCATCAGGACCGCCTTTAGCAGCCACATCAATAACTTTATTAGCATCAGAACATGCTTTATTATATTGTAAAATCCAGCAGATCCCTTCAATTTGTCCTGTTCTCACCATCAGATGTATCGGCGCCCACAGTAAATTATTCTTGCTGTTTGGATCGCACCCACCTTCAATCAGAGCTTCTGCGATTGCTTCAGAAACTGCAATATCCTTTGAAAAAATCTCACTAAGTAGATGGAACGGAGTTTTCCCTTCAGAATCTTTTGCATTTGGATCAGCGCCATACTTCAGCAGCTCATTCACGAGGTCAAGCTGCATTCGTATTACTGCAATATGAAGGCATGATCCATAGATCCCTCCACCGATATTCGGATCTGCCCCATAAGACAGCAGCATTCCAGCTACGAAATATTTCGCTCCACTAATCGCCAATGATAGAGGAGTTTGCTGCTCTTGCTCTAATTCGTTTATAAGGTAATTTCTCTTTTGGAGAGTATATTGCACAATACCAACCTCTTCTTCCAACGCAGCTATATGCAGCAGATTACGGCCGTGAGAATCTTTGATATTGAACACAGAATCTCCAGTATTCTCTGATAAGAGAGTCACAAAATCCTCGAAAGTTATCTCATGGGAATTAATACCACGGAATACTTGACAAAGTGCAAAAAGTTTCATTATCGCTTTCTTATCTCTGCTGGTTTGGTAAACTGCATGAGGCGAATTTGTGTATTTAAACCATTCAAGCGCAAAGTCCTTTAATGACTCGAGCGAGTCGAACGTTGCTGGAATTGCAGTGAAGTGATTATTATTCAACCAAAGGGATTTTAGCTTGATCAGTTTGGTCAGTTCTGTGGGGATCATTCCAATCCGATTATAAGAGAGATTTAGATATATTAGCGTATTTTTCGCATGTCCAATCGATTGCGGAACCGAAGTTAGAAAATTGTAAGAAATTTGAAGTTGCTCGAGAGGCAGGCTCGTGAATAGCTCATCTGGAATCGACTGAATGCAGTTATGGTCGAGTTTAAGGATTTTCAGATTGGTCAAAGTGAGAAATTCTGGAGAAATAACGGTTAATTGATTATGCGAAATGTCTAATAAAATCAGAGTCTGAGCGCGCGTCCCAATTGTTGTTGGTAGGCTATTTAGCTGCCTTCTCGAAAAATTCAAAGTATTAGGGCCGGAGTTGTTTGGTGAGTTGTTTGCTCTTGAAGGAGTTAATTGGATGCATGGAGAGACAGGACGCTGTGGTCGAGCCTCAAGAAGCGCATCATCAGAAGGCATTCTCACATAGTCTATCTGCTTCGCGTCGTCAAGTTGCGGTTGCTCCGGTTTGCTGTGATAGACGGAATAATTATGCAATTTGTTGACTGTGTATTTATTTAATGATTTAGCAAGCATGCCCGTTTTCGGATTTAGAGTTTTGAGCAGTCGCTCTGCAGGAGTTTCAGATGGTTCAACCGATAGCATGTAACAATGAAGAGCTCTCTTATGCAAAGTTGGCTTTATTTAAGCCGAGCATTAAACTATATTTCGTTGGGAGTCTTAATAAATTTTATCACGATAACTTACCGCTACAAACATGTTATTATTCAATTAATGTCTTTTCTTTCTATTTTGCCTTCTAATAATAGAGATATTTTACGGAAGTCATCAGCACACTAGTTAGCTAACAACGAAGGGTCATTGATTCCGCTGGGATGATTCTTCAATTTATTCCAATAAACTCTGTAAATTTCTCTATCGGAAGTATTTTATGGCATTCTAAAAAAGGTACATCATTTAATTCAGAGTCTGAGCCATTCATTTTACATGAAAGAGGCTCTGGCTGTTCGCGTGCAATGGAGTATGATGACCATAATCATATTCCAAATTTCTTGTATTCCCGCAGTCTGAGGCTATAAATATATCTGACAACAATTTAACATGTGCATTTCTTCTCAATTGTATACATAACTACAATCAGAATATAACAAGCACTGTAAGTGCAATGATAGTAAACTGAAATATCCTTATAATTTGTTTTGACTTCAACCAATCCGCTAAAATATCACACAGTTTTCTCTGTCCAGCTGCTCCCGTCTGCGAGCGATATCTTGTCTTGCTCTTTCAGTAATAGAGTTCAGTCTCTCTTCAACTATAAAAAAAAAACTTATGCACAAAGTCAAATATTAACAAAAAGTTACCATCAAGTTCTGAAGAGGTCCTCTCGTAAGCTGCCCGGGATGAAGTCACTGAAACAGAATCTCGGTCTTGCGCTGACGAGATACGCGATTTACTCGGAGACTTCCTGATGAGTTTTCTATCCTCCACGTCTAAAGCGTCTATGCCAAGCTTTTGAGGCCGATTCCCATTTGTCATGCTATCGTTTCCACCATATTCTTGCCTTGGAAGCTGAGAGGAGGGTCGATACTCATTGCTGCTTCGAGGTTGCCCAGAAAAATCGAATATTGGCTTTCGATTTGCTTCTTTTCTATTGCGGCCGGTCAATGGTCGTGACATTTTGAAATAGTTTGAAGGAGGACTATTCACGTCATCTCTCGAGCTTTGAGAAGTCGGTATTCGCTTCGACAAAGTTATAGTTTCAAGGCTACGCGCAATACTGTCATCAACGTTTTCTTCTATCCGAGCCAGCTCACTTTGTGTATATTTCTTAAATTTCTCAAGATCCAACTTCATAATATCGTAAAAATCATTATCTCTAGCTTCTTGGCCGCGAGGAGTTCGCTGCTGCGCTCTATCATTTGGAAAATACTCATTTGGGCCTGATCTTGCGAATCGTGGATCTTCAAACACCGCAATTGGATTCTGCTCTTTTTCAGATCGCCTAGACTCCCTCTCTACTTCTGATTGATTGAAAGCTCGAGGCATTATCGGGGAGCCTCCTTCCTCAGGCGTCTTTCCAGCACTCTCAATTCTACTGTCAGTCCATGCAGATTCCTCATTCATTCTCCTCGCCCAATTCCTCTTTTCAGATGACATTTCATGAGTGCTTGCTCCATAACGGCTCGTTTGTTCTCGTGATTTCGCTGGATTCTCAGTACATGGAATCGGAATTTCCTTTTTGAGTCGTAATATCGATTTGTCGAACACAGGGCGCTGGTCTGGAGCCTTCTCAAAGATATTGTCATCGACCAAAGGAACCCTTTCGTCTTCAGCCTCTGATCGTGAATCCTCTGGCAAATGCTGTATTTCGTTGTAATTGATGTTTCTGGAAGACTCAATGAACTGCCTGTAATCTGGAGTAACGTTGGGTAGCCTGTTAAAAGAGCTATTTGAGTGCGGCATTTCCCTAAATTTTTGATGTTCCAGTTGCTGAGTAGGCCTTTGGTCCATTGAGCGCAGATAGTTCGAACCCTGCTCAGAGTCTCTGAGTCTTGTTGCGACTGGAGAATAGTTAAACGAGTCGTTTGATCGTTTTTCAGGGCTCAGTGTAAGCGCAGGCCCAATAATCTTTGACGGAGGAAGATTCTCCAATGGCATATTATCAACGATCTTACGATCGGTTGGACGTGCGGATGGCTTTTCGCTAAGCTCTAGTCTATCAGTGGGAGAGCGCGTGAAAAAATTGTTTGTTGGTTGTGGTTCATAAAATGACTGATTTTTGGAAGAAAGTTGCGAGTGGTTCGAAACATTTGCTTTGAGGATTGGTGAAGGGTTTAAGTCAATAGGAATGCGAGAAAATGCTTGAGGAATACCAGAAAATGTTTGAGGAGTGCCTGAAAAAGTATTGTGTACACCGGAATCTGCCAGAGGTTTGCCAGCATTTTTCTCTTTCTCTGCCCGGAGCCCTTTCGGTTTGACAGAAAGATCATTTTGGACGGGTTTAGCGAGTGGTTGGTATTGCCCAAAATAATCAGAGATTGTGTGTAAGTTTTGTTGCATTTGAGAATTGTTTTGCTGCATGAGTTTGGTTCTGTTTAAGATTTCATCCAAAGCTTGATGTGCAGCTTTGAGATCGAAAGTACCGTCAGCAGAATAAATCCCGGATCTTTTTCCAGAGTTGCTCGTGGAGGAGACGGGGTTCGGACTCTGAAATGCGTTATTATTGGTGTCAGGTACTTGGCTCTCGGATCCTCTCCCATGCCGAGGAGAAGGGTTGATGCTTGTATAGAGCAGTGGGAATTGGTTGCTGGCGTAGCTATGATGCTTGCTGCTCAGCTCTGGGATGTTCTTTGCGGAGTCGTGAGAATCTGTTGGTCTGTGATGCTGGTTCATGGCACCCATGCTTAAAAAATATTTTGGCTGTTCTTGCAAGTTTGCCTCAAGGGAACGACCATCTCCTCCAATTGTGGCAACAACTGGACTTGTAAGCGGCCCTGCATATGGTTGAGATCTGTTGTTAAGATCGGTGCTCTGGCCTAGGGTGTTTAGATCGTATTTTCCACTTTTAGGCCCCGAAGTTGGATGGTTGTGTTCTGTATTGGAGATTTCAGATGGTTTACGACTGCTAGCATTGCTCTTGTCTTCTAGGATAGCTCTTGTAGAACTGGGATTAGCCGGCTGTGTCTGCAGTTGTGTTGTGCCTTGGAAATTAGGGTTTGGATTATGACCTTGATTGGGTTCTTCGTCCTTGTGACTTTTGAGCAATTTCTCAACCCGAGGAAGACGTAATTTTTGAGTAGTTGTTGTAGGCTTTTCTGATTGTTCGTTCACCGGTTGATTTAATAACTCTTCTTTTTTCGCTGCAGGATTATTTTCAACCCTCGCTGGTAGTTCTTCGCTTGGCTGTTGATAATTTGAATTTTTCTTACCAAGGTATACAAATTCATCGTTTTCTTTCACTCTAATATCAAACTCTTCATTTATCGGCTTGACATCATTTTGTTTTGTGGCATCCGAAACCGTCTTAATATTTGTTTCTGGTTCGCTGCTCTTCAAGGGCTCAACTTCATTTGAAAGCGAGCTATTTTCATTCTTCAGATTTTTCTTATTTTCCGTGTCAGAATTTCGAGGTTCCTCGAGATAATTTTGACTCTGGCTTTTACTCTGCCTAGATTCTTTCCCAGAAGATCTCTCCGGTAAATCATTTTGCAGAGGATTTTGGGATTGGCTTGTCTTATTTGAGTTAGTTGCTCCAGGAACCTGACTCTCTGAAGGTTGGCTCTCTCGACGAGATGGGTTGATGCTTGTATATACAGGTGGCAGTTGGTTGCTTGCGAAACTAGGGTGTTTGCTGCTCAGCTCAGGAAAATTCTTCGTCGAATCCTGAGAATCTGTTGGCCGGTGATGACGTTGATTAGCATCAGGCTTTGAATCATTATCATCATTATTTTGAGTATATCCTTCTTGTGTATTTTCATCAGGAGAACGAACCCCGCTCCCAATCGTTGTGAGAGGATTTGGGCTTGGTTCGAAGTTCATAGTTTTGCTTTCCTCTGGGAGTAAGTCTTCATGTTGCTGTTGTTGGTTTCTCAGCAAATTTTCTGTCTGGCTAGCACGGGGTTTCAGATCCGTTATGTGCTGAGATTGTTCAATGACTGGCTTTCCGAATGAGTCCTCTGCTGCTAACTTCTGGTCATCTTCCATCATAGGTGTTGATTCAGTGGATTGTGGTTGCGGCTGGATCAAACTGCCTTGATCATTCCCTCCAACATTCTCCTCAACTAATCTTTCAGGAACTTCATTTTTGATCTCGTCATCTATTTGTTTTGAAGATCCAGATTCCAGAATCGGTTTTTCATCTTTTTCAGATTCCAGAATCGGCTTCTCGTCTTTTTCAGACTCCAGAATCGGCCTCTCATCTTTTTCAGACTCTAGAATCAGTTTTTCACTTTTTTCAGGTTCCAGAATCGGTTTCTCATCTTTTTCAGATTCTTTCTTCTTAATTATTGGTATATCAGTGTTTTGTTCAGGACCATTGCCTTCTTCTTTAGCCTCATTTACCTCATTTTTATTTTCTTCACTTGTTTTCTGTGATTCCTCTGGATCACCTTTTTCAAGCTTTTCTTCATCTGAGGGAATCTCTGTGAAATAATTTTGAATTGTAATAATTTTCCTCGGTGTCGTTTTTGGTTGCGCAGCGAGAACAGGAAAATCAGTCTGAATCTCCTTATCTTCCAAAAGACATTTTGGCTTAACATTAGAACTTTCATTCAGTTTATGTAGACTTTCTTTAACAGCAAACTCAGCTGAACTTTCTTGAGGCGTCTGATTTGAGAGTTTTCTCTCTGATAATGAGGCACCTCCATCTTTTCCGTCTTCGACTAGCATCAGATTTTCACTTTGCATTGGTTCTTTGGACTGATTTAATGCGTCTTTATGAACTTGAAAAGAAGAATTATCATCGAAATCCTCACTAAGAGTATTTTTTCTCGCCTCAGCTCCTTTTACGCCCGTCATCGGTCCAAATTCTGAACGAGAGATCGAATACATTGAGTTATCATCCTCGATTGACTCTTGGCGCTGCTGTGGCTGAGCAGATTTTGCGCGATAGTGTCTGTTAGGGCTTGTCGGTGATGAAGGCTTCTGGTCATCGCTCCTTTGAGAATCATTTTGTTTCAGAGGAAGAACTGGTGCATCTTCGACTCTCGATCTTATTTTAGAAAATGCTGGGCTGTCTATTTCACTTTGTCGTCTTTCAATTTCGCGAAGACCTGGCAACTCATTCGAGATAAACGGATTCTCTATGTTCCCTTGCGCACCAGCATTCTCCGCTTGGTAATTCGTATTGGAATTATCTGGGGCACCTTCTGTAGCAAAAAATGAATCTCTTTTCACAGCATCGAGATCGAAACTGGGAACGCCTCGATTTAATTTCCGGGTGCCCGTCTCAGGGCTGCCTTCCTGGCTGAGATTACCAGCCTCCTCCTCTTTTGTAGGTTTCTCTTCTACGGCGCTTTTTTTGGTTTCAATGTTCGGATGTTTCGCCCCTTGACGTGTAACTATCCTTGGAGAAGGAGAATCGACCTTCTGATAGACATATTCGAACTCCAGACCCTCTTCTTCTACTTCCTCTTTTTGTGTTGTTTCTTGATTCGGGATCTGTATTACAAGGTTTGATTTAGTGTCTTGCTTCTAAAATTGCTGTAAATAACTCACAATCCCGTATTATTTACCTGTTGGCTCTCCTCGTTCGGTCTTAAACCTTCCTGTAGACTCTCTCTCAAACCTGCTGCAACGCGCTGCAAATTCTCAGAAAGCTGCCCAAGGACCTCAGCTTGTTGCCCGCCTTCTCCTTGATCAGCACTCATTTTGACTTGAGACATCGAAGTTGGTTGCGCTTTTGTTTCCTCCTCTGTCGCACGCTCGAGCATTTCAAAATCGTGTTCAAGATTCTGCTCAAGTAAAGCTTTTTCTGGGTCCAGATCAAGCTCAGATTCAGGCTCATTTCCTTTATAGTGAGAGCCTGAGATTTTCGGTTTGGATTTGTTTGATTTTGAGGAGTTTGAAGGAGTAGAATCAAAATTCAGCAGCCTGCGGTATTCGACCTCTTCGTCCAACTTTTTTCCTTTAGGCTTATTTTTCGCTCGGGAGGAGGGCTGAGAACGCCCTTGAGTACTCTCAGGTGATCTTTGTGTGCGCCTTTTCGTTTCTTCTTGAGGTTCTTCAAGTAATGGAATGTAGAAAAGGTCATTTGGTATCACAAGGTTGACCTGAGGCAAATCAAAGAGATGAGTTTTCCGTTTCCATTCAACTGTGAAAGTCAGATGCTACTGCAAAAATTATTGAAGAATAAAGATACTTATCTCTTCTAGAGGGAAGCCCCGACCTTTGTGTAAGATTTCAACGTCACCATGGCTTTTAAAATTTCCAAAAATCCATACATCTGCCTCTTTTTTGTAGAAAAATCCCTTCAATAATATCAAATCTTAGGGGTTCACAATCATTCGATGAGTTCTACCTTTCCATTTATCTGCCCATCCTTTACATACCCCTCGCAAATATCGCCATTTTGCATTATTAATCTGCCCGCGCCTTGCAAAATCCCATCCTCATATAAACCCGCATCAAATTTCCCATCTAAATAATATGTGATTCCGAGTCCATGGGGAACTCCTCCTTGAATAACACCGTAATATCTACACAAAAAGAAAAATACTGAAGGCACTTTTAACAATTACTTTCCACCGTCTCCATAATGGATGACGCCGACATGATCTCCGCTTTGCTCTATGAACGTCGAGTCGATATGCATGCTCAGCTTCTCCTCAAAAGCTAAATAACACCTAAAATTCTTGCCTGAGGATATACTTACTTATATTTGGTCGACCTCGCCCTTTATTCAAGCATTTCTGGAAAACTCCTTTCGAATAAGTGCACAGAGCCCAGCTGTTGAAATCAGCAAAGTATTTGAAGCATTTGCCATCGAGCTTGCCATGCCTCCAAAATCCTTGGTAAAAGTCGCCGTTTGGAAACCTGAGGAAAGCTGCGCCGTTTATTTTATTCTTAAAAAAGAACCCTTTCAGATATCCTCCATAAGGGAAGAAAAAGATCCCTTCTCCATGAATTTTAGCATCTTCCCATTCACCTAGCCGATTTTAATGAAACCAAATTCGATTTTGAACTCCGAATACCGAAATATAGTTCACCGCTGTCCCACCAAAACACTCCTTTCCCATGGCAAACTCCTTTGTTTGAATTCCCGTTGTAAATTCCGTTTTGATAATTTTGAATGATTAATGGTCCTCCTAATATGTTGTACAAATGGATAAAATTAATATTCTGAGCAATTTTCGTTTAGAAGTTGCCAACCTTGCAATGTAGTCACAGATCGTTTTGAGTTCAGCTCTCTTTCCATAGATGTCGAATTGCTGTGTAGGAGTTTGAATTTAAATAAAATATTAAAATCTGCAAACGTCTCTACTTTCGAAAAAATAATAATGGATATTCGAAGCCGGCGATAGAGTTGATTAGTTGATAACAACGAAGATATCAGTATGGTAGATTTTCAAGCTTTTCATGAATGTACAAATAAAACTATCTCAATTTCATTGATATTTTGAAAAAATATGAAGTAATAAGCAATATACAACGAAGAAGCAATGCTCTTCCAAGAGAGAAACAAAAATGAAATATCTATTATTTTTGTGAGTAGTAAATTATTCTCTGAGAGCAATTTGGTCATCTCCAGGAGTACTAGCCATGTTTCTGTAGCCATTAAGCATGGCCCGCTGTGCTAATCCAACCAACAGTGGATTTTGAGCTGCTAATTGCAAATTCTGTTGGTTTGTGGGATCGTCAGGATTCTGCTTGCATTCTTCAATTTTCTGGTTCGTTGACACCCACATATTTAGCACCATCTCAAACAAAGTCTGCGCCCATAATTTGATTTCGTCTAGTATCTCCCTGCAACTACTCAATCTTAATAAAAAATAATAGACAAATAGGTACTTTGCATCATTTGATAAAAAACCGGCCAGCTCAGTCACTGAGAATAGACCATTAATAACTTCATCGACATTCCCAGGCATATTTTTATCCATGAGCCCGTCTTGGTCTTTGATAAATTGAAAAATTTTAAAGAATCTGCTGCTCTATTAATCTTACCTGCAAACAATGATTTGACTGGTTCTATTTCCTGCTTGATGTAATTCTGATAATCGACCACAGGCAACGCTTGACAGAAATAACCGATTGCTATCTGATATACTACTGAAGCGACGAGTTTTAGATTCCTATAGGGATTGAATGAGGAAAATGGCTAACAGAAATCTGTTTTACGTCTTTACGACTATCCCTTTGTTCATGAATTCGGGATACTCTTCCCAAGGCTTGAGCAAGATGCCATATATGAATAAACGGAATATGATAGTGCAGGTGAGGATCATCTGCGTTTGCATTGGCCCATTTGCATGATTTAATCTGAGACTCATTACAAATTGCCTTTTTCGAAAAATTTACTGTAATCTTTTGAGGCCAGGAGAGAATTGCAAACGGTTAATTTCGAACGTAGAGAGCAGCCCCGGTGGAATGTAAACACTGTCCATTGAAATATTACCTGAGGATGTTGCGGTCAAGCAAAATGAGCAAGAATAGTAAGATTTACCCAAGAATAAAAGCGATTCTTGTCCAACCGAGTTTTGATTCGTAATCGCGTTCAAAGTTTTTACCAGCCTCAAGCATCCCTCCTAATCATTAATGATGAATGAGTTAAAGGGATTGGAAGTGTGTGTGTGGTGTAATACCTTCACTTTCAGTTGTCTCTTGGTATCTTTTGACTTCATAAAGTCCCAAGGCTCTGGCTTCAGTTCATCAAACTGTGAAGCGCATTAAGTATGAGGGTGGACTATGTGGTATCTTACTGATTTAATAGCGGTTTTCATGCCTTCTCTGAGCCAGGTTCCTAGTTTCTGGAAAGGATTAGCTGTGAACTGAGGGGAGATTTACCTCATAGTTCTCTCGAATAACCGAGTCTAAACCCGTTAGAACAGCTTGACGGATGCCCACCATTTTGATAGTTGTATCCTTGAAGAACAGGGTCGGATAAACCATTGTCCATAGCATCAGTCTGAGCTTTGCGCGACTTCGTCTAATAAATCATGAAGTCAATATTCCCAAGACATCTGTTACTGTTTTCTCAGAAGTCTTTGAGCCTCAAGCTCAGCTTCTTCCTTAGCTTTTTTCTCCCTGGCGAGTCTCGCGGCCTAACACAACTCGCTTAATGACGAATTATTTCATTACAATACCTCTTCCTCTCTCAATCTTTCTTTTTCTCTCTCTAATTCGGCCAACCTCTCCGCTTCCAATTTCTTCGAATTCTTCTTTTTCTTCTTACCTCCTTTTTTCCTAATAGTTTATTTGAGATCTGAAACACCTTGATCGTAGGGAATACTGTTGAGTTTCTAGCCCCATATTGAACCCATACATCGGATTCATCATATATTGCCCATTCATCATCATTGCGTTCATCATAAAAGGAGAATTATTATACTGAAATGGGCTTAAATGCTGCATATAATGTCCCCCAAGCACTTTGAAAGATGAATTAGGCTGGAAGAAGAAGAGGCCAAGATACCATTCGGGTTAAGCATGCCGGTAATTAGTTTCGTCTGGTCCTTTAGCAACTCGTCCCTTACACTTTGCTTATCTTCTTGCTTCGACCTCAAGCGCTCTTTATCCAATCTTTCCCTTTCTAACGCCTCAAGCCGTTCTTGTTGCCGAGCCAGCATCATTTTCAACTCATTCTCACGCTCATACTCTTGAAGTCGCCTTTCGAACTCCCGAGAATCCAATTTCTTACGAGATTCGCTCTGACTTGAAGGCTTATTCGTAAGATTTTGCTCTAAGGTTTTTCCTAAGGTCTCAAGGAGCATCGCCTGCTTTTCCAATGAAAATTTCAATTCGTTATCTTTTTCCTTGTCTTTTGGATTGACAATGGGGCTCGGGAAGTTGTTTGGATAAGGGTACGGATACATATAATTCGGCATCATAGGTTGAGGTTGAAATGGTTGCGGATACCCACCTCCATAAGGCTGCTGCATCGGATACTGCGTAGGCATGTATGGCGGCGGCTGCTGTTGTCGCGGGTTTGGAAATTGATTGAATGTTCTGGGTCGATAGTTTTCCTCTTGCAAAACAGGCTCGTCGTATTCTTCATCATCATATTGCGCTTGGTTCTGCTTGGGATTTCTCATAAAATCAGCAAGCGGGTCATCTCCTCCACCCGAATAATTATCCAATAAGCGGTTGGCCTCATCAAAACTGTCATGAGGATCAGTCCTCATCCCTTGCTTCTGGTTGTAGTTGCGGTTTTTCGTGGGAGTTTCCTGATCAAAAGCAGGTAGACTCGGAGCTTTGCCGTCACGAAGCTTCTGATACGCATAATCCAGGGCCTGCTTATGTTGTTTTGACTAGCAATCAAGAGTAAATGTTAGTCTGGTTCAAAATATGCACAATAATAAAGCAGGAAATGCGCGCAGAAGTTTGGGACTAATCAAACTTACGTTAAGCTGGTTCAGCACGTTAACATTATTCATATTCAGCTGCTCTCGATTAATTCTGTCACGTTCGCGATTTACAAAATCCGCATATTCATCCATTTTTCGAATATTTTCATTCTGTTTTTGCAGATTCGCCATGTAGTTATTATATGCATTTGGGTTGAGCCTCTGGACCTCGTCTAAGTCAATATCGCCTGCGAGTTTTTTTATTTGCTCCATTTCTTTGTACAGATTCTCAGTAGTTTGCACCTGTTTTGGCTTTGAGCGGTTCGAAACGAAGTTATGCTGTATGGCTTAGCAGAAATATAATTAGCGCTCAGTATAAAGCAAGTTTTGGTGTTACTATCATGAGCCAAACCAGTTCCATCATCGATCCGAGCCTATGAAAACGATAAAATTCTGCGTGCGAGTATAACTGATTACTAGTTGTTTTCCCACATTGCGAAACAATGATGATTTCCCTGCAGGCTCTTTGCTGCCATAATCCATGCTTGAAAATTGATTTGGTTTCATTGGTTGAGAAAAAGTAAGGGTAAAAAATTTATTCGGAACTGCTATATGCAATGCGAATTTCAAAACCAATAAAATTGCCTCATAATTTTTATAAAAACGTTGTAACTTCTAAAATGCAGGGCCAAAACACATTCGAACGCGGCTCTTTTGGGCACGTCCTATTTTTCTTATCAGAATATACTTAGCAGACGCATTATTCAATTTCTTGATAATTTTTTTTTCACATACATATACATACAACCAACTGACAATTCATTAATATGCGGCACTGAAAAGACCGGAAGAACACGTCACTCTTAGTCCTTAAAAGAATAGATATACAAATATTCAGACAAGTCAGCGACGAGGATCTTATTATCTTTGTGACTTTCTATCCAGTTGGGCTGAATAAATGAATTTTATAAGTCCGATTTCGCGAGAAAATTTAGAATTTACCTTGTTATATATTTCCACTCTTCTTATGAAAGAAGGGACTCCTAAGACGTCTCGTTTAGCGATATCCCACATTGCAAAACTGCGATCGTTGCTGACGCTGAGCAGGATATTTTCATTGAATCGTGCGAAAGTAGTCCTGAGAACCTTTCCGAGGTGTGCATCAATAATATATTTCGGCTTAGGTAATACAGTTCAGATGAGGTGTAAATTGTAATAAATATACTTTGTTCGGCTCTTTGTAGTTAAACCCCATGACATGACCGGTCTCTAACGACAACACATACGAGGATTTCCTTGATGTGATATTATACACCATCGGAGGGCACAGCAGTTGTCCAGAGATATTCTTTTGGCATATTTCCGAAATGCTCACTTTTTTGATCACCTTAGTAGATGGAAGCTCCCATATGACCAGTTTCGTATCGAATCCTGACGTTAAACAGATTGGATATTCTTTGCCACCTGGGTTCATAAAATCTACTGTAAATGTAATCTAGAATAGAAGAAGTTTCAGTCATTAATAAAGGTATGTCAAGGTTACGTTTTCATGTTGGTCTTTCAACACGCAAAGCTCTCTTTTCTCTTTAAAATCGTAAACAGTAGCACATCCTCTAATTATAATGCCTTGTGAACGAAATATAAGTGCTTATGCTTACGAGTCATCGCATCCAGCAAGGAATCGGCCATCTTCGCTGATTTGAATTTGATTTATTTCATCACCGCATAGAGGAATCTGTTTCTGCGATTCATTAATCAATACCTTTTCAGTTTTGATATCGAACGCGTAGACTTGAGCACCAGCTGCGGCGTATAATTGAGAGCCGTCACGAGATATCTTCACGCTTGATAAACCTGTTTCTTTGAAGGCCGGGTCAACGAACTGTTTAATTGAAGAGTTCATGCGCAAGTCCCAGTAGCGAATCGTGTTATCCTCAGAGGCTGTTGCAAGCAAGTCGTTGTTGGGTTCGGACACGTCGATAGATATGATTGCGTCTTTATGGGCTAGTTTTGCGAATATTAGACAGGGTATTACAAGGACATTACGCCCTGCCTTTCCTTTTATCAACGGACATCGGAGTCTTTGTTGCTGTGCTCTTTTCCACCATATAAGCGGCTAATATGCAAGAAGATACAAAAAAGCAGATTTATCTGTTTTTATTGAAATTTCTCAAATTTGACTTCACGCAAACCCTAATTCATTAAATCAAAATAAAGCTTTTCGCGTAGACACTAAGACTTACGAAACTACGTTTTCCGAATGACTGTAAATTAAAAAGCATATATAAGTCTTCTCGAACCGATTTTGCTGAAAGACGCGTTAATATTTGTAATAAATCAAGATATATACATCTCTCATCTCATGTTTATTATCAAACCTACGTTAGTATAAAATCAATATTTGTCAATAAGCTTGCATTGATTTACCACGCTAAAAGTCTTACCCTTGTCAATTATCAATCTCAAAAAATTTCTTCTTGCTCTTGATTCTCGTCTTGTCGAAAGGACATTCCTCCATTGATTTTCCGCACTGAGAACACATCAGATGTCCGCAACCCAGCAGCAAATCCTTGGGTCTCTCGTAGCAGATTGTGCATAACTTTTCTTGCTCGAGATTCGTGATTTTGGCCTCGAGGTCCTTGATTTTCTTCTTGAATCGCTCGATCTCTTCAGGGGATACCAGTGATTTATTCTCCTCCACGTTAAAAGAGTTTATATTCATCGCTTCCTGATTAGCTTTTTCTAGATCGGCCAGCGCCTTACTCAGAGTGTCCTTTTCGTCTCTCATATCTTGAAGATTCAGTCCAGCGTTCGCCTGTTGCTGTATTTTCACGGCTTGTCTCACCTGAATAACGTCATCAGATTTGTACGCACTCATGGGCCTTCGTTTTTGTCTTATGATGCAGCAGGCCAAAATAACAATAATCAAGATCGCGAGAAGGACTGAAAGGACGATGATGATTATTTTCAAGGAAGTATCAATGGAATTGTCAGTCTGGATGGTTTTAGAGTATAATGACGTACGGATCTGGTACGGGCTTACGTCCTCATTCGTCGCGAAGTAGTAGATGCTGTACGGTTGGTCTTTAGAAAGCCCTTGGAAATCCATTACGACAGGAGTCTCGCCGTCGTAATACCAATAAAAACTTGACCCATTCGAAGCGCTGGAGCCATTAGCAAGGACTGCAGAGTTCTTTATTTGATAAATCGCTGGCGGGCTTGAACCGCTTAGTAATATCATTGCATAGATGTACCCTGGCATCGAGTTGATAATCACGTTTGATAAAGTAATACTCGATGAAGTTTTTGCGATCACAATATTGTCAGGTAAGACCGGCGCGCTGAGGTTCAATGCCCCCATGTTTGTTTTGTTTACCACAGTCACTATATTCCCATCACTATCGGTAAATTGCAGGCTTGCACTGGAAGATAGAGTATCCAATGCAGTATCCACGGTCGTATCAGAAGATTCCGTGAAGGCATTGCCATATAATAGAATGCTTATCATCGACGAGGCAGTATCGTCCAGTCCTCTTTTTCGGTTAGATGAAGTCTCAAGCGCTGCCAGCAGTCTTGAGCTGCCGCTTCCACATTGTCTTCCGGTTGTAGAATAGAGGTTGCTGTTTGAAAATGAGAGATAGTCTCTAATATAGCAAAGAAAATCGTTGATTAGGGTGTCGGTCAGTGCCGTGTCCAATACAAACTGATACTTAGCGACCTTGTAGTTATTTGCTTTGGTTTTGAACCGCAGCGCTTGGTAGTTGTTTTCGGTGGCGTCGGGGCAGACTTTGACAAAGTATTGAGTACTTCCTTGTAAATTCTTCAGGTTTATCACATAGTGCGGTGCTGTTGTACTATAAGCGCCAGCTTCCCTCTTGCCGTACCCTATAGGGCCGCTTTGTGTCTGTGTATTGGAGCTCTGACCATCTGCGTTCAATATGAAATTGCACGTGTCATTTCCATCAGCGTTGTATTCGTTCGTTTTCACCATTATGTATATAGGCACCTTTGATTTCATGTAAACGTTTATCGTCTGTTCAGTGGCGTATTGTCCCACATATCCAGCCTCAATGTAGCTGATAATTGTATTGTTTTGATTAAAGCCCATTGTGCTGATGCTTGGATAATCTTCGAGCCTTCGACTGGAAGGGATAGACTTTATGTAATTTAATTTCGATTTTATACTGCTTCTTCTGTCTAACAATGCGAAATCGGAGCCCTTTGGACTTTCCAAAGTGTTTAAGCAATTTTGCTTCCCAAAACCGGAGCAGTCAGAGCAAGAATAGTGACAAGTACTCAAGTACTTCATAGAATTTGAGTCAACATACTGCACAAAAAACGAGCCGTCAATATATTTTGTTTTACCCTTCTGAGGAGCAAGCTGATAGCTCACAGGAATCGTTTGTAGGATTAGTTTTCTTGTGTAATCAAAGATATATATTTCCTTTTCAGTGACCAGAGCCATTAAATCGTTCTGCATACTGACTACATCAATCTTCTCGCCGTTAAATGCGTTCGGGACGGCCAAGGTCCCAAAATTCGCTATCTGAAAATCTTTTATTGAGTAAAGTATGATCGTGTGATTAGATTGTGGAACTGCAATGACGTCTTCACGTAATAAGAAATACTGTCCTATACATGAATTGGGGAGAGAGATCTGTCCAATTGATTCGAATTCGCGAGAAAAGAGGTGTAATTTATGATCGCCATTTGTGTGGACGATTATGAAATTCGGACTCGACATCCAAACCTTCTCAATTTGATTTCGAAAATGTTTCTCAAAAAGCGGAGTGTAGTTATCCTCCGACCAAATCGTCACTGTAGAGTTGGAAATCAATGCAAAAACTCCGTACTTTGTTCCTGCAAAATCTGTAATTCGACGTGATCCTCCACTATGTGAGAAGAGTACATTATTTGCAAAGTCCTTCACTAAGAATGACGGCTCAGCCTTGTTAACTAACAAGATTCTATCTCCAGATAAGCAAAAAACCTGCTTTTGCGTCGCATTGTAATCCTCATCAATTAAATGAAGCGATCCGTTTGAAGGATTCATGAAGTATAAAGTTGCACTCTCCTCACCAAAGTATATAGTTTCATTTTCCAACGTCTGCGTGACATAGGTCCTGTTCTGAAAGAATGACTGCTGCGATATAATTTTCATCTGAAACGGATTTAGAAGATACAAGGTCGATGAAGTTGCAAATAGGATATTCTCGCCTGTGAGAATATGCACGAACTTTATCGCTGAGCCAACAGTGTAGTTCTTCGGTGATTGCGTGAGATCTGCATTATTGTAAACTAACATTGAGGAATCGGTAAGCTTGGTAGTAAATTTGTCAGTGAATCTGATCATTCCATGGTTATGGGTCTGAAGAACAAACGAATGGCTGCAAAGAATGATGCTGAACAAAGCCAGCGAGAAGTATACCGAAGAGGTGATAGTTTTGTGCATAAAAGTTGTAGTAGTAGTAATGAATTTAAGTATTAGATAAAAGTTTTCCAAGAATTAAAGTGTTTTGGTCACGAAGAAATGTTCATATACGATATGTTTACGCAGAGTACTTCCAATATAAGGCGATTAGGAGTATTTTGCTCTGTAGAAGAGGAAAATTCGTTCGAAAATCCCAGAGCCTGCTGGATTTAATGACCTATTTGTGTTTTACTCTCCAAAAAAAAAAAAGCAAGGAAAGCGAGCAACGGATGACATTCTCAGAACTTTTCCAGGAGCGTGGATATGTCTGAGAGATAATTGAAATAGATCGGTTAAGAATGCTGTGGGAAGATAAAAAGAAAAATCAGGAAATTTCTTTGAGCGTTTTGGAATATTTTTTGCGTGTTCCTTATTTCGATGGACAAGTCTATTGCTCTTTGATGAGTTTTAAGAGAGCAATTCATAATATTAGTTTTGATAGTAACCTAGTCCTTGTACCCCTAGTTGAACAGTTTCCAAATGAGGATTTTATAGCACAAATAAGACACACAGAGGTGCTTATGGTAAAATGGAAGAGAGATTTATTGCAAGAGATTTTGGTTGTGTTGAAAGAATATCGAGTAAAACGTTATGGGTTTATTGATGTCGCAAGTGGATTTAATCGCTGGATGAATTCAGATAGGCTCTGGATTCCACGAACAACGATGTAGAATAAAAAATTTTTTAGCTTCCGAAAAATGGGTTTTCTAAAACTGCTGCAGACGGTTCTCCAATGGAAAGTTGTTTCAACCAGCATCAATGGAATTTGGAAAAATCTCTATGAGAAGTGGAATTTATACCGAAAAGTATGTCTATGCTTTTTGAAAAAATTAAGAAATTGGAATTTTAGAATTTTTCTCAATCGGATATTGACAATGCAGTATGTAGCCTTTCAAAAATTGTGATAGATGACTGGAGAAGGTATTATCTAACAGCTCCTATAGTGTATATAATGAATAAAATGACTGAATTCATTGGCTGGTTCTCTTCTGTTTAACTTTATTTCAGTGAACTTTCCTTTTTTCTAAGATAAGAAGAACCAATGATGTAGGATTCCTTCTGTTCCTTCGTGACTTCAATATTCAATGTCGGCCCTGGTGGCTTACACCATTAACGAGGGTTCTTTTTTTGTGTGATGCTTGGGAATCAGTACTCAATTAATCCTCTCGCTTGGAAAAAAAAAAATGTTAATTTTAGAAGCACACCCAAGATTATCTGATTAAACTCACCTTAGACAAGTAAAAATTCCTGAATAACAGATCAACTTCTGAGTTACAGGCAACAATAACTAATAACTGTAGAAAGCTAGAAATATCTTTTATTTTAAATAATAGATGTCGAGAAAAGGGAGCTCATAGTTGAAATTTAGAGGAGCTGTTAGCGAATTTGGTTACAGGCAGGTTTCATATCAACAATCGCAGCCATCTATACCAATCCCAACTTGCAGGACTTCGGCTGATCATTTAACGTTGATCTATCGGTCGCTGGGTATCAGAATCGAACATGTATGCTTACAATTATTATCATATTGTCTACTAATAAAATAAAAAGAGAAGGAATTGTTTGTGATTTTTCTACCCAATAAATATGTATATTATATAATATAGAATCCATAGAGAGATTTCGTTCCTCTCCCTCTTCGCCAACCTGATGGACAATCTTTCTGCATCATTACTTGCATAATACCTATTCTTAATTAAAGAGTTCACAGAATCTCTTTAAGAAGGCTTCCAGATGCGCATTCTCAGTGAGATGGCTGGATACAACCACCCTCACAAAGTACGCTTTTAGTACTGTGCAACCAATAACATGGAACTTCCTTTCTTTATTTATCTGCTCGACGATCCTCTTGCTCTCAGCATTTGCTTCTTCAAGTGAATATTCTCTCCCTTCCTTGTCTTTAGCGACTCCAAAGCAGACCAATCCGAAAATGGTCTTACAGAAGAGCTTTAATCGTGGCCCACTTAGAACTAGCTCCTCAAACTTCTTGGCAAGCTTGACTTTGAGTCTGATTTGGTTTTGTAACCCCTCAACTCCTTGACTTCGAAGCATATACCAGAATTTGAGTGAATTGAATCTCTGGGCGGTTCTGGTATTTATCACCGGGGGAAGAGAATAAATTTTATTGATTATGAGGAAAGAATAAGTTGGCTTCCTTAGTAGGATCGAGAACTTTCAATTTTGGAAATTTGATATCGAATCAAAGATTCTTTCATATCATTATTCATTCAAATCCACGGAATTAAAGCAATTCTTTATTACTCTATTTCTCTCTGTCATGAAAGAACTTGAAAGCAGGTCTTGAGTCCCTATCTGTAGCAGTGTCTAAGCTGTGCTAGCGTTTTCAGAATTCTGAACTTGATTATCATTGGTATTTTCCGTCTATCTTAATTTTTGAGAACAAGGGGAGTTATTTTTCGATTGAACATAGTCCGGATTTAATCCAGATTCTGAAACGATTCAAAGTGAGAACAAAACTCGTAGAAACGCTCTTACGCGTCGATACTCTGGAGCTAATCCAAGAATACCAGAGAAGCAGACGCCTTTCTCAAATGATAAGAGGCTATTGATGCTTTATGAGTGCATTCACTACCATTATTTATTTCGCTTGGGAAACGTTTTTGGTTACAAACTTTGCTAAATTTTCGTATTGTTAGGTCATTTATACAGGTTTTGAGGCTGCTGGACGAAAAATAAGTTTTTATTTCAACATAATGTGCGTTCAAATTCAAGATCAGATCATAACTACAAATTACGACTTCTTCCAATCAAGTCTCGATGCAAAATATGAGAAATATATTAGCGAAGAAATCTCATCTCTAAATTTCATCGATTAGGATACATATTATATGGTTATCTGATTCTAATCTTGACTGAAACGACAACGCACTTTTCCCCATATACGTAGCAAGCTGCGAATCTCTCTTCCCTGAATAAATTTTCACTAATAATTGAAGCGAGTTCCCTTTCCAGCTCAGTATTTGACTTTGGTAGCCTAAGTATCTCTATGGCGAATCACCTTTTCTGGACAAAACTATTAATCGCCTTACTGGTTTCTCTAATGAAACCATGTCAGTGCACAATTTTGCGAGAGACTTTGAGTTTTCGGTGGCTAATTTCTCAAAAGAGTAGTTTCCTCAAATCAAATGAGTATGACTTAAGGATAAAGTCATCATGATTTCGGATACTTAGAATAATCTCGTGGTATTTCTCTTTAGAACTTATTCAAGAATCCTAGCTTGATAATCGAGGAATCAAGCAATAAAATTAAATCTTCCTTCTGGAAAATTGCCTGACCGACCGTTATCGGCATACTTCCGCTTTTGCTCAGCCTTCTATTATCATCAAGAAGTCACATACAGAGTCACCCAAGCGACACCAGATCAGATTTTCAAATGTATTTGGCGGTTTAAATTCAAGTTTCCGTCTGAAAATACTGAATGTGTGTATACATACTTACTGACCTCACATACTGACCCGACGAAGCCAGGATCCAAGTATTCACTGATCCAGCACTCAGATTGGTTTATTTAAAGAGCGGTTAGAATTTGTAAAGAAAAAGAAAACTTTTCTAACATTTTACAAACAAATCAAACTAGTACAATTATGGGAGCATTCATGGACACAGCAAACTTCATCCAGCACCAAACCAGCGTTTTTTTACAGGATACGACAAGTGAGAAAAGAGAAGACTGCGCTTATTTCAAATCAAACGATACCGTTGAGCTACATGAGATCGGACTTTGCTCAACGATCAGTGGAACCGCTCGCGCTTATATCAGAATCTCAGAGTTTACGAAAGGAGAGGTAATGCTCATGAAATCTGTCATGATAAAAGCTGGCTCGAAGTTAAAATACAATTTCTATAAGCTTGAAAAGCCAGTAAAAATATTGAAGCATCATTTCTACAAGATTGAAATCGAGGTGTTTGGAGGAGCGATCTATACTTACACGGAAGCCTTACAACATTCCGCTCATCGGGATTTTGTGATTGAGTTTATTCGGCCATCAAAGAAGCCAGTAAGCTCATTGGGTGACCTTAACACAGAGGCATCGTCGTTGCAGAGTCTTGAAGAAAATCCAGCGCCAAAGTCTGTGAAGAAATTTGCTAAGAACGGATCTAGAAGAAAAGCAAAATCTCTCAATGCTCTTGAATGTGAAATGGAAAAATCCTCAGCGAAGAGTAAAGCGGTCTTGAGCAAAAGGTTTCCGATTCAAATTGAGAGATCTAGCACCAACAAAACGAAGTATAGCAAAACATCGGAAAGATTGCACCTTGTGACTGGATTTGTATTCAAGCGCACTTTCAACTTGACTTTTTGCAACTCAAGATAATTTACATGCAATAATAACTGCTGGAAGTTCTAGGTAGAGATCTTTCTTAGATAGTTATTATGTTTCTCAATTTTGTGTTTAGCTCAGATGTTCTGTATTTTGGTTTCTTTTGGAGGTATTTGCAGATTTATAGTTATTTAATTTAATTAATTGATTGCTATAGCAATGATTATAGAAGATTTCTTCAGAGGATTTCATATATTTATTGTTCTCACAATATTTCGAAATAAATATTGCAAGACATGGTCCTCGTCTAAGATATCACGGCTTAAAGTAATTGGTGCTATTTGTATTACTATTCTAAGGAACATAGTAAGATTTGAACGGAAAGATCATCAAAACTCTTCTGCTGAATAAGCCTCTTTCTGAATTTTCTTAATCATCACAATTTTTAAAACAGCGAAATGAATTAAGCTCAATGAATATTACCATCGATTACTCGTTTTATCTCAGCGAAAATGAACTGAAAATGGAAAAAACGAGATCTCAAAAGTTAAAGAAATTTAGCAATAACGTAATAATATCTGAAAAACTATATTTCAAAAAAGAATAAATCATTCTGTCTTTGAGATAAAATATGTTTTTGAGCCCAGAAGGTTTCTGTATCTTGCATTATCAAATGTAAATTTTTTAACCTTCATCATTACCATGAATTTTTACCCTTACCATCACCATTTTTTACCCTTATTATGACTTCTTTTACTCTCACAAAGTCACCCTCATCGTCAGCACTCGACTTTGGGCTGACTCCAGCCTAATTAAAAATTCCATTTTATCTGAATAAGCTGAGGATAGGTCAGTCCAAATCAAATTATCTGGACTTACAAGCATGGGCTGGACGGTAACATGCTTTAAATTCTCGTGTTTAGCTGTAATCTAATAACAAAATGGAAAGCATACTTCAATTTCAAGAAGAGATTCATTTTCCTTACCAGCTCTAGTATTGATTTGAGCTGGTTTAATTCGAATCGAATTAATTTGGGCTGTTTTTTAAATTTAGACACTCTTGCTTTTTTTTTTTTACAGTCTCAAGGCAGTTTTGCTTAGAATTTACCTAGCAGAGGACGATTATCTGACCATTGTACATGAAAATCATTTAGGAAGTGCCAAAATTCAAAATGAGTGCTGCAAAAAGCTAGGTTAGTGGAGCATGATAAACTAATCTTTTAAAAACAGCCATGTTGGCAAACATAATAAGTAAAAGGAGGCAAAAGCTAAGGTATATTAGCTCTTATCAAACCCACGGAGCCTTGGCAATCTAGATGCAGTTTATCCATGCTTGACCAAGAGTTAGTCGCAGGCATGAGAGGAACTATTAAATTTCTCTCCAAATTCTTTCTTACCTTCAACAAAGCTAAGAGTATGGTTTCATTTGAGATGTGAAATAATGAGATGAAGTGAATCAAATATAGTAATAATACACTACTTCCAATATTCAAAGCAATATGTGAATAGAAAGTATAGAGGTACAACAAAATTCAATTCATCTCAAAATGGAAGTTTCTTTCACTTTCTTTTTCTCTTTGTTGGTTTTGATTTTGTTGGTAATTTGTTTAGAGACTCAAGCGTAGCCACCGAGTTTAACGTTCATCCTATCGAAATCTGGTGAACATACATACGCAAAAGGCATTTTTAGCAATCAATGGCAATATCGCATGTGTTTGCGATGTCACAAGTCTTGGGCCAATTGCATGATTTCGGGATCGAGCAAGTATTCGGAACGCTGCAGCTGGCTTCGATCTGGCACGACTTTGGCACCTTGCAGGATTTAGCTTTAGATTTCGTCGAGCATTTGAATTTTCCTTTCAAAATATTCTTGACGCATTCCTTTACCGTATCATATCCACACTTCGCTCCATCTGTGATCGTTTGAGTTCCACACTTTGCTGCGTCAGTGACTGTTTCATAACCACACTGGGATCCAGAGGTCACACAGCTCGTTCCACACTTGGCCGCATCAGTAACAACTGAAGTACCGCATTTTCCGGCATCAGTGATATAGTCAGTTCCACATATAGCGGCATCAGTAACTGTTGAGGCACCGCACTTTGCAGCATCTGTAACTGTTTTTTTACCGCAGTGGTAAACTGCTTCCTCCGCCCAAGCCGCTGCCTCGGTGCTGTATCCAGCAACAACAAGAGCACCGCTATGGATGTTGTTTGCAGTGGTTTGCAGAGCTTTGTCAGTGAACT